>Ga0209121_10005561_pt1 | contig 11375 bp, 12 predicted proteins | sample Cruoilmetagenom3_FD_187292 | JGI IMG/M metagenome (GOLD analysis project Ga0209121, IMG submission 187292) | Oil polluted marine microbial communities from Coal Oil Point, Santa Barbara, California, USA - Sample 3 (SPAdes) (version 2) | ecosystem: Environmental > Aquatic > Marine > Oil seeps ...
TTATCATCGTTCTGTCTTCGTCGAGTGGCACGATTACGCTGGTAACTATGGCTTCGAGCAGGTCAACTACTGAGCGCGTGGAGTCTATCTGATGTTAAGTTATTGTTCAAACCAATGGATATGTGAACCGCGCCGGGTTTACCGGAGGCTGATTTGTCTTAGTTACGCGGCCATTTCTGATCTTTCCAGAGCAGCGTAGAAGTTTGCCTCGGCTTCTGGGGGCGGGATATTCCCGATGGGTTCCAGCAGACGGCGATTGTTGAACCAGTCGACCCATTCCAGTGTTGCGTATTCGACGGCTTCAAAGTTGCGCCAAGGACCACGTCGGTGGATGACTTCCGCTTTGAACAGGCCGTTAATCGCTTCGGCCAGAGCGTTGTCATAGGAATCCCCGACGCTGCCGACGGAGGGCGCGATTTTGGCTTCTACCAACCGCTCTGTGTACTTAATCGATAGATATTGCGACCCACGATCCGAGTGATGCACCAGTTGGTCTTGCGCTGGCCTGCGTTGATGAATGGCTTGTTCCAAAGCATCCAAAACAAACCCTGCATGTGCTGTGCGGCTGGCACGCCAACCGACGATCCGCCGCGCGAACACATCGATGACGAAGGCCACATAGACGAACCCCTGCCAGGTTGCGACATATGTGAAGTCGCTGACCCACAGCACATTCGGGGCAGACGCGTAGAACTTGCGGTTCACGCGATCCAGCGGGCAAGGGAGTGCCTTGTCAGGTATCGTGGTTCTTGGCTTTTTGCCACGAATGACGCCCTCGATGCCAATGCCCTTCATCAGGCGCGCGACGGTGCAACGTGCAATGTCAAAGCCTTCCCTGCGCATCTGGTGCCAGACTTTACGGACGCCATAGACGCTGAGGTTTTCCTCAAAGATCCGCTCGATCTCAGGCTTCAGTTCTTCGTCACGCTTGGCGCGATCCGATAGAAGCGACGGGTCTGCCCGCTTGGCCAGGTTTTTATAAAACGTTGCAGGGGCAATTGGCAGAACCCTGCAAATCGGCTCGACCCCATGGACATCGCGGTGATCCTCTATGAACTGGATCATCGTTTGAATGGGCGGTCGAGCTCCGCCTGGGCAAAATATGCGGACGCTTTGCGAAGGATCTCGTTGGCTTGCTTGAGCTCACGTACTTCGCGTTCAAGGGCCTTCATCTTCTCAGCCTGTTCGGTCGTGATACCGCCTCGCTGGCCAGTATCCACCTCAACCTTCTTGACCCACTCGTTCAGCGTTTGCGGCGCACAGCCAATCTTCGATGATATCGAAATAATTGCCGCCCAACGGCTTTCATGCTGCCCCGTGCCATCCAAAATCATCCGCACGGCACGTTCGCGTACTTCTGGTGAATACTTGTTCATGATGCTCCATCCTACTCATGAGTTGGAGCCTCCGGCAAACCCGGCGCGGTTCATATGTGTGAAATTCGTCCTGCTTGCTAATTCACTTAGCAGTTTTGCCGTACTGTAAACTACTCGACTGCCGAACCAACGAATTCAGCGACGAGTTTCAAACGGATACGGTCCTTTGTTGCAATCAGATAGGTTTTTTGTTCCGCAGACATTTCGCGAACAGCGACCTCGGCAATGTTATCCTTTATCAAGCTGCTATTGCGCAGAAAAAGAGCCACGCCAATCCCCTGCAAAACAGCTTCACACATCAAAGGAAAGGTGGTCATCGATATAGAACGTTTCAACTCAATATCGTGCTGGCGACACGCTTGCTCTAGAATACGCCGTGTCAATGACCCTTTTTCCGGCAAGATCAAAGTTTCGTCTTCCAGATCTTTCAAGGAGACCTCAGATCGCTGCGCGAAAGGATGCTCCTGGCGGCAATAGAGTACATAGTGTGACGTCTCAATAAGGATGCGCTCCCACATGTCATGTTTAGGCGCATCGGTGATCAACCCGACATCCGCCAGCCTATCGCGAATCATCGATGTCGCAGTTGCCCAGTCATACAGGCCGAAATCCACACGAATGTCAGGAAAACGGTGTCTGAAACGGGCAATGATCCGCAATGCAGGCTGCGGCGCGTTGCCGATGACCTTGAGCCTGCCCTCCTTCATCGCGTTGAAACCTTCAAGCCGCTCGGAGACTTCAGCGTCAAGAGCGACCATGCGATCTGCAAGATCATAGAAATCCTGCCCAGCAGGTGTCAGTTCGACGCCATCGCGGCCGCGTACAAGGAGCAAGGTGCCAACGCTTTTTTCCAACTTGGCAATATGCTGGGTAATAGTGGATTGGGTGACGCCGAGGCGTGTGGCCGCAGCGGAAAAGCTCCCCTCCCGCACGACATAGGCAAATGCTTCGAACTGATGATGGTTGGGGCGCATTTTGGTCCTTTCGCGACATCCATAGGGCCCATCGGTTTCACTAATATGACGTCACAAAAGTTAAGTGAACGCCGCCTAAGGATTGCCTGTGCCAAGGGGGAATCACATGGCTGATTTGTCGATTACATCGATTACCAAGCGCTTTGCCGACACGCCCGTGCTGAAAGGTGTGACGCTTGAGGTACCTGATGGGGAATTTGTCTCGTTGGTGGGGCCATCTGGCTGTGGTAAATCCACACTGCTCAGGATCATCGCCGGTCTGGAGGCACCGACCAGCGGGTGCGTTGCGATCGGGGGCGAGGACGTCACTGACATCCGCGCAGCGGATCGCAACCTGTCGATGGTGTTCCAATCCTATGCGCTTTACCCACATCTGACCGTCGCGGAAAACATTGCCGTGCCGTTGCGCATGCGCGAAATGAGTGGGCTGCAACGGTTGCCCTTCTTGGGGCGCGTTATGCCGGGTACACGCGATCAAAGGCTGCACATTTCCGAAGCTGTGCACCAAGCTGCGGAAATGCTGGAGATTGCCATGCTTTTGGACCGTAAACCGGGTCAGCTTTCTGGCGGACAGCGTCAGCGTGTGGCTTTGGGGCGTGCTCTTGTGCGAGAACCGGCTGCGTTCCTGCTTGATGAGCCTTTGTCGAACCTCGATGCCAAGCTACGGGTCCAAACACGGGCCGAAATTGCAGAATTGCACCGCAGGCTCGGGGCGACATTCATCTATGTGACCCATGACCAGGTCGAGGCGATGACCATGTCCGATCGTATTGCCGTGATGATGGATGGCGAGATCCTGCAATGTGCTGCCCCTGAGATTGTCTATGAAGATCCCAATGATATCAGGGTCGCAGAATTCATCGGTTCCCCGAAGATCAACATCCTGCCCGTTGAACGCGTTGGGGCTGAGTTGCAGCTTTTTGGCCGGAGTTTGGATTGGCGCATACCGAACGAGGGCCCGCAGATCATGCAGATCGGGGTGCGCCCCGAAGCGTTGCGCTTGACCCAGACCGAGCCCATGTTGACTGGCACAGTTGCGCATTTTGAAAACCTCGGCTCCGAGGTTTTTGCCCAAATTGCGCTGGACCAACATGCAGCGCGTGTGACCTTGCGCGCAACTCCTGCGGAACGGCAAATGCTGGGATTGGGCACACAGGCCGGGCTGCGCTTTGATCCAGCGGCGGCTTTGGTCTTTGGTGCGGATGGCAAGCGTTTGCGAAAAGTCGAAACATCGGCGCATATGATAAGCGAGGTTGCTTGAAATGGCGGTTCTTGATGCGGGCGCATCGGGGCTACTGTCCAAGGGCGTGCAAAGCCAAACGCGCACTGCTTGGACGCTCACCGCTCCTGCCCTCGCTTTGATGTTTCTTATCCTGCTGGTGCCTATATGCGTGGCTAGTGTGTTGTCCTTTACCAACTATTCGCTGGGCAACGCCGGTTTTGACTGGGTTGGAACAGAAAACTACGAGCGGCTTCTTACCCGCGCCACCTATGCAAAGATGTTCGTAGCGACCTTCACTTATGTCGTGACGGTTGTGCCGATCTCACTGGGCCTGGGGCTAGGTGCGGCGATGTTGGTGCATTCGCTAGGCCGGGTGGGAGACATCTACAAGACGATCTATTTCCTGCCCGTGATGGCAACGCTTCTGGCCATGGCCATTGCGTGGGAATTCATGCTGCATCCCACCATCGGCATGGTGAACCGCACGCTGGAGATGGCCTGCGGCAGCTGGTTTGAGGTGATCCCTTTCTTTGCCAATGGATGTACTGACCGGTTCCCGCTTTGGTTGGGGGACCGGGATTACGCCATCTGGGTCGTGTGTTTCATCGGCATCTGGCAGGGCTTTGGCTTCAACATGGTGCTGTATCTGGCGGGGCTCACTTCGGTGCACCGCGAATTGTATCATGCCGCAGAAATGGACGGGGCGCGGTCCGCATGGGAGCGGTTCCGGCTGGTCACATGGCCCGCCCTTGGGCCGACGACCGTCTTCGTGGTGACGATCTCTTGCATCCGCGCCTTTCAGGTCTTTGACACGATCGAGGCGTTCTGGCCGCAGGGCGGTGGCCCGAATAAATCGGCCTACGTCATGATGTTCGCGATCTTCGAAAAAGGCATCCAACAAAACCTGATCGGCATCGGCTCGACCATCACTATGCTGTTCTTGGTGTTCGTGATGGTCCTAACTCTGATTCAGCGCTGGCTGGTCGAACGCAAGGTGCATTACTGATGACACGCGACTGGTGGAAACATCTGGTGCTGATCCTTGGCGCGATCATCGTGCTGGCACCTTTCTATATGATGGTCAGCTACTCCTTCAAAAGCCCGGGCGAGATTGACCGTGGTGAAGGGGGCTTCTTTGGTCGCCAAGAACTGATGGTGGATGAGCGCTGCGTAGCGCTGCGCGACCCCAACCGGGATGAGATCGCGGCCATAGCACCGCAATATCCGGGGCTGTCGGACAATGACATCCGCGCCGTCATTATCGCTGAGGCAGAGGCGGAGTGTTCCATGCGACCGGTCGCATTCAACTATTCCAAGGCCTTTACCGAGGCCCCTTTACTGCGCTATCTCACGAACGGCGTTATCGTAACGGGTTCGATCTTCTTGATCCAGGTCGCAGTGGCACTGCCTGCCGCCTATGCTCTGGCCAAGCTGAAATTCTGGGGGCGCGAGGCGGTCTTTGGCTTGGTCCTTTTCTGCCTGCTGATCCCGGTCCACGCCATTGCCTTGCCGCTCTATATCATGCTGGCCAAGCTGGGGCTAACCAACACCTATGCCGCCCTTGTTGTGCCCTGGACGATCTCAGTCTTTGGCATTTTCCTGATGCGGCAGTTCTTTATGACAGTCCCAGATGACCTGATTGACGCCGCGCGTATGGATGGGATGTCTGAGTTTGCCATTGTGTGGCGCGTCATGTTGCCGACGGCGATCCCGGCGCTGTTGGCTTTTGCGATCTTCAGCATCGTGGCGCATTGGAACGATTATTTCTGGCCCCGCATCGTCGTGACTGGAAACCGGGATCTTTTCACGCCACCGCTTGGTTTGCGCGAATTCAAGGGTGATGGCGACGGGTCCTTCTTCGGTCCCATGATGGCCACGGCCACCGTGATCGTCACACCGCTGATCGTTGCTTTTCTGATCGCACAGCGCCGTTTTATCGAAGGGATTACGCTGTCTGGAATGAAGTAGGACGGGTCGAAACCCATCCTACCCATACGCCCCACAAGGGGACAATCACCGGGGTCTGCCAATCGCCAAACCGTCAGCCCCGACAACTGGAGTAGATGTAATGAAACTGACCACCACTGCAATGGTTTTGGCGCTGTCTGCCAGCGCCGTTTACGCCCAAGACAAGGTAACCATCGAGTTCGCCTATCCCTACAGCCACCTTTTTGATGTGACCTATGAGGCGATGATGCCCGCCTTCAACGCCGCACATCCCAATATCGAAGTGAAGTTCCGTGCCACCTACGAATCCTATGAGGATGGCACCAATACCATTCTGCGCGAAGCGGTCGCGGGCAACCTGCCCGACGTCACCATGCAGGGTCTGAACCGCCAGCAGCCGCTGGTTGAGAAAAACATCGCCCAGTCGCTTGAGCCCTTCATCGCGCAGGAAGCTGATTTTGAGAAAGACGGCTATCATCAGGCTATGCTGTCGCTGTCGACCTTCGATGATGAAGTCTATGGCCTGCCGTTCTCGATCTCGCTGCCGGTTGGCTATTACAACATGGACATCCTGCGCGCGGGTGGCATCGAAGAGTTGCCCCAGACATGGGACGACGTGATCGCGGCTTGCGAGACCATGAAGGCCAATGGCATCGACAACCCGATCTTCTGGGGTTGGAACATCACCGGCAATTGGTTTGTGCAGGCGCTCTTGTGGTCTCAGGACAGCGCGATTGTCAAAGATGGCCGTGTCACGCTGGACAGCCCAGAGACGCTGGCAGCGCTTGAGCAAATGCAGGAAATCTTCACCAAGTGCGACATGCAGAACCTTGAATGGAAAGCGGCCCTCTCGTCCTTTTCCGCTGGTGATATCGGAATGATGTTCTGGTCTACCTCGGCTCTGGGCGCTGTTGAACGCTCGCAAGGTGACTTTGAGCTGGTCACCGGTCCTTTCCCCGGCATGGGCGGCAAGCCGATGGGTCTGCCTGCGGGCGGCAATGCGGCCATGCTGACGTTGACGTCAGATGACCCTGCCGTGCGCGAGGCGGCTTGGACTTTCCTGAAGTACATCACCTCCGGTGATGGCGCTGCCGAGGTGGCCAAGACCACTGGCTACATGCCACCGAACAGAGCTGCGAACGAGATCATCCTCGCAGATTTCTATGAGCAAAACCCCAACAAGCAAACGGCTGTGGACCAACTGCCGCTGCTGCGCGACTGGCAGGCCTATCCGGGCGACAACGGTCTGGCGATCACGCAGGTGATCTATGACAGTATCGAGCGCATCGTGACGGGCGACGCCACCGACATGAAAGAGCTGCAACGCGAGCTGGTCGAGGAAGTCGCCGACCTGCTGCCCAACGGCTAAGGCAATCTCCGGTCGTCCCGCACCTGGGGCGGCCGGATTCCTCCTTATGAAAGACGCGGGCCTCATGAAACTCATTCATATCTCGGATATTCACCTTACGATCCCCGGCGAACGCATGGGCGGGCTGAATCCGCATAGACGCTTTGCGCAGGCATTGGACCACGCGCGCGCGCATCACAGCGATGCAACGCGGATCATCCTCACGGGTGATCTGACCCATTGGGGCGAACCGGCGGCCTATGAGGCACTGCGGGATTCATTGGCCGAATTGCCATGCCCGGTGCGGTTAATGATTGGAAACCATGATGATCGGGCAAGCTTTGTGTCCGTTTTTCCAGACCATCCGAAAGACGCGCAAGGGTTCATCAATCATGCGGAAGACGTGGATGGAGTCCGACTTATATATCTCGACACATCCGCTCCACGCACCCATGCGGGGCATTTCTGCAAGGCCCGCCGTGACTGGCTTGCCGTCGAACTTGAAGGGTGCACCCATGCGCGCATTTTCATGCATCATAATGCCATGCCTATCAGGCTGCCTGCAGAGGACAAGATCGCGCTTGTTCCCGAAGACCGCGCGCCCCTGGCCGGTCTGCTAACCCGATATCAGAGCCGCATCGACTACATCCATTTCGGCCACGTTCACGCGCCAGTCCATGGCACCTATTGTGGCGTTCCGTTTGCTTCTGTGCGTTCCACCGGCAACCAATCGATTCCGGATCTGGCCGAGCAGCACGTTCTGCAAGGGGGCCCCATGGCACCGTCCTATGCGGTGATCTTAGCTGATGTGGATGGCACCATAATCCATGATATTCCGTTCACCTGGGATGGTCCTGTCTTTGAAACAGGTACGGCTTGGGAAGACTGGGCAAAGCCAGTGGCGGCTCAATGAAGTTCATCCATCTCACCGATACTCATGTCATTGGCGAAGGCCTGCTATATGGTCAGGACCCGGCGGAGCGATTGGCAACGGCTGTACGCTCGATCAATTCAGAACACGGCGATGCAGAATTTGTGGTTTTGACAGGCGACATGACGCATTGGGGGGATGCAGCCGCCTACGGTCGATTTGCATGCGAAATCCGAAAGCTGGAGATGCTTGTGCATCTGATGGTCGGCAATCACGATGACACAGATGCCTTTGCAGAGGCATTTCCGCAAACGCCACTCGACGCACACGGCTTTGTGCAGACGGGGTTTGACACCAAACACGGGCGCTTCCTTTTGCTGGATACCAAAGCCGCAGGCACCCACGCCGGGGCTTATTGTGCGGTCCGGCGCGACTGGCTGCGCGAAGAGCTTGAGCGCAGCGATGTGCCCATACTGCTCTTCATGCACCACCCCCCCTTTGAGACGGGCATCGCGTCGATGGACCGGATTATGCTGCAGGACGTGGAGGCGTTTTACGATGTGATCTCCCCGCACAAAGCGCGCATCCGGCATCTGTTCTTTGGCCATGTGCATCGGGCCATTTTCGGGAACTGGCGCGGGATCAGCTATTCCTGCATGCGCGGGTTGAACCATCAGGTTGCCATTGATCTGAGCGGCACACTTGACCGGATCACCGCGAATTTCGAAACACCCGCTTATGGGGTCGTGTTGTTGGACCACGACCAAATTACCGTTCATCTGAATGATTTCGCGAACTCTTCGCAGCAGTTCGATTTATGAATAACTTTAGGCTGCGTCACAAAACAGTTACGCGGACACTTTAACGGGGGCGCTAGAATCCAGCCCTCAATGTGAGACTTATAACCGATTTGAAAGCTATTGACGGCACCGAGGTATCTGCCTTGTGTTTCGGATGCATGCAATTTGGCGGCACGGCTGACGGTCAGGCAAGCCGCGACATGTATGAGGCCTGCCGCGCGGCGGGCGTGAATTTCTTCGACACGGTACATACCTATACAGGTGGCGAGGCCGAGCGGCTCTTGGGGCTTTTCTCACGTCAAGATCGCGAGCGGCTTATTATCGCCACCAAGGCGGCTTACACGGGCGGCAGCGGGCGCGAGAACATCCTGCGGCAATTCGATGAGAGCCGCGCTCGGATGAATTTGGACATGATCGACATCCTTTATTTGCATCGCTGGGATCCTGACACGCCGCTGGACGAAACCTTTGAGACGCTGAGCCAGTTGCAACAAACTGGTGCCATTCGTTATATTGGCGTGTCCAACTTTGCCGCGTGGCAGGTGATGAAAGCGCAAGGGGTTGCGCGTCACTTTGGCACGACCATCGACATCCTTCAGCCGATGTATTCATTGGTTAATGTCAACGGCGGCATAAAAACCTGCCATTGGGGCGGAGCAAAAGTCGGCCACTAGGTGCCGCGCCTTGGGGCGTGATGCCATCAATTAGCAAGCACGTTCCAAGGCGCATTGGCCGATAGGCCAACATGATGATGTTCAGTTTTTATGTAGCCGTGATTTGCTCTGATTGAGTCGATAGCTTTCACCATTCATTTCCAGAATGTTCACGTGATGGGTCAGCCGATCCAGCAATGCGCCAGTCAGTCGTTCTGTGCCAAAGGTCTCCGTCCACTCTTCGAAGGGCAGGTTGCTGGTGATCAGTGTTGATCCGCGCTCATAGCGCTGCGAGATCAGTTCGAACAAGAGCTCAGCGCCGGTTTTGCTGAGCGGGACGAAGCCCAGCTCATCCACTGCCCGGCAGGTGATTGCATGCAATCACCGAGAGGGGATGATCAGCAATTTGACCTTGCCCAATTGCCGTTGCAGTCGCAGCAGTCGTTTCTCGTCGCGTGCTTCCATGAGTTCATTCACCAGGGAAGATGCCGTTACAAAGCTGACGGGCATGCCCTTTTGGCAGGCAGCCAATCCCAAGCCAAGGGCGATATGTGTTTTGCCGGTGCCCGATGGACCGAGTGCAATGACGTTCTCCTGCCGCTCGATCCAGTCGTACCGGGCCAGCTCCAGCACCATCATTTTGTTCAGTGAAGGGATCGCCTTGAAGTCGAAGCTGTCCAGGCTTTTAACCGCAGGGAACTTTGCGGACTTGATCCTGCGCTCGACCATGCGCCGTTCACGGTCGATCAGTTCCAGCTCAGTGAGCCGGGCCAGATACCGGACATGATCCACCCCTTCAGCAGCACAAATCCGGGCCTGCTTGTCATGCTCGCGCAGGAAGGTTGGCAGGCGCAGAGTCTTAAGATGGTTGGCCAAGAGCAGTTCTGGAGCGACGGTCATGCGCCACCTCCGCCAAGCAGGCTCATGTAGGATGCGGCAGATGTTGTGGCGACATTGGTGCTGGGTAAGAACGGATACACATCCAGATCCAACCTTGGCGGGCGTCGTTCCACCCGGCACAGGACAAGGTGTTTGATGGCATCAAAGCTGATCGCGCCCATCTGCAGGGCGTCCTTGACCGCGTTATGCAGCACATTCTGTTCATAGTGTTCCAATAAGCGGAGAACCTGCACATACTCGCGCTTTCCAGCCTTACCCTGCCGCGCTTCCAGCAGCCGCTGCAAGGTTGAGAACGCATCGGGTAGGTCCCAATCTTGCAACGGGGCTGCCTGGTCAAAGGCCATGATTTTACGCTCAATCAGCCGCAAGTAATGGACTGGGTCAAAGGTGATGTCGTCTTTGTCGTAGGACCTGACGTGCTCCGCAATCACTTCAGCTGCGCAGCCAATAACGACCCGGTCAACAAATCCCTTTATCCAGACCTCGCGGTGGCCGAAGGCGACTGGCACTGAGTAGTCATTGCCGCGATAGCGCACCACAGATGTGGATGTGACTTGACCGCTGCGCAAATCACAGGCCTCAAACGGCACCGCGGGCAAACCTTGCATTGCTGCCAGATCAGCCTGCAATCGTTCGCCGATGCTGATCTTATGGCCACGCAAGATGTCAGCCTGTCGTTTGTGACACTGTTCTTCGAGATAATCATTGAACGCGTCCCAACTTGGAAAGCGGGGCATTGGCACCATGAAGTTGCGACGGGAATAGCCGACGAGACCTTCGACCTTACCTTTGTCATTCCCCTTGCCAGGCCGACCATACCGATCCCTGATCACATAATGCGACAGCATTGCGCTGAACCGCTGGGTGCGGTTGCGTGTGCCATCTGGCATGATCTTGGCGACCAAACACCTGTCGTTGTCGTATAGAATGGACTGCGGTACCGCCCCCAAGAACGCAAACGCATGAACATGCCCATCCAACCAAGCTTCGGTGTTCGCGGCAGGGTACGCGCGGACATAACAGGCATCACTGTGCGGCAAATCCAGCGCGAAGAAATAGGCCTTCTGCTCCACACCACCGATGACAACCAGCGCTTCGCCAAAGTCAGCCTGCGCATGTCCGGGCGGATGGCGCAACGGCACAAACATCTCGCGAGAACCCCGCTTCTTGGTGCGCACATAATCTTTGACGATGGTATAGGTGAAGTCGGTCTGCCAGAGCTGGTTGATGGCTGTGGTCTTGTCTTTGAACTCTTCGGCGGCCTTAATCACCACAAAAGCCGGG
>Ga0209121_10005562_pt1 | contig 11375 bp, 13 predicted proteins | sample Cruoilmetagenom3_FD_187292 | JGI IMG/M metagenome (GOLD analysis project Ga0209121, IMG submission 187292) | Oil polluted marine microbial communities from Coal Oil Point, Santa Barbara, California, USA - Sample 3 (SPAdes) (version 2) | ecosystem: Environmental > Aquatic > Marine > Oil seeps ...
AGGCTGTTTTAGTTTCTGTGTCTGAAGAAAGCGGAGTTTATAAATTTAAAATGAAAGTTAATGAAGAGGAGTTTGATTCATATTTGACTAAAGATGGGAAAATTCTTTTTCCTAGCGGGATTAGTTTAGTAGAACCGGAAGAAGACACTACGGCTGCAGAGGGTAAGAAGATGACTTGCGAGGATATTAATAAAACAGAAAAGCCTGTTTTAGAGGCGTTTGTTGTTAGCCAATGTCCGTTTGGTCTACAAATGCAAAGGATTTTAAATGAAATTGTTAAAAATATACCTCAGGCAGCTTCTCATATTAAAGTTGAATATATGGGCGCAATCGAGGAAAATAAAATTACATCAATGCATGGTGATGAAGAGGCTCAAGAAAACTTACGTCAAATTTGCTTACAAGAAGAACAGCCAGATAATTTTTGGGCATATATAGATTGCCATATTAAAAATGGAAATGTCGATTCTTGTTTACAAACAGCGCAAATTGACATTAATAAATTAACTGGTTGTCTGGTAGATGGAAATCGCGGTTTAGCTTATGCAGAAAAAGATTTTGCTAATCAAGATAAATATCAAATAACAGGTTCTCCAACTTTGATTTTGGACGGAGAGAAAGTTAGTGAATTTGATTTTGGTGGAAGAACAGCTGAAGCAGTAAAAACTATAGTTTGCTGCGCTTTTCAGGAAAAACCGGAATTTTGTGACGAAACATTAAGTACAGAATCGGCAAATCCAAGTTTTTCTCCTCTTTATAGTTCTACAGAAAGCAATGTTGGAGGTGAATGTAATTAATCTAGAAAATCTAGAGGAATATATTATGAATATAAAAGTTTATTCTGCTCCTGGATGCCCATGGTGTAATGCTTCTAAAGGGTTTTTAAAATCACATAATATTGATTTTGAAGATATTGATGTCAGCATTGATCAAAAAGCTGCTGAAGAAATGATAAAAAAAAGTGGGCAAATGGGAGTACCAGTTATAGAAATTGATGATAACATCGTTATTGGTTTTAATAAGCCGGTTTTAGAGGAAATCTTAAGTCTTCATAAAACTGAAGAAGAAAAGAAAAACAGCGCCTAATATAGACGCTGTTTTTCTTTTTGAAAGACCGAGATTAATTGTGGTATAATTAAAGGAATGAAAAAGAGATTTATTTATTCAGTAGTTTTGATTATAGTTGGTCTTGGATTAGTCCTTTGGGGCGTTCCTTTAACGCTTTTTGCCCCTCAGAGAGCACCATCTACACCTTCAACAACTCAGCCCGATGTTTATAATAAATTAAATATTACTATGGAAAAAAAGATTTTAATGGTAGTGGCTCTTAAAGATTTTCGTGATGAGGAATATTTTATTCCCAAGGAAGTTTTAGAAAGAGCTGGCTTTTCTATTGATACAACCAGCACTGAAAAAGGAATAGCTATAGGATCTCAAGGAGGCGAAGCAGTTGTTCATATCGGATTGGATGAAATTAATTTGGAAAATTATAAAGCAATTGTTTTTTGTGGAGGGTCTGGTATGGCTAATGAATTAGATAATCAAAATTTCCATAAATTAGTTAAAGATTTTTATCAGGACGATAAAATAGTCGCCGCAATTTGTATTTCCCCGGTTCTTTTAGCCAAAGCTGGAATTCTGGAGGATAGAAAAGCGACTGTTTGGTCGTCCGCATTAGATAAAAGTTTTATAAGAGTTTTAGAAGAGAATGGGGCAATATATGAAGATAGTCCTGTGGTAATTGATAATAAGATTATTACTGCCAATAGCCCAGACGCGGCTGAAGATTTTGGAAAGGCGATTAAAGGATTGCTAAGTAATTAAAAATTTAAAATTGTTTAAATAATATGCGTATTAGTATAAATGGTTTTGGAAGGATAGGCAGGGCATTTTTTCGATTGGCTTTTGAAGAACCTGAAATTCAAATTGTCGCAATTAATGATTTGGCTGATTTAGAAAATTTAGCCTATCTTTTGAAAAACGATACAGTCTATGGGAAATTCGATAAAAAAATTGAAAGGCAAGAAAAGTTACTTGTTATTGATGGTAAGGAAATTCCATTTTTTCAGGAAAAAGACCCAAAAAATCTTCCATGGAGAGATTTGAAAGTTGATATAGTCGTAGAAGCTACTGGGGCATTTAGTGATTATGTGAAAGCCAAAGCGCACATAGAAGCTGGCGCAAAAAAAGTCATTATTACTGCTCCTGCAAAAGGAAGAGAAGATGAACAGGGAAAGACAGTTTTGATAGGGATAAATGATGAAGATTTGGCAAAATTCGATGTTATTTCTAATGGTTCCTGCACAACTAATGCTGTAGCGCCGGTTATGAAAATTTTGCAAGAAAAAATTGGAATTAAAAAAGCAATTCTTAATACAATTCACGCCTATACTTCTACCCAACGCTTAGTAGATGGTCCTAATTCAAAAGACTGGAGGAGAGGAAGAGCAGCTAGTCAAAATATTGTTCCTTCTAGCACTGGAGCGGCTAAATGCGTTGGCAAAGTTATGAAAGATTTATGTGGGAAATTTGATGGCATAGCTTTGAGGGTGCCGGTTGTTTGTGGCTCCATTGCTGATATTACTTTTGTCGCTGAGAAAGATACTTCTGTAGAAGAGATTAATAAAATCTTTAGAAAAGCCTCAAGAGAGGAAAGCTGGGAAGGTATTGTAGAAGCAACAAATGAACAATTAACTTCTTCTGACATTATTAAAACTATTGCCCCTGCGATAGTTGATTTAAGTTTTACCAAAGTGATAGATGGAGATTTAGTAAAAATTTTAGTTTGGTATGACAATGAATGGGCTTATTCATGGACATTGCTCCAGCAGATTAAAAAATTATTATGATTTATTTAGGAGCTGATCATCGCGGATATAATTTAAAAGAAGAGATTAAGAATTTTTTAGAACAGGAAAAAATCAAATTTCAGGATTTAGGCAATTTGAAATATGACGAAGAAGATGATTATCCTGATTTTGCCAAAAAAGTTGCAGAGAAAATATCATCTAATTCAAAAAAAGATAAAGGCATTCTTATTTGCGGAGCAGGCATTGGGATGAGTATTGCGGCTAATAAGTTTAAAAAAGTAAGGGCAGGGCTTTGTCTTTCTGGTTATATGGCAAAGAGAGCTGTTGAAGAAGATGATATTAATATTTTATGCTTAGCAGCCGATATTACTGATGTTGGAACTAGCGAAAGGATTATTAAAGAATGGTTGAAGGCAAAATTCAGAAACGAGGCACGTTACAAAAGAAGATTAAAAAAAATTTATGCCCAAACTCATTCCAGTTATTAATAGTAAAACAACACAAAAACTTAAAGAAAGGATTAAGTTATTAAAAAATTTTGATGGAATTTTTCAAATTGATATAGCTGATGGTAAATTTACTTCTTGGAAAACATGGAATAGCCCCGAGGTTTTAAAAAAAATCAAAAAAATAAAAGGAAAATTTGAGTTACACTTAATGGTTTTTAATCCTGAACAGGTTTTACCTTACTGGCTGGAAAGTTTACCAAAGAAGGTCATTATTCATTATGAGGCAATAAAAAATTTTTCTTATATCTACGAGCTTTGCCATAAAAGTGGAGTAGAATTGGGCATAGCCATTAATCCAGAAACTCCATTTGCTGTCCTTGATCAATATTTAGAGAAAATAGATATTGTTGTTGCATTAGGAGTAACCCCAGGTCCTTCTGGTCAGAAATTTGAATGGTTTGTATTGGATAGAATTCAAGAATTTAAAACAAAATATCCTAAAATTTTATGTGAGATAGACGGCGGGGTAAATGAAGAAAATTTAGAAGAAATTAAAAAATCAGGCGTGGATTTTGTAGCAGTTGGTTCAGCTATTTTTGAGGCAGAAGATCCTTTGGAAAGAATTTCATATTTCAAAAAAAGCCTGAATGATAAGTAATTAAAAATAATTTCTCCTTGCTTTTTTAGGGATTTTTCGTTAGAATAAGTAAATAATATGACAAATTTAACCTTAAAAGTAAAAAAAAGGACCGTTTTTGGTAAGCAGAATAAGCTCCTTCGGAAGCAAGGTTTTATTCCTGCTGTTCTCTATGGTAAGAAAACTCCAGCTTGTTCATTACAGGTAAATACTCAAGATTTTAAAGATGTTTATAAGGAAGCTGGAGATACAGATATAATTGATTTAATAATTGTTGGTGAAAAGAAAAAGCAGACAAAAAGCGTTTTAGTTCAAAATGTCAGCAGTCATTTTTTAGACGGTTCATTCCTTCATGTAGATTTTTTTGAAGTGGAAATGGATAAGCCGATAACAGCTCGTATACCTATTAATTTTACTGGCGAATCACCAGCTGTAAAACTTGGTGGAGTTTTGGTTAAACCAACGAGTGAAATAGAAATTGAAGCATTGCCAATGAATATTCCTCACGAAATTATTGTTGATATTTCCTCACTCACGGATTTTGATCAGACACTTTATATTAAGGATATTAATTTTTCTTCGAAAGTAAAGGTCTTGATTGATGAAAATACGCCTGTAGTAACTGTAAATGCCCCAATCACAGAAGAAGAGCTTGAAAAAGAGCTTGGAGAAGCTAAAACCGTGGAAGAGGTAGAGGTAGAGGGTGAGAAGAAAGAAGAAGAAGAGGAAGAAGGTGGAGAAGTAGAAAAAGAAAAAGAAGAAAAAGAAGAAAAGGAAGAAAAAGAGAAGAAGAAAGAATCTTCTGGACAAGATAGTTCTAAAAAAGAATAGTAAGAAAAAGTAGTAATAAAAATCTTTTTTGTTGTCAAAATAATGATTATTAAATCTATTTATAGAAAGAAGGTTAAAGATATTTTCTTTCCTTTAAAAAAAGAAATTGTAGAGAAAAAACGAAAGACATTTATTCGACCTTTTTTTTCTAATGGGCAAAAGATAACAAGACAAAGATTTGTTTCGTTACTAATTTTTTCTTTTTTTCTTTTTTCTGTCATTCAATCCAGCGTAACAGCGCCAATTTTTTTTCAATCAAAAGAAGCAGAAGCTTTATATGATGAAGAACGAGCTAAATTAGAGAAAGAGTTAGAATCAGTTGAAAAAGAAATAGCTGAATATGAAAAATTGATAGTTACGACAAAACAGGATAAGCGAACTCTCCAAAACAAAATTAACGAATTAAGAAGTAAAGCGTCAAAATTAAGCCTCCAAATCAAATCCACCAATCTCAACTTGCAATATCTCGATGTAAGAATTGACGAAACGACAACTTCTATTATTAAAACTACTGATAAAGTAAGCGCAACCAAAGAAAATTTAGCAGATTCTCTACAATCTTTTTATCAATTAAAGCAGGTGTCGCTTTTAGAAATATTGTTAGGATCAGGAACAATAAGTGAGTTTTTCGATTATTCCAATGCCCTTAATAATATTCAAGAAAAGATTCAAGAAAGTATTGAAGAGCTTGAGGCCTTAAAATCGACTTTAAATAAGCAAAATCAGGAATTGGGAAGTGACAAAGAAGAAACTCAGAATTTATTAGCGATGCAATTGCTCCAGAAGAATGATTTAAAGAAAACAGAAGATGAAAAAGTTAATCTTTGGCATATTACCGATGGAAATGAAGACAAGTATCAGCAAATGTTGGCTGAATCAAGGCAAAAAGCGAATGAGATTAGAGCGCGCATTTATCAGTTAATTGGAGTAAAAACTCAAGTTACTTTTGGTGAAGCATTGGAAATAGCTAATTGGGTAAGTAGTCGTACAGGAGTAAGACCAGCTTTTCTTTTAGCGATTTTAACTCAGGAGTCTAATTTAGGGAAAAATGTAGGGACTTGTAATCGTCCGGGTGACCCTTATAGCAAAAGCTGGCAAGAGATAATGAAACCGAGTAGGGATCAACAGCCATTTTTACAAATTTGCAGAGAATTAGGATTAGACCCTAATACAACTCCTGTTTCTTGTCCAATGTTTAGAAGTGGAAGACAGATTGGTTGGGGCGGAGCAATGGGTCCAGCTCAATTTATTCCTTCAACGTGGATGGCCTATAAAGATCAAGTATCTAAAATTACAGGTAATAATCCTGCTAATCCTTGGGATATTAGAGATGCTTTCGTTGCTGCTGCTTTGTATTTATCCAGATGGGGAGCAACTAAACAAACAAGGAATGCAGAGTGGCGAGCAGCGATGATTTATTTTTCAGGCTCTACTAATACACGTTATCGCTTTTACGGAGATAGTGTATTGGCGATAGCTGATAGGTATGAGAAGGATATTTCTTATCTTAAAGAATTAGCCAGCCGCTAAAAATTGAAAATTTAAAATTAAAAATTTATTATTATGTCTCAATGTTATTTTTGCCTTCAAAATAGAAAAGAAATAGATTATAAAGACGTAGAAACCTTGAAGCGCTTTATTTCCAGCCAGATGAAGATTTACCCCCAAAGAAAAACTAATTTATGCGCTAAGCACCAGCGTTTATTAAAAAAAGCTATAAAAAGAGCCAGAGTAATGGGTCTTTTGCCCTTTATTAACTATTAGATTTTGCAATGGATACTAAAAAGAGATTTAATTCGCCAAGTGGCAAGTCATTTAGTTACAAGGAACTTGTGAAAGAGCTTCTTTTTTATATTAAGTCTGACCCTATGGAAAAATATAAAGTTGTGATTGGAACAGATTCTGCTAATCATGGGACAACAGATTTTGTCAGTGCTGTTGTTGTTTATCGCGTTGGACATGGAGGAAGATTTTTCTGGCGAAGAGTTAACCAAAAAAAAATTAGTAGTTTGAGAGAAAGAATTTATCAGGAAGTGATGATTTCTTTGAAATTAGCCGAAGAAATCTTATTTAATTTGTCTCAAAATAAAAATATTGATTTTGATTTTGAAGTTCATGTAGACATTGGCTCTAAAGGAAAAACAAAAGAGATGCTTCAAGAAATAATCGGCATGGTTAGAGGCTCTGGTTTTAATGTTAAGACTAAGCCTGAATCTTATGGAGCTTCTAAGGTAGCGGATAGATATACCTAGTCTCTTTCTTTTATGTTAAAATGTAAGCAATGAGTAAAAAGAAGAAGAGAGGACTAAAAATCAATTTTTTGGAAAATGGAAGAGGAATTTTTAGAAGAATAATTCCAGAGTCACCTTTAAGCGTAGAAATTAGGAATAGTCTTTATGCGATTCTCTTTTTATGCTTGGCTTTGATTTTAATATTGAGTTCCCTAAATCTAGCTGGCCCTATAGGAAGAGGGGTATTTAAGCTTTTTGATTATCTTTTAGGGTGGGGATATTTTGTTTTACCCATCCTTTTTCTATTAATATCATTTATTTTTTTCCGTTCTTTATCTGAAAAAATCAGTCTTACTGCTTTTACGTTTCAGGGATGCTTTTGCATATTACTTTCAATTCTTTCCCTTCTTGAAATTTTTGCCAATGGTAATGGTGGTATGGTCGGTTCTATAGGCGCTTTGCTAAAAAATTATTTGGGGCTTTGGCCTACTTTAATTATATATATAGCTGTTTTAGTTTCGGGATTTTTATTAGTTTTAAACATTCCTCTTAGATTTTTGAGAAAGAAGACAAAGGAGGAAAAAGAAGAAGAGACAAAAGAAGCAGGAATTTCTTCTTTTCCAGAATCTGTGGAAGAAGAAGTAATTTCTGAGCCAGAAGAAGTAATTAAGGAGATTGCTGATAAAGAGCAAAAAGATAAAGAAACCAAGTCAGAAAGGAAAATACGCGCTTTTATAAGGGCAAAAAGTAATTACAAATTTCCATCCTTAGACTTATTGGAAACTGAAAGTATTCGTCCTCGCGTTGGTGATATTAGGGCTAATGCTAATATTATTAAAAGAACTCTTCAGAACTTTGGGATTGATGTGGAAATGGGGGAAGTAAATGTTGGGCCAACAGTTACCCAATACACTTTTAAACCTGCTGAAGGCGTAAAACTTTCTAGTGTTACTGCGCTTCAAAATGATTTAGCTTTAGCCTTAGCAGCCCATCCATTACGCATAGAAGCTCCTATTCCTGGAAGATCCTTAGTTGGTGTTGAAGTCCCCAATAAATCCATTTCATTAGTTCGTTTGGGAAGTTTATTAAAAGAGAGTGATTTTCAAAAAACTGCTTCATCCTTATCTTTTGCATTGGGAAGAAATGTAAAAGGCGAAGGATTGTTGGCGGATTTAAGCAAAATGCCGCATCTTTTAATAGCTGGATCTACAGGTTCGGGAAAATCTGTATGTATTCATAGCATTCTTTCATCTTTTCTTTTAAAAAATTCTCCGGAAACATTAAGATTAATTTTGATAGACCCTAAAAGGGTTGAACTTTCTCATTATAATGAGATACCACATCTTTTGACGCCAGTTATTACTGACTATAAAAAAGTGCTTCCAGCGCTTCGTTGGGCTACAAATGAAATGGAAAGAAGATATGATTTACTTTCTGAATATAAAAGCCGTGACATTGAAGGATATAATTTAAAAGCTCTGGCAAAAAAGGAAATGCCATTACCATATATAGTAATAATTATTGATGAATTAGCTGATCTAATGGCGCGTTATGGCCGTGATTTAGAGGGTTTAACAATTAGAATTGCACAAATGGCTCGGGCCACAGGAATTCATCTTATTGTTTCTACGCAAAGGCCGTCAGTGGAAGTAATTACTGGTTTAATTAAAGCAAATATTACAGCGCGGATTGCTTTTCAAGTAGCTTCGCAAGTAGATTCTCGAACCATTTTGGATATGGCTGGGGCAGAAAAACTTTTAGGCAGTGGGGATATGCTTTATCTTGCTCCTGATTCTTCCAAACCACGGAGGATTCAAAGTGCCTATGTTTCAGAACAAGAGGTTAATAAATTAGTAACTTTTATTATTGAAGAGTCAGGAATTGAAAAAGAAGAAAATGGTTTGTCCGAGGATTTGCAAGAATTTATAGAGGGCTCACCATTTCCTGGAAGTATTAGTTTTGAAGGATTAGGTAGAGTAGAAGAAGATGAGTTGTATCAAGATGCTTATGATGTAGTGGTACAAGCTCAAAAAGCATCAGCCTCTTTGCTGCAAAGAAGATTACGAATTGGTTATGCAAGAGCTGCCAGGCTTTTAGACATTTTAGAAGAAAAAGGAGTAGTTGGGCCGGTCAATGGGGCTAAGCCAAGGGAGGTATTTGTAAAAGCAGAGAAGGAAAATTAATTTTCCTAATAAAAAAGAAAACTATGAATGATAAAGAGAATTTATTATGCGGCGCTTTTTTAAAAAAAATGCGTCAGGAAAAAGGATGGTCTTTAGAAAAAGCTTCTGAAGAAACAAAAATTTTATTGTCCATACTTAAAGATTTAGAAAATGATAAATATGAGAATTTACCGCCACCGGTTTATTTAAAGGGCATGATAAAAAAATATGCCAATTTTTTAAAATTAGACAAAGAAAGAGTTCTTGGGCTTTATCAAAAAAGCAATGGGAGAAATTTATCTTCTGGTAGATACGATTTACTTCCTAAAAATAGATTTTTAACTTATCAATCGAAATTTATTTCTTTTTTTAAAAATATTTATCCAAAAATATTAAAATGTTTTTTTTGGGGATTTATTTTGTTTTATTTTATCTATGAAGCTAGTTTTTTTATCCTTCCTGCTAAAATTATTCTTTATTCACCAGATCGTGATTTTACTACGAATCAGGCAGAACTGCTAATCTCTGGAAGACTAATTCGTGGGAAAAGATTTTTTATTAAAGATCAGGAGATTTCTTTTGGAAAGGACGGCTCATTTAATGAAAAAATTGTTATTGCACTGGGCATTAATAATATTCAATTTAGAGCAGTAAATGTTTTAGGATATGAAACCGTTTTAGTTCGGCAAATCATTTATACTCCTGCTGAATAGTTGAGAAATTTCTAAAAAACTGTTAATATGAAATAGAATCTATATGATCAAATCTTCAAATAAAGAGAAAAAAAGCAAACCAGTCTCTTCTGAAAAAGAGGGGGATGTTTTGAATCAGGTAATGAGCGATCTTCAAGAAAGATTTGGTGAAGGTACAATAATGAGACTAGGTGGAGTTAGAAAAGTTGATGTTGATGTCATTCCTACAGGCTCTCCATCATTAGATTTAGCTTTAGGAGTTGGCGGTATTCCACGAGGAAGAATTATTGAGATTTATGGCGCTGAATCTTCTGGAAAAACTACTTTAGTTCTTCATATTGTAGCTGAAATTCAAAAAAAAGGGGGAAAAGCGGCTTTTGTTGATTCAGAGCATGCTCTTGATCCAGAATATGCCAGTAAAATTGGTGTGAAAACAAAAGAATTATTAATATCTCAACCTGACAACGGAGAACAAGCATTGGATATAGTAGAAGCTTTGGTTCGTTCAGGGGCAATAGATTTAATTATTGTTGATTCAGTGGCAGCGTTAACTCCAAAAGCTGAGATAGAAGGAGCAATGGGCGATCAGCAAATTGGATTGCAGGCTCGATTAATGAGTAGAGCTCTAAGGAAATTAGCCGCGATAGCGCATAGAACTAACACAGCAATTATTTTTACTAATCAAACAAGAATGCAAATAGGAATGATGATGTTTGGTAATCCTGTTACTACCCCAGGAGGAAAAGCTTTAAAATTTTATTCTTCAGTGAGGATTGAATTAAAAAGAAGGGCTCAAATTAAAAAAGGAGATGAAATAATAGGTTCACGTATAAAGGCAAAAGTAGTAAAAAATAAAGTTGCTCCACCTTTCAAGGAAACAGAATTTGACATTCTTTATAAGGAAGGCATTTCTTACTACGGTGATTTATTAAATATGGGAATTAAGGAAGACATTATCACGAAAAAAGGAATAACTTATACTTTTGGTCAGATAAAATTGGGAGTAGGATTTGAAGCAGCGCGAACCTTTTTAAAAGAAAATCCTAAAATTGGAAAAGAACTTTTGAAACAAACTACAAAGAAATAGACTTATGGAACAAAAAAATAATAACTATGAATTATCTTTTTGGTTTTCGTCTCGATTAGAGGAAAAAGCAATTGAGCAAAAATTTGATAATTTATTGAAACAATTAGAAAAATCAGGTGCCTTGATAATTTTTAGCCAATCGCCTCAATTAAAACAGTTGGCTTATTCCATAAAGAAAGAAAGAAATGCTTATTTTGGCTATATTCAGTTTGAATCATCTAAAGGTTCTTTGGCGCGCTTGGAAGAAGGACTAAGGCTAAATAATGATTTTATTCGCTTTATGCTTGTGAATATACAACCGAAAGAAAAACAAAAAGTTCCACATTCTACTTTTAGAAAGTCTCTTTTAAAAGGACGGAAAAGTAAAAAAGAAGAAGGAGTGAAAAAGGGACCTAAAGAAGAAAAGGTAATTAGTCTTGAGGAATTAGATAAAAAACTCAGCGAAATTCTTAAAGAAGAATAAAAGAGTGGGTAAA
>Ga0209121_10005563_pt1 | contig 11373 bp, 10 predicted proteins | sample Cruoilmetagenom3_FD_187292 | JGI IMG/M metagenome (GOLD analysis project Ga0209121, IMG submission 187292) | Oil polluted marine microbial communities from Coal Oil Point, Santa Barbara, California, USA - Sample 3 (SPAdes) (version 2) | ecosystem: Environmental > Aquatic > Marine > Oil seeps ...
CAACACCTGTGGCGCTGTGATGCGTTTGCCGTTGACATAGGTGCCGTTGGTACTATCCAGGTCAACGAGCTCCCATTCCTGCCCTCTCTGGCGGATTTCGGCGTGTTGCCGCGATAGCTGCGGGTCGCGGATGATGATATCATTCCCGGCTGTGCGTCCTATGGTGATGACGCTCTTGGCCAGCGGGAACTCCTGCCCGGCACGGGGGCCGGTCTGAGCGATGAGCTTCATGGGTCTTCTCCTAGTTCAGCATAGCGATGTCCCCGAGAGGCGAAGGAAACCAGGCTTCCCCCTATCTGCCCCTATCTCGGCGGGGTTCACTCGAACACCACTCGCAGAGAGTAGGGCTGAGTGCGGCTGTGACCCGTGCCCCGAGTGATGCGTATGTAGTACCGCCCTGCCGATACGGGCTCGGTCAGTACATGCTCATCGGCGTTCCCCAGGCTTCCAGAATGCCACGTCTGCGTGAAGCTGCTGTCAAACAGAGTCAGGTCGAAGTCCGCCCCACCAGGTATGTCCCCAAGCCACACTTCGATAGTGTGCCCTCTCGCCAATTCGACGTAATACCAATCATAGGCGTCCTGCGCAGAGTGGATGTAGGCGTGATAGGTGTCCCCTGAGGCCAGCGAGCAGCGGGCCTGTTGCCAAGTATCGTTGGGCTCACAGAAGTCGTGGAAATAGTCTTGCAGTATGCAGGGCAGGTAGGCCTTGACTCGCGTTGCAGTAGGCGTCCAGGTGGGGGTGCGGGTAGGCGTCCTCGTCCGTGTCGGCGTCCACATGGGAGTGCGGGTAGGCGTCCTCGTCCGTGTCGGCGTCCACGTGGGAGTGCGGGTAGGCGTCCTCGTTCGCGTGGGCGTCCATGTGGGCGTGGACGTCCTGGTGCGTGTTGTGGTGGGCGTATGGGTCGGGGTCGGCGTATCGGTCGGCGTGGGCGTGGGGGTGTCGGTTGGCCCAATGAAGTTCGCTTTCAGGACGACATCGTCAACGTCAGCACCGTGGGAGCGGGTCACACTGGAATCGCTCTCGAACACGAAGGCAATCCAGACCCGGGACTGGCCGATCACATCGGTCAGATCCAGGTACAGGTCCATCCAGCCCCCACTGTTTCCTGTGGCGCCAAGGCAGGAAAAACGGCTACCATCGATGGAGGCACAGCGCCACAGGTAGTCATGCTGGTACTCAGTAAGGAGCCAGAACTTGAACTCCAGCCGGGCAGCGGTGGACTCGCGAAGATCGAAAGGGCCATACACCATCCAAGAGTCGGCATTGTCCGGATAGTCAGCGCTACAGGAGAGGCCACTGCCATCGGCTTCACCGCCAACCGCCCACGCGCTGTGAGAGCCACTCACTGCGCGGCAGTCCCGCTTGTTCCACTCATACCATCCACCCACTCCCTCGTTGTCGTCCAAGACGGTCCAAACGCCAGGGAAGGCACCCTCGAAGTCGTCGGTCATAATGTTCACCCAGCCGGTCAGGCCTGCCGGTGCCCGAACAGCATCTCGCACCGGTAGTTCAGCAGCCAGAGCCAAGGGCCACTCCAGACGGACAGAGTGCTGCAGTAGTCCCTCGGCCGGTTCTAGCGTCAGAGAGTATGGCCGGGAGATAGGGTGTTTCGGGATCTCCCTGACCTGCTCCGGTGTCTCCGCCGGTCTCGCTCTTGGCTCATAGATCAGAGCAGAGGCCTTGGACAACTCACTGCGACCGTCGAAAGCAGGCAAGGGCTCTGAATGGGCAGCAGCTTGCACCACGCAGGCCAACGCAAGCACAACCACGGTCGCGGTAATCAGCGCTTTCATTTTCTGTCCTCCTTGAAGTACGAGTGGTCGGGTTAGGGAGCCTCTGAACCGCACCTCGGTGGCAAGAGGCCCGTCGAAATGCCTCAACTGTTGGCGCTAGGGCTGCACGGGCACGGGCGTGTTCGTGGGCTCTACCGGCACTGGTGTGTTCGTCGGCGGCACTGGCGTGTCCGTCGGCGGCACTGGTGTGTTCGTCGGCGGCACCGGCGTGTTCGTCGGCGGCACCGGCGTGTCCGTCGACGGCACAGGGGTCGGCGTTGGCGTCTCCGTCGGCGGCACAGGAGTCGGCGTCGGGGTCTCCGTCAGGGGCGCGGTGGTCGGCGTCGGCGTCTCCGTGAGCCGCCGCGGCGTGGGAGTGCCCGTCGGCAATGCGGTGGGTGTGCGCGTCTTTGTCGGCGTCGCCGTCTCTGTGGACACCGGCGTTGTGACCGTGGGCGAGGCGGTGGCCGATGGCGAAGGCAGCGCCGTCTCACCTGGCAGCGAGGTGGGTGTGTTGCTCGGCTCAGGTATCACCGCTCCCTCAGGCGTCACGGTATCCGTCGGACTCTCGGGTGTATGGGTGAGGGTCGAACTGGGAGTCCAGGAAGGAGCGGGCCCAGGGCGATTGGCAATAGCATACAGTCCTCCCCCAAGGAGAAGCACAGCGACGAAAGCGCCGACGATAGGCCACAGCAGGCCCCGACCCGGACGCGGCAACGGCTTGACCACCGGCTGAGCCATTTCCGTCGGGCGCTCAACCACAGGAAGAGGCGTCCTGCGCACGAACGGCCTTGGAGTCACACCGACAGCCCGCAGCGCCGTGATGATCTCGCCAGCGCTCTGAAATCTGCGCCGGGGATCTTTGGCCATGGCCATCTCCACAGCCTTGCGCAATCCCACAGGTAGCCCCTGCCTTCGCGACCGCATTGGCGGCGGCGTCTCATACGCATGGGCATGGAGGACGGCTAGGGTATTATCTCCCTCGAAGGGCAATCGCCCCGCCAACATCTCATAGCAGACCACACCCAAAGAGTAGATGTCTGACCGGTGATCGACGGTTTTCCCTCTGGCTTGCTCTGGCGAGACGTACGCTGGCGTCCCTACAAAGAACCCGGTCTGGGTCAGGTGAGGCTCCGAGGCCACTTTCACGATGCCGAAGTCGGTCAGGGTTGCCCGCCCCTCGAGACTGACGACGATGTTGGATGGCTTGACATCTCGATGTATCAACTTGCGGGCGTGGGCATATTCCAGCGCCTCTGCCACCTGGCAGGCGATGTCAATCACACGTCTGGGAGGCAGGCTCCCTTCCTGCTGGATGACGCGCGCAAGGTCCTGACCCTCCAACAACTCCATCACGATATAGTGAATGCCGTCCTGCTGTCCGACACCATGGATGGTGACAATGTTGGCGTGGTTGAGTCGGGCGGCGGCCCGGGCTTCTCGCCGGAAACGCCGGACGAAGTCCTCATCGTGGGCAAAGCGAGGGCGCAACACCTTGAGCGCCACATAGCGGCCCAGGGACTCCTGCCAAGCCTTGTAGACTATGGCGAACCGTCCCTGTCCTACCTCCTCAACGATTCTGCACTGACCTACCGTTTGACCCACCAAGTTGGCCATGTTTCTCACTCCACTAACTATGGTTCGTTGATCTATCACGGGCAAAGCAGGCGAGAGTCAAGGGGAAACTACCACGACGAAAAAGCACTCATAGTATATGACATTCCCCTCCAACACCCAAGTGCCGGCGAAGGCACCGACACCGGGCTTGTCCACACGGGCGGTGACATCATAGGTCCCCGGCGCGAGTTGGATCTGCTGCCGAGGACGCCCCGAGGGGCACGAGACGGGGCCGCCGCCGACATAGTCCTGACAATCCTCGCAGCGGGCCAGCTGAACAGTGGTGGCGGTAGGCCCGTCGAAGATCAACGTCAGACGATATGATGTGTCGTTGGTGATGACCATCTCCGCTTTGCCCCCAGCATCGATCCGGCCACCATGCCTGGGCGGCGGAAGTGGCATCGGCGTCGTCACAGGCGGCGGGGTGGGCGTGGGGGGGACGGTGCCGGCCTCCGGGATTGCGGCTGGCGAGGTGTTGAGCGTAACGTAGGCGGCCGCCACCCACGCACGAGTGCCGTCGGCGGTCATGACTTCGATCCAGTTGCCGGCGCCGTTTCTGGCCAGCACGTCCACCTCGTCGCCACTGTACAGTCCGCCGACAATATCGTAGACCGTACCTGGGCCAGCCCTCAGGTTCAAGGCCGGGACACTGACCACCGCATCAGGCCAAGAGACAGAAGTCGCCGTGGGCGAGGGTGTACTAGTCGGACTGGGCGTAGGGATGTCCGTTGAAGTAGGCGTCGGCATCCTTGTAGCAGTGGACGTACTGGTAGGACTGGGAACGGGTGTGTCAGTCAACCTGACGGTGGGCGTGTTCGTCGGCTCGCTTGTGGTGACTGCCTGCGTGGTGGTGACTGCCAGGCGGTCTGGCTCTCCCTCCGGCGTCGGGGAAACCGATGCCACGCTGGGCTCCCCACGCCGGCCAAAGACCAAGAAGATGAGCAATACCACCAGGACTGCTCCCGCTCCACCTCCGATGATCGGCCATAGAGCAGCGTTCCCTCTGGGCGGACGAGCAGCCCGGCCAGGCAACGTCCGGCGCCCAGCAGGTGGCTCGGTCGCCGAAGCCGCCAGATCCACCTCGATCTGAAAGCTAAAGGTGTTGCCTCCTATGCTCACCTGATCCCCGTCCTGCAGCCAGTGGGGGGCGCCAACGCGCTTCCCATTAACAAAGGTACCGTTGGTGCTGCCTAGGTCAACGATGACGAACCGGCCTCCCTCCCGTCGAATCTGCGCATGCTGGCGGGAAACATGAGGGTTGCGCAGCACGATATCGTTGCCTGCCACCCGCCCGATGGTGGTGACTGGCTTGGCCAGGGGGAATCCCCGACCAGCCCCTGGACCCGTTCTAGCGATTAGTCTCATCATGCCATGTTCCTTCAGCGTTTCTCTTCCGCAATGATGATCACCCCGTTCCGCTCCACCCGCACCTCCTCGAACCGCACTCCAGCCTCTTCAACGACGGACCGCAGGCCGCGGTTGATCCCCCGAGAAACGATCCGCCCCGCGAACGACAGGGGCAATCTGTTCAAGCGTGCAAGGTCAACCCGCGGCGCGCCCTCTTCTTCCGTCAGCGTGGCGTCCAGTGCGAGTGTACGCCCTTGCACCACCGCCTCGACACGGACCTGATCCGGAGTATCCAGGCTCACTTCTAGGTCGTTGACGATGCCCAGCGTATAGGGCACGACGTACTCATCTATCTGCTCCTGGACGTCGGACAGGGCGATCAGGTTCAGTCAGTATGTGCTCATTGGCATTCCCCGAGTTCCCAGAGTGCCCCGTCTGCGTCAAGCTGCCCTCAAACAGGGTCAGGTCGAAGTCCGCCCCATCCGGTATGTCCTCAAGCCATGCCTCGATGCTGTGCCCTCTCGCTAACTCGATGTAGTACCAATCGAAGCTGTCCTCCTCAGAGCTGATGTAGGCGTGATAGACCATCCCTGAGGCAAGGGAGCAATGGGCCTGTCCCCAGGTGTCATTGGGTTCACAGAAGTCAGTGAAGTCATACTTCACGAGGGAAGGTAGACCTTGACTGATGTTCTAGTGGGCGTTGCTGTCGGCGTGGAGCTGTGAGTAGGCGTGGGCGTGACAGTAGGCATGCCCTGGTCTCGCACGACACTCAGCATACAGGCCAACTCTCTTGACGGCTGTGCATACAAGCCGGTTTACTGTCTTCTGCCTGCTGACGACATCGGCCCCGAGGGCCTCCCAAGACAAAGACAGCAGGCACGGACGGGCACTGGCGCTGTAGGTGTAACCGCGCCCCGCGCCTATCCGTGCCCTTTGCAGGTTGTCTCAGGCTACACCTATTTGGCTTGCTTGAAGACCAGGCGCGTCTCCCCCACCTCCACGCGGTCGCCGTCAAGAAGGCGCTGGCGAGTGATGACTTCCCCGTTCACTCTGGTAGGGTTGGTGGCTGCCAGGTCGTAGATGTAGAACTTCTCCCCTTCCAGCCTCACCTTGGCCTGCTGCCGCGAGACGTGGGCGTCATCGATTATGATGTCATTGGTCCCCGCCCTGCCAATGCTTGTCTCGCCCTCATGCAGGCGATACTCATGGCCTTCCCGCACACCCTCTTCCACCACCAGCCAGGCCAGATGCAGCTTGGGAGGTCGCAGGGTGCGCGTCGCGTCCAGTGGAGGTGCAGCGACTTCCACTTCCTCTTCGGCCATCGGTACCACTGCTGCCTCGGTCGTGACGACTTCTTCGACGAAGGTGGGCACCTCTTCTTCAGCGCAGAATGGACACTCCGTCCAGCTGGGATCCAGTCTGCGGCCACAGATGGGACACACCGGCCTGCGACCGCGCCAGATCATGAAGAACAGGAGGGCCAGAAGGAGCAACGCTGCCCCGGCGATGAGGGCTAGCTGCCAGCACTCCAGAGCGATGCCAAGGCATCCAGTGGAAGGGGTAGGTATAGGTGGCGGCGGCGTTTCTGCTGGCACCACCGTAGCTGGCATCCGAGTCGGCGTCGGTGTGGCGGTGGGCGTGGGCGTGGGCGTATCGGTGGGTATGGGCGTAGGCGTAGGGATGAGCACCTCCAACTGCTTGACGGTCCTCTCCCCCATCCGGCCCTTGATGTCGTAGACCCTGATGGTCAAGTCGTGGGTGGTGACGCCGCTATCCCACCAGCGGGACTCGGCCGTATTCCAATAGAATATGTAAGGGGCCGAACTGTCAACGTGTAGCAACTTGTCTCCTACCAGGAACTCAACCTTCTCAATCTCGTCCTGGGCAAAGACTTCTGGTTTGACCGTGATCTGCCCGCTCAGTTCCTGCCCTTCTTCCAGGGCCAGACGTATACCGGGCATCTCTGGCGGTCGGGAGACGAAGCTCTTGATCGCTTCGTCTTCGTCCCCCTCTTTCTTCACCTTGACAAGGATGCTGTGGTTGCCGTAATCGGGCACCAGATCCGACTCGTAGCGGATGACGTACCGCTGCCGCAGGCGGTCGCGCACTTCCTCAAATAGGGGCTTCAATGCCTCTGGTTCGTCCGTTGTCTCGTACTTACCGCCCGTGCGCCGCGCCAATCGCTGCAAGTACTTCTCAGCAATCTGCTTTCCCAGCCCAATGGTATAGACGGGGATCTTGGCCTCGCTGGCCTCAGCAATGGCGTCCTCTTCGGTGAGCACACTGCCGCTCCCCTCGGGGCCGCCCAGCACCTCATCCCGCCCATCGGTGAGCAGGATGATAGCGCGGTTGCCCAGTGCCTGCTTGGACGTCATCTTCACCGCCTTGACGGTGGCATCGTAGAGCGGCGTGTTTCCCCTGGCCCCCAACGAGTTGATCAACTGCCTCAGCGCATCCCTGTCGCTGGTGAACCTTATCTCTTTGGCCTCGTTGATAGCCGGGAAAGGCTCGATCTCGTCGCTGAAAGCAACGACGGCCACCATGTCGTTGGGTCCCATTCCCTCCACGATGGCGAGGGCCGCCTCTTTGGCGTTGCCGATCGGCGCTCCCCCGCCCGCGTTCATGCTGCCGCTGGTATCAATAACCAGCATCAGGGCGCTCCCCAACTCACCCTTGGCGACAGTGGTCACTTCTTTGATCTCTACCGGTTTGCTGTCCTCTAGAACCTCGAAGTTGGAGGCGTCGAGGCCAGAGATGGGAAGACCATCGGCGTCCACTGCGGTTACAAAGGCATGCATCTCAGGGAAGTGGGAATCATCCACCGCGTTGAATGTCAAGGAGACGTTCCCTCCCTGCATCCAGGCAGTGCCAGGGCTCATGAACAGGATCAACAGGCTGAAGCCCAGAACTACATGTAACTGGCGTTGAGTCTTGATTGACATGAATCATATCTCCTTCTGGCTACCACCGGCTGGTCCCAATGAGCGGGCTTCCATCGATGGCGGCCGGCTATGCTATCCACGAACATTGTGCTTGCGGCTTCTGCGACCTGCCTTTCGAACCAACGGAGCGGATAGCACTCCCACAAGGATACCCATGGCGCAGGAACAGGCAGCGACTGCGCCAATCATGTGTGGTACCCACCAGGGCCAGTCGGGGATGACTCGAGACAGATGATACCAGGCCGAAGCAGCGACCGCACCGTCCACCCCTGCGGTAATCACCACCCACAGCAGGACTGCTCTCCATCTTCCCCTGGTGGGACGTGCCCTGGCCTCGGTCCTCCGCCGCCGTGGTATCCTCTGGGTAATTCGGCCTGCTTCCTCATCCTCCGTCTCCACGTGCCGGCCCACCGCTATCCCGTTCTCCAGGTTGCTGCCTTCCTTGGCCTTCAGGCGCGCCACCAGGACGGTGATATTGTCTGGACCGCCGCGCTGGTTAGCCAGGTCTACCAGATAGTCACAGGCTGCTTGCGGCTGGCGACGCTTCTGAAGCGTCTCCCTGATCTCCTCGTCGCCAACCATACCAGTCAACCCGTCGGTACACAGCAGCAGGGTGTCGCCGGCCTGTATGGGGATGATCCGACGATCTACTCGTACCAGCAAGCTGTTTCCCAGGCAGCGAGTCAGGATGTTCTTGTTGGGATGCATCCTCGCCTGCTCGGCAGACATGACGCCAGCCCGGGCCTGCTCCGCCACCCAGGAGTGATCCGCGGTTAGCTGCTGCAGCTTGCCATTCCGCAATAGGTAGGCCCGGCTGTCCCCCACATGCCCCAAAAACAGCCGACTGCCAGTGAGCAAGGCAACAGTGGCTGTGGTTCCCATCCCCCGCAGTTCGCGCTGGATGGCTCCCTTGTTGTAGAGGCGGTCGTTGATTAACTCAAGTACCTCCTTTAGGACAGCCGCGTAGTAGTCCTCCCGCTGGGTATTGAAGTCCACCCAGGCCCTGTAGGCGGACGAGGAGAACAGTTGCTCCATAGTCTCGACCACATAGCCGCTAGCCACTTCCCCCGCCTGATGCCCTCCCATGCCATCGGCCGCGACCAGTAGGGCATCTATCTCCGGGCTGATGGCCGGAGCGGTCAGTACGCAATAGCTATCCTCGTTCAACTCTCGCACCTGACCGGGATGCGTGCAGTGGCCAACGATCAAACCCATTTTCTTCTCAGTGATTTTGATCTCTCCTCTAGAAGCGCTCTGGAGCAGACGCAGTTCCGGCCCCCTATCGTGGCGACAGGCAGGAGTGTACGTGTGCCCTTGCCCTGGCGAGTGTATGTCGCGGACATGCGACGTCCCCGCCCCGCACCCATGGGAACGGGGCGGGGACGCTGTTCAGGAAGCAGAAGGAAAAGCAAGTTGAGATCTGGTACAGCAGTATCCGCCTCTTCCTGAGAGCCCTCTTCAATCCTCGGAGAGCCTAGCTCTCTTCTGCTGTTTCCTCCTCCGCTTCCTTCTCCGCGGTTTTCTCCTCTTCGCTTTCGCTCTTTTCCCTCACCTCCATGAAGGTGAAAGTGGTCTCGCCCATCCTGACCGTGTCCTTGTCCGATAGCACGTGCTTGAGGATCTGCTCGTCGTTGACGAAGGTGCCGTTGGCGCTGACCAGGTCATAGATGGCGAAGCGTCCCTCCTCCAACCTGACCTTGGCATGCTGGCGCGAGATGGCTCCATCGTCAATGGCGATGTCATTCAGGGCAGCATCGCGGCCTATGCTGGTGATCTCCATCAGGCGGAACTCCTTGCCCGCGCGCGGGCCCGTGCGCACCACGAGCCATCCCAACTGCGGTGGCGGTCGTCGCAACATCTCCGTCCTAGCTGGCGCCATGGGTACCGGCTCGACTACGACTCCGGGCATCGGCTCCGGCGGAGCTGCTTCCACGGTTTCGAACATGTCGGGCACAGGAGAGTCGATATCAATCTCCGTCTCCTGAGGCTCGCAGTAGGGACAGTGATCCCACGAGGGGTCCAGAGGACGCCCACAGGTGGGACACACGTACGCATGCCTCACGCCCACATTGGCCATGTAGAGGATGAAAGCCACGATGGCCACCACGGTGGCCCCGATGCTCAGCCAGAGGAGAGGCTGCGCGGCACCTCCCAGATTGATGTTCAGGCCCAAAGTAGGGCTGGCGATCAGGGCGGGAATGATGAGGATGGCGGCCACTACGGCGATCACCTTGTAAATCGTCGCCTGTTTGTTCTCCTGCTGGGTGTTGTAGAATGTCCAGAAGGCGATGGCCAACGTGATCAAGAAACCGATGAACACCGCCCACCCGCTCCAAGCCGCCAAAAAGGCTTCCATAGCTATACCTCCCGGTTGGATTCTGTTTCGTTCGATCCTAGGTCTTCACCTTCACCTGCTTGAAGACGAGTGAGGCTTCGCCAATCTTGAGCTCATCGTCATCTAGCAGGGGGCGGCGCTGGATCCGCTCACCCTTGACCCAGGTGCCGTTCTTGCTGGCCAGGTCGTACAACACGAACTGGCCTTCCTCCAACTTGATGCGCGCGTGCTCGGCCGAGACCTTGTCGTCGTCAAGGATGACGTCATTGATCGTGCCGTCCCGGCCAATGTTGGTGACGCTCTGCAGTCGGAAATCGGTGCCCGTGCGGGGGCCGGAGATGACCACCAGCCACCCCATCGGTGGGATCTCAGGCCGCAAGTATTGGGTATCTCCCTGAGCCATCACGATCCTCCCTTCCTAGAGTTCCTTGAATACCATCGTGATCGTGCCAAGCACGATCTCATCCCCATCCACGAGTCCCTGCTTGACGATCTGCTCACCATTGACCACGGTGCCATTGGTGGTTGCCAGATCGTAGATGAAGAATTGCTCTTCACCTTCATCATTTTTCTCCACCCGCAGCTTGGCGTGTTGGCTGGAGACCGCTTCGTCGTCCAGGATGAAATCGCTGGTGGCCGAATCCCGCCCCACACTGGAGCCCTTGGGATCCAAGCGGAAGAGCACGCCCGCACGGGGCCCGCTCGTGATGACCAACCAGGCGAAGCTTGAGGGCGGGCGGCCAATGATCACCGTTTGGTCCGCTGCTCGCGGCAGCGGTTCAGCAAAGTCGGCTGGTGCTGCAGTCGGGGCTGAGAATCCTTCCCGGTCGCCCTTCAACGTGCGCGCGTCGTCCTCCATTGATACGTGGTACTGATCATGCATTTTGACTTCCTCCCTTACTTGGTCTTCACTTGCTTGAAGACGAACGTCGTGTTGCCGATGCGGATCACGTCGTCGTCCATGAGCGACTGGCGTTGGACGCGGCGGTTGTTGACAAAAGTGCCATTGGTACTGGCCAAGTCATAGATGACGAACTGACCGCGCTCGAAGTCCACGCGGGCGTGCTGGCCAGAAACGGCATCATCATCCAGGGGGATGTCACAGCGAGAGGCATCGCGGCCCAGGCTGTTGCGGCCTGCGTCCAACCCGAACTGTCGGCCACTCCACGGTCCGCGCGTCACCGCCAGCCAGGCCATGGCCGGCCGGCCCCGTACTATCGGCCGCGTGAGTTCGATGCGCGGTCGCGCTGGCGCGGCCGGTTGAGGTGTGGTCGAGGGCTCCGGCGACGGTGCCGTGGCTTGTACGGTGGGCTCAAGGTACGGGGCCTCCTCGTACTCGTAGCCGCCCCCCTCAAAG
>Ga0209121_10005564_pt1 | contig 11372 bp, 16 predicted proteins | sample Cruoilmetagenom3_FD_187292 | JGI IMG/M metagenome (GOLD analysis project Ga0209121, IMG submission 187292) | Oil polluted marine microbial communities from Coal Oil Point, Santa Barbara, California, USA - Sample 3 (SPAdes) (version 2) | ecosystem: Environmental > Aquatic > Marine > Oil seeps ...
ATTGACTGGACCTCGGCTTCCGGAGGATGAGCATCCACATAAGCTCCAGTATCGCTCCGTCCCGCCGTTTCCATTTCTCTTCTCCGCTCCTCAAGGATTTTCCGGTCTTCAGCGTGCACCGCAACAGGAACCCCATTCTCCGCAGCCTCCCGAAAGGCCACAAATAGCAATTCGTCATCGTCAACATTGATCCCCCCAATCCTATTTGACAGATAGACCTTGAATCCCACCGCCCCCGCTTTAACTACTTCAGCTATTTCTTCCAGTCTCTTGGGAAAAGCCGAGTTGAAAGCGACATTAATTAACACTCGCTTTTCGGCTAGCTTCATCCGTTCTTTAAGGGAAAAAGAGTCCAGAGTAACAGGTTTGTTGTTAGGCATATCAACAACCAATGTTACACCTCCAGCTGCTGCGGCAGCTGTTCCTGTGAAGAAGTCCTCTTTGTAAGCTAGCTGCTGGTCTCGCAGATGTACGTGACAATCGATGAGACCTGGAAGCGTTACGTGACCTTTCAAATTTATTTTTGTCGAGGCTGGAGGGAGGTTTGTATCCTTAGCTATTTTGACTATTTTTCCCTCATCGATGGCAAGTCCTGCTTCAACAATACTTCCTCGGATACAGATTTTGGCATTATGAAGGACTGTGTCGACTGGCAAGCATCCACCTTCAAGAAAGTAAGCTTATCAAAGCCCTTATAAATTCATCATGTTACGAGCTTAAAGAAGTCTCGTTCGATTATCATACCTACCAATTTATCGTTTTCTAATACGGGCATGGTATCAACGCCTCCCTCCAACATGATCTGCGCAGCCTCTGAAAGACTTTTGCCGAAACCAAAGAAATACAGGATATAACTTTTAGACATACTGAGGATAACTTGGTCAAGTATATCCTGAACAAGCAAAAGCTATGGTCTCAATACTCACTAGAGTTGCATCTGGCACTCTTCACAGAGAGAGGTTCCTTCAACTTCATCGAGGTTGTCGGACCAGCTTCCACACCGTTCACAGTATCCTGCTAAAGGAGCGGACTCTAAACTCTCTTCCTCCACTTCGGTTTCTCGCTCTATGCGGACTTTCTCTTGCATGTTTTCGAGAAGCTCAGGCGTTATAGCTAAAATGTCCTTGCTGGAGATTATCCCCACGAGATTTCCTTTGTACATGACACCCAACCTTCGGACATCAAGTTTACTCATTCGCCTCGCCGTTTCAGTCAGCACCTCATCTGGATCTACGGTAATCAGCGGCGTTGACATAACCTCCTTAGCGGTCAATTTGCTTGGAAGAATGTTCTTAGCTAAAACGCGTCTCACAAGATCGCTTTCGGTTATGATGCCAAGAGCCTTTCCATCTTTGCTAGTTACGATAATGCAACCCATCCGATCATTGCGCATGAGTTGAGCCGTTTTGTCAACGGGGGCATCCTCCGGGACGGTGACTGCTGGACTGGACATAACATCCTTAACTAGCATTCGAGTCCTTAATCCTATTTCAGCCATGATCCACCAACCTCAATATGACATGATTTGAAAGCACTATTAAATCCTTGCTGAGTTTAACGAAGGGAATAGCCCTCGCAAAACCCCTTTTATTCAACATTTTTAAACCTTTTCCCTCTTCAGAACATTTGGATTGAGTGGGGATAGAGTTAAAAGTAATTAGCTTTGATAGTTTTGTTTTATGATATGGTTTCGTTTGGTATTCTTTTCAGTGGCTTCTGTTATGCTGGTTTATCTTTTGCGACATTATGTTTTTACGGCAATTGTGTTGATTTATGGAAGGTATTCTAAAAGTGCTTTGAGGAGGAGTACGTGGGAACCGTCTGTGTCTGTTGTTATTCCTGCGCATAATGAAGAGGCTGTTATTGGACGGCTTCTTGAAAGGGTTGTGGAGTTTACTTATCCTAAGATGAAGCTTCAGGTTGTTGTAGTTGATGACGGATCCGTTGACAAGACGGGAGAGATTATTGATAATTTTGCGAGTAAATATCCTTTTGTTAAGGCGATACATAGGCGTTCGGCTACGGGGAAGGCGGCTGCATTAAATGATGCTTTAAACTACGTCACAGGGGAAATTGTCTATTTCTTTGATGCCGATTACATTCCAGAAAATGATTTTGTTGAGAAATCAAATGAGGGCTTTTGTGATCTTGAGGTTGGGCTCGTTCAAACTAATGTCAGAGTCTATAATGAGAATAAATTAGTTTCAAAGGTCGTTTCGTTGGAGCGTCTTGGCGGTTTCAGAGTTAATCAATTGGCGCGAGACATTCTTGGGCTCATTCCTCAGTTTGGGGGAACTGCTGGGGGAGTGCGTTGTAGTCTGCTTCAGTCAGTGGGAGGGTTTGATGAAAGCGTGCTGGCTGAGGACACCGACTTGACATTCCGAATTTGTTTTGCTGGATTTAAGGTGCGGTATCTCCTAGGTGTGGGGTCCTTTGAAGAAGCAGTGAACGATTGGAGAGGCTACTGGCGTCAGAGGAGCCGTTGGTCAAGGGGGCATATGCAGTGCGCTTTTAAACATGTAGGACCGCTTATGAAGAATAGGAACTTGACGCTGAGAGAAAAGCTGGATGGTTTCCTTCTTCTTAACATTTATTTTGTTCCTATTCTCGTTGGTTTAGGTTGGTTGCTTGCAGCTTTATCTCTCATCTTTGGATATGGTTTGTGGGCTGGAAGGGCTGCTTTGATTGTTACATTAATATATCTCTTTGCAGGAAACGTTGCCCCTTTGTCTGAGATAATTGTTGGAACGATTTTGGAGAGTCGTTTCCGGTTGTGTTTTTATGTTCCAGTGTTGTTAATAGCTTTTATTCTCAATGTATTTATCTGCACTAAATCGTTATTTGACCTTCTCGTGTCGAAGTTTTGTGGGAAACCATTGAAGTGGGTTAAGACTGTTCATAAAGGGGAGTAGTTAATTTGTATTTGTTTAGAATTTTTCTGTAGTTGTCTTCTGTAATTTAAATCTAGAAAACGCGCCTTATGTTCTAGAAGAGTTGGATGAATGTTATGAAGGACAGATTCACAACATATTTATGCGTTGCAACAAACCTCTCACCTCTCCAGAGGATAACACATGTCAGCTATCGACGAAATTCTGTGGTTGCTCAAGGATGGCAAGTGGCATGACTTGGAAGAAATCACAAAAAAACTTGCACCGCCAAAAATTAAGGCAGAACTAGCTGTCAGCTTCTTAAGCGAATTCAATTTTATTCAACTAAACGAAAAAACAAAAAAAGTTAGACTTCAACCTTCAACACGGCATTTCATTGAGGAAATTCAACGCCTCGAACAGGAAAATGCGTTAAGTCATTAGGCTTTTAAGATTGTGGTAAGCGTCGAGAAATTTAAACCCCTTTGAGGTGGTCCTAAAATATTTCGGTTTGGTGTCCTCTTTCTTTGAGTGGGGCGCCAAGAATCCTAACTCATTTAGAACTTGTAGGTAGAGTTGTAATTGACTGTGACTCAGATTGCATCTATACATTATACGGGTCTTCTTTGTAGCCTCATTAGCCTCACTTAAAATGTTAGCCATAATATCTATGTCACTTCTTTTTTGAAACAAAAGGGGAGAATTTGATTTCGCTCGAAGTTTACTCACCATCAAAGAAACACCAAAAACAGTTTCACCTAAGGACAATGTTAACGTAAGATATATCTGTATATTTAAAACTTTTGCAAGTGACTGATGTAGCACTTCAAACGTGAGTAATATGGTTTTTGTTTGTGTAATCAGGATATTCTATGGGGTTGCAAAACGTAATTCCGCTAGACCACAGTATATAGTAGACGCTGAGCAACGAATTTGTTGAAATCCATAACATTTAGTCACTCGCAAACAGGCTTGCATGTGCATTTACCATTCAAGTGGTCCTCTATAATAGGTCAAAGCTGGGCATCCAACACATTTTTCATCCTGAAATGATGGGCAGTCTTTACACTGGACGCCACATGGGGTGATATCACCTTTCTCTTTTAAGGTGTCTGCTTTCAACGGTAGGAAGGGGTAGTGGTGGACTCTTCCTATGAGATAAAACTCGGATCTACGTATTCCTTCGCCGCTCCTCAACGCGCACTTTTCCATGGATTCGCTCTCAAGAGTGGCTTGATCCTCGGCCATCACTAAAGCGATGAGGTTATAACCGCCTATAGTTGTGAAGAAGTTGATGACTCGGGGACACTTACTGTATCGATCAATGATCTTCCTCATGGTTTCTGCACTTTCAATTTCGAGTAGGATCAATGCTAGGCGCAGGTCTAGGGCATCCGTGTTTACGAGGGCTGAGATGTAAATAATATTTTTTTTAAGCAGTTTCTCAATCCTTTTCTTTGCGCCCAGACTTGTAAAGCCAATTGCCTCCCCTAATTCCTTGAAGGTTTTTCTCCCATTCGATCGGAGTTGCCGGATTAGCTTCCAGTCAATCTTGTCCATTTTTAGTCATTAGTTATTTTACTAAACGAAAAGTTTATTAAATGTTTTGATTTGTAAACAAGACAACCCCCAATAATTTAACAAGTGATGAATATGGAGAAACAGATTGCCACCGAGAAAAGAATTGCGGAGTTCACTGAAAAGGAACAGAAGCTCAAAAGGAACATGAGCCACATCAAACATAAGATCGCTGTAATCAGCGGAAAGGGAGGCGTGGGCAAAAGCACAGTAGCAGCAAATCTGGCAATAGCTTTTTCATTGCACGGTTACAAGGACCGTGTTGGAATTCTAGACATCGACATACATGGACCTTGTATACCAAAACTGCTTGGCGTGAAGGGAAAGAAATGTCAGGTTTCGCCTCTAGGCGCTTTACCCGTAATCGGTCCCATGGGAATCAAAGTGGTATCCATGGACTTCCTCGTAAAAAGTCAAGAAACTCCAGTTATCTGGCGTGGCCCACTAAAGATGCAAGTGATTAGGCAATTCCTGTCAGACTTCATGTGGGGTGAACTTGATTTTCTCTTCATCGACGCCCCTCCGGGCACTGGCGACGAGCCTCTAAGCGTCATGCAACTCATCCCTGAGATGGACGGCACGATCATAGTTACCATACCCTCAGAGGTTTCTGGGGATGTAGTAAGAAAAGCAGTGAGTTTCTCCAGAAAAATGGGAATCCCCGTGATAGGCATAATAGAGAACATGAGTGGCTTCACCTGTCCAAACTGTGGTGTGAAAATCAACATCCTTGGGGCTGGAGGAGGAAAAAGACTAGCGGAAGACTTGAATGTCCCATTTCTAGGGCAAATCCCGATAGACCCCAAGATCTGCGAAGAAGCGGATAAAGGCATACCCTTTGTAACGGGACATGTGGACTCACCAGCCGCAAAAGCCTTCAAAGAGATTGTGAAGAAGGTAGAGAACTTTTTGAATGCAGAAAAACGGAGCGAAACTCAACACAAAAACGAATCAAAGTGAAACAGGAGGGAAATGACTAAATGAAAATATGTGTTTCAGCCTCTTCAGGCAGTCTGGATGCAAATGTAGATCCGAGATTCGGTAGATGCCCATACTTCATGATAGTTGATTCTGAGACTATGGAGTTCAACGCCATTTCAAATGATTCTACTAATGCAGCGCATGGAGCTGGAATTCAAGCCGCTCAGACAGTGGCAAACATGGGTGTCAAAGTGGTTATAACGGGTAACGTTGGACCCAACGCTTTTAGTGTCCTATCAGCTGCAGGAATAAAGATTGTGACAGGTGTTTCTGGTAGTGTTAGAGAGGCTGTTGAGAAATACAAGAAGGGTCAATTCCAAGAGATAGGCAATCCGACTGTTGGTGGACATTTCGGAATGGGAAGAGGACTTGGCAGAGGAAGGTAGAACATTGTACATTAAATATTTAGGGTTGGAAGTTGAAAGAAGCTTGAGAGAATTCTGACGAATTTCAAAGAAAAAGGAGGTGTGAAGGAAGTGAATGTGAGAATTGTGGTTCCGGTCTCGGATGAGAAAGCTATCGATGCTCAGCTTTCGCAGCATTTCGGCAGGGCGCCTTTCTACGCCATCATTGATTTAGATGAGAAAGGTCATGTGATAGGACAAGGGACAATATCTAACACGAGTGAACATTTTGGCGGTGCAGGTCTTCCACCTGACCGAATTCTACAATTGAAACCAAAAGCACTAATCACCTATGGGTTAGGTCCAAAAGCCTTAAGAGTCTTCCAAAATGCTGGGGTTGCTGTGTTAAGAAGTGAAGTAAACACTGTCAGAGAGGTTGTTAGAGCATATAACAATAATGAGCTTCAAGAGCTAACACATGGCTGTCATCAGGCTCATTACCAATAGAAAAAGGTGTGCAGCGGAGTTTTTCAGAGAGAGTAAAATTGTCTGAGAAGCTGACTAAAGAAAAGATAGAGCTTCTAAAGGAAGCTGGCTATTCAAGGAATGCCATCGAGCTTTACGGTAACAGAGTAAACGTTGGAATAATAGAAAATGCTGATGTGGCACTGGCTTACACAGGCCTATGTGGAGACACTACCAAGCTTTACTTGAAGATCAATGACCAGAACATGATAGAAGATGCGAAATTCCAGTATTTGGGTTGTCCAGCTTCTGCCGTCTGCGGATCAATAGTAACTCAGATTGCAAAAGGCAAGACACTACAGGCGGCAAAGGAGATAACAGAGGAAGAAATTTTGAAGGAGCTGGGTGGTTTACCAGGCGATGAATGCCACTGCGCGGAACTCGTTGTAACAGCGTTGCGTAAGACCATTAAAAAGTACGAAAGTAACAAAAAGTGATGCTTGAAGATAGGAGGATGTTAACTTGATTATAACGGTTGCCAGCGGAAAAGGTGGCACAGGAAAAACGACTGTTGCAGTCAACATGGCACTGTCCCTAGAAAACGTGCAACTGCTTGACTGTGATGTTGAAGAGCCAAACTCCCACATTTTACTACAACCTAGAATCCATGAAACAAAACCAGTATACACTAAAGTCCCGGTAATCTCGGAGGAGCTGTGTGATTACTGCGGAAAATGCTCCAAGTTCTGTGCTTACAACGCCCTCTTTGTGGCACCAAAAACGGTAATGGTCTTTCCTGAATTATGTCACAATTGTGGTGGTTGTTCACTTGTTTGTCCCAAGAATGCAATAACCGAAAAGGAGAGGCAGATAGGTGTCATCAAAAAGGGAGAAGCGGAGGGTGTTGAGATAGTTTACGGGGAACTCAATGTGGGAGAAGCCATGGCTGTCCCGCTCATAAGGGCAGTTAAAAACCAAATGAAAAGCAACAAAAACGTGATAATAGATGCTCCACCTGGAACAGCCTGTTCTTTGGTCGCCTCAGTCCACAAAACTGACTACTGTATCCTTGTGACAGAGCCAACTCCCTTTGGTTTGCACGATCTAAAGATAACTGTTCAGGTCTTGAAAGAGCTTGGAGTTCCCATGGGTGTGGTAATAAATCGTGCAGGATTAGGCGACAGAAAAGTCTACGAATATTGCGAAAAACAGAACATTCCTCTGTTGTTGGAGATTCCCTTTAGCAAGAAAATCGCAGAACTCTATTCCCGTGGAGTCCCATTCGTGGCGGAGATGCCTGAGTGGAAAAAGAAGTTTCTGGAAGTTCGGGATACGATAAAGAGGTGAAGATGATAGCGAAAGAGATTACAGTGTTGAGTGGAAAGGGTGGAACAGGGAAAACAAGTGTGGCTGCTTCTCTTGCCGTGTTAACTAAAAGGACTGTGTTAACTGACTGTGATGTGGATGCGCCCGATCTTCACCTGTTATTAAAACCTGAGGTGCTGGAAACACAGGAATTTAAAGCCTCCAGAGTTGCCGTGATGGATGAAGAGAAGTGCATCCAATGCGGAAAATGCGAAGAGCATTGCCGATTCGGTGCTATAGAGAAACTGATTATCGATCCTGTTCTATGTGAGGGTTGCGGCGTCTGTGCATACATTTGCCCGGTAGCTGCAATAGAGCTTGAGAAAAGGGTTTCTGGGTACGCCTTCATCTCAAAAACCAAGTATGGTCCCATGTCCCATGCCCTATTGAATCCGGGAGAGGAAAACTCGGGTAAACTTGTGAGCTTGGTGAGGAAGAATGCTAAAAAGGTCGCTGAAAAAGAAAACTGCGAGCTAATCATTAATGATGGACCGCCTGGAATCGGCTGTCCGGTGATAGCGTCTGTGGGTGGAGTTGATATGGGGCTAATAGTTGTGGAGCCAACATTGTCGGGCATCCACGATATGGAGCGTGCCTTAGGTTTGCTGAAGCACTTCAAGATTCCTTCCCTTGTTTGTGTAAACAAGTATGATTTAAACGAAGAAAACACATCCAGAATAGTCGAATTTTGTGGGTCCAATGGCGTGGAGGTTGTTGGAAAGATACCTTTTGACCAGATTGTTACGGAAGCCATGGTTGCAGGAAAACCCATAGTGGAATATTCGCCGGAAAGCAGGGTCTCAAAGGCTATTGCAGAGCTGTGGAAACAAATCTTAAAACATATATAGAAACAATTTGTTGCAAAACAGCACTCAGAAATACTGTGCTCATCTAGCGTCTACACTGTGTCTAGCTCGTAGCGTCCAGAGTTCCTTGGAACAACCTCTTCACAGAAACTATACTCTATTTTTGCGTTTTTGTTGGAGAGAGAAGTAGTTGTTCTTTGGTTATGTTAACCTCTGTAATTGTGTGATTCTTGAACTCCATTGACTTTCCTAGGATATCTTTGACAACCACGCTATTTTCAATAGATTTTGCATAGATCACATTTTCAAACGCTACTTCTTTTTCTACAATTACCTTAAGCTCACACATCTCTTCTCTACACTAACATTAGCCGCCCACGCTTATATCTTGTTGGCACGCGCATCTGAGAAGCCTTTTCCCATAGTCCACAACGTGAAGCCACTGGCAGGGAACGTCTGCGGGCAAATCTAATGTTTAATCTGATCTTTTTCGATCCGCTTCAGATTTTCAATTCGATTTCGCAAGTCTTTTCTCTGCTCAAAAAGTTCAAGCAGCTCATTTAAGTTGTCAGAGATCATTCCTAGAAGATGATTTGCTTCCTCTCCCTCTTCTTCTTTTTCGCGAAGCAATTTAGCTTTCTTAATTAGTTCGTTTAGAATACAGATTATTTTCCCTTGCAGAATGGCTAAGGTTTTTACAGCCATGTGCAATTTCAAGTCGACAGAATCATTTTTCGTTGACATTTAAAGTCAACAATAACTATCCACTTCTCGTCTTAAGTTAGTTTCGTGAGTGCACACATAAAGAAACACGTGCTTTTCCTTTCCTAAGGTGCCAACAATATAGTTAGGTTTTGGTGTGAAATTGATAAAAAGCTTGGGCAACATATAGATGGTGTTCCGTTAGATTGATTTTCTAGATTAAAGTATAGTAAGGACGTGAAAAATGATGGAGACGGCAATAAGGACAGTTAATCTAACGAAATTTTATGGTAAGCTCTTAGCTGTTGACCACATAAACTTTGAGGTGAAGAAGGGTGAGATCTTCGGTTTTCTGGGTCCTAACGGGGCTGGAAAGACGACGACAACTCGAATGTTAACAGGCATATCTAAGCCCACTGAAGGAACCGCGGAAGTTATGGGTTACGACATTCAGAGGCAATCGGTTGAAGCTAAGGAACTGATGGGAATAGTGCCAGATATATCTAACGTTTATACAGATCTATCCGCTTGGGGTAACCTGATCTTCACTGGGAGGCTATATGATATAGCAAAAGTTGAGAGGGAAAGGAGAGCCAGAGAGCTTTTACAGTTGTTTGGTTTATTTGACCGACGTCACGAAAGTGTGCAGGGCTTCTCAAGAGGAATGAAGAGGCGTCTCTGTATAGCAATGGCGCTCATGAATAAGTCATCTATCCTCTTCCTTGATGAGCCTACCTCCGGCCTTGACGTTCAAAGCGTCTTAACGATAAGAAATCTGGTTAGAAAGTTGAATGAGGATGGACTAACTATCTTTCTTACAACACATAACATGGAAGAAGCTAACCAGATGTGCGACCGAGTTGCCATAATCAATAGAGGAAAGATAGCGGCCATCGACACTCCAGAGAGGCTCAAAAAAACCATAAAAAAGCTCCAATTTATAGAGGTTTCTTTCTTTGGTGCCACAAAGAATCTAACCAAAGATCTCAAGACAATTCAAGGAGTCACCGAAGTTGCAAAGCATGGAGATAAATATAGACTCAACACCGAGAATTCACCAAAAGTACTCTCTGCAATATGGGAATACGCGTCAGCCAATGAATTGAAAATCCATACGGTGAATACGTTGGGTCCAAGCCTAGAAGACGTATTTGTGAAGCTTACAGGAATAACGCCTGAAATGAAGCGTAAAGGGAGTGAACTAGGCATAAGAGCCGGTTCATAAGAAAGGAGGCGTTGTTTGTGATAGGAATCAAACGTATCCTGAAGGACATAAGAGTTGCATGGGCTATCGGAGAGAAAGACATTCGGATATACTACGCGAAACCCGCATCTTTGATGTTTGGAATATTATTTCCATTCTCCATGTTCCTATCCTTCGTGATAGGACGAAATATACCTATTGACCAAGCGATTCCGGTGCTTGTTGCCCAGTCACTCTTCTTCGCCTCTTCATCCATTGGACCAGTAACGATACCTTTAGAGAGGAGAATCCGTACCTTCGACAGGTTTCTGTCCGCTCCAGTATCGCTCAGCACAGTTCTTTTAGGCAAGACGATTGCAGGGTTCATCTATGGCGCAGGAGTATCCATAATTCCTATAATAGTAGGCGTCGTATTCTTCCAATCAATCGTTACAGACTTTGTAGCCTTAACAGCTGGTCTGGTTCTCTCAGCCTTAGGTTTCGCTGCTATGGGAATTATGTTCGCTTCAATACCCGGTCAAGGTCCAGGACAAGTTATGATGCCACTAAACTTCGTTCGTATTCCATTATTATTCATAAGTGGTGTCTTCATTCCCGTCAAGGATTTACCCGTTTGGGGACAACTTCTATCCATGTTCTCCCCCTTAACCCACAGTATCGAGTTGGTGAGAGGCGGTTTAGGAGGACAGAACTTTTTTGGTCCTCTATTTAATATGGCAATCCTAACATTTTACTTGGTTGTTTTTCTTCTTGTGGGTATCCGTTTCCATATGGTAAATCAAAAGAAGGAGTGAACAGTAAAGCTTCTTTGAAAGGTGGAGAGTAACTGATTTGAAGGAAACGGAAACAGTAGCTTTCGGACCGGTACCTTCAAGGAGATTAGGTCGAAGCCTTGGAATAAATAATATACCACCAAAATTTTGTCCATATTCTTGTGTTTACTGTCAAGTAGGCAAAACCATAGACGTGACGATAGCAAGGAGATCATTCTACAAGACAGAAGACATTTTCGAACAGGTCAAAAGTAAAGTTAACGAAACAATCCCAAGAAATGAGA
>Ga0209121_10005565_pt1 | contig 11370 bp, 16 predicted proteins | sample Cruoilmetagenom3_FD_187292 | JGI IMG/M metagenome (GOLD analysis project Ga0209121, IMG submission 187292) | Oil polluted marine microbial communities from Coal Oil Point, Santa Barbara, California, USA - Sample 3 (SPAdes) (version 2) | ecosystem: Environmental > Aquatic > Marine > Oil seeps ...
TAATTTAGGCTATAAATCAATTTCAATCCCAATGGGGCAATGGTCTGATGCCATGACCTTCGAATAGATGTTGTCAGATCTTATCTTATCGATGAAGGAATAACTGATTAAATTATCCATACCGTCGATTTCGATTTGCGTGTACCCTGCCGTTTTGTTGTAATTGGCCTTATCGTTCTTTAAATCTATGGGCGGGTGTGTCGCGTTGAAATCGTCACAGGAGATAGCTGACTTGTTATTTTCCAGATTTTTAAGATACTTCAGAAAATCGGCATCCCATTTTTCACGGTAGTCCAACCGATCCAGTTTTTGTCCAGAATTGGGTATACAGACATTAACCAAATAGAAATCAGGATACTCGGTGCATTGCACCGTCCTTCGGTATCATGTTCTGCAATGTCCATATCTTGGGTTAGGATGATGGGGTTCATCTAGGTCAACACGGCAGTTCTCGAATAGCTTTTTTTGCCCGCTTAATTGTAATGGATTTCGTAATCGTTCAAGGGAGATAGGGCATTGGCCACTTCATTGTCCTGTGCTTTGGTTTCCTGCAAACAGAGAATATCAGGGTCTAAATCCTTTATCGATTCAAAAAAAATCCTTTGTAACGACCGCTCGAATACTGTTTACGTACCATGATATAATATTCATCTTTTTAAGTCCTTATTGATAAACGACATAAAAATGCCCCGATGAAATTAATGAAATCGGGGCAGTTTAAAAAAGGGTTGAAATCTCAGTAGTGCATTCTTCAATTTATGCAAATTCAGTATAATACTGCACTCTAAGGTTGTTCTTGACCTCCCTTACACTAGGTGCCTTAAAGGCCGCTTTTTCGGCATCTTCTTTTTCCTTGATGGAATGTACCTTTCCGCTGAGCGTAACGGTATGCCCATCTGTAGTTACCACAATACCTTTTGCATCAATTTCCGCGGATCGTTCAAAAGCTTTCTGTATCTTTTCCTTTACTTCAAATGGTTTTACATCCTGTTTGATTGAAATGCTGTTGATTACCCCTCGGACACCAGAAAGGTCTTTTACCGCATTTTTGGCGGAGTCCTTCTGATATGACCATTTCACTTCCCCACTAAGGTATACCAAACCGTTTTCTACTTTTACCATAACGGTAACATTGGGTACGGAGGAATGCCATTTTAAGGCATTTAAGGCGGCTTTGGCAATTTCTGTATCCGATTTATCCAAACTGGAGGGATATTTTACCACGATATCTTCGGCAACGGCTTTCACGCCCTGTACTCCTTTAGTTGCTTTTTCCGCAGCCATTTTCTTGGCATAGCTACTTACCTCGCCACTTAGGGTTACCACACCCCCGTCAACGGCCACCCCTATCTTGGTTTCATCTATGCTGGGTTCCCATGACAATTCATCCTGAACATCAATTTTGATTTTTGAATCTGTTTTCATGATATAATAATTTTATGTTGAACAATGATTTGTAATGTCTAAAATTACCTTGATCGGTAGCTGTTTAAAATGATACAGATCAGCCTTCCCTTGCTTTAACAGTTTTTGTGAAAGTGAATTTTAAATAAGGGAAAATGTGAAACGAAACATTGCTGTTATGCCAAAACTGTGCGCTAGTTTTTTGGTGTGACTATTTACCGTACCAAGAAGTGTTATGACACCATCCTTAATAATGACCTCAATTTGTACTTGGTCAATATTGGGTTGTCATTCTAATTCATCGAGTACATTTTGTTTGCTTTTTTTACTATGTTCAGCTTTGATTTTTGTTTTTAATTGAACAATCGGTAATAAGATCAGAGGTATAGAGGGCTATAAATAGATATACTGATTTGGCTCAGTTTTGAAGATATTAACACTATTTTATTCCCTTTGCCCTTGATTATCTTGTTGAAAAATAGCCCTAATCCGAGTAGAGGGGATTAAGGCTATCCATATAAATTTAAAGACAAAAATGTTCAATACTCTACTTCCAACTCATTTTCTACTTTATATACCCCCGGGGCATAGTAAGCAGCTTTTCTCGCTTCATCTTTTTCGGTAAGCGAGTGTACTTTGCCTCGTAACTTTACGGTATGGCCATCAACTGCTACAGTAACATTTTTAGCATCAATATCTGCAGAACGCTCAAATGCTTTGGCGATTCTGTTCTTAATATCGACTGGCTTGACTGCTTGTTTTAATGTAATATTGTTGGTTACATACTTTACACCAAGTAGGTTTTGTACCGCTTTTTTTGCAGCATCTTTTTGAAAAGCCCACATAACCTCTCCCGTGAGATAGACCCAGCCATTTTCAACTTTTACATTAACTTTGTCCTCTGGTACGGAAACGTTCCACTTTAAGGCATCGGCAACGGCCTTGGCTATTTCCGTATCCGATTTTTTGGATGCTGTGCCATATTTAACTTCGATATCCTCTGCCACGGCTTTTACACCTTTTACGTTTTTCGCGGCTTTTTCCGCTTCCATTTTTTTCTCATAACTGTTCACGGTACCCGTAAGTGTTACAATGCCATTTTCAACAATAACACCAATCTGGGTCTCGTCGATGTTTGGCTGCCATTCCATTTCATCCAATACATCTTGTTTGATTTCAAGATCTGTTCTCATAATACTATATTTTTTAGTTAAACAATATTTAATAAGACCAAAAGTATCGTGGGGAGAAAATATAAACACTGATGTGGGTCAGTTCTAAAAAAATTTTAACACTATTTTATTTCTATTCCGTAAAGAGTTGAAGGTTTTTTAGAACTGACCCAAGTCATTCTATTTTATCGAACAAATCCGCATTTTTGAAGTGTAGTATAAATGATAAAAGTTTACAACATGGACACCCTAAAATATTATGAAGGCAAAAAGGAGTTTAATGTATTCGTAGCGAGTACGTTTTCAGATTTGGCACAGTCCAAAAAAGAAAACGATCGAGCTGCGTTCAGCAGTTTGCTTTTGAAAACCTTACATCAGGTTAAACGCTATATAACCAAAAGATTAAGCACGGCCTTGACAAAGGGAAATCTGCCGAAGGGCAAGTACAAACTTGATGACTTTATAGATCAACTTTTTATCGAAGTCTATGATCATTTTGATGAGGTTAAGAGTGAAAAGGATTTTCATCCTTGGTTATTCAAGAAAGCGGATGAACTGTTGGAGGATACGATCGTCGACGAAGAATTTGATGATTTTTTCTTTAAAAATATCGATGACTACTCCAAACCCGAATGGGACGAAATGGAAGAGGAATCCAGCACCGATGGCGATGGCGACTTGGTTATGATCGAAGAGTTGAACGACATTTCCTATGACCATAATGACTACACTCTTAATCATGTCTTTATAGCGGATGATGAACAGGAATTGATGGTGAAACTCGACAAAGACTTGAGCGAGGAACGAATTCAGAACCACATACAAATGGTTTTGCAGAGGTTGCCATTGCCCATGCGAACCGTTTTCGAACTCTTTAACAAGCAGCAGTTCGCGCTAGAGGAAATTGCCGAAATAAGAAATAGCACCGTTCAGGAAGTTGGGCGACTTTTAGAGGAGACCAGAAAAAGTCTTAAGACCAGCTTTTCCAATAGATTTTTGTCCGATACGGAATTATAATTAAAATCGAATACTATGAAAACAACAATTTCAAATCCAAAAACTGCCTTTTTATTAGGTGCCGGACTGGATGTTCTACATTTTGAAAGTAGGGAATGGTTAGATACCATCGCCTTCTGGAAAGACGAAACAAGATTTTTTGCCGACTTGCTCAATAAACAGGAATCTAAAGATAAAAACAAACAGGAATATGGAAATATGCTAAAAACCTTGGATAAAATCCATGCCGATCTTTTTGAAGATTTGGCTGAGGATATCGTGGAACACGAAAAGTTTCTTTCTAGGCTGGAAAAAAGTGAAAAGGGTATTTCGGATGGAACATATAGGGAAAAGCACCACCATATCAAAAACAGGATAGATACATTTTCAAATGATTTTCGCGAGTTTAAGAAAATCGTTTTTGATTATGCTAAAAACAGTCTCTAAGATAAATCATCATTGGCCACCTTTAATCAGGTGGCGAAGTTGATAGATCAGATGTTTTAAAAAGAGAATTGAACTTTAAAACCACCTGATATAGAGTTAATAATTTATAAAACAAAATATACGACAGCTGACCCCGTCAATAATTTCATGCATTTCTATTATAGCCTACGCATGAACCATATGGCCAGCGATCTATTGGCCAAAGGTTTATCTCCCAAGCAGATTACGGACGCTGTTTTAAGGGCTATTCAAGTCGGGAAGTCCTCAGGTATCGATATAAATAGACATTTTATGCCGGTCTTTAGCGGAATGGACCAAGAAATAATCGGAGATTGTAAGCTTTCCCACTTGGCATACGGATTGGTGCTCATGAATGCGGACGTTGAGCTTTCCGCCGTTGGGGAATGGCAAATTAGTGTTTTGAAAAAGTTTTTTGAATGAATTTTTGCTGAAACTGCACCGTCTACAAATATAGAGCTAAGGGGATTTTAGAATTTGAATACCTCTATCAAGACCAGTTGTAAACTAAGTAACTTCTTTAAATAAAAATGACCTTGGTCCATAGTATGATGGATCAAGATCATTCAAATTTTGTGTAATTAAAATTACTTTTAATACACAACCTCCAACTCATTTTTTACCTTATAAACCCCAGGAGCCAAATAAGCGACCTTTCTGGCCTCATCTTTCTCATGCATAGAGTGTACCTTGCCACGCAGCTTCACCGTATGGCCATCAGCTTCAACGGTAATATTCTTGGCATCCAAATCAGCCAAACGTTCAAGAGCCTTGGTGATTTTCTTCTTTATCTCAAATGGTTTTATCACTTGTTTTATAGAAAGACTGTTCATCACATATTTTACACCAGTTAGGTTTTGAACCGCTCTTTTTGCGGCATCCTTTTGATAAATATAAGTAACTTCCCCGGATAGATATACCCTGCCGTCCTCAACTTTTACATTAACTTTGTCCTCCGGTACGGAAACGTTCCACTTTAAGGCATCGGCAACGGCCTTGGCTATTTCTGTATCCGATTTTTTTGGATGTTGTGCCATATTTAACTTCTATATCCTCTGCCACGGCTTTTACACCTTTTACATTTTTCGCGGCTTTTTCCGCTTCCATTTTTTTACTGTAACTGTCAACAGTACCCGTAAGTGTTACAATGCCATTCCATTTCATCCAATACATCTTGTTTGATTTCTGAATCTGTTCTCATAATACTATATTTTTTAGTTAAACAATAAGTTGTTTTACATAAAAGTATCATGGATGGAAACAATTGGAAATGATGCAGATCAGTATCCAACTTTTTTATTATGTTTTATGCCCGTTCCATTTTACTTATATCCTGAACATTATGCTTGCCCTTTTAAAGTTCGGTAAATGATCTTGGTCATTTCTATTAGGGAATATCTCTTGTAACTTGGTAATTTAGAAGATGGGATTAAAGATTTTGTAAGGGTTCAAAGAAAGTGGAATTTACAAGTGATAAACATAACTCAGGGATTGAAAATATGGTAGATGTTCCAAATTTAAAAACTATATGGATATGGATATGGATAAACTGAAGAACCTATTGACGGAGATAACAGACATAACCTATTATATTGAGACCAATTACCCTGAACTGTATCAATTCTTGGGAGAAGACCCCATGACCCTGCCAACAAAAAAGCATCCTCATATGAACAAGAAGGTAATGGAAGAATATCTAGAGGATTTAAAGCAATTGTTAAAACATCACTTGGAAACACATCAAAGCAAGAAACCATAATCCACCAATCTAATCATGGGAGAAATAGCAACATCAGACTGGGAGGTTATTTTATTTTACAATCCCAATTCAAACATTGCCAAGAAAACATTGGCCTATGCAAAAGCCGAAGGTTTCCCCGTAAGGGATGTGGATATATTGAAAACCCCTTTTACGGGAACCCAATTGGAAGAGCTTGCGGGGCGACTTTGCCTAAACTTGGAGGAATTGGTAAATAAAGACCATCCGGACTTTTTAAAGCATTTTGGCCACCCTGACCTGTCTGATGATGATGATTGGATTAAAATCTTGAAAAAAAATCCCCGGCTGCTAAAAGAACCCATTGCCATACGCGGCGATACCACTTTATTGATAAAAAATCCCAGTGATGTAATTAAGTTATGAATAAAAAAATGAGATTTGAAGACAGAAATGAAGCAGGCAATCTACTTGCCGATAGATTGGAAAAATACCAAAAAACCGATGCGGTTATTTTGGCAATACCACGTGGAGGGGTACCTGTGGCCTCCGTGATTTCCCAAAAATTGAAGCTCCCAATAGAATTGGTGTTATCCAAAAAAATCGGGCATCCATTTCATAAGGAGTATGCCATTGGCGCGGTAACTTTAAAAAGTAGAATACTGAGAATACTGAGTGAAGCTGCGGGGGAGATACCGCTGGTATATATTGAAGAGGAAACCAAAAGAATTAGAGAGTCGCTCCGTAAACGTTACGTTGGCTATTATGGGGAAAAGGAACCACTATCCCTTAAAGATAAAATCTTGATTATTGTGGATGATGGTATTGCAACGGGCAACACTATTCTATCTACAATTAAAATGCTGACCGAAGAAAAACCCAAAAAAATTGTCGTGGCCATACCGGTTGCCCCACCCGATGTTATTGATAAATTTGAGAATTCGCCCTTTATTGATGAGGTTATTTGTCTTATGACCCCGTTTAATTTTCAGGCCGTAGGTCAGTTTTATCAAAATTTTGACCAGGTTGATGATATGGAGGTCATGCAATTATTGAAAGAGGCAAAATAAAAGCTCAGAAATAGCAGATTTCTTTCTTATGCTAAATAAACCGCTCCCATATCACACTGGCCCAGTAAGGGCCGAACATATGATTCATACTTTCTGCTGACCTATAAATTCCTTGACATAATTAAATGGAAAGCGCTATTTCTCCCAACTGTTGGCCAAGTTAATGTTTATCATATCCTTACAGGTTTGACACATGGATTAAATAGCTTCAAGAAGAATTTTTTAAAGAGACAGTTTTTGATAAGTCATTGTTTAACCGTTGGGCAAATGCTTCAATCCCAATGATGTAAACCGTGATGACAAAACTTCTTTCTTATTGACCTTCTCCCGATAGATCGGCACACAATATGAGAGGAGGTCACGAACCACAATCTAAGTTTTTAGAACTTTTCAGCTTATTCTTTAAACATTGTTATGCCTTTTTTTGAATACATCCAAGCTCCAAGAGCCAATAAAACATATAGTAATATTATGAAGAGCATTTGTTCCCACTTGTTTTCGAATTCATAATACAAAATTAGGATTCCTCCAAGGCTGAGCCCAAAAATTGATAGAGCAGTCAAAGCTTTTGACGAGTTTGTTTTTTTTCTAATTTTAAAGTTAGCAATGGCCATTAGTAGAGATATCAATAAAAAAGTGATACTTCCAAATTCCAGCATCAATTCTAGACCACCAACCAGAATTAGAATGCTTGCCAATATGGCCATTGTAATAATGGCATTCTGTGGACTGTTATTTTTCCTGATTGAAATCCAATTTGGAAAAAAGCCATCCTTGGCTATTACCGCCATTTGCCTTGACGAGCCAAATACGGTTCCGCTTATGGCACTACTTGTTGCTAAAATAGCTCCTAATATGACAAGGTTGGTTCCTAGTTTTCCAAGTACATTTCCAGCACCAGCTGCTAATGCATATTCCTTGTTTTTTATTATTTCTTCTATAGGGATAGCAAATAATGCTCCCATGGCTATTACCACATAGATTAATACGGCTAATGTAATGGCAGAATAAATAGCTCTTGGAATATTTTTATGAGGATGGGTCATTTCATTTACGGCATTAATAACTAATTGAAATCCTTCATAAGCTACAAATGTGAGAGATGCCACAATTAGGATGCTGAATACACTTGTGCTTTTTGTATCTATAGCCATATTATCTATAAAGGTTCCAAAATCAGTTGTTCCATGTTGCATTAGCACAACCGAAATAATGGTTAATACTACTAATTTTGTGTACACCATAACATCTTCAATTTTCCCCATTCCGTTAACACTCCAAATATTTATTAAGGCAAAAAGGCCAATTACCGCAATGGCAATAACTTTTCGTATCCAAATATTATTGGCAAAATCAGAACTACTTATTGCATAAGAGGAAAAGGTATAAGCATACAATGCTAAGGTGCTTATGTATCCGAATATAACAAACCATCCAATTACAGATGCTGAAAAAGGTGAGTTGGGATAAGTTAGTTTATAAAAGGAATAGGTAGCACCTTCATCTCTATAATACAAACCCAGTTGAACATAAGAATACGCCGCAAGAGAAGCTATTAATCCCCCAATAACTATAGCAATTGGTGTCAAATTACCTATCATAGAAACAGAGACCCCTAAAATGGTGAAAATACCACCACCAACCATTCCTCCAAGAGCAATTGCGATGAGTTCTACTAATCCTAAACTCTTATTTCTTTTTCTGTGTATTCTCATAAATCGTTACAATGAAAATGCAATTTTAATTCCTTCAATGACCATATTTGTTCCAATAATCGCAATAATTAATCCCATTATTTTCTCTAGGACCCCTATTATATTTTTACCAACTTTTTCAACAATTAAATCACTCAATCTGAATGATAAATACGTTAGAAAACACATAATAGCAAAAATAAAGATTACAATACCAATTCGAACAAAACCAGCATTAGTAACAAAATTCATAGCTGTTACAAATAGTACCCGGGCCAGCAAGTAAGGGAATTGCTAATGGGGAAATAGCTATTTCTTCATCAATTTCAACTTTGCTTAAGTGTTTTACACTTGATTTTGTAGATTGAAGCATTTCTAAACCAATATAAAAGATTAAAATACCACCTGTTATTTTAAATGCAGGTATAGTAATCCCAAATAACTCAAATATAAATTTACCCAATACAACGAATACGAATACAATCAAAAAAGCGGTTATAGTAGCTTTTTTATTGATCCGTACTTTGGCTTGGTTATCTGCACCCTCAGTTAAGGTAACAAAAACTGGAATACCAGCAATGGGATTCATTATGGCGAAAAAACCTGTAAATACGGTTAAAGAAAAAGTAAAAAGGTTTTCCATTTAAAGTTAATGGTATTTTTGAATTATAATGATTTATAATTTTCCGGAATAATCAACACTGGAATTTTTAGATGCTTTAACAGCATTTTCTCGACACTATTATTTAATAATTTTTCAATAAAATGATGGGTATGATGACCAAGGACGAGCAAGTCTGCCTGCCAATTGTGTATTGCCTTATTGATTTCTGTAGCAGTTCGTCCAAGGGCTTCGAACTCCCGAATTTTCACTTCTGGATGTTCTATTTTTATCATGTTGATCAATTGGGTGGCCTTCTCTTTTTCTTCTGCTTCAACTTGGGCCGGGAAAATGCCTGCATCGATATTTCCTGGAGAATACTTGACTACATAAACAATCTCTAATTGGGCATTGATTAGTTTTGCCAATTGGATGGCATAATTTGCAGCATTCCTAGCTGAAACACTACTGTCAATTGCTATCAAGATTTTCTTAATCACCCTGCTTTAGTATTTTTTTCGCTTCTTCATATTCTTCTTTGGAGATTTCACCTTTTGCAAAACGCGTTTTTAATATATCTAAAGGACTATCCTTCTTTGTTCTTTGGTATGGTACGTTGTAAGGAGTTGCGAATATCCAAATTATCAGAATTATCCAAACAATCCACCATATAAAGTGCATACCGAAGAAATGTCCATAATAATCATGAATGGTTTCTAATTTTTAGTTAATAATTTTAAGAATAAGCACTTATTTTTTATTATTTATCATTCCTTTATTCTTCATCATTTTCATCATACTGTTCATGCTATTACTATCTGTCATCATCTGCTGCATCATGATCTTCATCATGGTACTATCATTCATCGCCATCCGCATGCCTCCTCCTTGCATCATAGTTCCCATCATTTTTTGATTTCCCTGCATTAGTTGCATGGCTTGTTCGCTGGTTTGCATGTTCTCCATAAAACCCATCATATAATCATCGTCATTGGTAATTGCATTAAAAATTTCGGCTTTGGTTTCGTCATTTTTAAGGAGAGCACTCACATCAGGTTTTTGAGTACAGCCATTTAAAACCAAAAATCCCATTGTTACTAGTAAAATCATTAAATTTTTCATGGTTTTATTTTAAGTTTTATTGTTCAAATATTCGAGAGAATCGAGTTTTTATTATCGCATTTATATGGTAAAGGTAGAATAGCATGTACCATACTAAAATGATCTAGGTCATTAAAACCATAAATACCATGGATTTTTGACAACACCAAATTAATAGAGCAAACCTGGTCATAGTGGTGTCAAAACCCGCTTCAGGTACAAACCTACAGCAAGAAAATTCTTCTATTGGTGAAAAACTTTTAATAAAAACTTTAAAAAACAACATAAGCATGTAAGGTATGAAATGTAACAAAAAATACCGACAATGATATATATATATATTATGTACATATGCGGAATCTTGAAAAATGTTTTATTCCCAATTAAACCAATCCCTAAAAGCCAGATTTGGGTGGTATAGGCCGGAGCCAAGAAACCAAGCATGCTTTTGCTCCAACCAGATTCTGGCAGATAAATCTGTGCTACCCATGAAGCAAAATATAAGATTATATCCAACAAATAAATATGAAGCCCTGTTTTCTGCAGTTTTGTTTTGAAAGAAAGCAACATGATAACGGGCAATAAAAAAACGATAATTCTCAAAATGTTTTCACCATATTGAATTATTTTTGGAATATCCTTCCAAAAGATTTCGGGATTATATCGCTCTGGTAGAATTCGGCAAAAATCATGTTCCAAATAAAAATTGGGATCAATAGTATAAAACAGTTTAAAAAGTATTTGGATGTTTTCATCGAAATTGAGAATCATACGTTATCCCTTGCATCTATCTAAAATTTGCACTTTGAAATAATATATACTCCCGAAGAAGATGAATTTTAATAATTGAATTTTTCATTACTTCGAGATATATTGATTATGAATATTCTTTCAGAAAAGGAGTAATTTGATAAAATCATTATTTCAATGAGTATAGGGTATAAAGAGTAAACCATAAAGTTTTCTCCGAGGGTGTAAACTGAACTCTGTCTAAGATGAATTAGAATATTAATTTAACTTAGATAGAAAAATGAAAACAGCAGAACAAACAGAATTTGAGAAAACGGTGCTTGACCAATTTATGTCAGGCAAGAATCTTTTCGGTAAAGACGGTGCCTTTGCTCCAATGTTAAAAAATGTCATTGAGAAA
>Ga0209121_10005566_pt1 | contig 11369 bp, 12 predicted proteins | sample Cruoilmetagenom3_FD_187292 | JGI IMG/M metagenome (GOLD analysis project Ga0209121, IMG submission 187292) | Oil polluted marine microbial communities from Coal Oil Point, Santa Barbara, California, USA - Sample 3 (SPAdes) (version 2) | ecosystem: Environmental > Aquatic > Marine > Oil seeps ...
AACAAGTGACAATACTAGCAGAGTAGGCATAAAACAAAAAAATCCTCTAAAAATCTCCCTCTTTTTTTATACTCTTATCATTAACTGAATATTCCCAAGAAGATTTGCCGTGTCGAACCAATAAAAGATGCTTCATTAGAATAGTGTATTAAGTTAAAATCTAGACCAAAATAATTGTAATTTATACAAAAGTATGCAGTAAACAGTAGACAGTATGCGAAAAAAACATTTGGTTATAATATTTGCTCCTTTACATTTAATAACCCACTAACATAATGCCTCTTTATTATTGGATAGCCCCTTTTAATATATTAAAGCAGCGCTACTAAAGCTCCGGCTGAATTACAGCTAACGATTACTACCGACTCTAATCTTATGGAGCCAAACGCTCAATTTTCCAATCAAAGTCATCTTGTAAGGTATAACGTATCCTGTCATGTAATCGATTTGGTCGGCCTTGCCAAAATTCAATGGAAACAGGTCTTACCAAATACCCTCCCCAATAATTGGGACGTGGTATTTCCTTTCCTTCATATTTTTTCTCCAAAGCTTTTAACTTGTCTTCCAACACTGCCCTTGAAGCTATAACCTCACTTTGGTCAGAAACTATTGCGCCTAGCTTGCTACCATCGGGTCGAGACTCAAAATAACCATCTGACAGATTTTCTGAAATCTTTTCAGCGGTTCCTTTAATGATAATCTGTCGTTCCATGGAATGCCAAAAAAACGAAAGACAAACATGGGGGTTTACAGCTATCGATTTGCCTTTTTCACTTTCATAATTCGTATAAAAAATAAAGCCCTCATAGGTATATCTTTTTAGAAGCACCACCCTTGTCTTAGGATAGCCATCCAGACCAATGGTAGCAATAGCCATGGTATTGGTCTCATCAACAGTATTGGAAGCCTCAACTTCATAAAACCACTTTTGAAATAACGCCATGGGATTATCTGAAATAGCATCCTCATTCAAGGCACTTTTTTCGTATGATTTTCTATAATTGCCTAAGTCTTTCTCCATTTTATGAAATCTAAAAACAAGATAAACAAAGTTCTACAAAAGATAGGAGAAAGGGAATAATTAAGGTGTTTTTTTAAGGCACCTATTCCTCAAATGCCAACTGATAATTATATGGTGAAACCTAAAAATCGAAAACCTTGCCATCCTCTGCCAACTCAACATTTGGGAATATCGCTTCAGCTTCTTCCTTAAAAAGTACTATCGCTTTATAACGTGTAGAATAATGCCCAAGGATCAATGTGCCAACTTTAGCCTTTTTCGCAATAGTTGCTGCTTCTTTTGCAGTTGCATGTTTGGTTTTGGTAGAAAGTTGTGCTTCGGATTCCAAAAAAGTGGACTCGTGATACAACACATCAACCTTGTTTATCTGGCTGATAATTTCAGGATAGTAGCCTGTATCACTACAATAGGCATAACTCTTAGTATTAGGTGGGTCAAAAGTAAGATTGATGTTTGGTACAACCTTTCCATCATCCAAAGTAATGTCCTTACCATTCTTGATATTCTGAAAGTAACATTTATCAATCTTATATTTTGCCACAGCTTCAATATTCAGCTTGCGTTCACCCACCTTTTCTTTGAATAGAAAACCATTCGTATAAATGCGATGATTTAATGGAATTGTTTCCACAGTAACCTTTTCGTCCTCAAAGAGCAGCTCTGATTCTTTAGAGGTCAGTTCGTGGAACTTTAACGGGTAATTGGTCCATGAGTCCCCCAATTTTAAAAGTAAGGTAATAGCTTCCTTTATACCTTTTGGTCCATAAATATGTATTTCCTTATCCCGTCCTAATAATCGAAAAGTTGATACTAATCCGGGTAAGCCAAAAAAATGATCACCATGAAGATGCGAAATAAAAATATGATTGATTCTGGAGAATTTAATTTTGTTTTTGCGAAGTTGCACTTGTGTACCCTCTCCACAGTCTATTAAAAACATATGGCTTTTAATCTCCAATACTTGGGAAGTAGGATTTGTTAGCGTTCTTGGTGTTGCTGCGTAACAACCTAAAATATGTAATTTCAAAGGTCTAGGTCCCTTTCTATTTCTTCCATCTCAATAATGTCCTTGGCTTCCTGAATAGTAGGCACTACGCTTATTTTTTCTGGAACGTCCTCAAAAGAAACCTTATTGGTAACCAAAACGAAAGACTTTTTAGTACCACGATGTTGCTTGGAAATTGGTAGGAATTCCAAAATATCCCCAGCAGTAAGTTCCGAAAATGAGAAAAGATTTACAATGATATTATCCTTGTTGACCTTTGAATAACCTTTATTGAGGTTCTTCAAAAACTCCTGAAGCGAAATATTTTCCTGGAAAATTATGGTCGTTGTGCCATCCTTATCAAATATCATAAAGCTTTATTTTATTTTAGATGCTAAAAGGTAAATCACAGCCATACGAATGGCAACCCCATTTTCTACCTGATCCAAAATAATGGATTGTTTTGAGTCCACAACATCACTTGTGATTTCAACCCCTCTATTTATAGGTCCTGGGTGCATTATTACTATTTCTTTATCCAAAGAATCCAAAAGTACCTTGTTAACACCAAATTGTTGCGTGTATTCCCTAGTCGTAGGGAAATAACTAATATCCAAACGTTCATTCTGAATACGTAACATATTTGCGACATCGCACCAATCCAAGGCTTTTCTCAAACTTGTTTCAACGGCAACACCCAGTGAATCAATATGCTTGGGTATTAATGTTTTTGGTCCGCAAACCTTTACTTGCGCTCCCTGCAATTTTAAGGCGAAAATATTGGATAAAGCCACTCTCGAATGTAAAATATCGCCAACGATAACAACTTTCTTGCCTGCTACATCACCTAGTTTTTCACGAATGGAAAAAGAATCCAATAAGGCTTGTGTAGGGTGCTCGTGAGCTCCATCACCAGCATTGACAATAGATGCACTTACATGTTTTGATAGAAATATTCCCGCCCCAGGATTGGGATGACGCATCACCACCATATCCACCTTCATAGAGAGTATGTTATTTACGGTATCAATTAAAGTTTCTCCTTTCTTAACCGATGATTGGCCAGCAGAGAAATTGATAACATCGGCAGATAATCTTTTCTCAGCGAGTTCGAAAGATAATTTTGTTCTTGTACTGTCTTCAAAAAAAATGTTGGCAATGGTAATGTCCCGTAAAGAAGGAACCTTTTTTATGGAACGATTGATAACTTCTTTAAAATGATCGGCAGTTTCAAAGATGAGCTGAACATCCTTTTCATTCAGATATTTTATTCCCAATAAGTGTTTAACACTCAGTTCGCTCATTGCTTATTTATTTATCAAATAAATTACGTCTTTACCATCATTTTCCTCCCACATCACTTTTACCTTTTCCTCGTTTATAGCATCAACCTGTCTCCCCCTGTAATTAGGCTGAATGGGTAAATGCCGGCTAAAGCGCCTATCGATTAGTGCTAAAAGTTCTATTTCCGAAGGCCTTCCAAAAGATTGAATTGCTGTTAATGCCGCTCTTATGCTCCTTCCTGTATACAAGACATCATCGATCAAGACCACTTTTTTGTCCTCTACTAAAAAGTCGATTTTTGTTTGGGTCGCTTCCAGGGTCTTTTCACCCCTTCTAAAGTCATCCCTATAAAATGTAATATCCAAGAAACCAATATCAATATGCTTTACACCATATTCTTCTTGGAGAATTTTTCTAAGCCTTTCAGCAACAAAAGTTCCTCTTGGTTGAATACCTATCAAAACCGTATCTGAAAAATCGAGATGATTTTCAAGAAGTTGGCAAGCCAATCGATGAAGAATGATGTTTATTTCTTTTGAGGAGAGTAGTACTTTTTGACTCATAGTTGGCCATCAACACTTTTGAATAGCAAAAATAGGGAATTCTTGCAAATATTCAACCAGTGTGAAACAAACAAAAAGCCCTGACGTTCCCGTTAGGGCTTTTAGATTCCTACCTATGCAGGAATGACAATGATTAGGTAGCTTATTTCTTTTTAGAACTAGCTTCCATTTTATCCTTTAACGCCTGTAAGGCTTCATTGGCATCACCTAAAGTAGGTTTAGCTTCTTCAGCACTGGCAGCTTGTCTTTTAACTGCTGCTTTTACATTGCGTTTCTCTTCTGCTCTAAAGATAGCGGTATGACTTGCAACTACACGTTTAAAGTCCTTATTGAATTCAATGATCTTAAATTCTGCTTCTTCACCTTTGGTCAATTTCTTCCCGTCTTCTTTTTCTAAATGACGTTGAGGAACAAATGCGGTGATATCATCATTAAAGTCAATAGTCGCACCCTTATCAACTATTTCAGTTATAGTTGCTTTGTGAACTGTATCCAAGGCAAATTCGGTTTCGTACTTGTCCCATGGATTTTCAGTAGTCTGCTTATGACCTAAACTTAATTTACGTCCTTCAACATCCAACTCTAACACTTCCACTTCCAAAGTATCACCAACAGTTACAAATTCTGATGGGTGTTTGATTTTCTTAGTCCAAGAAAGGTCAGAGATATAGATCAAACCGTCGATACCTTCTTCCAATTCCAAGAATACACCGAAATTGGTAAAGTTTCTAACGATACCTTTATGTTTGGAACCTACAGGATATTTAGTTGTAATATCTGTCCATGGGTCTGGAGTCAATTGCTTAATGCCCAATGACATTTTGCGATCTTCCCTATCCAAAGTCAAGACAACAGCATCTACCTCATCACCAACTTTAACAAAGTCTTGGGCGGAACGTAAATGGGTAGACCATGACATTTCAGAAACGTGGATCAAACCTTCTACACCTTCTACAATCTCGATAAACGCACCGTAGTCGGCAATAACAACAACCCTACCTTTAACTTTGTCTCCAATCTTGATGTCTTCGCTTAAAGCATCCCAAGGATGTTTCTCTAATTGTTTTAATCCTAATTGGATTCTTGATTTGTTCTCATCAAAATCAAGGATTACAACATTCAATTTCTGGTCTAGCTCAACAACCTCATTCGGGTGGTTGATCCTACTCCATGAAAGGTCAGTAATATGTACCAAACCATCAACACCACCTAGGTCAATAAACACACCGTAAGAAGTGATGTTCTTCACAACACCTTCCAACACCTGTCCTTTTTCCAATTGGCTGATGATCTCTTTTTTCTGTTCTTCAATATCGGCTTCTATAAGCGCCTTATGTGAAACAACTACGTTCTTGAATTCGTGGTTGATCTTTACCACTTTGAATTCCATAGTCTTATTTACATATTGATCGTAATCCCTGATTGGTTTTACATCAATTTGAGACCCTGGCAAGAAAGCTTCGATTCCAAAAACATCGACAATCATACCACCTTTGGTTCTGCATTTTACAAAACCACTAACAATTTCTTCATTATCATGTGCAGCGTTAACCCTGTCCCAAGCCATGATTGTCCTGGCCTTTCTGTGGGAAAGCACCAATTGACCACTTTTATCCTCACGGATGTCGATCAATACCTCAACTTTATCACCAACCTTTAAATCTGGGTTGTAACGAAATTCGTTTAAGGAGATAACACCTTCAGATTTTGCGTTTATATCGATTATCGCTTCACGATCGGTCAAGTACACTACGGTACCCTTTACAACCTCTTCATCTGCTGTATCGACAAAATTTTCGGAAACAAGCTTTTCAAACTCTTCTAATTTAGAGTCATCTACTTTTTCGATTCCTTGTTCGTACTTTTCCCAATTAAAGTTTTCTAAAAATTCTTTTGGATCTTGTACCGGTGTCTCCACCTTTGTTTCTTGAGTAGCTTCAGTAGTTTCTTCTACTGTTGTAGCTTCTTGGATAGCTTCAGTAGTTTCCACTACTGGTTTTGTTGCTTTTTCTTCAGCCATTATATAGCTTTAAAATTTGTATCCTACGATTTTACAAGAGCCAAACAATTATCGTAGAAGGAGTTATTTGTTTTTTATTTCGTTCCCTTTTCCTCTTGATTCTTTGCAAAAAAGGAGTGCAAAACTACGATTTTAATATCTATTTACAAACATGTATCACAGTTAGATGTGATACATGGTAGTATTTTATTCATTTTTTCGTTAAATAAAGCAATAATTCTTATCTTCATGCCCATAAATATTAACCGTAAATAAATTACAAACATGAGCGTTAAAGCAAAGTATCAGGCAGTTTTAGACCTTGGTGAACTATTGGCAATCAAAGAAGGAAACGTTACTGAAGAAAATGGAGTATTAAAGATCAAAGGGCAAGCCAACACACAATATGAAAAAAACTTATTGTGGGATAAAATCAAGGAAATTGGCGGAGATCAACCTTACGACTTGAAAGCCGACATATCTGTTGCCGATGAATCAGTTTTTCATAGACACACTGTTAAGAGTGGTGAATCTTTAAGTAAGATTGCAAAGAAATATTATGGTGATCCAATGAAATACAAGCAAATATTCGCTGCCAACACCAATATTCTTAAAAATCCGGATGTGATTCATCCCGATCAGATTTTGGTTATTCCAAATCCTTAAGAATAAACAAGAAATTATATGAAACAAAAAAGACGTTCAATGAACGTCTTTTTTTTGTCTATCAATTACTCTTTTTGAGTAACCAAGGATCCTTGTGAATTGTTCATCGAGCCCCATATCACTATTATCAAAGTTGATAGCATCTTCAGCTTTCTTTAATGGGGATATGTCTCTGTGGGCATCAATATAATCACGATGCTCTACATTTTCCAAGACTTCTTTATAGTTCACTTTCTCACCCTTATCCAACAACTCTTTGTAGCGTCGGGCAGCTCTTTTTTCAGGTGAAGCCGTCATGAATACTTTTAACTCGGCATTTGGGAACACAACCGTACCAATATCCCTACCGTCCATGACTATTCCTTTCTCAAGACCCATTGCCTTTTGAATGAGTACTAACTTTTTACGAACTTCTGCTATTGTGGCTACTTTACTTACCAGCTTGGAGACTTCCATAGTTCTAATCTCCCGCTCAACGTTTTCTTCATTCAAATACATTTCTGAAAAACCCACTGAATCATTGTAAACAAACTTCAAATTAATGTCCGGTAAAGAATTCACCAAACTGTCTATATCACTCTTATCTTCAGTAATAAAACCATTGCGCATGGCATAAAGGGTTACAGCCCTATACATGGCTCCAGTATCAACATAAATATAGCCCAAAGCTTTTGCCAATTGCTTGGCAATGGTGCTTTTTCCGGTTGATGAATACCCATCAATAGCAATGGTTATTTTTTCCATACATCAAAAATAGACAGAAAATAATTGTCTTTCCGTGTTAAAGTTTTTTTGCATTCTTTACGTTCTGATTTGTAATTGCCAAGTCGATAACTTCGCTCATTTCTGAGACATAATTGAACGTAAGTCCTTTTAAATAGTCTTCTTTAATCTCAAGAATATCTTTTCTATTTTCTTCACTAAGGATGATTTCTTTGATTTTTGCCCTCTTGGCAGCAAGAATTTTTTCTTTTATACCGCCTACTGGCAATACCTTGCCGCGCAATGTTATTTCGCCGGTCATGGCCAAGCTCTTTTTTACTTTCTTTTGCGTAAACAAAGACACCAATGATGTCAGCATTGTAATTCCGGCACTAGGACCATCCTTGGGTGTTGCACCTTCAGGTACATGAATATGTACATTATACTTATCAAAAACCGAAGAATCAATTCCGAAGCCTTTAGCGTTGGACTTTATGTACTCCATGGCAATCGTGGCGGACTCTTTCATGACCTTGCCCAAATTTCCTGTAATATTCAGTGTTCCTTTACCTTTTGATAGGATTGATTCAATAAATAGAATATCACCACCAACACTTGTCCATGCCAGCCCTGTAACAACCCCAGCAACATCATTGTTCTCATATTTATCCCTTTCCATTCGGGCAGGCCCTAATATTTTCTCAACCTCCTCAATACTGATTTTAACGTTGTATTCCTCCTCAACAGCAATTGATTTTGCCGCATAACGGACTACTTTGGCAATTTGTTTTTCCAAATTACGAACACCTGATTCCCTGGTATACCCTTCTACGATTTTTTCCAATTGAGGTTTCCCAATCCTAAGATCTTTTGATTTAAGCCCGTGTTCTTTCAACTGTTTCGGTAGTAAGTGCCTTTTAGCAATCTCTACCTTCTCCTCGATGGTATATCCGGTAACATTAATTATTTCCATTCTGTCCCTCAGCGCAGGCTGAATGGTAGCTAGGCTGTTCGCTGTGGCTATGAACATAACTTTGGAAAGATCATAGCCCATTTCCAAAAAATTGTCGTGAAAATCACTATTCTGCTCAGGGTCCAAGACTTCTAACATGGCAGAGGATGGGTCACCTTGATGGCTACTTGCCAGCTTGTCTATTTCGTCGAGAATAAATACAGGATTAGAGGTGCCGGCCTTTTTTAAACTTTGGATAATTCTACCTGGCATTGCCCCAATATAGGTTTTTCGGTGTCCACGAATTTCAGCTTCATCACGCAATCCTCCTAAGGACATTCTAACATATTCCCTACCCAAGGCTTCTGCAACTGATTTACCCAATGACGTTTTTCCGGTCCCAGGTGGTCCATACAAGCAGAGAATAGGGGATTTCATATCGTTTCGCAGCTTTAAAACTGCCAAATACTCGATAATTCGCCTTTTAACACCCTCGAGGCCGTAATGGTCGCGATCCAATATCTTTTGCGCTCTTTTTAAATCGAACTTATCTTTAGAAAATTCATTCCATGGTAAGTCAAGGAAAAGATCCAAATAATTTCGTTGAATGGAATATTCCGCTACCTGCGGATTCATACGTTGCAATTTTGCCAACTCCTTTTCAAAATGTTCGGCGATTTTGTCATCCCATTTTTTATCCTTGGCCTTTAAACGCATTTCAGTGATTTCCTCATCATAGGAAACCCCACCCAATTCTTCTTGAATGGTCTTCATTTGTTGGTGCAGAAAATATTCACGCTGCTGTTGGTCCATATCGCTGCGAACCTTGGATTGAATCACATTTTTAAGCTCTAACTTTTGCAGTTCAACATCCATATACTTCAAGGTAGTCAATGCTCTTTCTTGAAGATTTCCTATTTCCAATAATTCCTGTTTATCCTTGACATCCAAATTCAAGTTGGAAGAAACAAAATTGATAAGGAAAGAATTACTCTGTATATTCTTAATAGCGAAAGATGCCTCACTTGGAATGTTCGGGTTATCCCTAATGATCTTTAAAGCCAGGTCTTTGATAGATTCGATTATGGCCAAGAATTCTTGTCCATCTTTATCAGGTCTTTCTTCCTTTGTTTCCCTAACAGTTGCTGTCATATAGGGCTTCTCTGTTAGAATTTCAGCAACTTCGAAACGTTTTTTACCTTGAATGATGACCGTCGTATTTCCGTCAGGCATTTGCAACACCCTCAATATTCGGGCAACCGTACCTAAAGTATGAATATCATTAACACCGGGATTTTCGGTTTTTTCATCTTTCTGCGCAACAACACCAATAACTTTGGAACCATTGTTCGCATCTTTTATCAATTTAATTGAAGCATCCCTACCGGCAGTAATAGGAATTACAACACCCGGAAACAACACCGTATTTCGCAAAGGTAAAATCGGCAGTGTTTCAGGCAGCCCCTCATTGTTCATCTCCTCTTCATCCTCGGGGGTCAATAAGGGTATCAACTCAGCATCCTGGTCAATACTTTGTAAGGACATATTGTCAAAATTTGAAAATTTAGAATCTCCCATATAATTATTTCAGCCATTCTGTCATATATCTAACAGCAATGGTTCATTTTTAGTATTTATTAAAAAGCTTTACATCGTCCTATACCCTTTAATATTGGGTCTAAGAACACATCATAATCAACCATATTTTGCAATTGCTGTGCCAATAGGGGTAAATATTTCCAAGAAACTGTAACAATAGCTAAATTGGGGCATCTATTAAATAAAACCATCACTTTTTGAGCCACGAAAGAGAACATACTGATGATTTAATACAACTGTGTCTTGAAGGGAAACAGAGTGCACAAATGGAAATTTACAATCGCTATTACAAAGCTATGTACAATACATCTTTGCGAATTGTAAAAAACAGTGCAGAAGCCGAAGATGTAATGCAGGAATCGTTCTTAAACGCGTTTACGAAACTGCATACATTCAAAGGCGAGGTAACCTTCGGATCCTGGTTGAAGCGGATTGTTATAAACAACAGTATATATCATTACCGAAAGCAGCGAAAGAAAAATGAAGTTGCATTGGATGACATAATGTACAAGGTCGAAGATAATGATGGGATTGCTTCGGATCATGTGTTTACAGAACTGAAGGCTCAAAAAGTGATGGAGACCATGAAACGGTTAAAAGATAATTACAGAATTTCTTTGACCTTACATTTAATAGAAGGGTATGATTATGAAGAAATCAGTACCATAATGAACATGAGCTATGCCAATTGCCGAACAACAATCTCAAGGGCAAAGGAAAGTCTACGTAATAAAATGATAAATGCTTACTAATGGAAAAGGATGAATTTAAAGATGTATTCAAAGGACTGGAAGGTACTTTTGATACGGAGGAGCCAAAAGAAGGGCATCAAGAGCGGTTTTTAGAAAAACTGAACAATGCCAATCAGGTGGTGATATTGCGAAAAGAGAAAAAGAATTGGTGGAGACCATTATCTATCGCCGCTTCAGTGGCTGTACTATGTCTTATCGCAATTGGCGTTTATAATTCAAGGCCAACGCTAGACCAACAGTTGGCCCAAATCTCCCCAGAAGTAAGTAATACACAAGTTTATTTTGCCAGTCTAATTGAAGACCAGGTTAAACTACTTGAAAATGAAAGTTCCCCTGAAGCACAAAAGATCATTAGTGATACCATGATCCAACTGAAAAAGCTGGAAACCAATTACAACCAATTGGAGACCGATTTGATCAGTGGTGGTAATGATAAATTGATTTTAAGCGCCATGATAACCAACTTTCAAACAAGAATAGACCTCCTACAGGACGTCATCAATCAAATTGAAACAATCAAGAATTTAAAAAATTACAATGATGAAAACTTTACTATTTAAATATGCCGCAGTACTACTTTTAGTAGCACCTATGATCCTATCAGCCAATGATGGGAAACTAAAGGGTAAGTACTCCAAAGAAAAAACCATTAAAAAGGAATACAACGTTAATTCGGATGCCCTTTTGAAGGTGAGCAACAGTTATGGGAATCTGAACATTACTTCATGGAATGAAGATAGGGTTCTTATCGAGGTCCACATCAAGACCAGTGGCAACAATGAGGACAAGGTCCAAAAGAAATTAGACGATATTACCGTGGATTTTGAAGCCACTAGCTCCATGGTA
>Ga0209121_10005567_pt1 | contig 11369 bp, 9 predicted proteins | sample Cruoilmetagenom3_FD_187292 | JGI IMG/M metagenome (GOLD analysis project Ga0209121, IMG submission 187292) | Oil polluted marine microbial communities from Coal Oil Point, Santa Barbara, California, USA - Sample 3 (SPAdes) (version 2) | ecosystem: Environmental > Aquatic > Marine > Oil seeps ...
GAACCGGCTTCTAAATAATATCCTACATTCCTACGACTAGCTGCTCCATTAATCCCTTTGGTTTGAGGTGTTTCTGCCCTTACAATACGCACACATTCTTTAGCATCTTCTACGGTTCTAATATCAGTAAAAAGAATATTTTGTATCCCTGAACCTAAAGCTCTCTGGGCAATAAATGCCCTACAGTTTTGATCTACCTTAATCATAGAAGACATATTAAAGAGTTCAACTGCTCTTCCAAAATTTTCCAAATCATGCAGATTCCAGGGTGAATATTCTCCTAAATATTCGACGTAATCAAATAACCCGATATTTCCTACAAGTTCAACCATTCCTGGCCATACGCTGAGAAGACGTGTTCCTAATGTAGGCTTACCTTCTTTTAACAATTTTCTCAGTTTGTTTTTCTTCATTTTAATTAATTCCCTTCAAATAATTACAAAAAATAAAACCTAATATTAACGTGAATAAAATAAAAAACTTGATGATTCCTAATCTTAACTTGATATTGAGAGATTTGGTTTTTAAAGGAAAAGTTTTGTATGCAAACAGCGAGATGTTAATTCTAATTTTATATATTGCTTAATAATTATCTAAATTAGTAAATTGTAGCAAGTTTATATTCTCTATTTTTACCTAGTAATAATTAAATAAATCCCGGCAAACGCAAGTAAAACACCGATCATATAACGCAATGTAAATGATTCTCGCAGAATCACTATTCCAAAAAAACTTACTAATAACAGCCCTCCTAAACGGACAAAAGGAGAAACAACCGAAACTGGTTCGCCTAAGCTAAAAATTGTATACATACCAATAGTAACCATACTAAAGCTAATTCCTACACCTAGTGCAGCAAAAATTCCTTGCGTTTTTGCATATATTGGTATCTGCTGAAATGCTTGCCATAATACCCAACTAAGACCAGCTACGAATGTACAGCTACCATAAATTAAAATAGCTAAGCTATTAGATATTTTACCTGCAGCTAGTTTTATAAATAAATCAGCAAGAGCTAAGGATATGGCTGTACCTAGGGCATATATAATCCAATTCATAAGTCAATTAATTTCTCCCTTTAAAAATTCAACTTTCCCTAAAACTTCTCAAATAATTTAAAAATAATTTTATGCTTTTATATTTTAAGAGCAATTTTATAACCTTCTTCAATAGCATCTAAAGCTTTTCTTACCTCTAAAGCATCTCCAATAAGATATGCCTTATCTACCTTATTTTTAATTTGCTCGAACAAATATTTTTTAGGTTTAGCACCCACTGCAATAATTATATTGTCAACGGGACTTATTTTTCTTTCTTTTCCATTAGCAAGAAAAAAGACACCATCTTCTAAAAATTCTTTAAGAGTAACATTGGTGTATATTTTTACATTATTATTTTCTAAATCTTGGAGAAGCAGTTTTCTAGTATTTGTTTCCTCATCTATTGCTATTTCGGGTAACTTTTCAATAATTGTAACTTCTTTTTCATGGCTTGAAAGGTGATTGGCTGTTTCAGAGCCAATCATGCCTCCACCTATAATTACTACTTTGTCGCCAACTTCTATAGAACCTGACAAAACTTCAATTGCACTTATGATATTTGGATTATCTTTACCGGGAATATCAGGAATAATAGGATCGCTTCCTGTTGCAATAATAACTACATCAGGTTTTACAGATTCTACTATTGTTTTTGTTAATTCTTTATTTAAGTGAATTTTTACTTTTAGTTTTTCAAGTTTATTTTTTTGCCAAGCGATAAAACTGCTAAATTCTCCCTTACCTGGCGCTATAGCAGCGTTAAGAAAATTACCTCCTAATTTATCAGTTTTTTCAAATAGCTCTACATGGTGACCTCTTTTTGCAGCTACAATTGCCGCTTCCATGCCAGCTACTCCAGCTCCTGCAATTAATACCTTTTTTTTAGTTTTTGCAAATGTTACTGCATACTCATTTTCTCTTCCAGTAAGTGGGTTTAATAAACAACCCGCGGGTTGCCCTTGTTTTCTGATTTTTTCTGCACATCCTTGCATACAGCCTATACAATAAATGATATCATCAAACTTCCTATTCGCAATTTTATTCGGAAGTTCCGAATCAGCTATAGAAGCTCTTCCCATAGCAACAAAATCAGCTCTCCCTGACCTTAGTAACGACTCAGCAATAAAAGGATCATTTATCCAACCTACTGTAATAACAGGTATAGTAATAGTCTTTTTTATTTCTTGTGCAAAACTTGAAGACCACGCATGTGGCATACGAGCAGGAGGTACTATAGTATGTCTACTACCATATACACCCATAGAAACATGGATTGCATTAACGCCAGCTTCTTCTAGTATCATAGCTATGGCTTTAGTCTCCTCAATAGTTCGTCCACCAGGTACAAACTCATCACCAGATATTCTAAATACCATAGGAAAATCATTACCTGCCTTAGACTTAATATTTGAAATAATTTCTCTAGCAAAACGCGTCCTATTATATAGACTTCCACCATATTTATCTCCTCTCTTATTGGAATAAGCAGATAAAAACTGGGCAACAAGATATCCGTGTCCTCCATGAACCTCAACTCCATCAAATCCGGCAATCTTTGCTCTATATGCACAATCACCAAATTTTTCTACAAGTTCTTGTATTTCGCAAATAGTTAGTTCATGAGGCATTTCCTTTTTTGTTGGACAAGGTATTGGCGAAGGAGCTACAGGGGAAGTACCAGTAATTAGATGGTTAGTTTGTCTTCCCGCATGATATATCTGAGAAAATATTTTACTTCCATATTTGTGTATCCGCTTAGGAAGTTCGCTATGAGGTTTAATTTGTTCATCCTTCCATAACCCTGGAATATTCGTATATCCTTTTCCTCTGGGATCAACAGCATAGTCTTCCGTTATAATAAGGCCCCAATTTCCTTTTGCTTTTGCTTCATAGTATGATAAATATCTCTCGGTTGGCATTCCATTTTCTTTACAATAATTCATTACCATTGCAGGGACTACCATTCTATTTGATATGTTTAAGTTTCCTATCTTACCAGATGAAAATAAATATTCAAACATGTTTTCTCCTTTCTATATAATGTTGTAGATGTAGCAGGATATCTATAATTTACAAATTTAAATTAACTATTTTAATAACCTTGCGTCATAAATGAACTTAAATTGATTTCAACATTCTCAAGAAGCTTAAATGATTAAATGAAATATAAACTTCCCAGTTAAAAGAATAAGATGTTACATTGTGCAACGAATAATTAATAGAGGAAACTAAGTTTCCTCTATTAATTATTGAAGAATTACTATAGGTTAATCCAGAAATTTACAGCTGCTACCACGGTTATCAATAATGCAACGATGATTCCAGTATTTATCTTTGAATCTATTTTATATTCTTTCATTATATCCTTTTTGTTCGACATGATTAACCAAAACAAAATAAGTAGTGGTGCAAATGTTAAATTAAATGCACTTCCATATGTGGCACCTGCAAATGCATTCCATCCTAAAAGAGGAGCTGTCACTCCAAATATAGTTACTACTAATTCGCTAATTTTAAATTTTATTCCTTTTATATCAACTTTCCATTTCAAGGTATCAGTAATAATATATCCTGAGATTAATACTTGCGAAACCATAGTAGTTAATACAGCACCTAACATACCAAACGAAAACAAATAGGTGGAAAATTTTCCAGCAAAAGGCTCAAGCGCTTTAGCTGCAACCACAGCGTTTGTAGCTACTTTCCCTGTTGCAAAAAGCGTAGAACCTACTGCCATAATAATAATAAATTGTACTAAAAGCAGCATAAGATTTGTAAGTGTAAGTCCGTATTCACTTAATCCTTTATGTTTAGTGCCCCATCCTAATTGTGAGGCACCATAAGCTGCCAATACCGGTACATTAATAGCAATAGCTGCTCCCAAAAGACCCATAAAGGGAATCGCTTCATCGGAATTTGCTGGCAAGGACGGAATGAACCCACTAAAGAATGCACCCCAATCTATCTTTACAAAAAATAGTATAGCTAAAAAAGAAAGAAACAAAGCCCAAACTAATACTTTTAATATCGCTTGGATAGCTTTAATTTGTTTGACTCCTTTTCCAGGATTAAATACAATTAATAGAACAAAAGCTAACCCAAGCAAAGCACCTACCCTTTGATCAACTCCAAACACACCATTCATTACTATTCCAATTAGCATATACTGTATCGAATGAAAAACAGTATTTACAATGAATACGGAAGAACCTGTTATCCAGGCAGCAGTCTCACCTAAATATTTTCTTGCTACACTAACAGGCCCTAAACCAGTTACTAATGAAACCCTGGTAAACATGATACAGATTATCCAAATGGTAAATACTTGAGGAATTATTGCCCATAAAAATTTAAAACCACTTTTCGAAGCTACTATTACAGCCATAGTAACAGTAGCTCCACCAATGTTAAGAGCAATTGCTAGCCATGCAGGCCCTGTAAGTTTATTATACTTTCTGAGTTTCTTAAATCCTGTTTCTTTTTGTGCTTCATCAAGCAATTTTTCATCAATAATTTGTTGTTCTTTTCTTTCGTTACTCATCAAAACAAACCTCCTTTAAACGTTTTTATAGCTGTACTAAAAAACACTTTTCGAGTATAAAGTATATTTTAATCTGATTCTGTAAAACATTTAGTCATCTTAAAGTATTTGCCTTTCTTTTTCGAACTTTTCCTATCGTCTTGTTTCCCAAATGTAACTGGTTCTTATATCAAATATTTTCCCTCCTCTCATCGATTTTTATTTTGATGTATTACCCGCCATACTTTCTCGGATGTCAAAGGAATTTCCTTAATGTATACATTGGTTGCATCATAAACTGCGCCACATATAGCCGGTACTACAGCAAGAATTCCACCTTCTCCTAATCCTTTTGATCCAAAAGGACCTGGTCCATCTTCATTCTCCTGATAGAGAGTTATCATTTCTTCTGGAATATCTGCTATAGTTGGTATCCTATAATCAAGAGAACTCCCATTTAAGAGATGCCCTGATTTGTCTAATATTATCTGTTCTGATAAAGCAGCTCCAATTCCCATTGTTACACCACCTTCATCTACTCCGATAGCACGCTGAAGGTTGATTACTTTTCCTGCATCACTTACGTTTACAACTTTGTCAATGTTAAGAAATCCTGTCTCGGGGTTAATATGAATCTTGGTCCCGGTTACAACAACTTCAAAAAAGGGTGTTGGTCCTCCAAGAGGATGGGATGAATCTTTCAGACCCTCATATTTTCCTTCTCCAGTAATTTCACCCATATGCCTTCCAAATCGTTTTTTTAATAAATTAGACAATGTAATTTTTTTGTTATTATAACAAACCATACCATCTGAAATAGTCACAGATTCAGAATTAATACTATAAATTTCAGCTACTATTTTTTTTAATTGGTCTTTGATATTATTACAAGCCAAGACTAATGCACTACCCATGCAAACTGTTGATCTACTAGATGCAGTGATAGTATCAAAGGGAACATTACTGGTATCAGCTAATATAATAGAAATCCTTTCTAGTGGTACACTTAAGCATTGACTTACTATCTTGGACATGGTTGTTCTTGCACCTTGTCCCATTTCTGTTGTACCAATATATACTGTAAGACTGTTGTCGTAATTCAAAGTAACACGAGCATACGAAATTGTAGCTGGTACCGTACTTTTGATTCCAATTGCAATACTTTTACCATGCCATTTCTTTTTAGGAGAATTCCATCCGAGAAAACTAGCTGTTTTTTTTAAAGCAGAAGCCCATTCACCATCAACAGGCTTCGCACCAGGTATCAGAGTTTCACCTTTTTTTGGCAAATTCCTCAATCGTAATTCAACTGGATCTATATTTAATATGCGCGCAGCTTGATCTATTTGACCCTCAACTGCCCAACTACAGTGAGGTCCACCGAATCCTCGAAAAGCGGTCGATGGTGCTGTATTTGTATAAATACCTCTTGCAATTATTCTCGCATTAGGTGTACGATAAGGACCAGCCGCAAGAAAACCAGCTTTAGAAACAACTTTTGGTGCTATATCATCATATGCTCCAACAAGAAAGTTTAGAACAATATCTTGAAAAACTATCTTCCTTTCTTTATTAAAGCCTGTACTTATTTTAATATGCGCTGCCTCACGCTGAGCAACCATAAAACCTTCTTCGGCTGTTAGAGAAATTTTAACCGGTCTCTGAAGCTTCCATGCAAAAAAGGCAGCTGCAGGTTCTATCTTTGGATATCCTCGTCCTCCAAAACCCCCTCCAAGATCATTGGATTTTACTCTTATTCTTGAAATTGAAAAACCAAGCATATCCGCTATAATTTGTCTCAAAACAAATGGATGTTGAATTGCAGCTAGAATGGTTATCCCTCCATTTTCAGGCAAAGCAATACATGTATATCTTTCTAATGCAAAATGATGAATAAAAGGAGCGCGATAAGTGTTTTCTATTACGTATTTACACTTTTTTTTCTCCGCATCAACATCACCCCATTCGTATTTCCATTCTCCCATAATATTGGTATTTTCCCAAGGGTTTTTCCCGCGAGATTTTGGATTATGAATAAGAAAAGTATTTGGTGAGAGAGCTTGCTCTATATCTAGAATAGCAGGCAACACTTCATAATCAATTTTTACTTTTTTAACTCCCTCTATTGCTGCACGTTCACTTTCTGCAATAACAATTGCAACTGGCTCTCCCTCAAATTTTGTTTCAGTCGCAGCGAGAATAGGCTGGTCCATAATCATAGGCCCAAAATAGGGTAATTTATTTGCAAAATCATTAGAAGTGTATATTTTGATAACTCCAGGAACCAAAAGAGCTTTATTTACGTTAATATTTTTTATTTTAGCTCGGCCACACTGTAATCTAACAAATTTTCCATGCAATACATTTTTTACATATAAATCACTAACATATTTAATTCTTCCGGTAACCCTCTCTTTTACCCCTTTTTGTTTATATGCTATGTTCATTTTATTTTGATTCATTTTAAAAAATCTCCTCACAATAAATACAACTTCTTATACATAAAAAAGCTACTTCATTCTACAGACCGGGACTTTTTATTCTAGGAAATTATATCTTGTACAATTCTCTTAAATTCTTCATCTGTTATCAACCCTTTTTTTTCAATGCCTTTTATCTTGATAAATTTAAGCACTTCGATTTTCTGTTTTTCATCAAGTACATTCTCCATACCCAAATCTTTAAGCTTCATTTCAACAGATAAAATACCACTCTTTTTACCCAATACATATTGGGATTTTTGTCCCACAAACTCAGGATTTAAGGCAAATAAGGCGAGAGGAAACTCCCTAATCAAATTGATACCCATACCAGATTCTCTTGTAAAGGCTCTTTCACCAATAACAGGTTTATTAGCAGGAATATTTATTCCTGCAATTTTACAAACTTCCCTTCCTAAATTTGAAAGTTTTGAAAAATCAATGCCCATTTCAAGGCCATAGAGTGACTTAAGAGTACAAGCTACTACTTCTAACGGCGTATTTCCACTTCTCTCTCCTATACCAGCTATACTAGTATGGACTACTTCTGCTCCAGCAGATACAGCAGCTATAGAAGTAGAAACTGCTAGGCCAAAATCTGAGTGTGTGTGGATTTCTGTAATAAGGTTTGTTATTTCTTTAATTCGACGAATCATGTACATAGCAGCTTGGGGAATTAAACACCCTGTTGTATCCACTAATGCAATCGAATCAGGCTTTGATCCTTTGCTAATATTTTCTAAAAAGCGGTCAAAAAATTCAGGTTCAGCTCTGGTGGAATCCATGGGGAAAAGAACAATTTTAAGTCCTTTTTTTCTAGCATATTTAAGAGCTTGCTTGGTTTTATTAATAACATCATCTTGAGTCCAATTTTTAAATTGATAGGTTAGTCTAGGTGTCCCAACTGGTACCTCAAGAATTATACCATCAACACCACATTCGACAGCAAGGTTTATATCGCTTTCTGTCACCCGACTTAATACAAATACTTCTGCTTTAGGTCTAATTTTTACAATTGCTTTTGTAGCTTCTACGTCTTCATTTGAAACAGCTGGTAATGCAACCTCTATCCTATCAACTCCCACTTCATCCAACATTTGGGCTATTTGTATTTTTTCCTCTTTGCGGAACACAACACCTGGGGTTTGTTCACCATCACGAAGTGTAACATCATGAAATTTAACTTTCTTAGGAAGATCAGGAATCTGTTTCCTGATCTCAGGTAAATAATTATACTTGCTTACCCACCAATTTTCATTTTTCCATTCACTAACCATTATATTACCTCCTTAGATAAAAATATTTTAACTTAGTCATTTACCTCAACAATAGCCACAGCTCTACACCAACCAGCAGAAGCTTTAGAAATTTTAACGGGGAAAGCACATATTATAAAACCATACGGTGGAAGTAGATCTAAATTTGCCATTTTTTCTATCTGAAGATATGGATGTTTACGACCATAAAAATGAGAAGGCCATAACGCATTCTTTTCTCCTCTTCTATGTGCTTCAGCCATTTTGGAAACGGGTCTATCCATTCCCCATGCATCAATTCCGATACATTTTACACCATGCTCAAGCAACCATGCAGTCCCTCCAGCAGAAAGTCCACATTGATGTGATAAGTATTGATCTGTACCCCAATATTTGTCAGTCCCCGTTTCTATTAAAATAATATCTCTTCCCTTAATCGTATAATTAATTTTATTCAAAACACCCTTTATATCATCTACCGATATCTCACTTCCAGGTTCTTTGTAGCGAAAATCTAACTTTACACCAGGACCATAACACCATTCTAATGGAATTTTGTCTACAGTAAGAGATTTCTTTCCATTAGATTCTGGACCATAATGCCAAGGTGCATCAACATGTGTTCCAGAATGTGAAGTTAAATTAATTTTTTCCGTTGCAAGCCCCATATCATCAGGAAAATCAGATGGACTAATGCCCGCAAGTTTTCCCAATCTCTCCGCCCCATCTCTATGCCCTTTGTATGTTATTTCCGGGGGGAAAGGTTCGCTAGCATTATTTTCCAGTGGAAGACTTAAATCAATAATTTTCTTCATTTAATTGTACCTCCTTGAAATATATGATATTTTCAAAACGAAATTTAGAATTTAGTAATATAATGCGTGGCCTGCGACAAGCTGCACGGAATTTTCTAGTTAAAATAAGTAATAATGAATACTTATTTTCCCTGATTTTCCTGATATCTTTTTGAAGCTAATTTTACCGCTTCTATTATATTTTTATATCCTGTACATCTACAATAATTACCTTCTAATCCTTTTTTAATCTCTCGTATACTCGGATCTGAATTTTTCAGGAGTAGAGCTTTTGCTGACATTATCATTCCCGGTGTACAGTATCCACATTGTACGGCATCTTTCTCTATAAACGCCTCTTGAAGCATATCAAGCTTCCCTTCTTTAGAAAGCCCTTCAATGGTGATTACCTCGTGTCCATTTATGCTAACAGCTAAAATAAGACATGAAGGTACGGCATCACCATCTAGAAGTACAGTACATGCACCACATTCTCCTTGCTCACAATTTGTCTTTGCACCTGTGAGACCGAGGTCTTCTCTTAAAACCTTAACTAAGGTATCATCTGCGTGAACTTTAAGTTCTCGCCATTTACCATTCACTTTAAGCCTAATATTCTTTATAAAATCTGGCAATTTCTATTACTCCCTTTCTTTCAGACGGTTATTTGATACCCTTAAAGCCCGCTTAATAAATACAGCTGCCATAGCTCTACGATAGTAATCAGAAGCACGTATATCAGAAATAGGACATATTTCACTATTCATAATTTTTAAAGCTTCTTTTACATTAGTAGGATCGAGAAAAGCTTTTTTAGAAAACATTTTTTCGGTTTTCTTTAATCTTATTGGAGTGGGAGCGACAGAGGATAAAGATAATTTTACTTGGCCAGTACTGAACATTAGTGCAGCTACTCCAATTATCGCAAGGTCTACGCCTTTTGTTCTTCCTAATTTTAAATAACAAGAAGACGATGACTGAAGAATTCGAGGTATATCAATACTCTCAACCATCTCTCCCTTTTTAAGAACTGTTTTTCCTGGTCCTTTAAAAAATTCTAAAATCGGCACAATGCGCCTACAGTTTATATTAACAATATTTACCAGTGCTTCAAATATCATAAGAGCAGGTGCGGTATCCGCTGCTGGAGAAGCATTACATATATTACCAACTAACGTAGCCCTATTTCTAATTTGAGATGATCCGACAGTAAGAGCAGCTTCACTTAAAGCTTGATAATTTTTTTTAATCATAGGGTGTGAAGCTATCTGACTCATAGTTACAAGTGCACCTACTCGAACACCTCCATTATCGAGTAAGATAATTTTCTTTAACTTTTCTAACCTGCTAAGTCCTATAATAACTTGTGGTCTAATTTTTCCCTCCTTTATATTGACAAGTAAATCTGTGCCACCAGCAAGCAAAAAAGCACTTTTCCTATATTGCCCTAAAAATTTACATATGCCCCTAATGGTATCAGATTCTACATAATCATACCCATTTCTCATGTTGACACTTCCTTTTTATACAAAAATGTTAGTTCTCAATAAAGAATTTATTTCACACAAGTAAAGTCCTTTTTTATTAAGCTTTTATACCATCATTTTTATAATTGCCTAATGTATTTCTGAAATTTTTTTACTTTTATAATATTTTTTTCTAATACCGCTTTTATTAATAAAATTTGTTCATTCATTAATCTTTTATATAATAGATCTAATTTTTGTAAAATGCTTACAAAAGAATAAACTTATAAAAAAATTAAATATATTTTGACATATGCTTTTTCTTTTCATAGCCTGTTTAAATGTATAATATTCCATCAATTTCCATAATCTTATATATTCCCTCCATATATTCATGAGTTAGCCATATAGTATAACATCCTCTAATAAGCTTTAAACCATAAGCTTATCTTTTGTTAATCGGCTTAACAATTTATGGATGGATGTTTGACTTATATCAAAATCTTCAGAAATTTCTTTATGTTTATCCCTTGATCTAACTTAATTTCAAGATTTACAATTTTTTCTTTAAGTTTACCGCAAACTTTATCAACTATTGTTTGATTTATAATCATATTATGATTATTTTAATTTCATTTTTTTCTTCTTCTTAACATTATAATATGATATATCATATATCATATATCATATTAATATCATATTAAAACTTTTTTGTCAATTTTTTTTGTCAATATTGTCATTTAAGAATTAAAAGTGAACTCTTTTTTAATGATTTAAAGTTTAAAAGTGAACTCTTAAGAATAACTTAAAATT
>Ga0209121_10005568_pt1 | contig 11369 bp, 5 predicted proteins | sample Cruoilmetagenom3_FD_187292 | JGI IMG/M metagenome (GOLD analysis project Ga0209121, IMG submission 187292) | Oil polluted marine microbial communities from Coal Oil Point, Santa Barbara, California, USA - Sample 3 (SPAdes) (version 2) | ecosystem: Environmental > Aquatic > Marine > Oil seeps ...
TATGTCACCATCTGTGAAACCGCAAAGGAGAATTGGGTTTTATATAGACGGGAGTAATTCAAAAGAGGATAAAATTTCACAAACTGAAGTTGGCAATGATGTATAAGTAAAGCAAGAGGAGCCTATTATAGATTGATATGTTCATGGTTGTCAATTTGGTTGTCATTTACACTAATACTTCCTCATCCCATTGCTACTGTCACCGAACAAGTCACCGAACAAGATACCGAACAAGTTGATGTTGTGTAGTTATCATTTATTCAAGGTTCAGAAATGGATAGAAACGAACTTAAAATAATTCTTAAAGAAGGCGAAGGTTACAAGATTGAATTCAAAGAGAATACCAGCGGGATAGATAAAGACATCGTTGCTTTTGCGAATTCATCTGGTGGCAGGGTATTTCTTGGGATAAGGGATGACGGTAAAATTGCTGGAATTACGGTCACAAATGAATTAAAATCCCGAGTTCAGGATATAGCCAACAATTGTCGACCCAGGATACAAATTTCTTTAGAGGAATTTGAGAATGTCCTTATAATTAATGTTCGGGAGGGCACAGATAAACCCTATGAATGTTCTTCTGGATTTTATAAAAGAATTGGTCCTAATTCTCAAAAAATGACACGGGATGAAATAATTGATTTCTTTAAATCCGAAGGTAAGATAAGATTTGATGAGTTAATAGAACCAAAATTCAATCACCCAAAAGATTTTGATAAGATACGATTTGCAAAGTACTTAGGACTCGCTGGGCTTTCAAGGTCGACAAAGACTGAGACAATTTTGCGTAGTTTAAATGTTGCAGAAAAACAGGAAGGTCGTCTCTATTATAACAATTCCGGAGTGCTATTCTTTGCCAAAGAACCTCAGAGATTTATTCCCTTGTCTGTTTTTACTGTTGTCCTTTTCAGGGACAAAAATGGCGTTGATGTAATAGACAGAAAAGAAGTAAGCGGAGGTCTGTTTGAAATTGTTGATCAGGTAATGGAGTTTGTCAAATTGTACACAAAAGTAGCTTACAGATTTACAGGAAAACCGCAACGAGAGAATATCTATGAGTATCCTTTCGAAGCAGTAAGGGAAGCGGTTATAAACTCTGTTATGCACAAAGATTATTTTGAACATGGGCACAACAATATTCTAAAGTTCTTTCCAGATAGAATTCAAATAGAGAATATCTGGGCGAAACCCAGAAATTTTGTCCTTGGAAAAACAGTTTTTAGAAGAAACCATTTGATTGCCGATTTATTTGCGAGGATACATTTTGGTGAAAAACTTGGTTCTGGCTTACAGCGGATGAGAGACATCTGCAAGGCTGAAAATGCACCTTACCCAAAAATAGAATTTACCGAGACACATTTTTATATAGTATTTAAACAAAATAGAGAATATTTGAAGTTGATTGGAAGGGAGAAAAGAATTGAAGTATCGAAATTGAATGAAAGGCAAACGAGGGTTTTTGAACAGCTGAAAAAAGTAGGAAGAATAACAACAAAAGAATATGTTGAGATTACGGGAACCACAAGAAGAACCGCTATTCGTGATCTTGAAGACATGGTAAATAAAAAGATTTTAAAAATAGCTGGTGGTGAAGTTGGGAAACAGCGATATTACATCTTAATGTGATATTGAATGTGACAAAAAATGTCACATTCAATAAATGTGTCATGAATGTGACATAAATGTGACAAATCAAGGTGAAATAACAATGCTAAAGACCTGTGCTAACTTCGGTCAACTTCGGCAAAGGAGAGCGGTGAGAATGTGTAATAATATTTCCACATGTTTCATAATTAAGGGACATTCAGATGACATTGGTTTTGATGTTGCGACATCATGCAATTAGGTTTTTGAGGACGCGGTCTGTTCACCGCTATTAAATCGTATGATTAAAGTAAGAAGAAGAAAAGGGAAATCTGCGAAACTCCAAGGTCCAGAAAAGCAATTATGGATTTTCTTAAGTTAAAAGATAGAAAGCATTTTAGGGAGAAGGTCCTCAATCCTCTCCTAGGGAATGGGCAGCTTCAAAGAACAATTCCAGATAAACCAAAAAGCAGATTTCAGAAATATGTGACAGCGGGGGAGGGAGAATGATATGAAACGCTACTTTGTAAAAAATGAAGAGTCGAATATGTCATGAATGAGACATAAATGTGACAAATAGACTTGTCATCATCTGATGATTATGAGTCATCTTTTGAACCCAGAAGAGGCAAAGAAGAAAATAAAGATAGTGGAGAAGGGGAGAGAAATGCGATGATAGAAAATGTAAAAGAATATCCGAGTGGGTTAAAAATAACCTAAAAAGAAGTTAAGATGAGAAATTTAGATTGGGATAAGATTACTAACGATAAGGACTTTCAACGTCTGGTAAATCATTTATTTGCTGTCGAATGTAACTCTCCAGGATTTATTCCGAGTAGTTCATATATTGCTGCAGATGGTGGTTGGGACGGATTCTACGAAGGCTTATATCCCTTTGAAAATTTATCGGGAATATGGTCTATTCAGTCAAAGTATACCACCCAATCAGGTACAAGCGCTGTTACTCATTTAAAAACGGAAATTAAAAAGGAACTCAGAAAAGCTCAAAGAAACGGTGTTGACCACTTGAGAATTGCTACAAATGCTAAATTGGGGAAAAACGAGGTGGATAAAGTGAGAGACCTTGAAAGCCTCAATAAAGGAGAAGTAAAAACCTTGGGGATATGGCATAGAGAGAATTTAACTATACGTATAGAAAGACAACCTTTTGTTAGGTATCACTTCTTTGATTACCCTCAATATCCGGTTTTTGTGCCTTGGGATATCTACTTTAAGAACGAAAAGTTTCTGATAGATATACCCAAAGGTAAGTCAATAAAATTCTCTACCGAACTCAATCATGTTAAAAATTTCGTTTTAGGAGATAGATCAAATATACTTATCATTCATGCACCTGGAGGTTATGGAAAATCGCATCTATTGAGAGAAATTGCAAGAAATATACATCCAGTCGACAGAGAAAGGCAATGTTGGCTAACAAGGTTGGGATTCAAAAATATTAAAGATGCTTTGCAAGAGGAAATTGCAAATATTAGCGGGAGGAAATATCTATTTGTTTTAGATGATGCAGATCGTCACCTTAAAGATGCAAAACCTCTTATATCTTTTGCTAAAAGTCAGGGAGAATCAGTCAAAGTGATATTGGGAACCAGAACAGCGGGTCTGGACTTAATTCGCTACATTATTAGAGTGTTAAGATGCGGAGAATTCGTTGCAGAGATGTCTATTTCAAAATGGAGCAGAGAAGAACTAACAAACCTACTGCGAATAGCGTCCAAGAAAGAAAAAGTAGATGATGAAGAACTAATAGTAAATCTTCATCCCAATCCATTCATATTAGTTTGGATTGGCAAACATATAAAAGGAGAAGAAACGATTGATATACACAAACTCAAGGAAAAGATGATAGGTAGTATTGAATACGATACGGAGATATCATTAGCAGATTACTCCCTTTCCAGAAGAGAAATTGACGAGTTTTTATTGAATCTATCTTGTGTGATTCCTTGTTTCAGAAATGATTCCAAGATTATAGAAATTCTTAGCAAAAGTCTTGGGCTTGAGGACAGAAAGGTAAAAGCCTGTATTAACAAGTTGTTAGAGGTAGAGGTGTTGAGAGAAGTAGGAAAATCATTGAGATTTAATCCTGATATGATAGGAGATTTATACCTTGCTTTTAAATTAGAGAATTTAGGTGAAATAGAAGTAAATGATTTGATAGAGAGGTGGATGGGGATATGTCCAGAAAAGGTATTTGCTAATTTAGCTTCTGCCCCAAAGTACGGTGATCTAAAGCAAGTTCGGATTATCTTGGGAAAACTTATTCGTTCTTGGATTGGAGAAGCCGATAAAACTACTAACGATGTTAGAACAAAGAGACTATCTCTTATTTCAGAGATAACCCATTTTGTTCCGGAAGAGGCTCTAGATTTGATTTACTCATATCTTGAGACAAAAGCACTCCCTTCCCAAGAACCTATAATAAAAGCGCTCAATGTAGATATTGAACCTGATTTGGACGATTACGGACCTGCAATTAAGAACTTAATGGACATCCCCAGATTTAATAAAAAGATTGCACTTCTAATTAAGTATTTGTATAAAAAAGGTTCGAAAGGAACCTATGACAATTATAAACCTAGAAGGTTAATAAGGGAGTTGGTTTCTCCAATTCATCGAAATCCTACTTTTATTAAAGGAGTTTTTGAAAAATTATACTCCTGGCTTAATGATTCGGACATCGGAATTGCTGAAGGAGAACTAATCTTTGAAGCAATATCTGAAGTCTTGGCAGGTAGTCATCAGTATTCTCACTCACTCCCAGGGAAGTATGTGCTTGGTGAACGCATTTTAAGAGATTCTTCCGTAGCCCATGAATTAAGAGATATTGCATTAGATTTATTAAAACAACTTCTATTACATTCAAAACTGGAGATAAGTGTCTTGGGTATTAAAGGAGTGAGAAACATAGGCGAGACCTGGATGAGGCATGCTCCAGAAAAAGATTTGCCTCTGGCTGAGAGAATTGCCAAAGATCGCGAAGAGATTATAGAAGTAATAGAGAAGTTGATAAGACCCGATACTGACTTTCCCCTTTTAAACGAGATTGAAAATCTTCTGATAACCTGGTGGGCTCAAGATACCCCAGGAACAAAGAAAGCAGCAGAATTATTAAGGATTTTTCCCCATTCTCCCGAGTATATTGTATACAGATATTTTGTTTCTCCAGATGATGTCATAGAGGATTTTATAAGTGTAGAAAAGAAATCTCCCAAAGGAGATAAGTGGGAATGGTTTGTTGATAACTTTATGCATAAGGGTTTGGATTTAAAGGCAGAGGGATTCAAGCCTTTAGTGGAGAAGTTGAACAAAAAATACAAATCTCCCAAAGAAATAACTGATTTTATTATATTCTTGGAGCATAAGATTTCTCCTTATAATCCATGGACCCACCCATTACTAATTACCTGTTGGTTTCAAATAAATTCTGATTCTTTCTTATCTATTCGAGGAAATGATAAATTGTGGCATAAAATTTCAAGTAGGTTTCAAAAAGAAATCGAGATAGTAATTTCAAGGTCTGATAAAGAGCATGTCAAAAAGGTGGCCCAAGAGGTGCTGGCTAAACTGCCACATGTAAGTGTTGATAAGGTAGAAACATTAATGAGATTAATAGAAGAGACTTCTATTCCTCAAGATGAATATATTCCATGGTTATTGGATTTATTCAATATAGGAACTTCTGAGATAAGAAGCGAAGTCGTCTTTCATTTATATTTTCTCTTTGAGAAATCCAAGGATACTGATACATTGACGCAGCTTTTAAATCTTAGTGTAAGTTTAGAGAAAACGCTGACTTCTACTACGATTCGTAACCTTTGTTTAACGCTACATCGGATAAAAAAATGGCCTATGAGAGAGAGTAAGATAACAGTAGACTTTCGAGAGCGTCTTTTTACTTTACTTAAGGATGTTTCCCACATAGACCATGAGGTGGGAGAGTTATTAGACTTCTCCTGCAATAATATTGATTGTATTATTGATTTTATTGGTTATAGACTCAATAAATCCTTATTAGTCAGAAAATCTGGAGGCAAAAGAGAAGATTTCGAGGCTATTCCATATGGCGGACTTGAGTGCATTAGGGATAAAATTCTAAGTCTCGAAAGTTTCGAAAAACTGATGGAGAAAGTCATTTATTGGTATAAGCAAGAGCCGTTATGGAGAATATTCGATTTAGAATGTCTGATGGAACCGTTAATGTCTTTAGAATATGCTTATGATTATATAAAAGAACAGATCCATAAGAAAAATATTGAAAATGCTTTGATAATTTCCAGTTTTCTCAGATTTTCAAATGGTACTTATCCTATATTTCTTGAAGTCTTCCAAAAAGCTTTCGAGTCTGGCTTCTCCAAAAAAGCAAAAGGAGTTTTCGTTTCAGTAGTTCATTCAGGTGGATGGGGTGCAAAGCCAGGTGAGCCTCCACCAGCATTGGTTTCTAAAAAAGAGATTCTTCAAAAAATGTATAATGAGACTACTCCGGGTCCTCTGAGAAGCTTTATTAAGGATTTCGTTAGCGATATCGAAAGACAAATTAAAAATCACTTATTGGAAGATGAAGAATTTCTAAATCCCAAAATATAATTCGGGAGTTATCTATGACTGAAGAACAAAGTGCAATTAATCTTGAACAAAACGAGACTATCCGAATCCCAAAAGAGTGGAAAGAGGTTAAGTTGCAGGAAGTGTTAACGTTACTTAGAAATGGCTTAGTAAAAAAGCAAAATAAAGACGGTAAGGGGTATCCTATTACGCGTATTGAAACAATTTCCGACGAGAAGATAGACATTACCAAAGTCGGATATATTGAACATATAACTCAAAATGAGATTGATTTATACAAATTGACAGAGGGTGATATCTTGTTTAGCCATATAAATAGTTTGGTGCATATTGGGAAAACAGCTATATATGATGGGAAACCATCTGCTCTACTACATGGTATGAATCTATTGATTCTAAGATCGAATAAAAGTTTTGTTTTTCCAATGTTTCTGTTGTATCAACTTCGATATCTCCGCATGAAAGATTTATTTAGAAATATAGCAAAGAAGGCAGTTAATCAAGCATCAATTAATCAAACAGAACTTGGAAAGGTTGGAATTCCTCTCCCTCCTCTCCCCGAACAGCGAAAGATTGCGGAGATTTTGGGTACAGTGGATAAGGCGATTGAGAAAGTTGAGCAAGCAATAGAAAAGGCTGATAGGCTTAAAAAAGGATTGATGCAGGAACTTCTGACCAAAGGAATCGGGCATAAAGAATTTAAGGAGAGTGAGATTGGGAGGATACCGAAAGAATGGGAAGTAGTGAAATTGGGAGATAAAGATGTGTCTAATTTAATTATGGGACAATCTCCTCCATCTTCAACATATAATAAAAAAGGCGAGGGCTTACCATTTTTACAGGGTAAAGCCGAATTTGGAGAAATTCACCCTACGCCATTATTGTATTGCTCTCGACCCATAAAAATTGCGGAGAAAAATGATGTACTACTTTCGGTGAGAGCACCAGTCGGAGATGTAAATATCGCTTCACTAAAAAGCTGCATTGGGCGAGGTTTAACAACAATTCGACCTAAAAATAACAGACTTTATTATTTATATCTGTTTTACTATTTAATATTCAAGAAGAGGATTTTTAAATCTCTTTCCACTGGTTCTACATTTAAAGCTATAAGAAGAAGCGAGATTGAGAATTACTTAATTCCTCTCCCTTCGCTTCCCGAGCAACAAAAGATTGCGGAAATTCTTGATACTGTGGATAAACGGCGGGAATTATTAAAAGTGAAGAAGCAGATATTTGAGAGGGTAAAAAGGGAGTTGATGAATGATTTGTTGACAGGGAGAAAAAGGGTTAAAGTATGAAATTCACGGAAAAATCAATAGTTGAAGATTATATAATCAAGCAATTACAGGCTAAGGGCTGGCGGTTTGTACCTGCTGATGAGCTTGAGCGCGAAGGTTTTGAAGAACCTCTTCTGATACCGAACCTCGTCAGGGCAATACTGCGAATAAATAAAGAACTTGATGTTGGCGATGAAGAGATAAATAAGGTTCTCAATGAGTTAAAGCTGACTGTCAGTGGAATCGAGGGTGCAAAGCGAATCCTGAATTTTTATGAGTTTGGTGTTCCTATAAAGTTTGAGAAGGAAAGGGTGGTAAAGTATGTGCAACTTTTTGACTACGGAAAAGATGGGATTGCCACGCCTTCGGCTCGCAATGATAATGAGTTTGTTATAAGCCGACAGGTTTATTATAATGGTAAGGATAAAATCAGGACTGATATAATGCTCTATGTGAACGGCATCCCCCTTGTTGATATCGAATGCAAAAACCCAACAGAAATCGGGGTAAGCTGGTATGATGCCTATAGACAGATAAAAGATTATGAAAAAACCGTCCCGGAACTATATAAGTATGTTCAAATTGGTGTCGCTGCAGAAAGTAAAGCAAAATATTTCCCGATAGTCCCGTGGCAGGATACAGTAAATACATACGAATGGCGAGAGGAATTACAGGATTCAATAGATTCTACAATTGAAATGCTCACGAAGGGAAAACTTCTTGATATTCTCAAAAATTTCCTCTTTTTCAGAATAGAGTTTGGCAATGCGGAAAAGGTCGTTACGAGATATATGCAGTACAGGACGGCAAACAAGATAGTAAAGAGGGTAAGGAAAAATCTTAACAATGAAGAAGAAAAGAATAAAGGTCTTGTTTGGCACTGGCAGGGGAGTGGTAAGACATTAACCATGGTCTTTGCGGCTCATAAACTTTATTATGCTAAGGAACTTGAAAATCCTACGATATTCTTTATCGTGGATAGAATTGAACTCGAAGACCAACTCTACAGCGAATTTTATTCTCTGGATATTTTAAAGCCAGAGATTATTGGTTCAGTGCAGGAACTTAAAGATGTCCTTGATTATGATGATTATCGAGGCAAGAGGGGTATATTCATAACCCTCATTCATAAATTCAGGTATGAAGAGCTCAACGATTTGCAAAAAGAATTAGAAATGATTTCAACGAAGAAAGAGACAATAATGAACCGAAAGAATGTTATTGCCTTTGTTGATGAGGGACACCGTACCCAGTATGGTATACTTGCCGCACAGATGAAGGCGATGCTCAAAAGTTCTTTCTTCTTTGCCCTCACCGGCACACCCATATCAAAAAGGGGTAAAGATACTTATCTTGAGTTTAGTTATCCACCAGACGAACCCTATCTTGACAGATATTTTATTGTAGATTCTATAAAAGACGGGTTTACAGTAAAAATTGTTTACCAACCCAGGCTCGAACATCTTCATCTTGAAAAAGACAAACTGGAGACCTTCCTGGAAGTTGAACTGGATGAAATTCCTGAGCAAATAAAGAATGAAGTTGAAAAAAAGACAAAAGAAAGATTAAATGCCATAAAGGTTATACTTGAAAACCCAAAACGTATCAAGGTTGTTGCGGAGGACATAGCACATCATTTTAAAGAGAATGTTGATGGAAAATTCAAGGCGATGGTTGTTGCCGCAAGCAGAATTGCCTGTGTTCGTTATAAAGAGGAGTTTGATAAACATCTACCCAAAGAATACTCTGATGTAGTCATGACATCCGAGAGAGACGATAAAGAGATTATATATGGATATGTAAGAGAAGCACGGGAACGATACGGTGGGGAGGAATATAAAAGTATAATAAAAAAAATAATTGAGAAATTCAAAGAGAGCGAATACCCAAAGATTCTTATAGTTACTGATATGCTTTTGACTGGATTTGATGCACCGATTTTACAGTATATGTATCTTGATAAACCGCTCAAAGAGCACAGGCTCTTGCAGGCGGTTGCCCGAACCAATAGGCCGTATAAGGATTTGAAAGAAGCTGGCGTGGTGATTGATTATGTGGGTATTCTGAAAGAGTTCAAGAGAGCTCTTGAGATGTATAGCACCGAAGATATACAGTACGCACTGTTAGGCTATGAACATTTAAGAGATGAATTTACCATACTCATTGAAGAGATTCGAGCGATATTTGGTAAACTGACACGAAATTATGAGCGGGAGACCTTGTTAAAAGCAATTGAAATCCTCACATCTGATGTAAAAAATGAAGAGGAGTTTGCCGAGAAATATAGAAAATTAAGAAAGGTTTTTGAGCTTCTTGGACCGGATGAGATTAAACTTGAGTATTTTGAGATTTATAAATGGATTTCAGCGATCTATATCTATTATATGAAGGTCGTGACCCAGAGACCGGGTCTGGATGCCTATGTTCAGAAATACTATGACAAAACAGTAAAATATGTTCATAGAACAACGGAGATTGAAAAACTCGAAAAGACTCTTCCGACAATCACCTTTGATGAAGATTTCCTGGAAAAACTTAAGGAGCGAGTTAAGAGTCGAAAAGAAAAGGCAGCTAATATTTTGTTTACTTTGCATAGACTTGTGCTTGTTGAAAAACACAAGAGCCCTATCTATGAGTCCTTATCTGACAGAGTTGAAAAGATGGTGGAGTTGTGGCGCCAAAAAACTAAAGACTACAAAAGAATTTATACTGAAGGAGTAAGAGTAATTGACGAAATAAACACCCTCTCTAAAAGGCAGAATAGTCTCGGTATTTCTGATCTCGAGTATGCAATGCTTTTGACTATTGAAAACAGATTGGGTAAGAGTGATTATTTAATAAACGAAATAAAAGGGCTTTCTACCGAACTTCAGAAATCTATGTTTCCGGGTTGGGTCATTCAGACAACCGTAAGAAAAGAGATAGAACGCAGGGTTCGCAGATTTATTAGGGGCTTTAAGAACAAATACAAACTTACCCTCGAAGACATCGATGTTTTGTACAACAAACTAATTGAAAGTGTGAAGAATTATGGTACATAAAGGCATTGAATATAATGTAAAATACAGAAACATAAGGTACCCAAGACTTGAATTTAAGACCGGGACATTAAATCTTATCCTTCCTTTTGATGAAAGTCCCATGGAAATAATAGAGAAACACAGTAATTGGATCATAGAAAAGCACAAGTTCATAACAGAATGTTTAAGAGATTCCGAAAGCAAAGAAATTGTCAAACGATCTGATAAAGAATTCAAAGGATTTGTTTATATTTTTGCCAAAAGGCTTTCAAAAAAATTAAGAGTTAGTATAAACAAAATATATTTTAGAAAAATGCGCACAAAATGGGCAAGTTGTAGCTCAAAAAGAAATTTAACCATTAACACATTGATGAAAAATCTACCAGAAATTCTAATTGAATACATAATTTATCACGAACTTACTCATTTAATCGAAAAAAGACACAGTGATAGATTCTGGAAACTTGTTTCAAAGAAATTCAAAAACTACCAGAAACTCGAAACCTCCCTCTTCCATTACTGGTTTGTGCTTGATTCTTTTGGAAAGAGTTAACTATCAAGCGCAAACAGGAGGCTAAAAAGAAAGTATGTGGTCGGGCTGAAAAATAAAAATTCTTTGATATCTCTTGCAAGTCTCTTTAAAGTCCCTGTTATAGTATATCTTTCCAGAAAGTCCTTGACATTTTATAAAATAAGGAGTAAAATATAAAGAGGAGTTAAATATAAATAAAGACAAAACGAGGAGGTGAGTATGAAAGGTTTTTGTGTTTTTTGCCTTGGGGTAATGCTCCTTCTCTTCAGTGTAGTCTCCTGTCCTGCTCAGGGCGATGCATCTATGATAGGTATTTCCCATGTCGATTATGCCACAGCCTATAGTAATGGGCGAAAAATTGCTTCT
>Ga0209121_10005570_pt1 | contig 11368 bp, 6 predicted proteins | sample Cruoilmetagenom3_FD_187292 | JGI IMG/M metagenome (GOLD analysis project Ga0209121, IMG submission 187292) | Oil polluted marine microbial communities from Coal Oil Point, Santa Barbara, California, USA - Sample 3 (SPAdes) (version 2) | ecosystem: Environmental > Aquatic > Marine > Oil seeps ...
CACTTAAAGTGCTGCTGAATATTCAATTAGGTCTACTAATTTAGTAGCATAACCAAATTCGTTATCGTACCACGAAATGATTTTGAAAAAATTCTGATTAAGAGCTAAACCAGCATTAGCATCAAAAACACTTGTTCTAGGCTCAGAAACAAAATCCTGTGAAACAACTTCATCTTCAGTATATCCTAAAATTCCTTTTAATTCATTTTCAGAAGCCTTTTTCATGACACTTTTAATAGCATCATATGAAGTTGGCTTATTTAAACGAACTGTTAAATCAACTAATGACACATCAACAATAGGAACTCTTACAGCCATTGCTAATATTTTCCCTTTTAGTTCAGGGATAATTTTAGTTATTGCTTCTCCAGCACTTGTTGTTGTAGGAATCATATTATTTAAAGCTGATCTTCCTCTACGCCATTTATCAGAAGGCCCGTCTACAGTTCTTTGACTTGACGTTGTTGAATGAACAGTATTTACCAAAGCTTCCTCAATTCCAAAGTTATCATTTAATACTTTTGCAATTGGTGCTAAACAATTAGTTGTACATGAAGCGTTAGAAAACACACTTTCATTTTTAGAAAGTAATGTATTGTTAACTCCCATAACATACATTGGAGCATCTTTTGATGGAGCTGAAATTACCACTTTTTTAGCTCCACCTTTCAAATGCAATGTAGCTTGATTTTTATTTGTAAAATAACCTGTTGATTCAATTACATAATCAACATCTATTTTGTTCCATTTAATATTTTCTGGTTTTTTTTCTGAAGTAATACGAATTGATTTTCCATTAACAATAAGCTTACCTTCATTTACTTCAACCGTACCTTTAAATTTTCCGTGAACAGAATCAAATTTTAGTAAATAAGCTAGGTGGTTTATTTCTAATAAATCGTTTATCGCTACAACTTCTATATTTTTTCTATTGACAATTGATCTTAAAGCAAGACGACCAATTCTTCCAAATCCGTTTATACCTATTTTAATCATGTGATATTGATTAGGGTTATATTATTTTTAACATATTAAACTGACATAATATCACTAACACGTAATAACTCTTTATTAATTTCATGGTATCCTTTCACTGCTTTTTCTAACTCGGTAGTTTCAATTTTATTATTTACAATTCCCACCATTAAATTTGTTTTCCCATCTAAAAGTAACTCAACTGCCTTTACTCCTAACCTTGTTGCTAAAACTCGATCAAAACAACTTGGAGAACCTCCACGCTGCATATGTCCTAAAACTGAAACTCTCACCTCATACTGTGGTAAATTTTCTTCAACATAATCAGCCAATTCAAACACGCTTTTACCAATCTTATCACCTTCTGAAACTACAACAATACTTGATGACTTTCCAGATCGCTTACTTCTTTTTAATGCTTCTAATAAACGATCTAGACCTAAATCTTCTTCTGGAATTAAAATCTCTTCAGCTCCTGCACCAACACCCGCATTTAAAGCAATAAAACCAGCGTCACGCCCCATTACCTCCACAAAAAATAACCTGTTATGTGAACTAGCTGTATCTCTAATTTTATCAATTACTTCAATAACTGTATTTAATGCCGTATCAAAACCAATGGTATAATTAGTACCAAATATATCGTTATCAATTGTACCTGGAATTCCAATACAAGGGAAATTATATTCATTATTAAAAACCATACCTCCAGTAAAAGTACCGTCTCCTCCAATTAAAACTAGTGCATCAATTCCGGCAGTTTTTAATTGCTCATAAGCTTTTGCTCTTCCATCTTTGGTTCTAAACTCTTTTGAACGAGCAGATTTTAATATGGTACCACCTCTATTTACAATATTACTTACATGACGTGGAGAAAGGTTTTTAAAATCACCTTCTATTAGCCCTTGGTAACCTCTATAAATGCCAGCACACCCAATACTATAATAAGAACAAGCTCTAACAACTGCTCTAATTGCTGCGTTCATTCCTGGTGCATCACCACCTGAAGTTAATACACCTATTTTTTTTATCTTTTTGCCCATAAAACGAATTACAAAATTAGATTTTAATTTTAGAATATTTAAATGTTTACCATAAATTTTCTGGATACACGTTTGCTTCTTTTAATTTTTGAATTTCAGAAGTAACATATTCTTTGTCTTGCTTATAAGTTACACCAAACCAACGTGCATTAGACTTTAAAACTTCCATAGTAGCAATATTGTTTACAATTACATGATTTACTGCTAAAGGAATAAAAAATTCTGCTTTTGGTTCTTTATAATTCTCTTCTAAAAAGCTTTCAAATAATGATGCTGAAACTTCAAAATACTTTGGCGTAAATCCGAAAAAATTCATAGAAACAATTGTATTTTCAGAAATAGGAATCAGATTTTCATTTTCATCTTTAAATTTTAGTTCTCCATCTACTTTTTCAATATGTGTACGTTCAGTTATTCCTGTTAAATGCCCATTATCATTTACTTTACATTCACCTCTTGAAACAAAACCATAATCTGAAACTGTATTTTTTAATACATAGCCCATCATATTAAAATTTGTTGAATTTTTATCGGTTCTTTTTAAAGATTCAGCCATAACTTCAAAAGCTTCTTTCCCATAAAAATCATCGGCATTTATCACTGCAAAATTTTCTGTTACAGCTTCTTTTGCCATTAATAAAGCGTGACCTGTTCCCCAAGGTTTTTTTCTATCATTGTCCTTATATTTTTCAGGAATATTCTCAATTTCCTGAAAAACATATTCAACTTCAATTTTACCATCTAATTTATCGTTAAAAAAAGCTTTAAAATCTTCTTCAATGCTTTTTCTAATAATAAATACTACTTTACCAAAACCTGCTTGTATGGCATCATAAATCGAAAAATCTAATATGGTATCTCCTTGTGGTGTAAATGTGTCTAATTGTTTTAAGCCTCCGTAACGACTTCCAATACCTGCTGCTAAGACTACTAAAGTTGGGTTATTCATTTTTAATTATTTTTTTACTTTTAAATTTTATTAATTTATTAATATTTTTTGCTGTGTCTATTAATTTTATAGTGTTAATTGAATCCTTTAATTGCTTCTTTCTTAACCCTATTTTTTCTAACAACTCTTTACCATTATCAAAATCTATTTGATAATTCATACCAACACCTTGGGTGTATCCTTCTTCATCTTGATTTGAATATTGAATTTCATTTTGACGATTAAATACCGATGAACGTAATGTTCCTTCTTCATTCATTAAAAATTCTACATTTACTTCTCCAATAACACTTGATTGCTCTTTAGAACCAATTGGCACACCTACTTTACCATTAATAATTATTCTATCATTCACCTGAAAATCAAGTGCAATTGCTAATTGATCATCAATATTTAAATTATCCACTTTATTTTTTTCTCCTACTGTGTAAACTGGTTTTAGTTTAAAGCGATTATCTCCTTGATTAAAAATATTATCAAAAGCATTTGAAAGCATATCAAAACCGGTTCCATATAATGCCGCATTACTATTTACGCTTATGTCTGTTTCATTAAAAAAACTTCCTGAAGCCAATAAAAATAAAAATTGAATTGTTTTATTATTATCATCGTTACTATTTAATTTAAACGCTAACTCTGAAGCTACAGTTGAACTAGAGTTTGGAATTTCAATATCAAATTCTCGTTGAGAATTAAATAATTCACCCGAGAAACGAGTAATTAAATCAATTGGAATTTTTCTATTTGCTGTAATATTTTCTAATAATGATTTTGGATTTGCCGATACTCTATGAACAGCTTCAATATTAATTTCGGCTGTAAGAGGATCTCCGCTCCAAGAAATACTACCTCCTTTTTTCACGGTAAATGGTTTGTTTATAATACCACCATATTTAAAATTATACACACCATTATCAACCACAAAATCACCATACATGTCAAATTTATCTTTGGTATCTAACTCTAATTGTAAGTTACCTGTACCACTACCCTGTAAGTAACTTCCTGTAACTTTATCTAAAACCATTTCAACTACGGCATCTTTTGTAACTTCAATATTAAAATTTAATGACAATCCTTTTAATTTTTCAGAAATAAAGGCTTTTCTTATTTCTTCATTTTTTTCTAAATTATCCTTATTAATAAACCTAATTAATTCGGAAGTTTCAACCGTTTTAACATTACTTATTGGTATTACAAAATGAGTTCCTTTTTTTGTTTTTCCAATAACATCAATAACTAATTTATCTGTTAAACCACTAATAGTTGCATTTCCTTCAATAAAACCAGAACCAAAATATACAGAATTTTCTTCTTCAACAGTATTTAACACTAATAAATTATTGGTGTCTAAATTTAAATTGAGCGACCAATCATCAAAAAATTGATGACTTAAAGTTCCTGTTAAGTTTCCTTTAGTTTGATGTGCTTTATCTTTTAAAGTTACATCTTCAAAAACAAATGTTTGATCCTTTAAATTTATAACACTTGTACCATCAAAATCATAATCAACATTTATATATGGAAAATATAGCCCTGCTTGATCTAAAAATAAATCACCTTCCATAGTTGGATTACTTAACAAACCGGTTAAATGTGCATTTCCGTACACAAACCCTCTAATATTGCTAAATACATCTTCACCAAGTGGACTAAAAGCATCTAATTTAAACGCTTCAAAATCAATATTTACATCCAAAGTTGGTTTTTTGGGGGTAAAATCTAAATCTCCAATTGCAGAAAAACTTTTACTATTTTCATTCTCTAAAGAGATATTAAGTTTGTATTTTTTTAAAGAATTTTTCCCTTCAACTGCCATCCTTAAATCTCCTTGCTCAGAATTATTTATAACAAAATTTGATATTGAAAGGTTTGCTGAAGGCCTAATTTGCTTTTGAAATTGATTGTAATTAAGTGTACCATTAAGCATTCCTTTTAAACTTAAACTATCAATATTTGGGGTGATACTTGCTAATTTTACGTTTTTAAAATTAAACTTAATGTCTTTTGATATCGTATCATTAATTTCACCAGAAAACTCAATCCTTTGATCATTTGAAGCTATTAAAAATGGGGCGAAATTATAGGTATTGGTTTTATTATCGTAAACTACTTTATTTTCAAAATTATTAGATGGGTTAATAATCCATTTATTATTTTTAAAAGTAAAGTTAGATTTTTGAATACCAAAAACCGACTTATTTTCTTTATTAAATGTATGATAAAACGATAAGTTATAATCTTCTGTTTTTGCAATTCCACCTTTAAATTCTGTTCTAAAATATAAAGTGTCATTTAAAGTAATATTCACTAATTGTATATCTGAAATATCGTAATTACTGGTGCTTATTTTATCAATAGAAAGTTGTGTATTAAATAATGGATTTTGATTGTCAATTTGCAAATTTAAATCATCTATAATATTTTTATAAGCTTCAACTTTTGGTGATTTCATAGTTATCTTAAATAAATTATCATCAGAATTAATGGCTCCTCGTATTGATGTATTTGCTGAAAGTGTTACTTTAGGATAAAAAACTTCAATAATTTTATTATAAACTTTAAATCTGAAATCTAAATATTGCCCTGATGAGACTTGATGAGGTTTATAATTTGAATAAATACTCCCTATTGAATTTTGGGCTAATTTACCTAACTCATTAAATTTAAATATTCCCTTTACATTTCCATCAATAATTTCCGAAGAATTTATAGTTATAGTTCTAATACTATCCGAAAATGCTGAAGTAATGTTAAAATCTTTAAAAAAATAATTATCTTTTTGATTTGTATATAACGAATTTTTAAAATCTATAGTACCAACTAAATCATCAATTGAGTTTCCTTTTACTTTAATTTCAATATCGCCTCTTATGTTAGAAATACTATCCCGTTTGAAAAGGTTTAAGGTATTTAAATCACAATAATCTACAAATGTTTTAAAATCGAATGTATAAATATGAGAAGAGAAATCAGCTAAACCATTAAAATTTAGTTTAATATTTTTATCATTTACTTCCATTTCTCCATTAAAATGTTTGTTTTTCACAATTCCATTTATGGTAATATTACTGTACGTATAATTTTTATATTGATGCTTTGAAACTAAACCTTTTATTGATGTATTTATTTTTTCTAACGTAAATCCCTCTCCTTCAATATCTCCTTCTAAAGATAATTGACCAATTAATGGGTCAGATAAAATTTCACCTAACTCTAAGTCAATAACCTTTATGTGCCCAATATATGATGCTTCATCTATATTATCAATATTTGTTAATTCTAAATCTAAAATTAAAGTGCCAATATCCGTAAGCGTCGTTATTTGAGCATTTATTAAATTAGGAGTTATATATGTTTGGCCACTTATTGTAAATTTTCCTAATTTTTTAAATGATGATGGTAAGGTTTTCCCTAAAACATTTGGTAATAAGGTTTTTAAATAGCTGTAATCTGAAGTTAAATTGGTTAAATTACCCTCTAACGAAAATCCATTTTCTTGATTAAATGAGTTTTTAAAATTTAAAGTTCCATTAATAATTGCATTTTTATCGCTAGTTAACTTAAGATTACTTGTTACAAAATTATTTAGTTTACCCGTAATTTTTGTAGTAAAATGTAATATATCATCGGTTCCCAATTCATTATAAAACTTATTTAAATCTAACATTGAAACCTTAGCTTCAATTACATCAGCTTCAATGTTTACTTTATTGTTAAAGTCTGAAAAATCTTCTCTTTTATAAGTAAATTTTAAATTGGTTGAAATTGAAGATGTTTTAGTTTCTAAAACCGTATTTTCAAAATTCATAAACTGTTTAGTGTATGTAAAATCACACGCTAATTTTTGAATTTCAAGATTATGATTTTCAATAAAGCTTAGACTTTCAATATTTGTAGAAACATTAGGACCTTCAATTTTAAAATTTTTAGTAGTCCCATTTATTTTTTTGAAAAATAATGGATTATCCGTTGGAAAGTTCGCATCAACAACCTCAACATAACCATCTTTTAGCTTTAAATTTGTTGCAGTTAGTAAAAATCCTGAAGGTTTTTCTGATACAGTTCCATCATCAAATTTATCAACAAAAACTGTTAAAGCATCATCTACTTCGCCTTCATAAGTATTTATATTAACTATAAAATTACTCAAATAAATTTGCCCAAAATCTAGCTTACTATTAATCATATTTCTATAACTAAAAACCGAAGTAGTTAAATTTTGTACGTAAATTAAAGTATCGTTATGGTGATTTTTGATTAAGATATCTTTTAATTGAACATTTCCTAAAAAGGATAAGTCAACTTTAGCAACATTAATATCAACATCAAAATCCTTTTGCAAATAACTTGTAGCTGTTTTCCCCAACTTTGTTTGTATGGAGGGAACAGACAAAGTAATACTTACTAATGCCAATAAAAGCAACAGTATCACTAAAATTCTAACAACTATTTTTTTAATTCGTTTGATATGCGCTAAATTTGCATTTTTACGGCAATTATTATGCCTTTAATTGTTATTCTAAATTAATAAATGATTAAAAATAAATCAATTTACATTCTTGGTATTGAATCGTCTTGTGATGATACAAGTGCTGCCGTTATTTGCAACGGTAAAATACTATCAAATGTTGTAGCTAATCAAGAAATTCACGCCAAATATGGTGGTGTTGTTCCCGAATTAGCTTCACGTGCTCATCAACAAAATATTGTTCCTGTAATTCAACAGGCAATTCAACAAGCAAATATCGACAAAAAAGACTTAAATGCCATAGCTTTTACTCGCGGACCTGGATTAATGGGATCATTATTAGTTGGAACCTCTTTTGCGAAGTCACTTTCATTAGCTTTAAACATTCCGTTAATAGCTGTAAACCATATGCAAGGACACGTTTTGGCGCATTTTATTGAAGATGAGAGTCAGCAAATACCACCATTTCCTTTTTTATGCTTAACCATTAGTGGTGGACATACTCAAATTGTAAAAATCACGAATCATTTTGCAATGGAAGTTCTTGGTGAAACGCTAGATGACGCAGTAGGTGAAGCTTTTGATAAATCGGCAAAAATTCTTGGGTTACCTTATCCTGGCGGACCACTAATTGATAAATATGCAAAACTTGGAAATCCAAAAGCATTTCAGTTTACCAAACCTAAAGTTGATGGTTTAAATTTTAGTTTTAGCGGTTTAAAAACGGCTATCCTCTATTTTATTCAGAAAAAAGTAAAAGAAAACCCTAATTTTATTGAAGAAAACTTAAATGATATTTGTGCTTCAATTCAATACACAATTGTTGAAATATTATTTAGTAAAGTAAAAAAAGCTGTAAGTGATACAGGTATAAAACATGTTGCAATTGCTGGTGGTGTTAGTGCAAACTCAGAAATTAGAGAAATTTTAAAATCTTTTGAAGAAAAATTAGGCTGGACAACTTACATTCCAAAATTTGAATATACCACAGATAATGCTGGTATGATTGCTATTACTGGCTATTTGAAATACCTAGAAAATAAATTTTCAGATGACGTAATTACTGCCACTGCCCGCCTAAAGGTGGATGAAAGTTAGAAACAATTATTTAACATAAAAATAACGTTAAAGAAACATTTTTTGTAATTTTGCGATTTTCAATCTTTAAAATTAAAATCGTTTCAAGTATGAAAAAATTATTGTTTTCTGGATTATTTTTTCTTTTTAGCTTTATTTATACTCAAGCACAAAATAATCAAAATTTCAAATCTTTTTGGGATAAAGGCTATCAACTTCAAAGTGAAGATGGTAATTTTAAAATAAAATTTGGAGGAAGAATTCAACATCAATGGTCATTCTTTTCACAAGATGATGCTACGGAAGCTATGTTTGGAAAAGCTATAAATGGCTCAGAATTTAGAAGAGTTCGTTTTTATAATTCAGGGACAATCTATAAATTTATTAATTACAAACTACAACTAGAGTTTAGCGGAGGAGCTACTACTTTAAAAGATGCTTTTATTTCAATTAATAAAATACCTGGTATAGGCAAAATTACACTTGGCCATTTTAAAGAACCTTTTGGGCTTGATAATTTAAATAGTAGTAATGATATGTCTTTTATTGAAAGAGCACCTAATATTGACATGACTTTAGGTAGAAATAATGGATTTATGATTTCAAATACCGCTTTTGACAAAAATGTTACTTGGGCATTAGGTACTTTTAAAGATACTGATAACTTTGGTAAAGAAATATCAAACAACTACAATTTTACAGGTAGATTCACCGGCTTACCTTTTTTTAATGAAGATGCTACAAAATTATTACATATTGGAATGGCACTTAGTTTCAGAAACCCAAATAACAACGAATATAAATTAGATGCTAAACCAGAAACTAATTTGTTACCTAACTATATTAATACAGAAACTATAGAACAAGTAGATAATGTTAAATTAATTGGAGCTGAAATTGTATATGTAGCTAATTCTTTTTCAATTCAATCTGAATACATGGTATCTAAAATTAACCGCCAACAATCTTTAGATGATTATAAATTTTCTGGATATTATGTAGAGCTTAGTTATTTTTTTACCGGAGAGCATAAAAATTATTCTAAAAGTTCAGCTAAGTTTAAAAGAGTTTCTCCTAAGTCAAATTTTAATCCTCTAGAAGATGGAATTGGAGCAATAGAATTAGTTGCAAGATATGCTTCAACAGATTTTTCTGACAAAGCAATTAACGGTGGCATATTAAATAGTTTAACACTTGGAGCTAATTGGCATTTAAATCCGGCAACCAAGTTCAGTTTAAATTACTCTCTAGCAGATTTAGAAACAGTTGGAAATACAACTATTATGCAAATGAAATTTCAAGTTGCTTTTTAATTTACTCAATACTCTATCCAAACTTCAAGGATAGTAACTAATTTTTAAATAGGTACTTTAAAAGTTATTCTACCTATATTTCAAATATTATTCACAAACAACCTTAAAGTAAACTTTGTAACATTTTAACTTTTAGTAACCAATGTTACCCCTGTTTATTAACAATCTCATTTAACTTATAATCAAAATTAAATTCAAACACTTATCATATATGCAATAAATATATATGATTTTATAATATTTGACAACACAAACACCTATTTAACCTAATATTTTAACAATACTACAACAATCAAGAGCTTTCAATTTTAATTATTCTCACTTTTTACATCATTTGGTTAGAAATATTCCATTAAAAACCAATACTCTCAAATTTTATAAGTGAAAAATTTTAAACTTTTATAATTCAGAAAAGATAAAATATTTAAATTTTAAATATAACTATTTGATTTATAATTACTTATAAAGTAACTAATGTTACTGTATAGAATAATTATGTATTAATATTGATATGATAAATATCATATAAACAAGAATAAACCATCTATAATTTTGGTGTAACAATTAGTACATCAATTTTAATTTAAATTACTTATAAAATGAAAAAATTAACAAATTTCCTAGGAACACTACTGTTTATTGCCACACTAATTAGCAGCTTTAGCAGTACAGCACAAGACAGTTTAAATACCACTAATTCTGAATTTGAATTATTAGTTCAACATTTAGAAGCTAACGGTAATTTTATTAATAGTGAATTAGCACCTGCAATAGTATTGGCATCTGAAATTAAAGACAATCTTAAAAACAAAGAATATCTTGTTTTAGACATTAGAAGTGAAGCTTGGTTTGAGTATGGTCACATTAAAAATGCTGAAAATTTAAAAGCTGAAAATTTACTTAATTATTTTCAAAATGATATTAATCCTGAAGAGTTTGATAAAATAACAATTGTTTGTTATTCAGGTCAATCAGCAGCTTATTTTGCTGGTTTATTAAGACTTTACGGATACAATAACGTATACAATTTAAAATGGGGAATGAGTTCTTGGGATGAAGAATTTGCAACAAACATTTGGATTAAAAATTCGAAAGATGAGTATGTAGATCAACTTGAAACAACAGCTAACTTAATGCCAGAAAAAGGTGATACTCCAATATTAAATACTGGTAAAACAACAGGAGAAGAAATCTTAAAAGAAAGAATTAAAGAAGCATTTACTAAACCTTACAAAGAATATATCACTAAAGCTGTTGCTTATTTTGAAAATCCAGACAGCTATTATGTAGTTAACTATGTAGATGAAGAAAAATACAACTTTGGTCATATAAAAGGTGCTGTAAGATACCAACCTCAAAATTCACTTGCATCAACTACTAATTTATACACCTTACCTACCAATAAAAAAGTGTTAGTTAACTGTTTAACTGGTCAAGATGCAGCCTATGCAGTAGCATATCTTAATATACTTGGATATGATGTTGCAAACTTAGCTTATGGATCTAATGCATTAATGAATTCAAAACTAGTTGAAAAAGG
>Ga0209121_10005571_pt1 | contig 11368 bp, 8 predicted proteins | sample Cruoilmetagenom3_FD_187292 | JGI IMG/M metagenome (GOLD analysis project Ga0209121, IMG submission 187292) | Oil polluted marine microbial communities from Coal Oil Point, Santa Barbara, California, USA - Sample 3 (SPAdes) (version 2) | ecosystem: Environmental > Aquatic > Marine > Oil seeps ...
GTCGATTTAGGGGAGAGCTCTCGTTAGAAAATAATGGTGGTTTCAGTTCTGTAAAGCGCTCCATTGAATCACCTGCCCATGAAAAAGATAGTGCAGAGCTAATATTCGTTGGTGATGGTCGCACCTACCAACTGAGGTTCACCACTTGGAAGGAAGGTAGTCGAGTTCAATACAAACACGATTTCGATACCATAAAGGGAGAGCAGCTAAACAAGGTCTTCCACTTCAATGATTTTCAAGCGGTGTTCAGAGGTCGGCTACTGAGCGATGCCCTGGAACTTAAGGCACAAGACATCAAGCAAATTGGCTTTTTGATTGCAGACAAACAGCCCTCGCCTTTTGAGCTAGACCTAATACAGCTTCAATTCAAAACATCGCAACCTATCACATCACCAGAAACGAACTAAACCGCAAACAAATAAAAACCCCTGATACCTTTTGACGAGCAATTAGATATCAGGGGGCTTGTTCTATTTAAATCGTCGACTATTCAAATCATCAGTACTTAGTATTTGATGGCTGTTTTACCTATCGAGGAGCTGCTTTCAATACGTTGGTGTGCATCTTTCAGAGTCTCAACACTAAAGCCATTCAATGTGGTAGTAAGCGTAGACTTAATGCGGCCAGCATCGATCAGGTTCGCTGCTTGGAACAAAATATCTTGTTGTTTCTGAATATCGTCTGTGTTGAACAGTGAACGTGTGAACATCAGCTCCCACACAAAACCTGCAGACTTACCTTGAAGCGCAGAAAGATCAATTCCACCATCGAACTCAACAATAGAACTGATCATGCCTTGCGGTGCAATCAGCTCCACCATCGATTCCCAATGTCCTTTGGTGTCTGCGACATTGAAAATGTAATCGACATGCTGAATACCTTGCTCTCGTACAGATTCAACCAAGTTACGGTGATTCACCACATGGTCTGCCCCCATATCCCTTACCCACTGTTCAGTTTCAGGTCTTGAAGCCGTCGCAATAACCGTCAGGTTAGTCAACTGGCTCGCCAATTGAATCGTGATTGAACCGACACCACCAGCACCACCAATGATCAGAATGGATTTTTTCTCTTCTGAACGAACACGTAGGCGATCAAACAACGCTTCCCACGCTGTAAGTGTTGCTAGCGGCATAACTGCAGCCGCTTCATCAGAAAGGCTCGTTGGTGCTTTCGCCGTAATACGGTAGTCAACGGCTTGGTATTCAGCATTAGCGCCCATACGAGTTACGTCACCTGCATAGTAAACACGGTCGCCTAGTTCAAAGCCTTCAACGTCTGTACCTTTACCGACAACTTCACCGACTGCGTCATAACCAAGGACTTTTGGTTGCTCGAGAGTTTTATCTTGAGCACTACGAATTCGAATTTTCGCATCTGCTGGATTGATAGACGTCGCGCTCACTTTTACCAGTAGATCATGTTCTTTTAGTTCTGGAAGGTTTGTTTCAAACTCAACTAGGCTGTCTTGCTCTGCAATCGCAAGTGACTGAGTAAATCCGATAGCTTTCATTTTTGATGGTACTGACATTGTGCTTTCTCCTTGAATTAGACAAGTTAATCTTAGTTGACTCTCAATTTAGATAAACCGCCTAATGTTTGAATTGTTATCAAATTATTTTTGACAATTAAGCAATTGAAGCTAACTTAGAAGCGATAAGTAGAGATAACCCATCTGCAGATTGTGATGGGGAAATGTCCCAACTCCATGTTTAGAAAATAATTCAATACAGGTAGATAATATGCTTCTTGAAGACTTGCAGGTCATTTTAAAGGTGGCGGAGTTTCGTAGTATCACCGCAGCAGCCACCAACCTAGATATGCGTACTGCCACCGCGAGCGCTGCCGTAAAACGTGTTGAAGTCGCACTGGGCGCTGAGCTGTTTGTAAGAACCACTCGCCATCTGAGGCTCTCTTCAGCAGGCGAACGCTATTTACCTGAGTGTGAACAAGCCTTGAAAATATTGGAGCAAGCCAAGCTCAACATGCGCGAAGAGCTTGGTATCTTGGATGGAGAAATCCGCATCGCACTTTCTTCGGATCTAGGACGAAACCTGATCACTCCTTGGCTTGACGAATTTCTGCTTGAATACCCAAAGGCAACACTTCGTACCAGCATCAGCGACAGCAACATCGATTTTTATCGTGATTCTGTTGATATGGCGCTGCGTTACGGCTCTCCGACTGACGCCAGCATGTATGGTTTCAAGATCTGCGATGTGCCGAGAATATTGTGCGCAGCCCCTGAATATTTAGCTAAGATGGGAACGCCAAGCCAACCGAGTAACTTAGCTGAGCACAACGGTTTGCTTTATCAGCTGCATGATATGTTGCAAGACGAATGGGTGTTTAATGATGGCAAGCAGGATCATAAAGTAAAGCTAAAAGGGAATCGCGCGTCGAACGATGCTGATCTTGTTAGACGTTGGTGTGTTGCAGGGAAAGGTGTGGCGATAAAATCTTGCTTAGATATGTCGAGTCATTTGCTTTCTGGCGAAGTGGTTAAAATAATGCCAGAGTTCAAGCCAACCCCAACCGAGCTGTGGTTAGTATGTCCAAGTCGTCAGTCCGTCACCCCGACCGTTCGCTTATTGAGAGATCTATTCCGAGAGAAAACCGCTGAGATCCTTTCTCAATTGAGCGAGCAAGACATTATAGCGACTCAAAAATCTTAACGATCTAGAGATAAAAAAGGCGTTAGTGAACTTTAACCCACTAACGCCTTTGATCATTTGAACATCACACCTATTGATGGATGCATCGTATAATACGAGTGCTTAGTTTGACTCTTCTTCAACATCACAGTCAGCACAGCACTGAAGCGCAATTTCATGCTCGAAGGTGATCGTATCTTCACCTTCTTCTAGTAGCTCTGCGATTTCATCTGCGACTTCTTTTTCATCATCCGCTTCAATTCCGCTTACTAGCTCTTCTTCTGAATAACCAAAGAAGTTCAGCAATAGGTACTCACGTGCTTCATCTTTCGTACAAACCACTTCAGCTGAAAGGTCAGGCGTAACCTCCCCCTGGGCCAGAGTCGCGGTCACTTGTGCGATAGCAGCGTCTTTCATCGCAGGCGTTAACCAACCAAGATCAGTACTTACTGTTGTTTTTTTACAGTCGAAGCAAGGCAGTTGGTGGAAGTAGTATTGAAAGGTAGTCATAGGTAATTTCTTCGTTAAGTGTTGTATAGCAAGATTATGCGCGTTTTGTAGCAAAATACTATCTCAATCAGCAACCAGAGACTGATTCGTGAAGGTAATTTTGGGTTCATCACGAGCTTTAGTGATGGAACCGTTACAAGCGCAGATCGGCAAGCTTAATCTGGTCGACGAATGTGTTCTTGATAATGAAGTGCTACTGAGATGCGAAGTTAAGTAGCTTTCATCTGACTATAATTGACACAAAAAAGCGAGCCACCTGGGCTCGCTTTTGAATTGTTCATGTTCTTGCTTAAGCAATGGCTAGATTACAGAAGTTCTACCGATTGTTGAGCAATAACGAATTCTTCGTTGGTTGGAATAACCATTGCTACTGCACCAAGCATTTCTGACTTAGCAATGATACCTTCAGCGCCAAAGCGAGCTGCTTCATTGCCAGCAACATCTTCAACAAAACCAAGGATCTTAAGGTTGCTTAGGATCTCACGACGAATTGGTAGAGAGTTCTCACCGATACCGCCAGTGAAGATGATGCCGTCTAGAGAGTCTAGCGTTGCAAGGTAAGAAGCAACGTATTTCGCTACGCGGTAAGTAAACACCTCAAAAGCAAGTTTAGCGCCTTCATGGCCCTCTTCCATTGCTTCTAAAATGCCACGAGCATCGCTCGTAAGACCAGACACACCCAGGAAGCCAGACTCCTTGTTTAGAGATTTAAACACTTGCTCTTGTGACCAACCCTTCTTAAGTAGGTACTCGATAATGCCTGGGTCTAAATCACCACAACGTGTACCCATCATCAGGCCAGAAAGCGGTGTGAAGCCCATTGAAGTATCAACACTGTTGCCATCTTTGATAGCACATACAGAAGCGCCGTTGCCTAGGTGCACAGAGATAAAGCTAGATTCTTCAACCGGCTTGTTCAGCATTTTAGCAGCTTCGCGACTAACGAAGTAGTGGCTAGTACCGTGGAAGCCGTAACGACGCACGCCGAAGTCTGTGTATAGTTCTTTTGCAATTGCACCCGTGAATGCACGTTGTGGCATCGTTTGGTGGAACGCAGTATCAAAAACAGCAAACTGAGGTAAAGAAGGGAAAGCTTCAATCGCAGCGCGGATACCGATAGCACCTGCTGGGTTATGAAGTGGAGCTAGATCTGATAGGCTTTCAATTTCGTTCGTCACTTCTTCAGTAATACGAACAGTCTGTGTGAACTTCTCGCCACCGTGTACGATACGATGACCAATAGCAACGATATCTTGTGTGAAGCCCAGAGCTTCCATCAGGCCAACCAATTTGCCAATGGCAATTTTGTGGTGGTTATCTTCACCTTGAATGGCAATTTCAGTTTTCTCGCCTTGATATTTCCAGCCCATACGAGCATCTTCAAGACCAAAACACTCCCCTAGGCCACTTAATACTGCTTCACCAGAAACAGAATTGATTACAGCAAATTTAAGGGATGAACTACCCGAGTTAATAACCAGAACAAACGAATTAGACATTGGATATGGATCCTGTTTCAGTACGAATTGGATGAAGTGTTAACTTCAATTTTAGTTAAGCCCATTATTCAATAATTTTTGAATCTTTCAACTTTTGTTTTGAAAAAATCACTAAATGAACACAATTAAGTTGATCTTCGTCATCAATCTATTTATTTCGAGATCGAAATTAAAAAATAGTTGAATAAAAAGTTCATAAAAAACTGAAGCAAACGAGTGCGAAAATTATTTTTAGCCTAATTCAGTGAATTTGAGTAACTCGAACGAAACTCAATAATCATGGAATAAATTGGTGGAACACGTCACTTTACCCGATCCTTACTTGCTGAGGGTTGCCTACTATTTATTCCCCTTATCAGTGCTTACTTCAAAAACACAAAATTAAGATAGTGAACAATGAACGACACAATCAGATGCTTTTCTTCAATGACTACGAACTCAACCGTACGCATAACGCTCTAGGCTGTGGTTAGATAGCTTCTACTCATTGTACCCACCACCTTGTAGCACGATATTTAAGTGTAGGCTTAGAACGCAATACAGCTAGGTTAATGCGCTACAAGCTGAGTTAACTGCTTTTGTTGCTAAACCAACCGCCGTCATAGCTAACCATCTCATTCACATACCCCATTTGAGTACAAGGTGCACCCGCTATAACGAACGAGCACGCACAAAAAAGCCGAGCATTACGCTCGGCTTTTAAATTCAGTGTTTGGACTAAAGCATTTATGCTTAAAGTCTACGCTACAGGTTGATTAACCTTCGCTGCGCTCTGGACGACGACCACGGTTGCCGCCATTAGCGTTACCATGACCACGTTCGCCACGGAAGTTACCACGGTGATCGCCACCACGGTTACGGTCAAAGCGACGTTCGCCATCACGACCACCAGCAGAGTTACCATCACGTGCACCGTCACGGTTGCCACGGTAGCCACCACGACCGCCATTGCCACCTTCACGGTTACCACCTTCGCGATTACCGCCTTCACGATTACCACGGTAGCCGCCGCCATCACGACCGCCACGACCGCCGCGGTTGCCATCACGACCACCGCCGCCACGACGAGGCTCACGGAAGTCATTGAAATCAACAACTACAGCGCCAGCTTCTTTTTGGCGAATACGAAGTTTGCTTAGCTTACCAGCAGTTTCAGAGTTCATTGCTTTTGGCAGTTGAACGTAAGTAGAACCTTGGTCAAGCTTGATAGCACCGATAGAACCTTTAGTTAGGCCAAGTTCGTTTGCTAGTGCGCCAACAATGTCTTTAACCTGAACACCTTGCTCACGGCCAACTTGTAATTGGTAAGTATCCCAATCTTGCGTATTGAAGTTGCGACCACCACCGTCACGGCCGTTATCACGATCTTCACGACGCTCTTTACGACGATTCTTATCACGCTCAATAGCAGCAATCATTGGGTCTTCGCCAACGTAGAATAGTGGGCTCTTACCTTGCTGACGTTTAAGAAGCATTGCAGCTAGAGTAGCAGCATCAACTTCTAGAGATTCTTGAAGAGTAGAGATAAGACCTGCAAAGTTTTCTAGTGCTTTGCTTTCTTTCTCTGTTTCAAGTTCAGCGCCAAGCTTAGCAACACGTGCAGCAGCAACTTGGTCACGTAGAGGAAGTTGGATTTCTTCCATAGATGACTTAGTCACGCGCTCGATAGTGCGAAGCATACGGATTTGGTTTGTGCGAACTAGTAGGATCGCTTTACCTTTACGTCCAGCACGGCCTGTACGACCAATACGGTGAATGTAAGATTCAACATCGAATGGGATGTCGTAGTTAAATACGTGAGTGATGCGTGGAACATCAAGACCACGAGCTACAACGTCAGTTGCAACTAGGATATCGATAACACCTTGTTTGATGTGATCAACAGTGCGCTCACGTAAAGACTGAGGAATATCACCGTGCAGTGCAGCAGCCTTGAAGCCACGTGCAGATAGCCAATCAGCTAGACGCTCAGTGTCTTGACGAGTACGTACGAATACGATTGACGCGTCAGTTTCTTCAGTTTCTAGAAGACGAGACATTGCTTCGTCTTTTTCTACGCCTTTAACAACCCAGAAATTCTGCGCTACTTTGTCAACTGTGTGGTTAGTACCAGCAACGTCAACTCGTGCAGGGTTACGTAGGTAACGGTCAACAATAGTCTTAACCATTGGAGGCATAGTTGCAGAGAAAAGTACACGTTGTGCAGTTTCTGGAGCTTGCTCAAGAATCCAAGTAACGTCATCTACAAAACCCATTTTTAGCATTTCATCTGCTTCATCAAGAACAAATGTGTGCGCTTCATCTAGGTGTAGACGGTCACGAGTTAGTAAATCTTTAACACGACCTGGAGTACCAACAACAATGTGAGCACCGCGGCTTAGAGCACGCATTTGGTCAACAATTGAAGCACCGCCATAGATTTCAAGAACTTTAAGACCGTTGATGTCACGACCTAAGTTTTTGATTTCTGCAGCAACTTGAATCGCTAGCTCACGAGTAGGAGCCATGATGATTGCTTGTGGTTTGTGTTGGTTCAGGTTGATTTTGTTAAGCAAAGGCAGAGAGAATGCTGCTGTTTTACCAGTACCAGTCTGTGCTTTACCTAGTGCGTCACGGCCTTCAAGAAGAAGAGGAATAGCTGCTGCTTGGATTGGAGTTGGAGAAACGAAACCCATGCTATCAAGAGCTGAAAGAATGTTATCGTTTAGGGCTAATTCATTAAATTGAATTACAGATTCGGACATTGGGATCCCACTATATATAAGTAAACAAAAGGTCCCGGGAGCTCTATCAATTCCAATACTGATCCAATCAGATACTGATTCCATTCAGAGTTACGAAGCAGTAATAAAACACTTCAAGCCATTAGGGACGTCTAAGGGAGGCGGATTATTCCCTAAATGCATAAAAAAAGCCAGAAAAAATTGAAATACATCACATATTTTTCGGTTTTATATCAATACTGGTTATCATATCGTCAAAACTTGATGAATATCTCGTCATCGAGTTTCTGCTACGTCGAATTGATAGAGTTAAATAAGTGGGCAATTAATTTCAGTCCACTTCGGCTTTAAGTAGTAATCAGCTCTCGCAATGATTATAGTGTGCTCAATTGCCCTCGTTAGATAAAAGTAAGATGTTTCAAGATAATCCTCTACTCGCTCAGCTAAAACAGCAAATCCAAGAAACCCTCCCTAAAAAGGAAGGTACGATCAAAGCCACTGAAAAAGGGTTTGGTTTTCTCGAAGTCGATAGCAAAACAAGCTTCTTCATTCCGCCTCCATATATGAAAAAATGTGTACACGGCGACAAAGTCATTGCAATCATTCGTACAGAGAAAGAACGCGAAGTAGCCGAACCAGAGGAATTGGTTGAACAAGGTCTTACTCGCTTCATCGCACGAGTGAAGCTTTTCAAAGGTCGATTGAACGTTGTTCCTGATCACCCGCAACTGAAAAAGCTGCAACTAAAAGCAAAAGCTAAGAAAGGCTTAAACCCTGAAACGCTAAAAGAAGGCGACTGGGTTGTCGCTCACATCGTTCAACACCCATTAAAAGGTGATAACGGTTTCTTAGCTCAGATCTCAGAGAAAATCACCGATGCTGATGACAAAATCGCGCCTTGGTGGGTAACGTTGGCACAAAACGACCTACCAAACAGCGAACCTGAAGGCATCGACAACTGGCAAATCAACGATGACGCAGATCTTGAACGCGTAGACATGACGCACGTACCTTTTGTGACCATTGATGGTGAAAGCACGAAAGATATGGACGATGCCCTTTACGCCAAGAAGAAAGAGAACGGTGATTTTGAACTGACTATCGCGATTGCTGATCCAACGGCTTACATCTCTCCAGATGATTCTATGGATAAAGTCGCTCGTGAACGTGGCTTCACGATTTACCTACCAGGTCGTAACATCCCAATGTTGCCTCGTGACTTGGCTGACAACTTATGTTCGCTAATAGAGAACGAAGTTCGCCCTGCACTTTGCTGCACAGTAACAGTGTCTAAAGACGGTGTTATCGGTGATGACATTAACTTCTTCGCTGCGAACATCAAATCTCACGCGCGTCTTGCTTACGATCACGTATCTGACTGGCTAGAAACAGGCACATCAGAGAAATGGCAGCCATCAGAAGAGATCGCTGTGATTGTTTCTGACCTTCACCAATTTGCACAAGCACGTTCAGCATGGCGCTCTACAAACGCTGTTGTGTTCCCAGACCGCCCTGACTACCGCTTTGAGCTTAGCGAAGATAACGATGTTGTCGCTATTCACGCAGACATGCGTCGCAGTGCAAACAAGTTAGTTGAAGAATCAATGATCAGCGCGAACATCTGTGCAGGCCGAGTACTAAAAGAAAGCTTTAACCAAGGTGTGTTTAACTGTCACTCTGGATTTAAAGCAGAGAAATTAGCAGATGTTCTAGAACTGGTTAATCCAGAAGCCGAAACACCATTTACAGAAGAGCAGATCGTTTCTCTAGAAGGCTTCGCAACTTTGCGTCGTTGGTTAGGTTCTTTAGACAACAGCTACTACGACAACCGTATTCGTAAATTCCAAGCGTACAGCGAGATCAGCAATGAACCTGCGCCACACTACGCTATGGGTTTAGACATTTACGCAACTTGGACTTCTCCAATTCGTAAATACGGTGACATGATTAACCACCGCATGCTTAAAGCACACATCCTAGGTAAAGCGCCAATTCAAACGCCAGATGAAACGATTGGTGATGAACTTGCTCTGCACCGTCGTCACCACGGTATGGCTGAACGTAATGTGGGCGATTGGTTGTATGCTCGCACTCTAGCAAACGCTCCGGCAAACGAAACTCGCTTCCAAGCTGAGATCTTCGATATTAACCGTGCTGGCATGCGTGTTCGCCTACTTGAGAATGGTGCTGCCGCGTTTATCCCTGGCTCTCTCATTATTGATAATAAAGAGAGAATCGAGTGCAACAGTGATTTGGGTACTGTATCTATCGATAAAGAAATGGTATACAAACTGGGAGACGTTTTAGAAGTAGTTCTCTCAGAAGTTAATCAGGAAAACCGTAACTTAGTAGCAAAGCCTACTCAAGTTTTTGCGGACTTGCCTAGCGAGCCTGAAACGACAAATGAAACCGAAGCTTAAGAGCTTTAAAGGTTAGGCTTGCAAGTTTAGTCTTTCAAGGTAAAAAGCTTCAAAGGTTCACTTCTAAAGGCGCTAATAAATAGCGCCTTTTTTGTAAATATCTCATGCTTAAACAATACTAAAACCAATAAGCAACTCGTTTACAACGTCAAAGAAGCGTACTATGTCATCGATTACAGTTACTCAATTCAGAAACTTTATTCCCAGGAAACGTGAACGTTACCCTGCCTCTAAAAACGGTATCTTCATCGTATCCAAAGGCAGCATCTCTTTTACGCTGCCTAATGGCAACGAGGCTTCGTTGCAAGCAGGCGATTTCACTCTTTACAATTCAGGACAGATTAAAGACGTCAATATAAATACTGAAAATGGTGAATTCAGTGCGACTTGTTTAGATTTTGATTTAACTATTTTTCAGAAGTTCATTAATCAGTTTAGTGATTTAGAATCCACCCGGATCCCAGATAAATACATTAAGTTCAACAAAACTGACACGGATATATGTCACTTAAAAGAACTCATCCTTTCCCTTGCTAATGCACCAACTCAAAACGACTATGCTCTCACCCAATTAGGTTTAAGCCTATTGTCGCTGATGGTAGAGCAATACCCGGCTTTACTCATGATTATCGCTCGTGCTTCTAGCTTGACCGTGACACAAAAGGTCATCCATTACATTGAACAGAACATAGAAAATAATATCTCTCTCGATACTCTAGCCAGTTATATGGGGATGTCACCAGCCACACTTAAACGCCGTTTATCGGCCGAAGACCTTTCCTTTTCAAATCTCTTGAAAATAAAGCGCATTGCCCATGCTGCTACTCAGCTCAGAACATCGAACAAATCGATTACTCAAATCGCTTACGAATCTGGATTTAAAAGCGCGGCACACTTCAGTACCGCTTTTAAAACCTATCATGGCAAGACTCCAAAAGACTTCCGTTCATTGATTACACAAGCACAGATGCAAAACATGAAGCCGCAAGTTTAGAAGGTTGAATAACATCATTATTGGGAGTATGAGGAAGAGTTCAGCTTTTGGTATCAAGTCGTTAGTGCGCCATTAGCGAGCATATAAGCAGATAGTTAGGACCAAAAGTACGATTTAGGATCTTTTTCTATTTCAGCCAGAATAGCATCAAGATCCTTTGATTTCGCGAGGTAAGGATAAGGCCCCCAATTTACAGAGTCACTTTCCGAATCATCCTCAAGCGGCACCGTGACCAACCAGCATGATAACGATTCATCAAAAGTCACACAGGCAATGTCGTTTGTATAATCACTGTGGGAAGAGTCAAGCAAATAATGCGCCTGAGAAAACAGCACACCGCCCTCACATGCTTCATAGAGGGATTTGCCTAGCTCCACAGGTAAACTGCGATTGCGAGAAGTACAGAGCCTTTCAGCCCCAATTAAAAGACGATTCAGTTCTATATGAATGACGGACATAACACCCCTTGCGACTTCCTAGAGCCCCCTAAGTAGCGAGTTCATTTACTTAGCTTAGAACTCAACAAACATTTTAGCGAATAAGCTCAAACAAAATACCCGTCTTGCTC
>Ga0209121_10005572_pt1 | contig 11364 bp, 9 predicted proteins | sample Cruoilmetagenom3_FD_187292 | JGI IMG/M metagenome (GOLD analysis project Ga0209121, IMG submission 187292) | Oil polluted marine microbial communities from Coal Oil Point, Santa Barbara, California, USA - Sample 3 (SPAdes) (version 2) | ecosystem: Environmental > Aquatic > Marine > Oil seeps ...
CATCTTAAATGGTACGCTTGAAAAGCTCTATTCAGACACACTTACAAACGTAAGAAGTGTTCAAAAACTATCTCCTGATTTAGTCTTTGCTGAACAACTTTCTAATTTTAGGTTATCTCTAGCTAAGAATATTGTAGAAAAGAATACTGAACTGATAAACAATAATACAGAGCTACTAGCATATTTAACTCAAGTAATTATCAATCGAATAATATTCATTAGGATCTGTGAGGCACGAAGAATTGAGAGAGAAGACTTGTTGTTAACCTTTCAAGAGAATGGATTTTGGTCTGAATTCAAAAATTCATCATACAATGATTTTTTCGAACATTATGACGGACCTCTTTTTGATAGAATTAGTAATATTCAAGAATTAGAAATAGACAACAACATTATTAAGGAATTAATAGATTTACTCTATTATCCTTCTCCATATAGATTTGAGGTTATTCCAACAAAGCTATTGAGTGATATTTATGAAATTTTCTTATCTAAAAAACTAATAATTGAAAATGGAGAAGTTTCAGAAAAACTCAAACTGGAATATATAAAAACCAATGGTGCTATTAGTACTCCTCAATACTTAGTTCAAGACTTACTTAAAAGAACTATCAATAAAGAAAATTTGACTGAAAGAGGTCTTAAAAGTATTTGTGAAACTAGAATTTTAGACTTTGCGTGTGGTAGTGGAATTTTTCTAATTGAAACTTTTGATTATTTACAAGATATTTTTATTAATTATTATAAAGAAAACCCGTCTCAAGACTTTAGTCATTATTTTTTTCAGAATTCAGATTTAACAACATTAACTATTGCAGGAAAAAGGCATCTCATTTCAAACTGTATTTTCGGAATTGATATTGACCCTGAAGCAGTTGAAGTTGCTAGAATGTCTTTATCACTGAAAGTTGTAGATAGCTCTGAGTTTTATGAAAACTATCAAGAAATTGGAATTTTTGGTAATCAAATTTTAAACAACGTAGGTAGCAACATTAAATGTGGAAATACACTAGTTTCAACAGACATATCTATAAAATATCCACAAATCAATTCAAACCAAGAACAGCTTTTTAGAACAAATGCTTTTGATTATGATAGTCCAGACAGTTTTTCTGAAATTTTCAATACTAAAGGTGGTTTTGACTACATAGTAGGTAATCCTCCTTATGTTGAAGTAAAAAATTATAATATAGAATACCCTTTTATGCACCAATATATAAAAGACGAATACGAAACTACAAAAAACGGAAAAATTGATTTAGCAGTAGCATTTATAGAACGAGCTATTTCAATTTTAAATGACAGAGGGAAATTAGGGTTAATTGTGCAAAGGAGGTTTTTCAAAACTGCTTATGGGAAAAAAATTCGTGAATATATAAGTTCAAAAAACTTGCTTTCACAAGTAATAGAATTTGAAACTTCAAAAATATTTCCAAATCGAGTAACATATATCGCAACTCTTATTTTAGATAAAGCAAGGCCTGATAATATTTCATTCTTGAAAATTGATTCTGAATTAGAAGAAATCCCTTCTACTTTAAGAAGTATACAGCCATTTGAAAATGATAATACTAACTTTTCTACGATACCTTCAAGTGGATTAAATCAGAACCCTTGGAATTTCGAAGATGCTGATTTACTTGCAGTAAAAACTTTACTTCTTGAAAATCACGGAAAATTTGGAGATTTTGCTAAAGTAAAGGTTGGTATTCAAGTTCTTTGGGATAGAGCTTATCATATCAAAGTAACTTCAATAAATGATGATGGCACACTTACAGGAAACACGCATCTTGAGGAAAATATTACAATTGAAATAGATGCTTGTCGCCCTTTAATGGTAAATGAAAAATTTTATCCTTTTTGTAATGAAGAAACGTCTACTTATGTTATTTTCCCTTATAACACATCATTAGAAGAAAATACGCCAATTCCATTCTCTGAATTTAATGAACGATTTACACTAGCTGGACAATATCTTACTAAACATAAGGATGAAATTATTAGAAATGTAGAAACTTGTGCTGGAGAGGAAAATTGGCATCAATTTACGAGAGTTCAGAATCATAAAGCGGTTTATCCTAAAATCTTACTGCCTATGACCGCAAATGACACATACGCTACAGTTACACTGAATCCTTTAAATTACTGTGATAACGCTAATATGTTTTTCATTGATATTCCAGAAAAAAGTGAAAATAATTTGTTTGCAATTTCTGCAATAGTTAATTCAACTTTATTTTCTGTTTTAGCTAGATCAATCGCACTAAGTCAACAGAATGGGTATTTCAAATTTAATAAGCAGTTTATAGAACCAATTCCTTTTCCTAAGGAAAATTTCAATACAAACATTGCTTTAGTAAATGAAATTTCAGCAATAGCAATTAGTATTAAACAAGAACAAGAACAATATAGTGGTTCTTCACCGCGTCAAAAGAACATATTAAAGACTTTACTTAATACTTATTGGTCTAATCTTGATAATAAAGTTTATGAATTATATAATTTGACTGATGAACAAATTTCCTTTTTCAATGAAAGAGGGAGAAATATTAACCGCTTAGAAATACTCGATAAATTATGATTAATAAAGACATATCAAAATTCCTAAATGAGCTTTCTGATAATTTATTAATTGTTAATAAACTTATTATTGGTGCTTATCTTGAATTCAATAATATAAAGATAAAAAACAATAAATTAATTCTTTCTTGTATTGAAGGTAATGATAAAGAAACCATTAAAACATTTATTAATCTAATAAAGATTAAGAATGGAAAATTCGATTTTGAAGATGTAATTCATTTATTTGAAACTAGTATTCCTTTAAAAGATGTTTCAGTAAATGGCGCCGTTTATACTCCTAATTATATAAAAAATTACATAGTAAAAAAAACTCTCTGCAAGATTAATGATATTGATTTACCAAACATAAAAGTGTCAGATATAGCTTGTGGGACTGGGGCATTCTTGTACACAGTAGCACAAGAAATAAAGACAAAATCTAACAAAAGCTATTTTGACATTTTCAAACAAAATATTTACGGTCTTGATATCTCTGATTATACAATTACTAGAGCAAAAATTTTACTATCTCTTTTAGCTATTTCAAATGGAGAAGATGAAAAGGAATTTGAATTTAATTTGATGGTTGGAAATGCTCTAGATTTCGACTGGAATAAGAAAATAAAAAAGTTTAATGGTTTCGACATCGTTTTAGGTAATCCTCCTTATGTGCGTGCTAGAAATTTAACTGAAAAAACTAAATCACTTCTATCAAATTGGGAAGTCACAAAAACAGGAAATCCAGACTTGTATATCCCATTTTTTGAAATTGGACTTAAATATTTAAAACCAAGCGGTGTACTTGGTTATATAACCGTAAATACTTTTAAGAGAAGCGTTAATGCAAGAAATCTAAGAGACTATTTTAAAACAAATCTATTTGATATAGAAATTCTTGATTTTGGAAGTTCTCAAGTTTTTGCAAACAAATCTACTTATACTTGCATCATCTTTATTGAAAAGAACAAGTCTAATGAAGTTAAATATCAAAAAATAACAGTAAAAGATTTTATAAATAAAGAAATAAAAGATTTTACTCGTGTCAATTACAATCTATTAAACACTAAAAAGGGTTGGATATTAAATAAACCAGATGTTTTAGAAAATATAAACAAAATTGAAACTACAGGAATTCCTTTAGGAGACAAGTTTCCTATAAGAAATGGTCTAGCAACTTTAAGCAATGATATTTTTATCTTTAAACCAGTTGATGAAGATGAAAATTATTTCTATCATCAAAATGGAAAATTACATAAAATTGAGAAAGGAATTTGTAGAGATGTTATAAAACCAAATAGACTCAAAACTGAATCCGAAATTCCCGTATTGAAAGAACAGATAATTTTTCCTTACCATAAAGAAAATAAAAATTCTGATTCTTTAGATACTAAATCAAAAAAGAAAATAGCTTTTGATGAAAAGTACTTTAAAACTAATTTTCCTAATGCATATCTATATTTACAAGGTAATAAAAAACAATTATTAAACAGAGATAAAGGCAAAAACACAAAATATAAATGGTTTGAGTTTGGAAGAACACAAGCATTGAATGATTTAGGTAAAAAGTTATTATTCCCTTATATGGCAGGGCAACCTTATTTCGTCTATTCAGACCAAGAAGATTTATTGCTTTATGCAGGATATGCTGTTTATTTTGATTCTGAAAGAGAATTAAAAGTTCTGAAACGAATATTAGAATCTGAAGTTTTTTGGTATTACATTAAAAAAACAAGTAAGCCATATTCTGGAAACTACTTTGCTTTAGCAAAAAATTACATTAAAGATTTTGGTGTTTGTGATCTTTCTGAAGACGAGAAAGATTATCTATTATCAACAGGCTCAGTTAACAAAAGAGAATTCTTCTTATTGAGGAAATATAATTTAGATTCCAGTATATTGCAATAATCTTAGTATGGACTTACTATATTAGGCTGGATATTAGGTTGCGAGATTTAGAGTTATATAAATTAACTTTGAATTATAAAAAAAGAAACAGGAATTACAATCCGTCACTTAAGAAAAAGGCAGTAAAATTAAGCGATTGGTAAGTAATTAAATGATATATTATAGTTATGCAACTAACTAAAACCAACTTCATACAGTATCTAAATTGCCCAAAATCATTATGGCTATTGAAAAATAAACCTGAAGAATATCCTTCAGGTGAGTTTTCATTGTTCTTGGAGAAGTTAATTAAAGAAGGTTACGAAGTAGAAGATTATGCTCAGCAATTATTTTCTGAAGGAATTAAGCTCTCTGATTTTGCATCTGCTGAATCTACTGAAAACCAAATTAACAAGGGAGGAAAAATATTTTTTCAGCCTGCTTTTGAAACTTCAAAAGGAGTATTTTCCAGAATAGATGTATTAGAAAAAAAGAAGGATGGAACGTGGCATATTTATGAAGTTAAATCATCTACCAAAATTAAAACTGATAAAAAGCATAATCATTTAAAGGATGCTTGTTTTCAAAAATATACAATGCTTGAAAATGGGTATAATGTTTCTCAAGTTTCAATTATTCATTTAAATAAGGATTATGTTAGAAATGGAGATATTAATCCAAAAGAACTTTTAATTATTGAAGATGTAACTGAGAAAATAAATGAAATGTATTCTACTGTTGTTAATCAGGTTAATGAAGCAGTAAACTATATTAACAAAGAAGAAATTAGCTTTAATACTTGTGTCTGTAGAGAAAATACTCGCTCAAATCATTGTGATAGTTTTAAAATTTTTAATACAGACATTTCAGAATATAGTATTTATGAAATAGGAAATATTAGAGATAAAAGAATAAAAGAATTGCTTGATATGGATGTTCTATTATTAAAAGATATCCCAAGTGATTATTCTTTGAATGACAAACAACTTTTACAAATCAAATCTATCAAACAAGAAAGTGCAATTATTAATGAAGGTGAAATATCTAATAAATTATCTAATTTAAAATTTCCGTTGCAATTCATAGACTATGAAACTTATGCAAGTGCAGTACCTAAAGCAGATGGATTAAAACCTCATCAACACGTGCCCTTTCAGGTTTCAATTCATTCTATGCAGGAAGATGGAAAAATTAAACATTTTGAATTTCTAGCCGATAAATTAGAGTTCCCTGAAAAATTAATTCAATATATGAAGGAGTCTACTAGAGATACTGGAACCTATATTTCTTGGCACGCTAGTTTTGAAATAAGTCGTAATAAAGATATGATTGCAATGTTACCTCATCATAAAGAATATCTTGAAAATATGAATAATGAAATGTTTGATTTAGAAGACATCTTTAAAGCTGATTATGTTGATTATCAATTTCACGGCTCAACATCAATCAAAAAAGTTTTACCAATTATAGTTCCAAAATTCTCATATAACGAACTTGAAGTTCAAAATGGAACAATGGCATTGGACACGTGGGGAAGAATGGTTTTAGATAAAGACTTTTCAGAGAATAAAGAAATTGTTCGTAAAAATCTTTTAGATTATTGTGAATTAGATACTCTGGCTATGGTTGAGATTTATAAAAATTTGAAATCAATTTTGTAACTAAAAATAGTATAAAAATATATTACTTTTTTAAATAGGTGTAGGACTACAAATTTAAAGTACTGTTAATTTGGCATCTATTATTGTTTGGAATGATATTTGACTTTATATAAAATATATTATGTATATTTGGTGAAATTTAGAATTAAATATTAACACGGTAGAAGATTAATTTTGTTAAGATTTTTTTTATTCAATTTTAATAAAACTACTAATTATCATAACTTTATAGTATACTTATATTAAGTATTAAATTAAAATTTAAAAATATGTTTAGACTAAAAAACAATCTTAATGGTGGAGGGGTAACTCTCTAATTACAAAAACCCTTTTAAAAAGGGTTTTTTTATTTACCATTTCCAAACAACTCTAAATTTACTATTTTTTTCTAAGTGTAGTAATTTAATCTTTACAAGTGTTTTTTTCTTTTTTTCAATAATTAAAGGATCGATTGGCATTGAAATAAGTTTAATTTCTCCACTCTCTAATTGTTTTATTTGATATATATCGACATATTTTGGTGGACGCTTCTTTGGAAAAGACATTTTTAAATCATACATTCTAGTATAATTGGTGAAAGTGTTATCCCAATATTCTTCGTTATTCATAAAACCTTTATGAATTTTAATCGCAAAACCAAACTGTAATTGTCTTTTATCAACTATACTATCAGAGTGATGTTTTCTCTTTTTACCATAAACAATAATTAACTCATCATTTTTGTTATTTAAACTGCTATAACAATTAAATGTTTGTATACTCTTATTAATACTACCATCACAAGTTATTTTCCCTTGATATAAAAATTTTCTTTTTATTCTTTTGATTAAACAGTCTTCGGTATAAACCACTTGTTTTCCTTTTTTATCTAAAATTTCAAAGAAACCTTTTCTATATTCAAAAGTAATTACATTTAAACGTTTAATTCTTGATGCTTGTTTATTAATAAATATATTAACAGCATTCCAATTAACAATTACTGTAACTACCATTGCCCCTAATATAACATATAGAATTTGACGAAATTTTACATCATTAAACGAAAATGAATTATCAACATCGAAAATTGTAAATACTAATATAGATAGAGTTACGATTGAAACGAAAACATTAAGTGCCGTTAAATTTGAATTTTCTTTACTCATAGAGAATTATAGTATAGTTATATTCAGTAAATATAAGATAATTTTTAGCGTCTTTTTCCTTTTAGGAAAAAGACGCTAAAAATATTTATATGAGTTACAAATTAACTTTGATGAAGATTTTACTATATTATGAGTTTGGTTAAACAATCTTGTAAGATGAATAATAAATAAAAACCAAAAGCCTATAACTAAAATCCATATTAAAAAATCGTTTCCTTTAATTTCATTTTTTACTGTTATTTTTTTTAAACTTTCTTCTTTTATTTCACTTATAACTATTTAACTACAATTTCCTTCGCCTTTTTAATTTAAAAAAGGAACGTAACAATACAGTTATGTGCGAATATTGTTACAATTCAATATCTTATTTTGCTGAATCTAATTTTAGAACTTCACGAAATTTATTTGGAATAAAATTAAAGGACAGACTCCACCATTTCTATATTCTAGGAAAAACAGGAACTGGAAAAACCAATTTACTTAAAACCAAAATAGAGCAAGATATTTTATACGGAAATGGAATGTGTATTATTGATGTTCACGGTGATTTAATTTCGTCTGTTGTTCAACAAATTACAAATAATAGAATCCAAGATGTTGTTTATCTAGATGCAACAAACCCAAATCTTCAATTAGGATATAATCCACTTCGAAAAGTATCCTATGAAAAAAGAGCTTTAGTAGCCTCCAATATTTTAGAGGTTTTTCAGCGTTTATGGGGAAATCAAGGTTGGGGAGTAAAACTATCTCATATCTTAAGAAACACACTATTAACCTTATTGGATCAACCTTCAACAAACTTTTCAGATGTTATTAAAATTCTACACGATTCAGAATTTAGAAATCAATGCCTTCCAAATATTGTAAATCCTGATATTAAAAATTTCTGGACTAAAGAATTTAAAAATTATGGAAAAACAGATTTAGTTCCAATCTATAATAAGCTTGGTGGAATGTTAGCCTATCCATCCGTTAAGAGAATTCTCATTGATAATAAAAAACAAATTTCTATTCGTTCTATTATGGATAAAAAACAAATACTCCTTGTTAATTTATCAAAGGGAAGTATTGGAGCTGATGCTTCATATATTTTAGGTTCACTTTTGCTTACCTCATTATCTTCGTCTGCCTTTAGTAGAATTGATACTCCTGAAAATAAACGTGAATACTTTTTCGTGTATTTAGATGAATTTCAAAATTACACCAATCTTTCAATGATTGAAATGCTTTCAGAGCTACGGAAATTTAAAATTGGAATTATTATGGCGCACCAATACATCTCGCAATTAGATGTAAAAATTAGAGATGCTGTGTTGGGGAACGTTGGGACAATTGTTTGTTTCAGATTAGGACAAGCAGATGCCAAATTTATGGAAAGAGAATTTTCACCTGTATTTGAAACTTTTGATTTCGTAAACCTATCGAATTACGATATATATTTAAAACTAATGATTGATGGGAGACCATCAACTGCATTTTCAGCTACAACAGTACTCCCTCATCAAGCGAGAAGATAAATACAATTTTATTGCTCTTCCTTCTATTTTTTTAAACATCCATACTAGCAATAGATGAACCTTAAATTTAATAGTATGAAAACAAAAAGCCTTAATACTCAACATTTCATTCCTTATGAAATTGAGATTAATTATAAACGTCCACTATACAATTCAACAAAACTTATTTCAAATGCTGAGGATGCTGAAAAAATACTTCGAACTTTTTTAGATAAAAATAAAATTGACTTAAAAGAATATTTTTTAGTAATACTCTTATCAAATAGCAATCGAGTTTTGGGAATTTCACAAGTAGCCGTTGGAAGCACTAAAGGAGTAATTATTAATACTAAAGAAATATTTCAATTAGTTCTTAAAAGTAATGCAACAGCTATTATTATTGCCCACAATCATCCTTCAGGGAAACTAACCATTTCAGAAAGTGATAAAAAGCAAACACAACGATTAAAGAAAATTGCTGAAATTATGGAAGTCAATGTTCTAGACCATATCATTATTACTTCAGAATCTTACACCTCATTTGTTAATGAAGGTGAACTCTAATTTATTAACTAACTCAACACCCTTGTATGACAAAAACCCCTATCTCCTATTACGGAGGAAAACTCAATATGCTTCAACATATTCTACCAATTATCCCTGAGCACAATGTATATACCGAATCCTTTTTTGGAGGTGGAGCAGTATTCTTTGCAAAAGAACCTGTAGAATCAGAAATTATAAATGATACCAATGCAATGGTAGTTAACTTTTATGAAGTAGTTAAAACTGATTTTGAAAAGTTAAAAGAAAAAATTGAAGCAACACCTTTTTCAAGGGTAAGCTATACCGTTGCAAATACAATTTATAGAATCCCTCATTTGTTTAACAAATTACAACAAGCGTGGGCATTCTATATCGCTACTAATATGGGGTTTTCTTGTCGAATTGGATCTTGGGGGTATGACAAGTATGGAAAGCGAGTGAAAGCATTTCAGAATAAAAAAATAGCTTTTGACAAAGAAATACTTGAGCGATTAGAAAATGCACAGATTGAGCATAATGATGCTTGTAAAGTTATTGAAAGTCGTGATACGGAGGATGCCTTTCACTATGTTGACCCTCCATACATTGATGTGAATCAAGGGCATTATGATGGGTACACAAAAGAAGATTATATCAATCTCCTTAAAACTCTTACTCAGATAAAAGGAAAGTTTCTTTTAAGCTCATATCCAACTGATATTTTAAACCTCTACACTAAAGAGTTTGGATGGTACACAAAAAGTTTTGAAAAACCACTCACTGCTCGAAAAGCGGAAAAGGGAACAAAACGCAAAAGTAAAACAGAAGTACTCACTGCGAACTATCCGATTTAAACAAACTTAATATTAATCTTTAAAACTAAATAACAATGAAAAAAGTAATTAACAAAACAGTTAATCTCGACTTGGTTGGGGTTAACGGAAACGCCTTTGCTATTATGGGAGTCTTTAAAAGACAAGCCAAACGTGATGGCTGGACACAAGAAGAAATTGACACGGTGATTACCGAAGCCAAAAGTAGAGATTACAACTATTTACTCGCAACGATTTCAAATCATTGTGAAGCACTAGAAGATGATAACTTAAATTAAACTATGATGACTATTAAAGAACAAAAAATACATCTTTTCTTTTTAAAATCATTTTTAGAAATTCTTAAAGCGCAAAGAGTTCAGGAATTGAGTGCTCTTTTTGAGAATCTATTTTCTCGAAAGGAATTGATTGATATTCTTGAATACCTCTATCTCGATGGATTAGGTGAATACAATATTGAAGATATGAAAGATGTAGAACTTTTAGATTTGATTGGGAACGATGTTTCAATACTTGAATATTACACTCACGTATTTGAAGAGCAAATAACAAAGATTCCTGAATTATCTCATACAGAAATATCTGAATTTTTTGAACGTACAAATAACGAACTTCATTATCTCTATTCTAAACCTATAGAAAAATGGGATGAATATGATAGAAGTAATTATTACTCTTTACTTTTTAAAAGTGGAACAACAAAACGTGTATTTGCTATTTTCACTTCTGATGTTGATGAGAAAGATAAATATGTTGTCTCAACAAAACCTAGCTTCTTTTTTGATACTCAAGAAGAAGCTGAAGAAGAATTAAATAAAATATTAACTCAAGAAAAATTTAAAGAGGATGATTTAAAAATTATGTCTCTTTGGAAAATTCATTAAAACTTAAGATTATGGAACAAAACAAAAATGCTCTTATGAAATATTTTTCAATGGTACTACGTAAGCGTGCCAATGGGGAATTACGAAGCATTAAAGATTTTGGTGCTGACTTAACCAAGTACTTTACGAGAAAAGAATTAATTGAAATCATTACTAAAAAATTTAAAGGAACGATTCCTAAAGAATTCAATTTAATCGAAATGGAAAATGAAGAACTCTTACAAGTTATAGGAGATGAAATGTATATCATTTCATATATAACTGAAAAATGGAGTTTAGAATCCCAACCAAAGCCTCAAACTCTTATCCCTAAAAAAGAAGAGAGTAAAAACGCTAAAAAATAGCTCTAAGATGTTTTTATAAAAATCATAACT
>Ga0209121_10005573_pt1 | contig 11364 bp, 11 predicted proteins | sample Cruoilmetagenom3_FD_187292 | JGI IMG/M metagenome (GOLD analysis project Ga0209121, IMG submission 187292) | Oil polluted marine microbial communities from Coal Oil Point, Santa Barbara, California, USA - Sample 3 (SPAdes) (version 2) | ecosystem: Environmental > Aquatic > Marine > Oil seeps ...
TCACAAAACCCACGAGCTTGTTCGTTTCACCGGACATCGCCGACACGATAACGATCACGTCGTAGCCCTTGGAAACCTCAACGCCGACCTTCTTGGCCGCCCGCTTGATTTTATCAACGGTCGCCACTGACGTGCCGCCGAATTTCATCACCAGAACTGGCATAATCTGTCCTTAGTTTCTTAGTCCGCGCCGTCATACGGCGCGCGGCCAAGCGGCGCAAGGTCACGCCCCTATTTGGCCCGCAATACCGCACCGGGGTTCATGATCCCGCGCGGGTCCAACGCGTCCTTAATGGCCCGCATCATCGACAGCTTTGCCGGGTCGCCGTAGGTTTCAAGGTCACTCACTTTCAACCGCCCAATCCCATGTTCAGCGCTGACCGATCCGCCGAATGAGTGCGCAAGATCATGCACAGCGGCCTTAATCGCGTCGCGTTGTTCAACGAATTCGGAACGGTCGCGCCCCTTTGGCGGGAACACGTTGTAATGCAGGTTCCCGTCCCCCAAATGGCCAAAACAATTGATCCGAAAATCGCCAATCTTAGCCAGCATTGCAGGTGCGCGCTCAATGAACTCCGGCACACATGAAATTGGCACCGAAATATCATGCGACGAGATGGACCCGATGCGCTTGTTCGCCTCAGGAATCGTTTCGCGAATATCCCAAAGCGCCTTCGCCTGCTGGCCTGACTGGGCAATCACACCGTCAGACACCAACCCGTCCGCCGCTTCGAACAACGTTTCCAGCGCCCCTTGTGGTGATTGTCCCGCAGGCAGACCAACCTTCATCAAGACCGACCATTCTGGCGTGTCCCTAAATGGGCGTTTGTGATCTATCGCCACCTCTTCCAGAAAATCCAACCCCTGGCGGTGAATTAACTCAAACGCTGAAATGGTCTCGCCTAGCTGCTCTCCCGCCACCCCCAACAGTGAAACGGCGGCCTTTGGCGACGGCACAGCAAACATCGCCGTCGCTTCCTCAGTCGGGCGCGGCATCAGCCGCAAAGACGCACCTGTAATGATGCCAAGCGATCCTTCCGACCCAATCATCAGGTCCCGTAAATCATAGCCTGTGTTGTCTTTGCGAAGGCGGCTCATACCGTTCCAAATGGTGCCATCAGCCAAAACCACCTCAACACCCAAACACTGTGCGCGTGCATTGCCATACCGGATCACATTCAACCCGCCCGCGTTGGTCGCCAACAACCCTCCAATCCGCGCAGACCCCTCGGAGGCCAGCGAAAGCGGGAACAACCGCCCAACGTCCGCCGCGGCCATCTGCACGTCATGCAAAATCACACCGGCATCGACCTCAATCACATTTTCGTCTGGATAGACCGACCGAATTCCATTCATCCGCGCCAGCGACAAAACAACTGGCACAGGTCCATCTTCGAGCACTTGCCCGCCGACCAATCCGGTCCCACCCGAATACGGAACGACCGCAACAGAGGCCTCGAAACACGCGGCCAAAACCGCCGAAACCTCACCCGTCGTGGCAGGCGACACAACAACGCCCTGCCCGACCCAACGCCCCCTCGGCTCCACCAAGAATCCAGCGGGATCCGCCGCGAACGCCACGTCAGGAAGGATCTCACCCAACCGCTCTACAAAAGCCTCGGTCGCAGAATTCAAAGCCATATCAGTTTCCCTGTTTGTCTTTGTCTCATAAATATCCTGGGGGAGTCGCTCGCGACGGGGGCTAGCCCCCCAACCTTTTTACGTTTCTGCAGGGCGCCGACGCCCGCGGCACGCGCTGAGCGTTAGCTCATCCCACATTTGTCTTTCCACGCCGGTCATGGCGTAAATTGGCGTACAAAACATGATTGCGCCAGCGCCCGTTGATCTGCAAATACGCCTGCGCCACGCCTTCGTACTTAAATCCACACTTTTCAAGTAATGCACGCGACGGCTTGTTCTCTTCCAAACACCCCGCCTCGATGCGGCTTAAGTCCAGCGTCGTGAACCCGTAATGAACAACGGCCTCAATCGCCTCACGCATATAGCCTTCCCGCGCGAACGCCTCACCGATCCAATAACCAGTTGTGCCAGCTTGTGCAGGCCCACGGCGGATATGGTCCAGCGTGATTGCCCCCAACAACACCTCATCGCTCCGCCGGAAAATAAACAGCGGCAACGCCGTGCCATTCGACACCGACCGTTGCGCCCAATAAACACGATTAGTGAAGCTTTTGCGGGTTAAATGGTCGGGCGCCCATGTTGGTTCCCACGGTTTTAGAAAATCCGCGGATTCTTGGCGCAACGCGGACCACGCGCGAAAATCTGAATGGATCGGCGGGCGCAGCGTCAACCGTTCGGTTTCAAGACGAACCTTTTTGCGCGCCCGAAGCATCAGGCAACCAGCCTCGCCTTCAAAACTTCAAGTGCAGGGGCATTTTCGATCGGGCCATAAAGGGCCATCGCGCTTCCTGCATCCGTGATCAGCTTGCCACCAAAGGCGCGCACATCGCCTGTTGTTACGGCGTCGATACGCTCAATCGTGTCCTCAATGCGCGGCACGTCACCCCAAATCGCAACCATACGCGCAAGGCGTTCCGCGCGGTTCGACGGGCTTTCTAGCCCCATCAACATGCCGGCTTTCATCTGCGCGCGTGCGCGGGCCACTTCTTGGGCCGACATATCGTCGGCTGCGCGTTTCAGCTCATCCGCAACCAGCATCGCCAGCTCGCCCAGTTGCTCGGACGATGTACCAGCATAAACGGTCAGCATTCCTGTGTCGGCATATGCCCCGGCTTGGGCAAAAATCGTGTAGCAAAGCCCGCGGTTTTCCCGCAGTTCCTGAAACAGACGGGACGACATGCCGCCACCCATCGCAATCGCGTGGATTTGCGCCGCGTAAATGCCTGGGTCGCGGTAATCTGGCCCCTCGAATGCCAGTGCGAAATGCGCTTGCTCCAACCCCTTTTTCACACGCTTCTCACCGCCAGCAAAGGCTGCAGGTTCAGCAGCACTTGGTTGGGAACGCGCGGGCAAATGGCCAAATAGCTTTTCTGCAAGTGCCAACAACTCATCAGGGTTTACCGCGCCAGCCGCTGACAGGATCATCTGGTCGGGCCCGTAATGCTCGCCAATGAAGTCGGACAAATCACCGCGCGAGAACGCGCTGACCCGCTCGCTCGGGCCCAAAATCGTGCGGCCCAAAGCTTGGTTCGGGAACGCCTCTTCCTGAAGCCAATCAAAGATAATATCGTCGGGCGTGTCCAGTGCTTGGCCGATCTCTTGCAAAATCACACCGCGTTCAACTTCGATTTCGCTCTGGTCGAACACTGGGTTCAACAAAATATCGGCAATAACATCCAGCGCCAGTGGCACGTCGTTTTCCAGTACGCGCGCGTAATAGGCCGTCATCTCGCGCGAGGTGTAGGCGTTAATATAGCCACCAACATCTTCAATCGCCTCTGCAATCTGCAATGCCGATCGCCGCTCTGTGCCTTTGAACGCCATATGCTCAAGGAAATGCGCAACACCGTTCTGGTCAGCACGTTCGTGGCGCCCTCCCGCTGTGACCCATATTCCGATTGACGCGGATTGAAGTCCCGGCATCTGCTCCGTGACGATACGAAACCCGTTGGAAAGCGTGTGCTGTTGGACGGTCAATTTTGGATCCGCTCTTTGATAAGGGTTTGCAGTGCTTTTAGATCGTTTGGCACACGCGTGACGCGCTCGTCACGCTCAAACAGGTCGGCCATGTGTGGTGGTAACTCAGGGAACTGGCCCGTCGCCTTTTCTACCGCTGCGGGGAATTTCGCAGGGTGTGCCGTTGCCAAAGTGATCATCGGTGTCGCGCCGAGGTGGTCGCCTGCGACGGTAACTGCAACAGCGCTGTGTGGGCAAAGCAACTCGCCAGATAGCATCAGCTCGGTTTTGATCGTCGCATAGGTTTCGTCCTCAGACGCACGACCCGATGCAAATGTATCGCGCAACATGTCTATGGCACCTTGGGAAATCGTGAACGCGCCCTTTTCTTTCAGCTCATCCATTTGCTCAGCAACGACCCCGCCGTTACGCCCATAGGCCTCAAACAATGCACGTTCGAAATTGGATGACACCTGAATGTCCATCGACGGTGAAATGGACGGAGTCACGCCTTCCTTCACCTGCGCGCCAGTTTCCAGCGTGCGGTGCAAAATGTCGTTCTGGTTCGTGGCAATCACCAATTGATCAATCGGCAGCCCCATACGTTTGGCGATATAGCCTGCGAAAATATCCCCGAAATTGCCTGTCGGGACGGTGAAACTCACCTTGCGATGCGGCGCGCCAAGACTGACGGCAGAGGAGAAATAATAAACAACCTGCGCCAGAACGCGGCCCCAGTTGATTGAATTCACCCCTGCGAGGTTCACGCCGTCGCGGAATTCGAAATCGTTGAACATATCTTTCAAGGCTGCTTGGCAATCATCGAAATCGCCGTCCATCGCCAGTGCATGCACATTGCTTTCAACAGGAGTTGTCATCTGGCGTCGCTGCACCTCAGAGACACGACCATGCGGGAACAGGATAAAGACATCAACGTTGTCGAGGCCGCGAAAGGCTTCAATCGCAGCGGACCCTGTGTCACCGGACGTCGCGCCAACAATCGTGATACGCTTGCCGGAACGTGTGAGGGAGGCTTGGAACATCTGCCCGATCAACTGCATCGCAAAATCTTTGAACGCTAACGTCGGACCGTGGAACAATTCCAACAAGAAGTGGTTGGAATCCAGCTGTTTCAGCGGCGCGCGGGCTGCGTGATTAAACCCCGCATAGGCCGCCTCAATCAGATCGCGAAATTCGTCGTCCGTAAACGTGTCGCCAATGAATGGGCGCATGACTGTGAACGCGATTTCCTCATATGACTGCCCTGCCATCGCAGCGATGTCTTCATGGCTCAACGTCGGGATCACGTCCGGCACATAAAGCCCGCCATCGCGTGCAAGGCCGGTCATCATCGCCTCTTCAAACGTCAGTTCAGGTGCGGTGCCACGGGTAGAAACGTATTTCATATCAGTCGTCTTTCTGGCGCAGAAGTCGCGCGGTGTAGAAGGATGTCATTGCAAACCAAACAACTGCCAGCAAGAACCAAGTGATTGCATACTCTAGATGGTCATTTTTGATAGTGCGTGTGTCCACAGGCAAAGGCGTTAGGCGGCGATCATACTTGGTCGCCGCGTAGAGCACGACCAAAACCGGTTCCGTCCCGAGCGCTTCAGCCATTGCTGCAACATCACGGGCATACCATTCACCGTCTTGGGGTGCTTGGTCAGAAATGTCATCCGGCCAAATCAAGTTCCCCTGCACTGTAACTTCATCAAGCAAGGGCTGTTCGTCATCAGCGTAAAGCGGCAGCAACCCTTGATCCAGCATGACGCGGCGACCGCCAACAGTTTCAAAAGCCGATATAATGCGATGTCCCGTACCCGCAGCCGTGCCGCTATCAAGAAAGCGGATCTCTTCACCTGTCGCTGCACCCTGCATGATAACTGTGCGATAATTGTCTGCCTCAAATGTCGGATCATTCGGAAGCGGAACAGCATCGGCTTCGAGGCGTGTTTCAATATCCTCGATCACGCCCATCTTCCATTCCAGCCGGTCCAACTGCCAGAAACCAAGGTAAAGCAGCACGACAAGACCGCCGAGGCCGATCACAAGAGGAAAGAGAAATTTCCGCATAGTTGATGTCCCAATAAGAAGACGCGCAAGGAGTTATCCTTGCGCGTCTTGTCGTGTGAAAAGCCTTAGGTCAAGTCTGCTTACTGGCCCCAGACGTAGACGGCTGCAAACAGGAACAACCATACAACATCAACGAAGTGCCAGTACCATGCAGCAGCTTCGAAACCGATGTGCCGCTCTGCAGTGAAGTGGCCGCGACGAACGCGCAGGTAGCAGACGAACAGGAAGATCGTTCCGATGATGACGTGGAAGCCGTGGAAGCCAGTCGCCAAGAAGAAGTTCGCGCCATAAATGTTGCCCGCAAGACCAAAGGCCGCGTGGCTGTATTCATAGGCTTGGAAGACGGTGAAAATCACGCCCAGAACGACAGCAAGGATCAGGCCGGACTTTACGTCTTCACGGTTGTCTTCATGCACAAGCGCGTGGTGCGCCCAAGTCGCCGCAGCACCAGAACATAGCAGGATCAACGTGTTGATCAGTGGCAAATGCCAAGGGTCAAACGTTTCAATGCCCGCCGGTGGAAACTGACCATCAATCGCAGGGGACTGTGGGCCCATCGGGTACATCGCGTGTTTGAAGAAGGACCAGAACCAAGCGGCAAAGAACATGATCTCGGACATGATGAACATGATGAAACCGTAACGCAGGCCAATGCTGACGACCGGTGTGTGGTCGCCTTGGTGTGCCTCAACGACAACCTCAGACCACCACCCGTACATGCAATACACCACGCCAGAAAAGCCCATCAGGAAAATGTACGGGCTGTCGCTGGAATCCATCCAGAGAACGGCGCCGAACAGCATGACAAAGACAGAAACCCCTGTCAGAAGTGGCCAAACAGATGGCGGTAGGATGTGGTAGTCGTGGTTCTTTTCATGGGCCATGAGTTTCGTCCCCTTACGGCGTTGGTCTTATTGATTCAGGTCTGTCGATTGCACTGTTTCCAGTGCGGCTTGTTGGTAGTCTACAGGCAAATCGTTCTTGTGGAACGTATAGCCCAAAGTAATCGTATGCACATACTGCCCTTCACGGTCATCCACGATCGCCGGATCGACGAAGAATGACACCGGCATGCTGATCGTTTCACCCGGTTGCAGGATTTGTTGTTCGAAGCAAAAGCAATCAATCTTGTCAAAGAACGCGCCAGCCTCGTAAGGGGCGACGTTGTAGGACGCGGTGCCCGCAATGGGCTCATCCGTTGGGTTCGTTGCCTCGTAAAACGCCAGAACCGTTTCACCGATGCGCACGTCCATTTCACGCTGTACAGGTTTAAAATTCCACGGCATGTCGGCAGCAAGCGCGCTTTCAAAGCGGATGGTTATGGTCTGATCCAAAATCGTCTCGCTTCCGTTTGCGGCGATATTCGTCACGCCACCAAAACCAGTGACACGGCAGAACCAGTCGTAAAACGGTACAGACGCCCAAGACAACGCGCCCATCAAAACAACAACGCTTACAGCTTGTGCCGCGGTGCGGTTCGGCCCGTCTGGGATACGGTTAAACGGGTTGAGGCTCATCATTCGCTGGCCTCCGCGTTAGACGACGCTTCCAGATCAACAGCGCGTTGTTCCGCCGCTTCCAATGCACCCGGCTCAAGCTGCGGTCGTGCGACGTGATCGAACCGTTCCAATTGGCGGATGTCTGTCAGGCCAAGCACCTTTACGACGGTCAGCCCGAAGACAATTCCAATAAAGCCCAGCAGCAGCAGGCCAACACCCATGTTGCGCCCTTTGCGGCGTGAATGGATCTCATGTTCTGCTCTTATCGCCATGTTACCACCCCGCCCAAGACGTAAGGCCATAGCTGCGCAGCAGCGCTTCAACCATCAGCGCGCTAAAGTGGCCGAATAGATAGTAAATAGAGACAATAAATGTGCGGCGCTCAACAGCGTGCTTGTCAGCTTCACTGTCTGCATCCGTGCGCTTCCAAATGGCGTAGCACCCCGTCAGAAACCAAACATTCAGCACCAAAGCAACGAGTAAGTAAAACGGCCCGCCGATAGAGGTAAAGCCCAGCGCGAATGCCACCAAAACCAAAGGCACACAATACGCGAGGATATGGTTGCGCGTAACTCTGCGGCCATGGGTTTCCGTCAACATCGGAACGCCCGCATCGCCGTAGTCAGACTTCACAAACAGCGCCAACGCCCAGAAATGCGGCGGCGTCCACATGAAGATCAACCCGAACATCAGGATGGATTCGATGGAAACAGACCCCGTTGCTACAGCCCAACCGATCATCGGAGGGAAGGCACCAGCCGCGCCACCGATGACAATGTTCTGTGGCGTCGAGCGTTTGAGCCACATGGAATAAACAACGGCGTAAAAGAAAATCGTGAACGCCAGCAGGCCAGCGGCCAAAGCGTTCGTCGCCAAGAACAACAACACCACAGCAAAGGCCGACAGCGCCAAACCAATCGCCAACGCTTCACCCGGTTGCACAGCACCCGACGGGATCGGACGGCTCACTGTGCGTTTCATGATGGCGTCGATGTCGGCGTCCCACCACATGTTCAACGCACCTGACGCGCCTGCGCCGACTGCGATGCACAAAATGGCGACGAAGCCAACAAACGGGTTCACGCCTACGGGCGCAACAACCAGACCTACAAGTGCCGTAAACACAACCAACTGCATGACGCGCGGCTTCATCAGGGCGAAATAATCGCCCATCTGCGCTTCTTGCGTTTGCGTTTGGTTGGTCACGTCAGTCATTTCGATCCTCGATCAAAGAGAAGTCCCAGCAATTAAGCTGGGAATTCTTCTTGCGCGCCGGCAAGCCATTCTTGGTAAACGGCTGGATCAACCACTTTAACCGTGATCGGCATATAGGCGTGGTCTTTGCCGCAAAGCTCGGAACATTGACCGAAGTAGATGCCTTCTTGCTCAGCGTTGAACCACAGCTGCGCGAAACGTCCTGGAACCGCGTCTTGCTTTACGCCGAATGCCGGGATCGTCCACGAGTGGATCACGTCAGCGCCCGTGACTGTCATCACAACAGTCGCACCAACCGGAACAACGACAGCTGTATCTGTTGCCAGACCGAATTCGTCTTGGGAATAACCTGCTTCTTCAAGTTCAGCGATGATGCCATCGTTGATGTTTTGACCGTAACCGATCATGCGGCTGTCAAAGTAGATCGCGTCATCTGTGTACTCATAGCTCCAGAACCATTTGTTGCCTGTCACAGTGATGTGGACGTCGCCGTCAGGGATTTCCTGCTGCTTGAAAAGGACCGGCAAGGAAAACGCGCCAATAAAGACAAGAATAACAATCGGAACGATTGTCCATGCGACTTCAAGCGGCGAGTTGTGCGTGAACGTCGCTGGCGTCGGATTGGATTTCGCGTTGTAGCGCAAGATAACCCATGCAAGCAGGCCAGTAACGAACAGCGAAATGACTGTAATGATCACCAGCAACAAACCGTCTAGCCACTGCAAATCGCGGGCGAGCTCTGTTGCTGCAGGCTGAAAGCCCAATGCACCCGGTGTCGGCGCACCGACGATTTCAAGATCTTCGATTGCGGTTTGTGCATGTACTGATCCGGCAAGTGCTGCGCCAGCTGCGGCAAGTCCAAAACGTTTTGCGATGTTCATCATCTGCATGTGATCCCTGTGATGTAAGCGCGAATGACGCGCGATCTTCGATTCCTTCGCGACTCCGCAAGCGGAATCCCGTTGTATTCGTCTTGGGTCATCCCATATCCTGTAGGCCAACTCAAGCGATCCAGACGTGTCAAAGGGTCGCTTTTTGATCCAAATCAACGAAACAGACAGGAATCCCCGAATGTCGCACGATCCATTCCGCCCATTTGAGACGAATCTTGACCAAGAAAGTGCCTTGGCGATGCTGCGCGATGCGACGGCGGGGGCCGATGATGGCGAATTATTCCTCGAACGCCGCCGCTCAGAGGTTTTGTCGTTTGATGATGGCCGGATTCGCACTGCCAGCTATGATGCGACCGAAGGGTTTGGCCTGCGGGCTGTGCGCGGCGAAGTCGCAGGATACGCGCATTCCACCACCATTGATGAACACGCCTTGCGCCGTGCAGTTGCCACCGCACGCCTTGCCGTCGGGGATGGCGGCGGCATTTTGGCGGACGCCCCTTCCCGCACGAACACTGTCCTTTATTCCGATCAAGACCCGATGGCAGAGGCGACATTCCCCGCCAAAATCGACCTGTTGAAAGAAATAGATGCGTTCTGCCGCGACCTTGATAAACGTGTGGTGCAAGTCAGCGTGACCCTCGCTGCGTCCCTCCAAGAGGTCGTGATTCTCCGGCCCGAAGGGGCGCTGGTTACAGACACACGCCCGATGAGCCGCCTTAATATCTCGGTCATCGTTGAAGAAAACGGCCGCCGCGAATCTGGCGGTATGGGCGGGGGCGGACGCGCGAGCCTGATAAACCTGATCGGACCAGATCATTGGCAACCCGTTGCCCGTGAAGCCTTGCGCATCGCTTTGGTAAACCTCGAAGCCGAAGCCGCGCCCGCTGGCGTCATGGATGTGCTTCTCGGCCCAGGCTGGCCTGGCATTTTATTGCACGAAGCCGTGGGCCATGGGCTTGAAGGTGATTTTAACCGTAAAGGTACGTCTGCCTTTGCAGGGTTGATGGGCCAACAGGTTGCCGCCAAAGGCGTCACAGTACTGGACGATGGAACAATCCCTGATCGTCGCGGCTCTATCACCGTCGATGACGAAGGCACGCCCAGCGCAAAGAACGTGTTGATTGAGGACGGAACGCTCGTCGGATTCATGCAAGACCGCCAGAACGCGCGACTCATGGGTGTCGAACCTACAGGCAACGGGCGCCGCGAAAGCTTTGCGCACATCCCGATGCCCCGAATGACCAACACTTATATGCTTGGTGGTCAGGATGACCCGCAAGACATGCTCGCCGGGTTGAAAGACGGCATCTACGCCGTTGGCTTTGGTGGCGGTCAGGTCGACATCACCAATGGGAAATTTGTGTTTAGCTGCACAGAGGCCTACCGCGTTAAGAACGGCAAGGTCGGTGCCCCTGTTAAAGGGGCGACCCTTATCGGGGATGGCGCAACAGCGCTCAAGCAAATCCGTGGTATCGGCAACGACATGGCGCTGGACCCTGGCATCGGCAACTGCGGTAAAGCGGGGCAATGGGTGCCGGTTGGTGTAGGCCAACCAAGCCTGATGATCGGTGGGCTGACCGTCGGCGGGGCCGCCGCATGATCAAATAGCGCCACCCTATTTGACGCATAAATCCTGCTGGCTTTGCAGTATCGGGCCATTGGCCTGATCTTTCTCGGAACAGTTCTTATTGATCTCACAGGGCTCTTCACACCGCTTAACGGCATTGCCGGCGAAGCCGGCTGCATCCTTGCGCTTTTATATTGGGGCGCGATCCCCCTCGTTCATCCGACGGCGAGGGGCGAGGGGTTAAACAAGACACTGAATAATTCGTCGGCTTAATAACCTTCCGTTAACCTGCCTGATCTAGACCTGATCTTGCAACAGACGGAGAACAGGATGACTAGGAGCAATTGTTCTTCCACTCACCCCCCACTCCCACCCACCACGGAAGATGACCGGGTCGATCATCTCCGTCTGTTGCGATCTCGGCGCGTTGGTCCGGTAACCTACCGCCGTTTGCTGGTTGAACACGGATCTGCCGCCGCCGCACTTGCGGCGTTACCCCATATCGCACGCGAGGCCGGCG
>Ga0209121_10005574_pt1 | contig 11360 bp, 8 predicted proteins | sample Cruoilmetagenom3_FD_187292 | JGI IMG/M metagenome (GOLD analysis project Ga0209121, IMG submission 187292) | Oil polluted marine microbial communities from Coal Oil Point, Santa Barbara, California, USA - Sample 3 (SPAdes) (version 2) | ecosystem: Environmental > Aquatic > Marine > Oil seeps ...
CCATCATGCGCGATGCCTCCCACTTGCCATACGAGCAGAACGTCGCCGAAATCCGCAAGGTCGTTGAGGCCTGCCACAGCATTGGCATCCCGGTCGAGGCTGAGATTGGGCGCCTTGGCGGCGTAGAGGAGCACGTGGTTGTCAGCGAGCGCGAAGCTCTGATGAGCGATCCCGATGAGTGCGCGCGGTTTGTGGATGATGCCGGGTTTGACTTCCTCGCTGTTGCCATCGGTAACGCACACGGTTTCTACAAGGGCGTGCCGAAGCTCGACTTTGATCGCTTGGCCGCTATTCGTGATCGTGTATCTGTGCCTCTGGTTCTGCACGGTGCTTCGGGTATTCCCGATTATCAAATCACCAGGGCTGTTGAGACGGGCGTCTGCAAGATCAACATCGATACCGAGATCCGGAACGCTTTCATCCGCACTATGCAGGCCTTCACTCAGGAGAATCCCGATCAGATCGATCCGCGCAAGGTCTTGGCGCCGTGCATCGACGCGATGCAGGCTGTCGTCGAGCACAAGATCGACATCTTCCGGAGCGCCGGTCGCGCCTAAGGTTTGGTTGGCGATCTGTTGAGATGTCCAGGATGCGACGGACTCTGAGGGAGACACACCGCGTGCTAAGCGTGCGCGGGATCTCGCCCGGTGGGTTCTGTCGGGCAGTAACCGCGGCAAGAGAGTTGGGAGGATTGTGTTCCATCCTCCCCAACGATGCTGTCACGGGAGTTGCGCCGCTGTGGTTGTCGGTGAGGTGCAAACTCCCTCCCTATTCTGAACCCAGTTCTGCAGTTACCGGGCCATCCAATACTCCGAAAGATCACTGAGCCATCCTCGGCTCTCCCACTGAGGAGATATGTATGAACACTGAGTATTATAAGAAGTGGAGCCGCAGCCTGAACAAGAATATGGAATTCAGGGTCTTTGGTCATGCCGGGATGCCGGTTGTCGTATTCCCCACCGGGTGTGGGCGTTTTTACGAGTTTGAGGATTTTGGGATGGTTGAGGCCGCAAGCTGGTTCATCGATGCCGGCAAGCTGCAGCTGTTTACCATTGACAGCGTTGACTGCGAGGCGTGGATGGCGCACTGGATGTTTCCCGGTGATCGTGGGTGGCGTCACCTGCAATACGAGCGGTATGTTCTGGATGAACTGGTTCCGTTTATTCGTGACTACAGCGGCTATTCCGGCCGACTGATGGCGACGGGGTGCAGTATGGGGGCTTATCACGCCGCGAATTTTTTCTTCAAACACGCGGATACATTCGGCACTTTGATTGCTCTGAGTGGTCTCTACGGACCTCAGCACTTTGTCGGCGACTATATGGATGACAATGTGTATTTCAACTTTCCGCTCTGTTATCTCCCGAATCTGACCGATCCCTCGTTCATTGAGCAGTTCCGCAAGAGCGATATCATCATCGGCGTGGGGCAGGGGGCTTGGGAGGAAGACTCCCTCCGCGAGACGCGCGCTCTGGAGGAGGATTTGCACTCTCTGGGGGTGCACGCCTGGGTGGACTATTGGGGCTTCAACGTCAGTCACGATTGGCCGTGGTGGCGGAAGCAATTCCGGTATTTCCTGGGCGAGTTGGACCTTTAGGGTGTAGTGAGGGCAAGAGGAGATCTGACGCCAGATGTCTGTTGAGACGAACCTGCGTAATCGCATAATGGTGCTGCTGAGAGCCGGCCTTGTTGCTGTACAGGAGTCGGGTGATCTTCCGGCGTTTGATATCCCTGAGATACTGTCCGTGGAGCAAAGCCGCCACGCTGCTCACGGGGACTACGGCTCTCCAATCTGCCTTGGGTTGGCGCGGCCCCTGCATCGGTCGCCATTCCAGATCGCGGAAGCGGTCGCCAAACACATTCCCTCGGCCCTATTCGTGGCCAAAGTCGATGTCGCCCGGCCCGGGTTTGTCAATTTCACGCTGGCTGAGGACTGGGTTGCCTCTCAGGTGCCCGCTATCCTGGCTGCTGGTGAGACGTGGGGCAATCAGACTCTCGGCAACGACGAGCGCGTGCAGGTCGAGTTCGTGAGCGCGAATCCGACCGGCCCGATTACGATCGGCTCTGCCAGGAACGCGGTGATCGGCGATGTCCTTGCCTCCGTGCTGGAGGCTGCCGGCTATGATGTGCAGCGTGAGTACTACGTCAACGATGCCGGTTCGAAGGTGCGTCACTTCGGCTGCAGCATCCTCTCTCGCTATGGTGATCTGTTGGGCGCCGACATCCCGTTCCCGGAGAATGGCTATCCTGCGTCCTATGTGACGGATTTAGCGCACTTGGCCAAGGACACGTTCGGCAGCGCCTATCTGGACAAGGAACACGATGTGGCGGTGCGTGAGTTGGGTCACTGGGGCATCGAACAGGTTCTGCACGGGGTCGAGGATGATCTCAAGCAACTTGGCGTGCACTTCGACAACTGGTTCAGTGAGCGGTCACTCTACCAGTCCGGACTCTTTGATCAGATGATGGCGCAGTTGGCGGAGGGGGGCTACGTGGTAGAGCATGATGATGCCACGTGGTTCCGGCACGAGGATCTGGAGAAGGACGCTGTGCTCATCCGCTCTCCGCAGGTGATTTCAAACCCTGAGGATCGTCCCACCTACCTAGCATCGGATATGCCTTATCTATGGAACAAGCTGGTAGTGCGTGGGTTCGACAAAGCTGTCTACGTCTGGGGCGCCGACCACCATGGTGACGTACCGCGCGTTCAAGCGGGGGCCAAGGCGCTGGGTTTGGATGTGGATCGGCTAGTGTTTATCATTTATCAGATGGTTACGCTGATGCGTGGCGGCGAAGTGATCCGCATGTCGAAGAGCTCGGGGGAGTTTGTGACGCTGCGCGAACTGGTGGATGAGGTGGGCGCTGATCCCATTCGTTTCAATATGCTGACGCGCACAGTCGACGTCACGTTGGACTTCGATCTGGATCTGGCAGTGGAACAGTCAGACCGGAACCCTGTATTCTACGTTCAGTACGCGCATACGCGTATTGCAGGTGTGCTCAGACATGCGGAAGAGCAGGGCTGGGATACTGAGGCTGGTGGTGACGCATCGTTGCTGACTCACCCGAGCGAACAGGCGCTGATCCGTAAGATGCTTGTCTTGCCTGAGCTGATAGCGATGGCGGCGAACAATCTGGCCCCGCACCATCTGACGACGTATGCGAGGGAGCTGGCTTCGGCCTTCCACACCTTCTATCGTGACTGCCGGATTGTGTCGGATAGTGCGGCGGACGCTGAGCTGTCGGCTGCCCGACTGATGCTGGCACGCACAGCCAAGTCTGTGCTGGCTCGCGTACTGCATTTGATGGGAACGAGTGCGCCGGACCGGATGTAGAGCATCCCGCGTTGCCAAACACTGACTTCGACAAGGAGATTTCATGGGCCTCAAACCAGATTTTTGGATCCGCGAGATGGCACTGGAAGCGCAGTTGATCGAACCGTTTATGGACGGACAGATCCGCAATGGTGTAATTTCGTACGGCCTTTCCTCCTACGGCTATGACATTCGGGTGGCTGACGAATTCAAGGTCTTCACGCCGGGTATGGGGGATATGGTGTTGGTGGATCCTAAGAACCTGGCGAGGCAAGCCATGGTCGACTTCAAAGGGGATGTCTGTATCATCCCCCCAAACTCATTCGTGCTGGCGCGCAGCCTGGAGTATATTCGTATGCCTCGGAATGTGCTTGGTGCGGTGCTGGGAAAGTCAACTTACGCCCGCTGTGGTATTGTGACGAACTTCACGCCGCTCGAGCCGGGATGGCACGGCCATATTACGATTGAGATCAGTAACACGACGCCTCTCCCGGCCAAGATCTACGCAAACGAAGGTATCGCTCAGGTGTTGTTCTTCGAGGGTGATGCTCCGTGTGAGGTGAGCTATGCCGACAAGAAGGGCAAGTACCAGGGGCAAAGAGGCGTCGTGCTGCCCAGGTTGTGAGGATGGCTGAACCGATTCGCTTCGTGCACTTCTCGGATCTCCATATCGGGATGGAGAATTACGGGCGCTTGGATCCGGAAACTGGGCTCAATCGTCGGGTGATGGATTTTCTGGACCGGCTGGATGATGTTATTGCGTACGCCATCGACCACGATGCTGATCTTGTGTTGTTTGCCGGGGATGCATTTCGCACGCGAAGCCCAAGCCCAACGCACCAACGGGAGTTCGCCCAGCGCATTCGCGCGCTATCGGAGGCCGGCATCCCCGTAGTGCTGTTGGTCGGGAATCACGATGTTCCGGTGATGTCACAGCGGGCCTCCAGTATTGAGATCTTCTCGACCCTGGGTGTGCCGGGCGTGATTGTCGCCGATCGCCCTGCAGTGCACCGGGTGGTCACACGGCGAGGGCCGGTACAGATCGTAACGATACCCTATCCGGTGCGACAACGGCTGCTGTCGCGCGAGCAGTTCCGGCGGATGAGTCAGGAAGAGCTGGATGCTGCGGTGAGTGAAGTTGTCATTGGTATATTGAGGGCGCTCAAGGGGCAGTTGTCGGGGGGGGAACCCGCTGTGTTGATGGGACATTTCTCGGTAGCCGGTGCCCACTGGGGATCCGAGCGTAGCATCATGGTAGGGCGAGACGTGACACTGCCCATTTCGGCATTGGTTGATGCGCGGTGGGCCTATGTTGCCCTGGGACACGTCCACCGCCACCAGAACCTCAATGCGAATGACCTTCCTCCAGTGGTCTACGCGGGCAGTTTGTCGCGCGTCGACTTCGGGGAAGAACGCCAGCCCAAGGGATTCTGTTGGGTTGAGCTCATGGATGGGCGTGCATCTTGGCGGTATGTCGAGCTGCCGGCTCGGCGGTTCGTCACGCTGCGCATTGATGTTCGCGCTGAGTCTGCGCCTTTGAGCGCGATCCAGGCCCTTGCCGATGCACACGACCTTACGGGTGTTGTGGTGCGGCTGATCGTTGAGATGTCTCCCGAGCAGGAACCACTTCTGCGAGATGCGGATCTCGTGCCTCTACTCGCGGATGCCTTCCATGCCCAGATCAACCGTGAGGTGGATCGGGCGATTCGCGATCGGCTCGATGGTATGGAACCGGCCACGATGACGCCTATGCACCTGCTGGAACGTTATCTGGGATCGGTCGGCAAAGATGAGAGTGAGTTTGGACCGTACTTGGAGGCAGCTCAGAGTGTCTTTGCTCCGGACGTTGGGGAGGGAGGTTAGGCGGGCCCTGCCCGGCTGAGCCATCCCACAGAATGCACCTTCTTGGCGAGAACTTGACAGTCTTCAGGATGTGCGTATAGTTCACTGTTGCGTCGGCCTCCCATGGTTAGAAACCGACGTACGACTGTATCCCGCACTAGCTGGATATGAGGTACTCAAGGACAGGTGATCCCAGTGAGGTGGCGCACGTGACGAAACGACTGATCCCTGCTGTCTTGACAATCATGGTCATCAGTGTGTTTGTTGGCTTTGTCCCAACCGTCGGGGGCGTCGTGGCGGCGCCCGAGAACAGGGTGGGGGGGTCTCCGCAGCCTAGCTCTAGCGACCTTGCCCCGTATTGGAGCCCGCGGGTTCAGCAGTGGGAGTCTTTGATTGCGCAAGAGGCGGAGAGACGCGAACTGGACCCCGACCTGCTGGCGTCATTGGTGTGGATGGAGTCGCGCGGAGATGCCGTCGCAGTGGGGCCCGTGGGGGCAGTAGGCCTGATGCAGGTCATGCCCAGGGAGGCCGGGTTTGCGTGGCGTCCTGCGCACGACGAGTTGCTGGACCCCGAAACGAATCTATTTTGGGGAACCCGAACCTTGGCCACGGTAGTGAAGCAGGGCAAGGGGGATATTTTCAACGCACTGGCTGCTTACAACGGCGGCTGGGAGCAGATAATGTATCGCGGTCCAAAGCGCTTCGCTACCACGGTCCTGCAAGACTACGCTCGTGCTGTCGCGGCGCGTCACGGACTGGATGGGAGTGGGTGGACTGCGTTCTTCGCTGTTGATCAAGACGAGATCGTCGGGCCGATATGGGTGGCCGACGCAGATCGTGGTGATGTGTATGCTTTTGGGGAAGTCAATCTGACGCCTGAGGGCGTCCCATTGATTCCTGGAACTGCTCCAACGTCGCTCGTGGCGACCTGCTCTGCTGATGAAGGTGTATCGTGTGCAGTGGGCATATGGCTCTACCACAAGGCGACGGATCGGTGGATTGCGCCGATTGAGATCGTCGCTGCTCCGGTGCCGATCCAGGAACTTGTGCCATCGCTGTCCGCACTGGTTATGGCCGGGTCCTCACGACTTCCGCAGTGGTCGGTCGTTGGCAGTTTGGCTGTAGAGGCTGAGCCGACACCGACCGCGGCTGTCGTGGAAGCGGCACCGATGCCCGCGACTGACCAAAGTGCGAACGTCGTGTCCGCGGTGGCGGAGATGCCGGCACTTGACGTGCCGCTGTGCAGTGGAGGGTCGCTGCGCGTGGATGCGTGGCCGCTGGATCGTGCTAACACGCCGGACAATGGTTGGAAGGTGCTGATCTTTGCCGAGGGCCATGGCAGCGACTGCACCTATACCTATGCGTGGAACGATGAATCCGATGTGCGCGCGGTCGACGTGCGGGGCTCTGTGACCTTCGAGGTGACATCGCCGCGCCGAGACGCAGTGATTCTGGGAACTGTAGTGGTGACCTCAGGGGATGAGACGCAGCGCGTGGGTTTGTACGTTCAGCCGCCGCGGCCTTAGACAAGCTGGAGTGCGGGGCCAGGAACCAGGGGGCCAAGACGCCGCGTCTTGGCCCTTTGCATTGGGTCCTATGTCGGTGGTGTTGAGCGAAGTATGTTGGCGCGGCCTGGAGTGGGTAGTATGAGCGACGAGCGAGACCCTGTAATAGTCACGGTGACGCGTGGTGGAGAGCGTGTCGATCACCATGTTGCTGCTGCCCTGGCAGACCTATCCCGCACCGCGGTGCAGCGGCTCATTCAGGCCGGGGCCATCACGATCAATGGTGCGGCTGTCCTGGTGTCCTACAAGGTGCAGGTGGGTGATGAGATCTCCGTGTTCGTTCCTGCACCCGAGGCCGTGGCGCTCGCGCCGGAAGCAATCCCGCTGGACGTTCTGTACGAGGACCGGGACATACTGGTCGTCTCCAAAGCTGCCGGGATGGTGGTGCACCCTGGGGCCGGGCACAGTGAGGGTACGCTGGTCAACGCACTCCTGGCACACTGTCCGGATCTGACCGGCGTAGGGGGTAAGATCAGGCCCGGCATCGTTCATCGTCTCGATCGCTATACGTCGGGAGTGATGGTGGTGGCCAAGCACGACCAGGCGCTGCGCAACCTTCAGGCCCAGTTCAAGCGGCGCACCGTGCGGAAACGCTATACGGCACTGGTCGTGGGGTATGTGCCGCAGGACGACGGGATGATTGAGGCGCCGATAGGGCGGGACCGACACCACCGGCAGCGCATGGCCGTCCGGGGAGATGGCAAGCTTTCACGCACCCGGTGGCACGTTGTGGCACGCTACAGAGATGCGGACGGTCGGCGCTACACGCTCCTGGACGTGCAGTTGCTGACAGGCCGGACGCATCAGATCCGGGTTCACTTTTCCTGGATGGGATATCCGTTGGCGGGAGATCCGGTCTACGGCCCATCAGAGTCTGCCAAAGCCTGGCCTCGGCAGTTCTTGCACTCGCGGGAGCTTGAAATCGACCATCCGGTGAGTGGAGAAGATATGTGTTTTCAGGCGCCGTTGCCGCCTGATCTAGGCGAGGCCCTGGCGATGTTGACCGAGGTCTTGGCGCTTTGACGAATCGTACCCTTTCAGGTATGCTTCAAGCGTGACCAAACAACGACTTGATCGATTAATAGTGGGCCGCGGTCTGGCGCGCAGTCGTGCCGTTGCGCAGCGACTGATTATGGCCGGTGAGGTGCTGGTCGACGGTGCCTTGGAAGATAAGGCCGGTACCCGGGTGTCGGAGCGTGCGGACATCGAGTTGAAGGCCAAGCCGCGCTTTGTCAGTCGCGGTGGTGACAAGTTGGCCGGTGCGCTGGAGCGCTTTCCGGTCCGTATAGCGGACCGGGTCGCAGCTGACATCGGCGCTTCCACGGGCGGGTTCACCGATTGTCTGCTCAAAAGTGGCGCTGCGAAGGTCTATGCGATTGATGTAGGGTATGGGCAGCTGGCCTGGCCTCTGCGCCAGGATGAGCGAGTGGTGGTCATTGAGCGCACCAATGCCCGATACCTGACGTCACTGCCTGAGACTGTGAGTCTGATCGTTTCGGACGTCTCCTTCATCTCACTGCGCTTGATCTATGCGACTGCAGTGGGTTGGCTCGTCCCGGCGGGCGAGGTCGTCTCCCTGATCAAGCCGCAGTTTGAGGCGGGCCGGGCGAAGGTCGGCAAGGGTGGGGTTGTGCGCGATCCGGTCGTGCATAGATCAGTCCTTGAGGGTGTGACCACGACGATGCAAGAGCTGGGGCTGGGATTGCACGGCTTGATGGCTTCGCCGCTGAAGGGCCCGGCTGGCAATATCGAATTCCTCGGCTGGTGGCAGCTGGGTGTTGAGGGCGACGGGCCCGCCGGCTGGATTGAGAGCGCGTTGTCTGAGGCCGCGGTTCTCTGAACGGCGACAGAGGATCGAGGACTCGCTAGTCACAGATTGGATGATACCGTGGATCGAGAGCATATTCGTAACTTCAGCATTATTGCGCATATCGATCACGGCAAGTCAACGCTTGCCGATCGTCTATTGGAGATCACCGGCACCGTGGAGGCACGCAAGTTCGCGGGGGGGAGCTCCCAGGTCCTGGATGGCATGGAGCTGGAGCAGGAAAAGGGTGTCACGATCAAGGCCTCGGCGGTGCAGATGCAGTGGACTGCGCCGGATGGTGAGACCTATGAACTCAACTTGATCGACACGCCAGGGCACGTGGATTTCAGTTACGAGGTCAGCCGAGCGATGGGCGCATGTGAAGGTGCTTTGTTGGTTGTCGATGCCACCCAGGGCATCGAGGCGCAGACGATGGCCAATCTCTACCTGGCGCTGGAGAATGACCTCGAGATCGTGCCTGTTATCAACAAGATCGACTTGGGGACAGCGGATGTTGAGGCTGTGACCCGGGAGATATCGGAGCTCCTGGGCGTTGACCCTGTCGAGATCATTCCGGTGTCGGCGAAGATAGGCACGAATGTGGAGGCTGTCCTCCAGGCGGTCGTCGAACGTGTGCCGCCGCCGCCGGCCGCGGATCCCGATGCCCCGTTGCAGGCCCTGATTTTTGACTCCCATTATGACTCGTACAAAGGCGTGGTCGCCTACGTGCGGGTCTATGAGGGACGTGTGGTTCGTACGACGCCCTTGCTGATGATGGCTACCGGGAGCAAGACCGAGCCCGTTGAAGTGGGGGTTTTCAGGCCGGAGATGAGCCCGGTCGAGAGTCTGTCGGCCGGTGAAGTAGGGTACATTGCCACGGGTCTGAAAACCGTGCGTGAGGCCCGGGTCGGGGACACGGTGACGGAGTCCCGGCGTCCGGTAGCTACCCCGCTGCCCGGCTATCAACCGCCCAAGCCGATGGTATTCGCAAGTCTCTTCCCTTCTGAGGCCGATGACTATGAGAACCTGCGCGAGGCGCTGTCGAAGCTGCAATTGAATGATGCTGCGCTAACCTATGAGCCGGAGTCGTCGAAGGCATTGCAGTTCGGGTTCCGGTGCGGGTTCCTGGGGCTGTTCCATATGGTGATCACTCAGGAACGTCTGGAGCGCGAGTACGGGCAAGAGCTTGTCGTCACCGCGCCCAGCGTGGCCTATCAGATGGTGTTGACCAACGGCGAGACAGTGGAGATCCACCGTCCGGCTGATCTGGTTGATCCGTCTTTGGTCGCGGAAGTGCGGGAGCCCTGGATGACAGTGCAAGTGATTTCGCCGACGGAGTATCTCGGTACGTTGATGGAGATCTTCCGGAAGAAACGGGGCCATTTCTTGTTAACGGAGTCGCTGGATACGCGGCGGGTGATGTTAACGTTCGAGATCCCGCTGGCGGAAATGGTCATCGATCTGCACGATAGGATCAAGTCGGCGACGCGCGGGTATGCATCGATGGACTACGCGTTTGACTCGTACCGCGTCGATGACTTGGTGAAGGTTGATGTGCTGGTCAACAAGGTGCCGGTGGACGCGTTGGCGATCATTGTTCATCGCGACCAGGCCCACCGCAAGGGTGCGTCTCTGATTCGCAAGATGAAAGAAGTTATCCCGCGACAGCTCTATGAGGTGCCGATTCAGGCTGTGGTGGGGGCGAAAGTTGTGGCCCGCGTCAATGTGAAGGCGTTGCGCAAGGACGTGACCGCCAAGTGTTACGGCGGTGACGTGTCGCGCAAGCGCAAGCTGCTGGAGAAACAGAAGGCCGGCAAAAAGCGCATGAAGCAATTGGGGAATGTTATCATCCCGCAGGAAGCTTTCTTGGCTATCCTGAGGATTGACGATGACTGACATCAGGTAGGTCGCATCTCAGTTATCCCGGGTAGTGACGGAGGCAAGGTGGGCGGCTGGCTCGGTTTCTGGCATCGGATTCCCGTACAACGTAGGAAGCGCATCGCGCTTTTCACGGCAGCGATGCTTGCTGTGTTGCTCACGCTTTGGGAAGCACGCACCGTCTTGGGGCTTTACATAGTTGGCTTGATCCTGGCCTATGTGCTGGAGCCCGCGGTGAATGCTATGCAGCGTGGTATTGAGTGGCTCGGCAACAGGACGCGGCTGCGTTTTCTGGCGCGGGGGGCTCGTAGCGTCAGCATCATCATCAGCTATCTGCTGCTGATTGCCGCTGTGGCGGGTTTCATCTCACTGGTCGTTCCTATCGTGCTGCGCGAGGCAGAACAACTGTGGGCGACACGCGAGGTCATCTGGAAGCAGATCTCCGCATGGTTTGAGCGGGTTCTGCAGCAATATGAGCTCTTGCCGGATCGCGTGCGGCTGCAGATCGACGAAGCTGTCCGTGATCTCTCAAGTTTCGTCACCGGGGCCTTCCAGCAAGCCATTCAGGGCACTTTCACGGCGATCTCATACACTACCAGTATCGTCCTCGGCATCACGATTGTGCCCTTCTGGACGTTCTTTTTGTTGCGAGACCTCGACCTGATTCAGGATTCGATCTACAGCATGCTGCCGGGCGCGATCCGGAATGACATAAGCAGTATCCTGCTTATGTTGGACCATACGATCGGCGGCTATCTGCGCGGTCAGATTGGGTTGATGATCATCATCGGCGTGATGCAGACCATCGCGCTCACACTGTTGGGGCTGGAATACGCATTGCTGCTGGGAGTTTTCGCCGGCATCCTGGAGATTGTCCCCAATATCGGCCCGACGATCGCAGCGGTTCCTGCGATCCTGGTAGCGCTGACGCACAGTCCGGGCTTGGCGCTTGTG
>Ga0209121_10005575_pt1 | contig 11357 bp, 8 predicted proteins | sample Cruoilmetagenom3_FD_187292 | JGI IMG/M metagenome (GOLD analysis project Ga0209121, IMG submission 187292) | Oil polluted marine microbial communities from Coal Oil Point, Santa Barbara, California, USA - Sample 3 (SPAdes) (version 2) | ecosystem: Environmental > Aquatic > Marine > Oil seeps ...
GCGCAAGGACGCCCCGTCCATCCGGGCCGCCTCCAGGATCTCGCCGGGGATCTCCTTGAAGTAGGTGTAGAGCATCCAGACGATGATCGGCAGGTTCATCATCGTCAGCACGAAAACCAGACCAACGCGCGTATCGAGCAGGACTGTCAGGAGTCTTGTGTGCGAGGTCTGTTCTCGTCATTGGCTGACGAACCTCTCGCCGAACATGACGGCGAACTGGGTCTTGGCCTCGGTCCCTTCGCGGGGGGCGTTTCCAGTCTTGCGCCGCGCGATTGAGAACCAGATATCGCTGCTTGGTGGCAGCGTCGTCACTCGGGAAAGGACCGGGAAAGATGCGGCAGCATGATGAACCAGAACCGGTTCAGCCAGCTGGCGCCGTCCATCTCGGCCGCCTCAAGCTGTTCCTGGTCGAGCGACTGCATCGCGGTGAGCAGGATCAGCGTCGCGAACGGCAGCCATTGCCAGGCAACGATCACGATCAGAGACAACAGCGTGTGTTGGCTCAGGAATTCAACGGGTGTCAACCCGACCGCTTTGAGAATATGCGCGAAGAACCCGTTTGTCGGGTCCATGAACATGTTCTTCCACAACAGCGCGGTCACGGTGGGCATGACGAAGAAGGGCGCGATCACAAGGATCCGCACGACCCCCTGCCCCCACATCTCCTGGTTCAGGAGCAGGGCAAGAGCGATGCCGAGAACCACGGTGATGAGCAGGACGCCGCCGGCAATGATCAGCGTCGCCTGGACGCTTGGCCAGAAGGCGGAGGAGGTGACGAACCTCACGTAGTTGTCGAAGTCCACCCATTCCTGGGCGATGTCCGGACGCATCGGCAGGTATTTCCGGAAGGAAAAGAACAGCGTCATCGAGAGCGGGATGAGCATCCAGCCGAGCAGCAGCGTGACGGCGGGCGCCATCATCAGCCGGGCGGCGGAGCGGGAATGCCGGGTAGCCATTTGGCATGCCTCCTCGGTTGACCGCCCGGGGCCCGGGCGCGTCGTACAGAAACACTGGCACGGACACAGAAAAGAGATCCAGAGGGCAGCTTGCGCCGCCCCCTGGTCTGGGAGGAGAGCTTAGCAGCCCGCCGCTTCCATCGTGTCGGTGGCTACGCCTGCGCCTTTTCAAGCGCTTCTTCGACGGTCTGCTGGCCGGCATAGGCAGCCGAGAACTCCTGGCTCACCTCGGTGGCCAAACCGGCGAATTCCGGGATCGCGGCGAACTGGATGCCCACGTAGGGGCTCGGCTCGACGGTCGGGTTGGCCGGATCAGCCGACAGGATCGAGTCCAGCGTCATTTGCGCGAACGGGACCGCCTGGTAGCCGGGGTTCTCGTAGAGCGAGGTCCGCGCACCCGGGGGCACGTTGGCCCCGCCTTCGTTGGCCGCAACCATCTCGATGTAGTCCTTCGAGGTCGCCCATTCGATGAAGGCCTTGGCGGCCTCTTCTTTCTGGGTACCCGCCGGGATGCCGAGCGCCCAGGCCCAGAGCCAGTTGGAACGCTTGCCGAGGCCGGTATCGGGCGCCAGCGCGAAACCGACGCTGTCAGCCACCGACGATTCGTCGGGGTTGGTCACGAAGGACGCCGCCACAGTGGCGTCGATCCACATGCCGCACTTGCCCTGCTGGAACAACGACAGGTTCTCGTTGAAGCCGTTGGTCGAGAAACCGGCCGGGCCGCTCTCGTCCATCATGCCCTTGTAGAAGTTGAGCGTGTTGGCCCAGGTTTCGGTGTCGAACTGCGGTTTCCAGTCCAGGTCGAACCAGCGCGCGCCGAAGGAATTCGACATCGCGGTGATGAAGGCGCCGCCTTCACCGCAACCGGCCTTGCCGCGCAGGCAGATGCCGTTGATCTCGGCGTCGCGGTCGGTCATCGCGGCCGCGGCTTCACGAACGAAGTCCCATGTCGGGGCCTCGGGCATTTCGAGGCCGGCGGCTTCCATGAGGTCGGTGCGGTACATGATCATCGACGACCCGCCGTAGAACGGCACGGCGTAGAGGGTGCCGTCGTGCGACAGGCCACCGGACATCGCCGGCAGGATGTCGGCAGGATGTCGGCAGCGTCGTACTCTTCCGACAGATCGTCGTGCGAAACGAGCCAGCCGTTGGCGCCCCAGATCGGGGTTTCGTACATGCCGATGGTCATGATGTCGAACTGACCGCCCTTGGTCGAGATGTCGGTGGTCACGCGCTAACGCAGGACATTCTCTTCGAGGGTCACCCACTCGACTTCGTGGCCGGTCTTGGCGGTGAAGTCGTCGGTGCAGCCCTGCATCCGGATCATGTCGCCGTTGTTCACGGTGGCGATGGTGATGGTATCGGCGAAGGCGCCCGTCGAGGTGACAAGAGCCATGGCCGACGCTGCGAGCAGCGTCTTTTTCGCTATCATCTGAGTCCTCCCTTGGTTGGCAGATACGCCACGGAAACATCAACGATCCGATCGCCCGCGCGTCAATTTCTTTTACGCGCGGAAAGTCTTTTCTGAGATATTCGAATGATTTCAACCCTCAAGCCGACCGGCGCATGACAAGCTTTCCATCGTAGAGGGTAACTTCGCGATCTTCGGACCGGCTGCCCGATTCGAGCCGGCGAAACAGGGTCTCGACGCTCTTCTCCGCGATCGAAGCGTAGTCCTGCGCCACCGTGGTAAGCGACGGCGAGGTGTAGCGCGAGAACGGATGGTCGTCGTGACCCGCGACACGCAGCGCGTACCCGTAGCCGCGCCCGACCCGCAGGCCTTTCTCATGCGCGGCAGCCAGGAAGCCGATGGCCAGGCGGTCGTTCGAGCACAGAACCGTATCGGTCTGAAGCGCACGTTCGGTGATTACCCGCATGCCTTCGCTGTAACCGGCCCCCTCGAAATCCCAGCCGTCCCCGTCCGCCTGGATCACCTGGGGTTCATGGCCGAGCGCCTCCATGGCCGCGGTGTAGGCCAGGCGGCGTTTGCGGGAGTTGGGGTTGGCGGGGTTGCGCTTCTCGAACAGCGCGGGCGGCTCACCAGTGCGGCAGAGATACTCGACAATCAACCCGATGCTTTGAAAATTGTTAGACCCTACAAAGGCTTCGCCGATACCTTCAAGCTCGCTGTCGAACAGGACCGTCGGCACCCGGTCGCAGAACTTTTCGACTTGGGCGCGATCCGATTTGCACCCGAGGGGCGCCAGGAAGACGCCCGCGGGCCGCTGCGACCGCAAGCTGTCGAGAATGTCGTTCTCAAGCTCGGCCGCGCCGTGGGAGCTGTAGAGGATCGGCGAGAACCCCGCGGCGAGGCAGTTGGTCTCCAAGTTCCTCGCAATCTCGGCGAAGACCGGGTCGGCGAGAAACGGTACGACGATGCCGATGTTCCTGGTCAGCCGCCGGTTCTGGTTCATCGCGTAGATATTGGGGCTGTAGTCGTATTTCTCGAGCGCCGCTTCGATCCGGTCGCGCGTCGAGGCCCGCACCGAACTCGGGTCGTGGAAATACTTCGAGACCGTGGGCCGCGAGATGCCGCTAACGGCCGCGAATTCTTCCATCGTTCGGATCTTCGGCGTTGCCATTTTTGATCCCCAAGCCTCGGAATTCGTCAACACTACCGCGTTCGGTCAGTGAACCCTGGACTCACCACGGCTCAAAGACAAAGTATGCGCGCGTAAATTTTTTTGTTGACGCAACCTACATCAATGCGCTGCGTTTGCCCCCCGGGAGGACGATGACGCGGCGGCGCCCGGCAGTCGGGCGGGGGCGGTCCGGACGCGCGCCTCCGCCGGGTCCGGCGGTACGGCCCCGGTGCGCGGAAGGCGGGCCTTTACGGCGCCCGTCGCCGGGTCAGGCTTTGACGCGTTCGGATTTGGGATCATACAGCGGTTTCAGCGAAGCCTGCGCGGGAACCCGCGCGCCGGCCACCTCGATCTCGAAACTCGATGCGAGCAGCTCCGCCGGGCTCTCGCCCGGGCAGGGCACGTATCCGAGGCCAATGGCGCCGCCCAGCGCGTGACCGTAGCTGCCGGAGGTGAGGTAGCCGACCACCGCGCCGTCACGCAGGATCGGTTCGGCGTGATAGAGCAGCGGCTCCGGATCGGTGAGGCGGAACTGGACGAGGCGTTTTTGGAGCCCCTCTTCCTTTTTGCACAGCACCGCGTCGCGCCCGATGAAATCGGGTTTGGCCGTCTTCACCGCGAAGCCGAGCCCCGCCTCGAGCACATGATCCTCGCAGGTGATGTCGTGACCGAAATGCCGGTACCCTTTCTCGATCCGGCAACTGTCCATCATGTGCATGCCGCAAAGCCGACCGCCCAGCGCCTTTCGGGCTTCGTTCAGCACTTCGAAGACATGCGCCGCCATGTCGGCAGAGACATAGACCTCCCAACCGAGTTCGCCGACGTAGGTCACCCGGTGGACCCGGGCGAGGCCCATTCCGATCTCGATCTGCTGGGCGGTGCCGAACGGGTTCGCTTCGTTCGAGAAGTCATTCGGCGAAACCATCTGCAGGAGCTTGCGGGCGTTCGGCCCCATCACCGCGATCACCGCTTCGCCGGCGGTGACATCTGTGATGACGACGGTGCGACCGCCACCGTGGTGTTGCCTGTGGCGCTCGAGCCAGGTCTGGTCGGCAAGCCGGGTCGCGGCCGGGGTGACGACGAGATAGGCGGTCTCGGAAAGGCGGGTCACGGTCACGTCCGCCTCGATCCCGCCGCGGGTGTTGAGGAACTGGGTGTAGACGATCTTGCCCACCGGCACCGCCATGTCGCCGCCCGCCACATGGTTCAGGAAGGCCTCCGCCTCCGGCCCCTCGACGCGGATCTTGCCGAAGGACGACATATCGTAGAGCCCGACGTTTTCGCGCACCGCCAGGTGTTCGCGGGCGGAATTGTGAAACCAGTTCTGCCGCTTCCAACTGTACTGGTAGGCACGTGCCTGAGCCTCGTCGGCAAACCAGTTGGCCCGCTCCCAGCCAGCAAGCTCGCCGAACACCGCGCCTTCGGCCTTGAGCCGGTCATGCAGCGGCGTGCGCCGGATCCCGCGCGCGGTGGCCTTCTGGCGGAAGGGGAAATGGTCGGCGTAGAGCAGACCGAGCGTTTCCTTGGAGCGTTCGAACAGGTAGGTCCTGTTGCCTTGGAACGGCTGCATGCGGGCGATGTCGACATCGCCAAGGTCGAAGGGTTTTTCGCCCGTCTCCATCCACTCTGCCAGTGCCATCCCCGCGCCGCCGGCCGACTGGATGCCGACCGAGTTGAACCCGGCGGCGACCCAGACGTTGTCCATCTCGGGCGCGAGGCCGAGGTGATAGGCATCGTCCGGGGTGAAGCTCTCGGGGCCGTTGAAGAAGGTGTGGATACCCGCCTCGGCCAGCAGCGGCATCCGGTTCACTGCCCATTCGAGGATCGGCTCGAAATGGTCGAAATCCTCGGGCAGCTGGTCGAACTCGAACTCCTTCGGGATGCCTGCCATGCCCCAGGGCTTGGCGTTGGGCTCGAAGGCGCCGAGCAGCATTTTCCCTGCGTCTTCCTTGTAATAGGCGCATTCGTCGGGCACGCGCAGGACAGGCAGTTGCTCGAGCCCGGGGATGCTTTCGCTGACGATATAGAAGTGTTCGCAGGCATGAAGGGGCACGTTGGTGCCGAGCATCCGACCGACGTGATGCCCCCACATGCCGGCGCAGTTGACGACGTGGTCGCAGGCTATGGAGCCGGTCTGCGCGCCCTTGCGCCAGTCCACGCGCGCGACCCGGCGGCCCTCCCGGGTGACGCCGTTGACCTCCGTTTGCTCGGCAACGACCGCGCCGCGCTGCCGCGCCCCCTTGGCGAGCGCCAGCGCGATATTGGCCGGATCCCCCTGCCCGTCTTTGGGCAGATAAACACCGCCCACCACACCTTCCGTGTTGAGATGGGGATATTTCGCCTTCACTTCGTCCGGCGTGACCCTGTCGACCTCGACCCCGAAAGCGCGCGCCATCGAGGCCTGCCGCAGGATCTCTTCGTGGCGTTCCCCGGTGAGCGCCACGGTGATGGAGCCCACCCGCTTGAAGCCGGTGGCGACCCCTGTCTCGGCCTCCAGCGCGCCGTAGAGCTCCTGGCTGTATTTCGCGAGCCTTGTCATGTTCTGGGTCGCGCGCAGCTGCGCGATCAGCCCGGCGGCATGCCAGGTGGTGCCGGAGGTGAGCTGTTTGCGGTCGAGCAGGACCACGTCCGTCCAGCCCAGTTTCGTCAGGTGATAGGCAACAGAGCAGCCGACCACGCCGCCGCCGATGATGACCACGCGGGCCTGGTCGGGGATGTTGGCCATGTCAGAGCCCTTCATGGATGCGTTTGAGCGGGATGAGATCGAAGGCGGCTTCGAGCTGCGCCTGCAGATCAGGGGCGAACTGGTGCCCGTCCTGCGCAAGCACCTCGCGCACCCGGGCGCGGGCGCTGTCGAGCAGGATCGGTCGGCCTTTCTCCACCCATTCCTTCGGCGAAGAGCGGTTGGCCAGCGCCGGGTAGATGTATTCGCTTTGCATGATCCGCAGCGTCTGCTCGGCGCCGAGATAATGGCCGGGGCCGTCGAGACAGACCGATTTCATGACCTCGATCGACGTGTTCTCCTCGGTCACCTCGATGCCGCGCACGCAACGCTGAACCTGGCCCAGCATGTCGTTGCCGAGCACCAGGCTCTCCATCGAGAAGCCGAGGAGCGAGGCGTGCATGCCGACCGATTCGTAGACCATGTTGAGCCCGGCGAGCCCGGCCATGACATTGGAGATCGCCTGTTCCCAGCCGGCTTGCATGTCGGGGAGCTTCGCATCCGTCATCCCCGCCGCCGCGCCGCCGGGAAGCCCGTAGAACCGGTGCATCTGGGCGCAGGCGGCGGTCAGCAGCGCCTGTTCGCCGGAGCCGCCCGACATCGATCCGGTGCGCAGGTCCGAGACAAAGGGCCAGGTGCCGAAGATCGCCGGATGGCCCGGGCTGATCGCGTTGACGTAGACCACGCCCGCCAGCACCTCGGCCACGGCCTGGACGACCGCGGTGGCGAGCGGCGCGGGCGCGGTGGCCCCGGCCTGGCCTGCCGACAGCAGCAGCACCGGCATACCCGCCCGGACCGCACCCTCGAGCACTTGACAGCTTTCCTCGGCGAAGGTCATCGGGGGCACGACGAAGGTATTGGTATTGGAGACGAAGGGGCGCGCGCGGAACGCCTCTTGCCCGCCCGCGACCGCGTGGATGAGTTTCAGGCAGCCGTCGAGGTTTTCGGCTTCGATGAAGCTCGTGCCGATGTGCTTGGTGGTCCCGGCGAGCGAGGCGTAGAGCGTGTTGAAATCGAGCGCGAAATTGTCCTTGGCATCGCGGCAGACCAGCGGGCGCTGGAAAAAGTGCACGTTGTCGAGGGTCTGGACGAGGCGGGCCGCGTCGTACAGATCCTGGGTGGTGCTGTCGCGGTAGGCGCCGGTTTGGCTGTCGACGATGGACACCGCCGCACCCGCGGTGCCGAAGTGCACGCGCCGCCCCGACAACTCGATGTCGAACTGGGGGTCGCGGGCCGGGAGGATGACCGTCTTGGCGGCCTTCTCCAACATCTCGGCGACCAGCGTACGCGGAATGCGGATGCGCCCATCGAGGCCAAGGGCGCAGCCTGCGCCGGTCAGGATGTCCACGCCCGAGGGCGGCGCCTTGGCCATGCCGATCTGTTCGAGCGCGTCGAGGGCTGCCGCGTGCACGCGGGCAACTTCCGTTTCGCTGAGCGGGCTGTACTGCCCGCCCGGAATGCCCGGCCAAACGGGGCGTTTTGCCGCTTCGAGCGGGGCCGTGCGCGCCGCGACACGCGCCGCACGCCCGCCGCTGCGCCGTGCCTTTCTCGGAGTTTCCATGCCGGCCCCCATCTGTCAGGCGCGGATACGCGCGTTTTCAGGATCCCACAGCGGGCCCGGCGCCTGAACGGTGGCGCGGCAGGTCTGCCCGAAGACTTCGACGTCGAGCAGGGTGCCTGGCACCGCGAGATCGGCGCGGATCACCGCATGGGCAATGCAGGCGTCGACCCGGTAGCCCCAAGCGGCGGAGGTCACCTCACCCACCGCCTCGCCGTCTTTGCGGATGGTCGACATCGACCGCGGCTCCTGGGCCGCGCCTTCGACGATCAGCGCCGCGAAAAGACGTTCGACCCCCTGTTGCTGCTGGTGCTGGAGCGCCGCCTTGCCGGGGAAGTCCTGTGGTTTGTCGAGACGGGTGAAGCGATCCAACCCGGACTCGAGCAGCGAATACTCGGTCGAAAGATCGCCCTTCCAGGTGCGATACCCCTTCTCGATCCGCATCGCATCGAGCGCGTACATGCCGAAGGGTGTCACACCAGCGGCGGCGAGGGCATCCCAGATCGCCGGCATGTCGTCGGGCGCGGCATGGATCTCCCAGCCCAATTCACCGGCGAAGGACACGCGCAGCAGCGCGCAGGGCTTCCCGGCGACAGTGCCATCGAGGCTGACGGAGAGCCACGGGGCGGTGAGATCATGGCCCTCGGTCACGGTGCCAAGGATCTCGCGGGCCTTCGGGCCGGTCACCAGCAGGCATTCGACCTCCTCGGTGTGGTCGGAGACGGTGACGCCCTCGGGTGCCCGACGGCTGAGCAGCTCACTGTCATGCCACTGGGCCACGGCGGCGGTGATGAGCCCCACGTCCTCGTCGGAATGCACCATCACCGACATCTCGGTGAGCACCCTGCCCTGGCTGTCGGCGAAGTAGGCAAGGCTCACCCGGCCCGGTTTCGGCAGAAGCGACACGGTCAGGCCGTCAACGAAGTCTTTCGCGCCCGGTCCCTCCACCTTGATCCGCGAAAACCCGGTGATCGGCAGCATCCCGCAAAGGTCGCGCACGGCCTCGACCTCTTCTTTCACGCGCAGCGCCCAGGGCCCGTTGCGGTCCCAGGTCTGGGTGCTCTGCTCGCTCACGTCGTCGCCCGGTTTTGCAAACCAGTTGGCACGTTCCCAGCCGTTGTAGGCGCCAAAGACCGCGCCCGCCGCTTGAAGCCGGGCGTGCAGCGCGGAGAGCTTCTTGCCGCGCCCCGCCGGCCATTCGTGATGCGGGAAATGCATCGCGTATTCATGGCCGTAGGTCTCGAGCGCCTTGGCATGGGTGTAGGCGTGGTCGGCATGGGTGGTGAAGCGGCGCGGGTCGCAGTCCCACATGTCCCACTCGGTCTCGCCGTGGATGATCCATTCGGCCGCGACCTTGCCGGCACCGCCGCCCTGGGCGATGCCGAAGGTGAAGGTGTGTGCCTCGTAGGCGTTCTCCACGCCGGGCATCGGCCCGATCAGCGGCAGGCCGTCGGGCGCGTAGGGGATCGGGCCGTTGATGACCCGGCCGACGCCGGAGGCGCCCAGCAGCGGTACCCGCGCCATCGCGTCTTCGATGTAGAACTCCAGCCGGTCGAGATCGTCGGGGTAGAGCTGGAAGCTGAAGTCGTCCGGCATCGGGTCGTCCGGGTCCACCCAATGCGCCTTGCAGTTGCGCTCGTAGGGGCCGAGGTTGAGGCCGTTTTTTTCCTGGCGCAGGTAGTAGGAGATGTCGACATCTCTGAGCAGGGGAAGTTTGCGGCCTGTCTCTTCGGTCCAGGTTTTCAGCTCCTCCACCTCCTCAGTGAGGAAATACTGGTGGCTCATCACCACCGCAGGCACCCGGCGGCCGCCATAGGGGCGGAACCATTCGCCCACCCGTTGCGCGTAGTAGCCGGCCGCGTTGACCACCTTTTCGCAGCGGATCTCTCCCGTCTCGGTTTCGACAACCCACTCGCCATTCTCGCGCCGCACGCCGGTCGCGGGCGCAAACCGCAAGATCTTCGCGCCAAGGCCGCGCGCGCCTTTGGCCATGGCCTGGGTCAGCTGGGCCGGGTCGATGTCCCCATCGAGCGGGTCCCACATCCCGCCAGTGAGGTCGTGGGTTTCGAGGAACGGGTAGCGGTCCTTGAGCTCGGCCACGGTGTTCATTTCCATGCCGAGGCCCTGGGCGCGGGCCATCGAGGCCACGTGCTCGAACTCCTGCATTCGCTCTTTCGAATGGGCAAGCCGGATCGAGCCGGTGACGTGGTAGTTCATCGGGTAGTCGACCTTGTCGCCAAGGTCGCGGTACATCGCGGCGCCGTAGCGCTGCATGTTGAGCACCGCCCAGGAACCGGCAAAATTCGGCACGTTGCCGGCCGCATGCCAGGTCGAGCCGGCTGTGAGCTCGTTCTTTTCAAGCAGCACACAGTCGGTCCAGCCCGCCAGCGCGAGATGATAGAGGACCGAGACGCCGACGACACCGCCGCCGATGATGACGACCCGCGCGGTGGTGGGGAATTCTGCCATGGGCGGCTCCTGAGTAACCGTCTAGTAAACGGGAGGAGAAATGACCCAGACCGCGGTGGCCGGGTGTTTGTAGGGGTTGGACCAGCGGTAGGACTGGCCCCGGATGCGGAAGCTGTCACCTTCGGAAACGGTGAAGGGCTGGTCGTCGATCCAGATGTCGAGCTTGCCGGCGACCATGTAGGCGAGCTCCTGGGTCTCGCGCTTGGTGTCATGCGCGCGGGAGGATCCGGGCTGGAAGGTCGAGTGAATCACCTCGAAATCGTCGGTGAGGTCGGGCGACAGCAGGGTTTCGACCAGGCCGCTCTCATAGACGCCGACGGTGCGGCGGTGGTCGACGCGCACGATCAAGCCGGCCTCCTCCGCGGGACCTGCGTGACTGCCGAAGAACAGCGAGAGCGGCACGCCGAACAGCTCGGCGATCTGGCGCAGATCACTCATCCGCGGCGAGGATATGTCGCGCTCCACCTGGCTCAGCCAGCCCACCGACTTGTCGAGCGCGCGCGCCGTTCCCTCGAGGGTAAGCCCGCGTGTTTTGCGCAGCGACCTGAGATCGGCGCCAAGCGTCTGGCTTTGGGTCTGTGGTGGGGCCTGCTCGTTCATGGGAGTGACTCGGGCGTGAAATCTTGAGGAGAATTTTCACCAATTCCGTGAAATTGTCAAAGACATTTTCATTCCCATTGCGTCGCCGTACGCGCCTTCAGGTGTTTGTTGGGTTGCATTGCTCTTGGCGATCAATTGGTTATCATGAAACACTTACACCAATGCAAGCCCTGTTCCCGACGGCATGCGCCCAAGACACGGGCCGAAAGCCCAAACGATGTGCAGGCTCGCGATCAGCGATCCGTCCGGGGCGCCATTGCCGGTGTCGCGCGGAGCGCCCCAAGCCACGCCCTCAACACGATGCCACCAGCGCTCAGCCCCGATTTGCCCCCGCCAGTTTCCTAGGAAACCGACCCCATAAGGGGCCCGAAATACAGCGTTATTTCAGACCGTTATGCAAAGCGCCACCTTCGGCCGCCGGTTAGTCCGTTAATACCGCTACGCCATCGGCCCATACGCCGTCCGCGCGG
>Ga0209121_10005577_pt1 | contig 11354 bp, 9 predicted proteins | sample Cruoilmetagenom3_FD_187292 | JGI IMG/M metagenome (GOLD analysis project Ga0209121, IMG submission 187292) | Oil polluted marine microbial communities from Coal Oil Point, Santa Barbara, California, USA - Sample 3 (SPAdes) (version 2) | ecosystem: Environmental > Aquatic > Marine > Oil seeps ...
CATCTGCATGATCCCGAACTCGGTTTGGACGTCGCTCGGGCAGATTTGTTTGCCGACAGTTTGATTGGAATCAATGATCCCCCGGGTACGCCGGAAGCCGTCCTGACTTTGAATGTCGATCTGGTCTCCCTGCTGGATGCCAAACCGTACCTGGTGGACTCGGTTGAAGCGGATGGGCTGATCGCAATGGGGCACCAGTTACCCAGGCTAGCTGCCCTGGCGCTGCTGCTGGCAACAGTGGATTCCCCCGGTTGGGCTGAAGCGCGTAAATTGGCTGGTCCCGATTTTGCCCAGGCGACCCTTCCAATCCTCAATGTGGGGGATCGTGACGATTTGGGTCTGGGTTTGCGTCTGAACAAGGACAACCTGATCCGACTGGTTGATGATCTTTCTGCAGCATTAGGCAGAATTCGAGAACACCTTGACATGGAAGATGCTGATGCTCTGAAAAAGGATATCGCCCATGCCATCGATCAGCGCTTGCTGTGGTTGGAGCAGCGTAATTTGGGCAGCTGGACTGCCCCTGAGAACAGCCACCAGATTGGCAGGGTGCGCCCGTCACTCCTGGGGAACTGGCTAGATGAGCGCCTCAGGAAGGGGAAAGACACATGAGGGGGTACTGCTGATGGCTTGTTACTGCTATATGGTCCGTTGTGCCAATGATGCATTTTATACCGGCTGGACCACAGACCCAACCCGCCGGGTCAGGGAGCACAACGCCGGGCGCGGGGCACGCTATACACAGATGCATGGGCCGGTGGAGCTGGTCTATGTTGAGGAAGTTGAGGACCATCGAGCAGCTTTGAAGCGTGAGGCTCAAATCAAGCGCTACAGTCACACGCACAAAGCTGAACTGGCACAGTCTTGTGAACTGGCAGAGGTCTTTGAGTCAGACTCTTCGGTTGAGGTAGATTGAAGGATCCCTAGGGGAAACAAACATTTCGAATTTTCTGAGTATTTATCAATTGAGTATGGATTTTTATTAAGCTTAGATTGGGGGGCAAATGTTGGATGGTCTTATTTCAGCCTAGCAGAAGTGAATAACAGCAGTCCGATCCCAAAGACCGTCACGCCGACCAAGCCAATCCCGACCCAAAGCGTGTCCCCGCTGAAGATATTGGACAGGAAGCTGGCAGACGCCTGCTGGACTTCTTCTGTTGGTGTGTCGGCGTTGGTGGGGAGCGCCGTTGCAGTTTGTGTTGAGGTCGGCGTGACGCTGGGGGCGGCTGTCGGTTCCACTGCTTCGACCGCCAGCACCTCTTCTGTTTCTTCCACTTCAATACTGGCCGGGACAATCATTAACTGCTGCCCCACATAAATCGCCGACTCCTCCGTCAGGTTGTTTAGAGCTAAAAGGTCTGCAAGTGAGATATTATAGCCATCAGCTACAGCCCACAGGGACTGCCCGGTTTGCACAACATGGATGACCGAGCCGTCCGGGTTGGGGGTGGCGGTCAGGACGGGTTGGATCAATGGTTCAGGTGTATTGGTCGGCGCGCTGGGGGTGGAGGTTGAAAGATCAGGCGTGAGGGTTGGGCCGCCAGGGGTGATGGTGGGTTGTGTGGGTATTACGGTCCCACTGCTATGACCAAAATTGACCACGTAAACCGTCATCCCTGCCTGGTCCAGGGCGACCCCAGCGCCGAATTCATTGTGCCAGGTGGTGAGCATGTTATTCATGTGGGCGGCATCGTTCCACATGGAATAGATGCAGTCACTCACCGTCAAGTTGAAGCCCCTGGCCCAGTTTTCCGTGACCCAAATCTGTGCGCCCTGGCCGTATCCCACCGCAAGCGCGCGGTCATAGGCGGTGCTGCCGTTAGCGCCGGTATGCCCGCCCGGGTTGCCTGCCGCGATCCAGTTGGCATGATTTTGTGCAGCCTGCATCAGGTAGCTGTTAACGGACAGGGGTGAAAGACCGTTGGCTGCCCGCAGGGTGTTGATCGCCTCGTGCATCTCATCCGGCGTGCCTGACTGGGCATCAACCGTTTGTGGTAAGGCGAAAAACAGGCTCAGCAGGCCAATCAGCGTTAGAATTACGGGGAGAAGCTGTTTTCTTGATGGTTTCATAATACATGGCAACAGAACGTCAATGTTCTACTGATGATCGCTCAAGGGAGAGTGATTCTACTTAAGAATCGAAAAAATAACAAACGACGCAGCGGATTACTGGGTTGTGCGAACTTTGATCATGTTGCCCGGCAGGACCTCTCCAATGACCCAGGCAGGTATATTTTTAGATTGGGCGCGGTCCATGAAAGCCTGAATTTTAGAGCGAGGGACGCCTAACAGCAGCCCACCGCTGGTTTGGGCGTCAAATAGCAGCATTTGTTGTTCTTCGGGGAGGTTCGCATCAAAATCGATGTGTTTTTCGTAATACAGCTTATTGTCATACGCGCCACCCGGGAAGCGCCAGGCTTCCGCATGCCGCTTTGCGGATGAGATCAGGGGGATTTGATCAAACCAGAGTTCGAATCCCACACCTGCCGCCGCAGCCATTTCCCAGGCATGGCCCAGGAAGCCAAATCCGGTGACATCTGTGGCGGCTTGCAGGTTGAATTCGTAAGCCAGTTCGGCTGCGCCGAGGTTCAGCTTTTTCATCCAGGTGACCACCTCGGTGACCTCCTCCTCAGACGCTTGACTCTGTTTGAGAGCAGTGGTTGTGACGCCAAACCCCAGCGGCTTGGTCAACACCAGTTGATCGCCAACCTGGAGCCCGTCTTTGCGCAGCAGGTGGCCTTCATCCGTAAAACCGAGGGCGACCAGGCCGATCTTGGGTTCTTGATCCTGGATGGTATGCCCGCCGGCAATGATTGTGCCGGATTCGGCTGTTTTCTCCACCAAGCCGCGCATGATTTGCTGTGAAGTGTGTGTATCCAGACCGGGCGGCAGGGCTGCAACCGTTAATGCCAGGAACGGTTTCGCGCCCATGGCATACACATCTGACAGGCTGTTGGCGGCGGCAATTGCACCGTAATCATAGGGGTCGTCCACCACAGGGGTGAAGAAATCGGTCGTGAAGACTAATAAACGCCCATCCTCCAGCCGCCAAACTGCGGCATCGTCCGGATTTTCCAGCCCGATGAGCAGGTCGGGGACCTGTAGATCGCGGTAGAACGCTGTGATTGGCTGCAGCACCTGCGCCAGCGCTTCTGCGCGTAATTTTGATGCTCAGCCAGCACAGCTTGAAAGGGTGGTCAGGCGAACTTCTCGCCCGGAGGTGGCTTTTTCTGACATAGTTGTGATATCTCTCCAGGATTTGTGTCTAATTTTTACCTGTAAATCTGGCTTATTATACTGTATCGGGGATTTTGGCAAATGGATTTGGTTGAAATAATGATAAAAAGTTTTTCATGATTAATCAGATTCGCTGAAGTGTTCCATCTATCAAGCACATGGCTCTTAACCACCATTCGTCAAGACCACAAGTATAGCGGGTGTTTTTCTGTTTCGGATATTCTCTCTCGACTTGCTCATACAGTATACATACCGTCATCCGGTATGTGCCAGATGACGGTAAAGGTCGGGATGGTGAGTTGGGTCAGTATTCTTTAATCCTGCAGCGAGAAAAGGTGCTGTGTTTGATCGTGACATCTGCCCCTCTGCCTTAGCGTGCCTTGTACTAATTAACTGGAATAGCTGGACAGGATGTGCAGGCAGATTTCTCGTTTGGATTTGGTATTGCTTGCTTTATGAATACCAAGATTCTTTAAGGTTCAGGCGTTGGTTCTTCGGTTGGCGTAGGTGTGGGCACGGTTTCGATATCCTCAAGGTCGATGTCAGGGGTGTATTCCTCGGGGAGGGGGAAGATGAAGGGGGCGTCGGAGGGTAGGAACATCACATCCACGTTGGGCGAGAGCTTGGTGATGTAGACATAAGTCAGCAGATCAGGGTAGTCTGCCAGCACCTGAGCCTGTACTTCCAGGGCTTTGGCTTCGGCTTCTGCCTCGAGGATGCGTGCCTTGGCTTGGCCTTCTGCGGCGATGACAGCTGCATCGGCAGCACCCTGTGCTTCCTGGCGCGCCTGTTCTGCTTCCTGTTTCTTCTTCTCAACCAGCAGCTCTGCCTGCTGTGCCTGCTGTTCCGCGATTTGTTTCTGCTCCACGGCAGCCGCGTATTCTTCTGAGAAGGTAATGTTGCGGATCACAAAATCAACCAGCAGCAAGCCATTTTCACCTAATGCTTCTGTCATGTTTTGGTTGATCACATCGATCAGTTCAAAACGCTTGGTGGTGACTACTTCGTTAACGTTGAATTGGGAAACAGCATCCCGAATGATGCTGCGAGACTGGGCGCGCACCAATTCTTCCTCGTAGCGGTCCTGCCAGAGGATGTGCACTGTGATAACCTGTTCAGGGTCCACGGCGAAGATCACCGAGGCGTCCACCAGGATCTCCTGTCCGTCTGCGGTGCGTGCGGAGATCGAATCATCCCCCACCCGCTGGCCTTCTTCGGTGGCGATGGACATGGTGTACGTTTCGTAAGAAATGGTGTAGATCTCAACTTTTTCAAAGAAGGGGATCACCCAGGATAGTCCAGGCTGCAGCGGCTGTGACCGGTAGCCCTGGGGCGCAAAGGCAGAGATCACCACACCGCGTTCCTGGGGCTGGATGAACACCAAACCGCTGTTGACCACTGTGAGGATCACGGCCAGCAGCGCCAGGACAATGGTAACTGGCACAGCGGCTTTCACGGGGCGCTTTCTGGCGGCGCGGAATACTGCAAAGGCAACCCACATTATTGTGGCAAACCACAGGATGCCAACGAACCATGCTAAAACAACTGTAACGTCCATGATGGGAAACTCCTTTTATTTATGTTAATATTATCCAACCTTATTATACGTTTCACGGTTAGGCTGAGCCTTTGATTATCTATGGTTCAAACGCTAAGAGAAGATTTGGGCGAATCCCACACTGTTAATAAGATTGATGTCAGAAACTAGGGGTTGATCGCACCCTGGATCAGGCTTTCATCGATTAGCCCAACCTGGCCTTCAGCGGCATAGGCATATACGGAAGCTGAGAAGATGCCGTTCAGTGTTGAACTGAGCAAGCTGATTGTCAGGATGAAAAGGATGAGAAGCAAGCCAAATATGATCCCTGGAATAAAGCTCTCAAAGAGGAACGATAAGCCCACCCCTAATCCTGCCAGCAGCAATCCGCCGCCGACGCCGATCAGGCTGAACACCAACCCAATGGACAGCGTCCCGGCGATCTGCTCCCCCCAGCTGCGCTTGAGCAAATTCCAGCTGCGCTGAACGGCTTTGATCGGTCCCAGGCCTTCTGCTGCTACCACCGGGATGACAAGAAAGGTGATCACATTCCAGGCAGCGCCCAGCAGGGAGGCGATTATCTTGCCGAGTCCCCTCCCTTTCTCTTTGCTGCTGCTGGACAGCATGTTCAGCAGTACGCCAACCGTTGCGGACACCAGTGACCAGCCGATGATGGGCATTAAGCGAGAGAAGGCGATTGACAAACCATCCTTGAGGGTTGGGTCTCCGCCTCGGAGGCGGATCAGTGCTGCCCCCACCAGGGCGGTGCTGCTGAAATATACAACGGTATACTGCACCAGGTAAAAAAGGAACAGCAGGACATAGGCAAAGACGGGAATGCCCCTGGTTAGCATTTGATCGAGGAAGTTGCTGACCAGGGTGGGGATCAGGAAGGTCAGGCTGACAAAGATCATCACAATTGCAGAAATCAGGGGGAAAATGACCAATTCTTTATCCTGTCTGAGGACACCCAGGCTGGCTTTCGCCATTTCCCAGCTGCGTTTAATGCGTTGCATGTGTGCTCCTTTGTTGTTGTTGGATGTTAGCTTTTTGTATGCTTTTTCAACTGCTGCTGTCAATCCAGGTCACCATGCCACAGCTTTTGCATTTCAACGCTTGTCTGCAGCAAATCTGGCAAACGCCCGACGGCTTCGATCTTGCCTTCCTTTAATATCATAATTTGATCCGCACGCTGCAGGGCGGTTTTCCGGTGGCTGACGACCAGGCAGGTGGCTGTTTTTTGATAGGTGAAGATCCGCTCCCAGAGTTTTTGTTCCGTTTCGACGTCCAGAGCGCTGGAAATATCATCGAAAACCATCAGAGAGGCATTGCGCACGAACATGCGTGCTGCCGCTGTCCGCTGGCGTTGTCCGCCAGAGAGTTTGACACCCTTAGCGCCAACCTTTGCAGCCAAGCCCCCGGGAATTTCCGCCAGGTCTTCCTCCAGCACTGCCATCCTGATCGTCTCCTGCAGGTTGGCCTGGTCTTCTGGATAGCCCAATAAGATGTTTTCTTTCAGGGTCTGGCTGAAGAGCAGCGGCACCTGGGGTGTGTAAGCGCTGTGCGGTGGGACAAAAAATTCGCCAGGGTCCGTCACCAGACTGCCGTTCCAGTACACCTCGCCGGATTGCGGTGGGAGCAAACCCAGCAAGGCTTGCAGCAGGGTGGATTTCCCGGATCCTACCCGCCCGGTGATGACATAGAACTCCCCTCTATTTATATGAAGGTCAATCCCTTCAATACCCCTGCCTGTACTGGAGAAGCGGTAGGTGAGGTTGTGCACATCAAGCGTCTGCAGCTCATCAGCCGCGGTTTTTGGGACATAGGGGACTTCTGGCAGTGTCTTACCCAGGTAGATCGGGGTATCTGCTACCAATTCTTGAGGGGGTTCCCCCTGCAAGAGGTGGTCCATCCGGTCAATCGAGACGCCCAGGCGTTTGAACCAGCCGATTTTTTCGCCGATGATGGCAGAAAAATCCGTGACCCAGGTGAGATAGTACACGAACAAAGCCAGGTCGCCCACAGTAAAATTGCCCGCTTGCATGGCGGAGCCCGCTGTGAGCAATATCAAACCCGTGAAGAGGTTGGCGGTGTTGCGAAAGGCGGAATCAAGCACCTGGGTAAAGAGCACGTCTTTGAGGGAGGCTTTTCGGCGCGTCTCATTAATTTTCTGAAGGTGATAGATGCTGCGCTCTTCAGCGCCAGCAACCTTAACTGCCTGGACCGCGCCAAACAATTCACCGACGAAATCTGTTACTTTGCTGGTTGCTTCCCGGCTGGCCTGGCGGTATTGGGTGATCTTGTTTTGAGCAAAGTTTGCGATCAGAACCACAATCGAGAGGGGGATGAAGACCACCAGCGTGATGGTCAGGTTGATGCGCAGCATAACAATCAGCGCCACAATTGCAAAGAAACCAAAGCCAAACACGATCAGCATTTCTGACATGAACCAGGCTAATTCCACGGCATCGTCCCTAAAGCGGCTGACGGCTTCTCCGGGTGATTCGGGAACCGCCTGTGCACCCGGTCGACGGAGGATCACATCAAAGATATTGCGTCGCAGGAGGGCAGTCACCGTGTATTGAAATGTGAAATACAGGAATACATCTGTGAAAAATGCTGCACCGCGCCCCACGGCAATCGCCACCAGGAAGGCTGCCAGCGCGATCAGGCTGAATCCCGTGTGTGCTTCTCCAGTGAGCTGGTTGAAGAATGCCTGGATCACGAAGCCGGTCATCTGGGGAAAGACTCCGAAGATGAGAATCTCCATCAATCCAAACGCGCTGTAGAGCCAGGGCTTATACTTGGTCAACTGCCAGATGTACCACCAGGTGCTGGGACGCTGCTGAGCCCTTGTTTGAGAGGACTGCTTCATGCCAGCACCTCGTCCATGCCGGATTTGAGCAGCTGGCTGAAGCGTGAGAGGGGATCGAGTGCCAGGGCACGGCGTTCGCCATACTCAACAATCCGCCCGTTTTCGAGGATCATGATTTTGTCCGCACGCTGTACCGTCTTCAGCCTGTGGGCAATCACCAATGCAGTACGGTTAGCTGTCAATTGGTCCACCGCTTTTTCAATCAAATGCTCTGTGGCAGGGTCCAGTCGTGAAGAGGCTTCATCCAGAACAACGATCCCCGGGTCACGAAGGAAAATCCGGGTGAATGCCAGGAGCTGAGCTTGTCCGGCAGATAGTCCAGCCCCGCCGGATTCGAGGACGGTGTCCAGTCCGGATTGCAGGCTGGCGTACCAGCTTGAAAGCCCCAGGCCCTGGATCACGGCGAGAATTTTTTCATCCGGGATGGCGCTGTCAAAGAAGGTCAGGTTATCCCGAACGTTGGCGTGGAAAAGCTCAATCGATTGGGTGACCATCCCAATCCGACGCCGCAAGAGGGGCAGTGGAAGCTGGCGGATGTCCTGGCGTGAAGATTCACCGTTCAATCCAGTGCTGAGGAGGATTGTGCCGGTCTGGGGGTCGTAGAGACGAAAGAGCAGTCGGGTCAGGGTGGTCTTGCCGCTGCCTGTTCGTCCTAATAAGCCCAGGACTTCACCGGGAGCCAGGGCGAAGTGGATATCATGGAGCACGTTTTCGGGCTGATTGGTTTGGGGAATACTAGCGTCAGCATCAGGCTTCTTTTCCTGCTCATCCTGATAGAAGAATGACACATGCTCGAAGGATAAGGCTAGGGGCTCATCTTTGGGAGGTAAGTATTTAGCCGGCACCTGGTTGGGGGCGGTGATTTTAGGTTGGATATCCAGCAAGTTAATCACCCGTTTCAGGCTTGCCAGGGACTTCTGCACATTAGACAGCTGCCTGGAGATATCTTCCAGCGGCCTATCAAGCATGCGGTTGTATTGAAAGACGATGTACACCGTGCCGATGGTGATGGCGCCCCCCAGGTAGAGGGTACCGCTTAACAGGAGCGCAACAGCATTGCCCAGCGCGAAAATCAGGAAGAATGAATTGAGCATGATGTTGACCATCAACGCGGCTTTGATCGAACGCCGGTACATGGTCTGGATGCGTGCAAAGAACTGCCGCAGGGTGTAGGCACGGCCGCCGTTGGCACGCAGGTCAGCTGTGCCTGCCAGGCGTTCCTCCAGGAAGCTGTAGAAATCAGCCTCAGCTTCTCGCTCTAATTCCCAATGAGGAATGGCGATATTACGCAAGCGCAGCAGTAGCAGGAGGGTGGCCAGGCTGAAGCCGGCCAGCACCAGCCCGATGCGCCAATCTTCCAGGAACATCAGCACCAGGATGGCGCTTACCAGCAGCAAGTTGCCTGCGAGTTTGAGCAGGAATTCTGAGAAAAAAGTATTGAGCGTGTTGATATCCGAATCGATGCGGCTGATCATCTCCCCGGGCGGGTGCGTTTTGTGGAAGCTCATGTCCAGCGTGAGGGCATGGCGGGTCAGGTCTTCCCGCAGGGCGTTTGTGGCAGTCCATCCAATATTTTGTGTGTAATAGGCTGAGAGGATGTTCATCAACTGCTGACTAAGGGCAGCGGCCAAAAACCATACGCCCAACCGGACCAGGTTGGTCAGGGCTGCGCCGGCGAGGACCGAATCGATAAATGTGCGCATGATTTGAGGGATGAGCAGCTGCAGCCCCAGGTTCGTGAATATCAATACCGCCAACAGCGCCACACGGCCGCTTTGAGGAGACAGGTAGTTTTTTATGAGGCTGATTGTTGGGCGTTTGTATGATTTCAAAGGGTTCACAACCTAATCATCGAAGCTTAGATTCTGATTATAAAGTGTTTTAATAATTTTTTGAAAGGTGAGTCACTTTTTTTGTTCGTAAAACCTGCAGTAGTGCCCCCACATCCTGTGAAGGTTATACGTGTGATTCACAGGCTTTAATAAATGTACCGAAGAGCTTTTGCGTGCCGGGATCATCCGGCAGGCACTCGGGGTGCCACTGCACGCCCAGGGCGAAAGATGCACCTGTGACGGATAGCCCTTCCACCAGCCCATCGTTGGCAAAAGCAATCGCCTCGAGGCCGTCACCGATTCGCTGGATGCCCTGGTGATGCAGGCTGTTGACGCGGATGTCGTCCTGGCCGTAGATGTTGTGCAGCCGGCTTCCGCAGGTCAGACTGACGGTGTGGGACAGCCGGTCGCGCGGGTAGCCCGGGAACCAGTCATGTTTCAGGGTGTTTTCGCGCTGGTCTGCCAGGTGCGTGTAGAGGCTGCCGCCGAAAGCGACGTTCAGTACCTGGATGCCGCGGCAGATGGCCAGCAGCGGTTTATCCGTGGAGAGTGCCTTATCCAGCATGGAAAACTCCAGCGTGTCGCGTTCCGGGGAAATGCCGTAGACCCCGGGGTGGGGCGCACCGTTGAAGCGCTGAGGGTCGATATCCGCGCCGCCGGTGAACAGCACGCCGTCCAACCGCTTCACCAGGGCGGAAAGCTGCGCATCATCCAGCCCAACCGGAATCAGCATTGGGATACCCCCAGCGGATTGGACAGCGCCTGTATACGCCTGCCCGACCTGGCAGACCATGCTGCCAGCGCGGTTGCGAACCAGGCTGCTGGTGATACCGATCAGGGGATGGGAAGATGCTGGCATGTGGTTCTCCAAAACAAAAACACCTCATCATGACTCAACCTGGTATTTGTGATGATGTAAGGTTGAACCCTGACGAGGTGCTCGTCCCGCGATGATGCGGGGGGGGATAGATCGCTTAGAAGCGCTGTTTGAGGCGGGCGCGTTTCCCGGTGCGTTCCCGCAGGAAGTACAGCCGGGCACGACGGACCTTGGTATGCCGGTCGACGACGACCTTTTCGATGCGCGGGGAGCGCATCAGGAAGGTGCGCTCAACGCCGATCCCGTTGCTGGCGGTGCGCCGCACGGTGAAGGAGGCATCGTTGCCGCCGCCGCGCACATACAGCAGGGTGCCTTTGAAGATCTGGATCCGCTCCCGGTCGCCCTCTTTGATTTTGAGGTGGACGCTGACCGCGTCGCCGGGGGTCAGTTCAGGGATCTTGTCATTGACAGGGGCTTCAACTGATTTTAAGAGTTCAGCTTGGTTCATGTTTCGTTCCTTATAATTTCAAATTTATTACCGTCCACTATCCGGACGCGAAGAGGGATTATACCACCTGGGTGGGGAGTCAGCAAGACAACCGGTGGGATTGGAGATAGATTTTTAATCCCCATGATTGTACCCTGCTCTGCCGCTGTAGGGTGCGCTCTGCAGTAGGGTGTGCTCCGTACCCTGCCCTGAGCTTGAAGATGTAGGGTGCGCTCCGTTTGTGAGCGCACCACCACAGCATTGGATTGATGAATTTGGTGCGCACAAAAGAGGTGCACACCCTACAAAAAAATCGATTTGTTTGAGGTGGATTAATTATGGCGCACAATTGAGTCGCGCTGCGTGTCTGAGCGCACCAAAATAAAGAAAGAAAAATATTGGTGCGCACAAAAGAGGTGCACACCCTACGAAAAAAATCGATATGTTTTTGAGGTAGATTAATAATGGTGACTTGTAGGGTGCGCTCCGTTTGTGAGCGCACCAAAATAAAGAAAGAAAAATATTGGTGCGCACAAAAGAGGTGCACACCCTACGAAAATAATCGATAT
>Ga0209121_10005578_pt1 | contig 11354 bp, 13 predicted proteins | sample Cruoilmetagenom3_FD_187292 | JGI IMG/M metagenome (GOLD analysis project Ga0209121, IMG submission 187292) | Oil polluted marine microbial communities from Coal Oil Point, Santa Barbara, California, USA - Sample 3 (SPAdes) (version 2) | ecosystem: Environmental > Aquatic > Marine > Oil seeps ...
CGAACTGGCAGGATGGCGGATCCGCGATAATCACATACAATGGCACGGGACCAAGAACGGTATACTATGGTTTCTCTATCGACAGCATCACAGACCCGGAGACAATGGAGAGGCTGGTTGTGAACTCAATAAAATGGCTGCAAGACGGGGCAGCTATGAAAGGCGACCTCAACAACGACGACATGATCACCACCACAGACGCATGCATAGCACTTCAAATCGCAGCCAGTGGCGGGTGGGATCAATCAGCCGACGTCAACGAAGATGGGATCGTAACCTCTCTTGACGTGCTCATGATCCTTCAGGCGGCGGCTGTAATAGACGGGTTGTGATAGGACTTTTTGCAGTATCTATTCGTAACTTCAGCATTCAAGTGATCCGCAAATTCGTGTAATCGTGATCTCTGATCCAAACACCATACAATGTGGTAGCCCCAAAAGCCACCATCTTTATGTCGGCAGCAATAGATAGACACTTGATGGAAAAGAAGCGCCTGATCCTGATACTTCTGATACTTCCAATCCTCCTGTCATGCACCCCATACACATCAGCTGCGCCGGTGTCGGTCATGCTTCCTGCAGTATATGCAAGCGAAGAGATCGGCGTGCTCACGAATCTGACGGTCTGGGTGGCAGACGGCACCGGACATATCTTCGTCGACACCGAGCCGTTTGCACAGGTCGATATGCAGGGGTCTGCCAGACTGTCATCGATGGTAGCATGTGACATCACAGGCACCGATCCTGAAGCCCACGACTTCTTCTATGTGATACACGCAGGCTCGCCAGTGATCGGCGGACCCTCAGCAGGCGCGGCGATGACTGTCGCTACGGTTGCAGCGCTTGAGAACTGGACTGTTGACCGGGGAGTCGTTATGACCGGAATGATCAACCCGGACGGATCGATCGGTGCGGTCGGGGGAATCCCTGCAAAATTAAACGTATCCGTAAGAAACGGCGCACACACATTCCTGATACCGCCGGGACAGGGAAATATCACGGAGATCGTGCAGGTTATCGAACACGATGATCCCTTTGTCACGATCAGCGATGAACTGGTCACCACAAACGTGATCGAACTCGGAGCGATGCAGGGAGTCGAGGTCAGGGAGATCGATGACATAAGAGACGCGGTTTATGCATACACTGGTAACGAGATCCCACAGGTAATACTGACCGGCGAAGTGCAGACCCAGGAATACTTAGATGCGATGCAGCCGCTTGCTCTTGCATTGCTGGACGAGACGAGAGCGCAGTACAATGAGACCGATGTAATCGTGGGTTCACGTCTCGAAGATGCGCTTGATAGCCAGATTCGGGCGATTGATGCTGCACAGGACGATTACGATACAGGAAACTACTACGCGTCCATGAGCCGGAGTTTTAATACGATGATCAATCTGCGGCGCATCGGATGGTACTCTCTGTATCTCGACTCCGGTGACAAGGACGAGTATCTCTCCAATCTTACAGTCTGCGTCGAGGACGAGATTGCAGATGCAGAGCTTGCCGTTTCGGAAGCGAGATCTGAGAACGGGGTTTTAGAGGGGATAGGTGCGGCAGAATCGAGACTTACGATAGCGAAAGAGCGATTGGACTGGGCAAGTCATACAGAGAGCGCGGACGATATGATCTACCTGCTGGCGTTTGCGATGGAGCGGGCACGGTCAGCAAAGTGGTGGGCAACGCTCTCGTGCGTCGGCGGAGGTGCGGAGATTCCGGAGGATCTGCTCAAGGATCGTGCAGGCAGGTACTACAGCCAATCCGCGTCGATACTTGCTTATGCCGAGATGCTGACCAGCGAGGCTGGAGGAGACCGATCATGGATCCCGGATGCGACAGATGACCTATCCCGCGCCAGAAGAGAACTTCGCACAGGATACTATGCCGGCGCGATCTACGATTCGCTGCATGCGATGGTGATAGCAGGAACCGCGATCGAACTCGTAGGCATCGCTGATATCGATGAGAAGGTGAACAAGAGCGAGAGGGATGCGATGTCAGCCATCATCTATGCAAGGGAGGGCGGGGCAGAGCCGATTCTTGCCATGAGCGCTTACGAGCACGCAAAAACACTTGCATCATCAGACACCGACCGGATCGTGGATTATGAGTATGCAAAGATGGTTGCGAGAACAGCGCGGTTCTTCGCGGGTCAGGGCAACCGGACTGCGGAATCCGGAACTGGCGGAATAAGAGAGACACTGGACGAAGAGACCGCGGAGACTACCGGTCCGGGTGGGTACTGGGTGCTAACCGTGGTTGTTGCTGGGTACCTGCTCAGGAGAAGATACGCGTGATTCAGGTGGCAGTGGTTCGCAAAGTTTAAAACACATATACACAGAGGTTGGTATCGATGAACGGTTGTAGAGTTTTGATGGTTTTGGTGGCTGCGGCTCTTCTCATGCTGGTACTTCCGATGACTGCCGCTGCGGAGACTACCAATGTCACTATAAGGGTAAATGAATACATAGTACTGAATAATGATATATACTTAGAGGTGCGCGATGTCGGTGCAGGCGGAATTTCGTATGCAGAGGTCTGGTTTCGCAGTTCTCAAGACTCAGTCGGTACAGTAACAAAAGTATATACTGGCGATATTCCTACCAGCTACACAAGCGGTACTGGTCTAACAATAAAGGTTACGCTCGATTCTGCCTTCTCCAATGGTGCCTCGTTCGTGATAGAAAGCTCGAAACCGCTATACGTCACCGAGCGACATGGTGCCGAAGTAGAAACCGAACCGGTCACCGTCCCGAAACTCACTATCACGAGAACGATCGATCCGAATGCGGCAGAGATCGGTCAGACCGTCAAGGTCACGCTCACGATCAAGAATACAGGAAACGGCACTGCCACGGATATTATGCTTGACGAGGGCACGATTGCGAAGACATACAAGGATGGCTGCCCGTCCACAATCGATGATATAGCAGCAGGAGCGACTGAAAGGATCGAGTATGATCTGAAGATCGGGGAGGATGTGCAGTCAGGGACGCGCGAGATGCCCGCGTCCGTATTGAACTACAAGGGCGAGCCAGGCGATTCATATTCGACACAATCCCAGTCCAGCGTCCTTGACATCATATCCAAGACGGTTCTGCTGCCTGAAATGACGATCTCGATCGATCCTCCGATCGACTACGTCGTAACCTGTGGCGATAAGGTCCCGATGGTTGTTACGATCACGAATATCGGGAACGCCACCTCTGAAAAGGTCTACGTCAAAGGCGATCTGCCTCCTGGTGTGCGATTGAAAGGCGGCGAGTTGGAACCGGTATATGAATCGATCAAGCCAGATAAGAGCGAGGAGTACGAGGTTACACTGGTCGCAAACGAGGAAGGTAAGCATGTGGTTGAGATGAAAGTGATGTGGGCAGATGAGGAGGCAACCGCCGTTTTCGAGTTCCTGGCAGAGAAGTCAGGTTTGGAAAAATATTATATATATATTATTGTGGCAATTCCGATACTTTTAATACTGTTATGGATCATAAAACGACGCAGAGAATATTCTTATTAAAAGAGATAGGTGACCATGCTTAACATACTCGTTCTTGGACTGGGGCAATGCGGAAATCGGATACTTGATGCGATGAATCGTGAGGCGTTTGGACGCGGTGGCGCATTTGCGAAATACTATACACGCCAGAAGTTTCCGGCATCGGTCAAGACGATTGCGATCAACACAGCGATCAACGACCTGAAAGGACTTGTGGATACGCGTGCGAAGGACCGGCTGCATGTCCCGCATCTGCACGGCGTCGGCGCGAATCGAAGCATCGGGAAACGGGTGTTTGGGGAGAATAAGGAGATAATCATGAGTGAGATCGATAAAAGAGGGACATTCGATCTCATATTCATCATAACGTCTGCCGCAGGCGGGAGCGGCTCATCATTTGCACCCCTCCTCGTACGCGAACTGAAAGAGACCTACACCAACGCCCCGATAATCTGCATTACAGTACTTCCATTCAGGGAAGAAGGATCTATCTTCCTGCAGAACGCTGCTTTCTGCCTGAAGGACCTCATAGATGAGAAACCTGCAGGCGTGCTGCTCGTGGATAACCAATACCTGAAGAAGTACGCAGGCGATATCAAATCCGCTTATGACAAGATCAACACCACGACCGCGCGGCGGTTGCTCTTCCTTATAGAGGCGCTCAACAGCGAGATGCTGATGGTCACCGACCTTGGCGATCTCAAGACCGTGATGAACGGTGGAATCGGCATCGGAACCATGGGATTTTACGAGGCGTCCAAGGATAGTACAATCAAATCCGCGATTCTCGGAAGTTTCAAGCCGAGCGGACTTCTATTCCCGACAAACGTCTACAAGGAAGGTGCGCGTGCGATGCTGATCATCAAAGGCGACAAGAAATATCTTGATCTTGATCTGATCACCAAGACCATAGAAGAACTATCCAATGAGGTTGGGCAGGTCTTCAAAGGGGTTCTCGTCCAGAGAGGTAAACCAAGAGTTTTATCGTTATTTACGCTAAACTCAGTCCCGGAACTTGAAAAATTGTATGCCATTGCGGCAGAGGCAATTCGATCAGAGAGGGAGAGGCAGGACAAGTCAAAAAGCCAACTCGACAGTGCGTTTTCTCATATCGAAGATCTTGAGCCGATATACTAAAGATACATGATCATAAGACAGTACGAGGATAGGCCCTCCACAGAATCGGTCACCTATACTCTTTCGAAGATGGGATTTAAGGTCTTCCGTATCGAAGACGGGCATGATCTGTACTACAGTAACGATGCACGCATGTACACCGAAAATGATATTAGGGTTCACGCCAAAAAGAAATTCTTTGATAAGATGGTGATCGAACTGAACAATGAGATGAGACTTATTTTTGTGCATGGCGATGAGACCGAGGCAAAGGCGTTTCTGGACAATCTGGCAAGGACATAGTGCACCATGACGACACAGATGGGGAAACGGACAAAACTCGTAAACGACCCTTCCGATCTGGTACCATTGCTGCGGACATTCGGCTCAAGCGTACACAAAAGCGTCTTTGATGAGTTATCTGAGGGATGGATGACCGAGCAGGAACTTTCAGAGCGCATCGGCACAGACGTCAAGACGAGTCTCGTGATCCTGCGGAAGAGCGGTCTGATCGAGAGTCAGTGGAGGATGCCAGAACCCGGGAAAACCCCTGACAAGGAATATACGGTATCGTATTCGAAGTTACATGCAAATTTCCAGTGTTCGATCAAGGATATGAGCGACTTGATCATGATCACATTCAAGAGCGATGGAGAGCTTGCCGATATGATCGAGTCGATCGAAGAGGAGGTTTCCAAGGGCAACCGCTCGATGGCAGGGCTGTCCAGAGTCTTTGACCTGAGTTCGACGTTCATAAGAGGCATTGCAAGACGGTCGGACAAGCTGGTAGTCAAAGGGCAGCGTCTCGAACTGGTGAAGACTGGAGATCGATAACTGAGGTATCGAAACGTTGTGTACGTTCACTTTTTACAGTAACTGATGGTATGACCGATCGTATCCGGACGGGGACTGAATTGTTGAGGTTCAAGTTATGCCATCAACTATGGATTAGGATAGTGTCAGATATATTCGATAGCGCAAAAAAGAAACAAAAAGGGGATTACTCCCCTGTCACCGCATCGTAGAACCTTGTATCAAAGAGATCCTCCTCGGTAAGCATTGTGTCGATATTTCCGAGATAGTAGTGAACCTTTGCAAATTCAAGGGTGCTGTTGATCTCGAGGTGCGGATCGCTGATCCATTCACCGTCCCACGTTTCGAAGGAATGCTTGACCTCGTCGAGACCATATCCAGTCTTTCTTGCGAATATCTCGGCGGATTCGTTCCGGTTCTCTTTGAGATACTCGGTCGCTCTGATATGCGTCCTGATGATCTGCTTGACCATATCAGGGTGTTCCCGGATCAGTTCACCGCTTACGAGCAGGCAGCAGCACCCATGATCCGGCCACATCTCGCCTGAACTGATAACGCTTCTGCCGTTACCCTCAAGTTCGATGATCGCTGGATAAGGATGCGGCAGAAAGATGCCATCCACTGCCCCTGCTGTGATCGCAGTCATCGCGTCACCCGGTCCCATCTCCTTGATCACAACATCACCGGTGCTGACGTTGTTATCCATCAGGAATTTCCTGAACACAGTGTCCTGAATCGAGCCTGGTGGGAACGTTGCGATCGTAAGCCCGCGAAGGTCGGATGGCGAGGTGTAGTTGATCCCTGGCCTGAGCACGAGATCGGACCCCTGGGTCTGCACAGCAGCAACGATCTTCGCATCGAGCCCTTGCGCGATCGCGGTGATCGGCGGCGCAGCGCCAACGTACGCAATATCGAGGTGACCGCCCATCATGGCATTCATCTCTGGCGGACCTGATGGGAACTCGCTGTCAGAAACTTTTGTGATCCCGAACTCCGCGAGATCCTCTTTCCACCATCCCTTCTCCATCGCAATCATCTCTGCGATCTGATGGGTGCTTGGCTGGTATCCGATACGGAGATGCGTCATCGTTGCTTCTTCTACTCCGTCTTCTTCCGGACTTTCGACACATCCGGAAAACGCTGCAAGCAGCAGTACCGTCAGTATTACGATAGTTTTCTTCATCTGTAGCCTCCTGTTTTAGTTATTATCGCTATCATGCCCTGGCTATAGAGAGCGGCACATCGATTCCAAGTTCGAGGAATTTATCAAACAATCTGCTATGCACACTATAACCTTCATTGCGATCTTTTAAACCCTCTATACGGACCCTCACGTTCAGATCTTCACCTTCATAGGGTCCAAAGTATTCTATACCTTTTATTCGTTCTTCTCCAAATTCCTTTGCTACTTCACTTCTGATCAATTCTACAATCTCTTCTTTTTCCATTTTAAACCATGTTCTCAGTATCCGGTCATCGCAGCCAGTTTCATACTTGCCAGTCTGTCGTCAGTCCCGGGCTCAACGATGACGACTATGTCACCATTCGACCAGACATAACTGTATCTAATACCGCCGTCTCCCTGTGGTTTCCTCCGAACCTCGGTCGCCTCGTGCTCGTTGAACGTCACCTTCCCGAATCGAGAGACCGTCTGTGACGGGGGTTTCTCGAACTCTGGCTTGTTCTTGTAGTTCTCGACAGCATTTGCGGCATTCATCGAATCGGTGCACTCGATGATGGTTACAAAGACCGTATACGCTCCACCTTCAAAGTCGTATACCCCCTGAACTGCCTTTATCTCTCCGGCGCTTAAGTTTCCGGCGATCGTTGACAGTGCTTCCTCAGTTATATTCATCGACCCGGGTGTGTTTTCATCGATAATTGCTATCAGTTCGAACGTCCCCGGGAGATTCTCAGTGGGAATCGCATCTGCGATGCTCTGCGGCGTTGCTGGCGTCTGGGTCGGTGTTGGTGTCGGTATCTCTGGCTCTTCTGGCACGATGCACGCACACACGGCAACTGCCAGAAGGATTATCATTATTATCTTGATTGCTTTCATGTTGTATCTCCTTTGTCGATATTCCTCTCCTGAATGAGTCGCATGACATCATCAAGGTCATCGATTCTTCTGAATTCGCTCTCTTCGATCAGTACAGTTCCATCGATTTGCGTATGTCTGCACTCTCCTTTCACAATGTACACAGATTTAGTTCCTGCAACGGATGAGATACTGCTCATCAAGCGGGCGTTTCTTACCATCGTCCGGTTGTACGTGCTGAACCCGGTCAGCATTGTAGTATCTCCGCTATCGTTGGATATGGCGCTGAACGGTGCCTGTTTCGCAGGAAATACGAAAAATCCAAGCGGTGTGAGCAGCAACGAAACTTCATTCTGTTCAGGCTGTTCTGACGGTTCCGGCGTATGATCCTGTTTGGTTAGGTCCCTTTCTGTCGAGAGTATCTTGATCGGGCAGACCAGTTCGGCATCGAGGATCTCTTCGAGACGGAGTACTACATCGATCGATGCATCCATCCCTCCGCCCTCATACTTGCTGACCGTTCTCCGCGATATCCCAAGTTCGGATGCGAGTTCCCCAAGCGAGATATTTCTCGCGGTGCGGATGCTCTTTAAGCGTTCGCTATCGATATTGATGTAGAGTCCGCCCGGTGCGGCATGAACCAGCGGGGGCACGCCCTCTATAAAGCAATCGTAGAGCGTGCCAGGATTGATCGAGGGGATGCCGTATCTGAAATATGTCACACCATCCGCAAGCGTCTGATCGCGCGACTTGCTCCCTATGACAAGCGGGCTCCCCTCCAGAAAACCGGAGAGGTGCCGCATCTCCCGCGCAGTCTCGGCACTCAATCCATCGATGTTCGAGAGTACGCGGAGTAACAGCAGGATGTTGCAGCGCCGCGCAGCCAGATCGAAACTTCGAGGTCGGATATTGCACCGATCCGAGAGCGTAAACCCGGCTTTGCTCAGGATCTCGATAACCTGGAGTGTTAGCGCCTCCTTGTTCATCAGAGTTTGGTATGCTGCAACATGCCTATAAAGGTTTGGTGTGTGACGGATTTGGGCGTATTATTCGACCGTTGAGTATCATACACAGCGGTACAGGGTTTGTATATAGCTATAGCGCTACATCACCCACGCCGCAGCCACCAGCAGCGCACCAAGCCGTGCAATCTCATTCGTAGCCCTGATCGCAATCCTATGTTCATTCGTGCAATACTCGACCGGCTCAATGCACCAAAAACTATAACTGGTTTCATCAACGATTATACGATTATGTCAGCGCAATTGGTTCAGGACGTGGATGAAAGGATTTATCGTACGTTTCGAGACCGATGCAGTGATTTAAACATCGATCTCGGCAAAGCAGTGACTGATGCGCTCGATATGTGGTTGGAGCGTTCTGACTACGACGAGGCGTTTATAGAACGACAGCGAAAAATCCTTCGGGAAGAAGAATTCGTGAGTCTCGATGAAATATAAGATTTTGATATCAGAGAGCGCTCGTAAACAACTTAATTATCTATAGGAGAGGGAATGTCAGCGGATCCGATCCAATCTCAAAGAGTTGGAGGTATATCCGAGAAAAAGACGCGCGAGAGCGGATATGTTTATGCGATCGTCGGTGATGACGTCCGTGTTACCGAGATCATGCGCAGGGGCAGGGACTGCCGCGGATACTGACAGGACGTTGCAACATTGGTTTGACTCATCTTTCAAAGATGAAATGGTTAACGAAGGTGGGTCATATATTAAGAAGGGAAAGAATAATAGATGAAAATGATGAAGAAAAGCAAACGCGCTGCAAGGGCAGGTGTATGGATGGATGAGGCTAAATATGATTTCGATACCTGCCTTGAACTTCATAAGCTTGGGCGGTATAACTGGGTTTGCACCTGTTCCCAGCAAGTGGGAGAAAAAGCCATAAAGTCTTTATTCCTTCTAAATGGCTCTGATTTCCCGTGGACACACAGCATCGTTGATTTGTTAGATGAGTTAAAAGACATTCTGTCGATAGAGGAAGAGGAATTTCTCGCATTGCGGCACAGTGCAAGTGAGCTTGATCCACATTATGTTGAAACCCGCTATCCGGACGCAATAGGTGGAACTCAGGCGCCCTATCGCTATTACGATGGCAAAAGAAGTGAAGAATGTCTAAAAAATGCAAGGAGGTTGCTTAAATGGGCGGAGAGACAGACTCAATAATAGAGCGGGTGATCGAATATTGCAGAAGCGTAGACCGTGAATTCAGATTGAAGCGAGTGGTATTGTTTGGTTCGAGGAGCAGAGGTGACTTTTATCCGCACAGCGACATTGACCTTCTTCTGGTATCTGATGAGTTCCCGGATGACTGGTTTACGCGGCAGGCGAAACTGTACTTTTTGAAGTTGAAGCAGATCGAACCAATTGGCTACACCACAACTGAAATACGCAGGATGGTGGAGGAAGGCAATAAGTTTATCGAGAATGTTTTCAGGGAGGGGAAAGAGATTGAACCAAATAAATTCCAGGTAAAACGCGTGAATGCCCTTGAGGGTAAGGGAGAGGGCGATTAACACTCTATGGTTTCCTCCGATTATACTATACTCAGCACTGGCATAAACTGCGCTTTTTTATGCGATCATTGGTGATGAAGTCCGTGTTACCGAGATCATGCGCCGGGGCATTGGCGCGTTGCATTGTTTATCCGGTGCTGGTTAATCAATCCCCTCATTATCAAATTTAAACAATTCTAAAGCCTCTGTGACAATTTTACCAGTTCTACTGTTAATCTCTTCTGCAGTCCACGAGCCTTTATCTACTAATTCTTTGTTTAGGTACAATCCATTCTTGTAACCTACGTAATCGCCTTTATTGTTCTTCCGATCTCTCTTCTCTTCGAAGGGAAAGTTCGATAAATTAGAATTATAACCAGTCATTGTTAAATTGCCCAATTTATGAACCCATGCCACATGCAATTCATTCGCTTTGTTTTCATCACCGTTTGCGACCATATCAACCCATTCCCCGGGAATATTGACCCCTTCTGGAAAAATATGCTCTATTGTCCAGACGGACTTTTTGTTTTTGCCTTGCGCCCACAAGTCAGTATGGATTTCTTTTGTTTGGTGATTTTCTTCGATCTTACAGAGTATAAAGCGAGTAACTGCAACATTGTCATCATAAATATCTCCTTCCAGCTTTTTTTTGAATGTATTGATATCGGAGAACCTCGTAGACTGGGTTAAATAGTTACTAATGGTAGATGGAGTTAAATCGTCTCTGTTTCGCTCACATTCATCTATTAGCCCTATGAAGATTGTGTCGAGGTCTCTTGTTCCTGGAAAATCTGTTAAATTTCTCCTAACGAAATATTTCATTAAAAACTTTATCGACCCTTCAATGAGTCCGTGATTATTTTCATGCTCTGCGAATAAGTAAAGTAGAAATGTGTAAGACGGAGCCGCCCCGATGTGCAATAAATCAGTCAGCCCGTTGTGATATTCGCTATCGCTTCCATTATCATCCGGCTCTACGAATAAGTTATACGCTCTGGATTTTTCAATCAATTCATCAAAAATAAATCCGGAATCTCGGTTTATTAGATTCTCATATATCTTGATTAGATTATGTTTCGTAGCTCTATGAAACTTCTCTACTTTTATTCGTTCTTTGTACTTAAATGCGTTATAATATTGTCTTAGAAATCTTTCTTGGATCGGGGGATCGGGCAAATTACCCACTAATTTTAACCATTCGTTATAAGCCTCGTCTACTGATCTAACTTTTTTATTCTCTAACTCCGATAAAATCTTATTTTTAATAATATCCATAGCAGAGAGGGGTATTCCACGATTATTCAAAGTTTCGAAAAGAACGAATGCATCTGAGTGGCTGTTCACCTCAATTTTAACCAACAAAGCTGAATATAT
>Ga0209121_10005580_pt1 | contig 11347 bp, 10 predicted proteins | sample Cruoilmetagenom3_FD_187292 | JGI IMG/M metagenome (GOLD analysis project Ga0209121, IMG submission 187292) | Oil polluted marine microbial communities from Coal Oil Point, Santa Barbara, California, USA - Sample 3 (SPAdes) (version 2) | ecosystem: Environmental > Aquatic > Marine > Oil seeps ...
TAGCTACCTTTGGCTCTACTACAATGCATTATTATATTTTAACAGAACCAATGTATATTGAATTTGAAGGAAAAGAGCCTGGAGCTGAAACAGTAGTTAGAGAAGGGAAGATAACATGGCAGAGGCCAAAATTACTTACTCCTTCTTACATACTTAGAGCGGAAGGATTTAGTGAAGAGGCAAGAGAAGCTTTTAAAATGTTAGCCAGAGAAGACCCTGACCTGGCCATGATGCTTTATAGTTTAAAATTTAAAAAGGATTCCGAAAAAATGGATATTGTTTCCAATTCTCTAATGGCAATAGCTAAGAAACTTGCTAATGAAATAGAAAAAAAGGGTGATGAATTTTGTACCATTATTAAAGGAGTAGATGAATTCTGGGACGTTTCACTGTCAAAGTTTATTCAGGAAATGGTAGTCAAAAGTGCCTATTTATCTCAGTTACCAGATTTAAGAGAAAAGAGTATTATTGAAGTGGGCAATACAGGCTACCCAGTAATTAAAAGGGACCTATATGGGATCCCAATCACAGCAAGAAATGAAATAGAAAGACTATTTAAACTGTATGAAAAAGGAGAGCTTGAGCCATATAAATTAAAACAGGAATTGGATAGATGGGGAGTATTTGATCAGTACCAGGACAGGTTTTTTAATTTTTTCAAAAGGAGTTAAAAATGGGGGAGAAAATAAAAACTGCTATTGAAATTGCTATGGAAAAGGCAGCCAGAATTGGTGAATTATCTCCAGAAGAAAAAGAAAAGATAGAAAATAAAGAGAAGCTTAAACCTATAATGGCAGAATTTTATAAAGGCAAGCTTAGTCCAAATGACTTATGGCAGAGATTAAAAGGGAGTAAGTTATCATTGTTAGTAGAAACTCAGCTGAATTTAATTAATTCACTCAGGTTGGAAAATCCTCAGGCAGAGCTTCAAAAAAGAAAAAAGGGTATATTAGCTCTGGAGACTCTTAAAAAAGATCAGAATACATCAATGATTGAACTAAATCTGAATTTGATTGAAGATTTACAGAGGAGAGCTAAAGAAGAAAAAGAAAGAGCTTATAATAATTTGAAAGCAAATATAGAAAAAAATCCTCAGGCAAGGATGAGGGAAGTTAAACAGGGGCAGGCTACAATAGTTATGAGACTATCTGCGGATGAAGCTGCAAAGCAGAGTCCTCAATGGAAACAATTCCTTTTAGAGCATGAAAGAAGATATAGTCAGGAGTTTGCAAAAATAGTTGAAAAGTTAAAAGTAGAGTTAAAGTAGTTAAAATTCCTATAATTAAAATTATTTTTTCACTCACTTTTATATTGCTATAGATGTTCTCAACATAACAAGCAAGCAATTAGTTATTTGACAACATGAATTTTAATAGATATACTCATATACGTAAAAATGTAATACAAAAATAATAAGAGGTTTGATTATGATAGAGAGAAAGCAAGATTATTTTAGAGTACCAATTACTATGCCTTCTGACATGGTTTCATTCTTAGAAAATCTGGGAATAGAGTGTAAAAAATCAGGTGGTCATAAGATAGCAAATACTATGATTGTCAGGAGTGCTGTAAAACTTTTAATGGATATGGATCTTGATATATCAGGGGTAAGGTCAGAAGAAGAACTGGAGAGTAGAATAAAGGATGCTGCTAAAAGGTATAAGTAGAAATTTTAAAGAGGCTGCAAGAATTTTATCTTCTAATTCCAAATTTAATTTTTTTTAATTATTCTAATCTTTAAATTAATTCAAAAATTTTTTAAAACTAATCACTATGCTTATTAATTTAAAATATTTTTAATGTATTTGTATTGAATTAAAATAATGATGACTAATTGTTTATTTTATATTCTAAATGGTTATAATAATGGAGATTTATTATAGGATATTAGAGGTTTTTAGCTTGTAACTTTAAAATTTGGACAATAATAAAATTAAATAGAGATTTCATATTCATATGATACAGATATAATAATAGATAAATTACGAACTTTTATTTGGAAAAATTAGCTAGATAGGAGAATAAATAAAAATGCAGGAGATAAAAACTGATTTACTGATAATAGGTGCTGGACCTGGAGGATTAGGTGCAGCATTATATGCTTCAAGAGCTGGGCTTAATTTTGAAATAGTAGAAAAATATATGGCTGGTGGGCAGATAATAAATACTGAATTTATTGAAAATTATCCTGGATTTAAGGATGGTATATCAGGCTTTGAAATCGCCCAAAATTTGGTAGAGCACTGCAGGAAGTTTAGGGTGAATATAAATGAGTACTTTGCTATTGATTCTATAAAAATGGTAGAAGAGTCAAATTCAGGCGAAAAAGTTAAGACGAATGATCCTAAAAATTCAAGCCTGGATAAATCCAGGGATGTAAAACAATTTAAATTTAATTGTTTTGGTGATGATAGAGTCATATTAACCAAATCTTTAATCATAGCTACTGGCGCAAGTCCAGGTAAACTGGAGGTTGAGGGAGAGGATAAGTTTATCGGCAAAGGAATTTCTTTTTGTGCTACTTGTGATGGAGCTTTATATAGAGATAAGATAGTAGTAGTAGTTGGAGGTGGAGATACTGCTATAGAGGAAGCACTTTTTTTAACTAAATTTACAAGGAAGGTGTATATAATTCATAGAAGGGATGAGCTTCGTGCTGTCAAAATTTTGCAAAATAGAGCATTTGAAAATAAAAAGGTTGAATTTTTGTGGAGTTCTATTATAGAAAAATTCATAGGACAGGATAAGCTTGAAGAAATTGTTATAAAGAATAAGAAAAATGATCAAAAATATAATCTAAAAGTGGATGGTGTTTTTGAGTATGTTGGGATTAAGCCTAATTCTAATCTCGTTAAAGATTTGGTGAAATTAGATGAGAATAATTTTATAATTACTGATTTTAGGATGGGAACTTCTGTTGAAGGTATATTTGCAGTTGGTGATGTAAGGAATACTCCTCTTCGTCAGGTAATAACGGCAGTTGCTGATGGTGCAATAGCAGCAATGTCTGTAGATAAATATTTAAATAACTTACCGTAGTTAGCAATTCTTTGCTTTCAAAGGCTGAAACCGGAAGGTTAGAGAGAGAGAGGAATTAAGTAAAAGTGGAAATAATTAAAGAAGACTCTTCGGGTGAAAAAGTTGTAGATATTCAAAGGAGATTAAGACTTTTAGGATATAGCCTGGGGAAAAGTGATATTGATGGTATTTTTGGCAGTGAAACTGAAAATGCTGTTAGAAGGTTTCAGCAGGATAGAGGAATTTTAGTAACTGGCACAGTATGCCAGGAAACCTGGCAGCAATTAGTGGATGCAGGGTATAAAATTGGAGATAGAATGCTGTATTTAAAACATCCACCCTTTAGAGGCGATGATGTAAAAATACTTCAATTCTGGCTTAAAACGTTAGGGTTTTATCCATATAATGAGAATGGAATATTTTGTGAAAGAACACAGGAAGCATTAATGGAATTTCAGAAGAATATGAATATACCAGTTGATGGTATAGTTGGTCAGGATACGTTGCAGCATCTAAAAAATTTAAAAAGAGTTATCCTATCCCGTAAGACTTCAAACTTTCCTTTAATTAAGGATTATAACAGAAAAAAGAAACAGGGAAATGTTAAAATTATCTTAGATTTTGGTGAAGATATAAATGATATTGGAAGTAGTGCAAAATATTATAAAGAGAAAATATATATATGCAGGGGTGTAGTTAATTTCTGTAAAGATATATTGATTAAAAATGGTATAAAAACTATGCTTACTGTAAATGACGATGAAAATCAAAGTCTTTTTTTATTTGATAGAATTAATTATGCAAACAGGAGTGGTGGAGACATTATAATTAGTATAAATTTAAATTATTCTATAGATGAAGATGCTAATGGAAGTAGTTGCTTTTACTTTAAAGGATTTAAGTCCTTTTCTGTTGCTGGAAGTAGGATTGCTAATTTAATTCAGGACAAGCTTTCTGGTAATTTAAAGCTTTTAGATTGTAGAGTGCATGGGGCAAATTATGCTATTTTAAGGGAAACATCTATGACGTCTATACTGGTAGAACCTGCTTTTATTTCAAATACAGTTGAAAGAGAAAGTTTAAAGAAGTCAGCTTATCAGATGGCTATAAGCAAGTGTATAGCTGAAGCAGTTTTGGAGTTTTTGGGAGAATAGTTTATATATAAATTTATGTACGTGTCAGAAAGCTCAGAGAGACTTACTGCTATAATGCTCTTTGATAATATAAAAGAAATTTTTAATATTTCAGAGGATAATTAAAATTACATCTTAAATTATTGTGTTTTAGGATAATGCTGTAGTAGTGTTATAATAGTAAAAACAGTAATTTTATAATGATAACGATAAAAAAGTTAATTAAAAGTAATTTTTACAAAATATCAATATTTCTATTTGTTGGCATTTTTGTTCTAACAGGGTGCAGAAGTTATGACAGCAGGTTCGATATAGTTTATTTTTTTAAGACTGAACCAGAGAAAGCTGTATTGGATTTCATGCAATCTTTAGAAGACGGGGATACTTATTATATATATGATAATTTATTACCGAATAAAGATAAAAATAATATCAGTAGAGAAAAATTTGCAAAGGAATTCATAGATATACTTTCTGATGTAGATGAAATAGAGGTTAAAAGGACTGTTTATTTAGGATATGAAAACAATATGAGTAAAGTAGTAGCAGAGTTCGAAATTAAGTATAAGAATGGAGAAGTAAAGCAGTATAAAAAATATTTATATTTAATTGAAGAAAATAACAGGTGGAAAATTGTTTTTGAAAAGACCTTTATATAAAAAGTAATATATTCTATAATATATTCTATTATGAAGCTATTATATTTTAATATAATAATTTTTTAAGAATATGATAAAAAAAATAAAATTAGTTTCAGTACTTTCCTTCTGCCTGACTGTTATTATTATTTTTACCTTTGGCTGTCTTAATGATAATACTAGTAGTAGTGGTGGTTTGCTTACAGATGTTTCTAAAGATGAGGGCGAATCAGAGAAAAGTTCACTAACCGGAGTTGATATTGATGAAAAGCTTTCTGATATAGAAAGGAAAATAGTAAGTTCTCCTACTATTATACCTCCTTTACCTGATGAAGAGCTGTGCTCCAGTGGAGATCGTGAGTTGATTTTTATTAAGGGTTATGCTGATAAGGGTTGCAACGTAGAAATTTATGTGAATGGATTATTAGTGGAGGGCAGTATTGCTGTAGATGATAAGGGTTATTTTGAGACTTCAGATGGTATAGAGATTATTAAAGGAGAAAATGAAGTAGAGCTTATAGCAGTAAGTCCTGTCTGGGGCAGGAGTAACCCTACTAAAATTAGTATATTTTTAAATGTGCCAGAGGAAGTTACTTTCAAGGTATATGACAGTGCCGATAGTCTAAAGGAGATTGAAGATACTTATTTCTCCAGGGTAAGTAATCCTTCTGTATATATAGAAGGCTATTGTCAGCCCGGGTCCCAGGTTTCTTTGCAGGTAAATGATATAGTGGTGAGTGAGTATGAAAGTGATGATGGGACATTTTCATTTGAAGAAATAGAGCTTAATTTAGATAATAATGAGATAGTTTTATGGTCGCTAACAAGTGATGGATTTACCAGTGTACCGGCTTCCAGGGATATTGTAGTTTCAAAAGATGTTTGTTCTCCAAATCCTTCTGATCTTTCAGGATATCATGATGAAAGTGGAAATCACTTAAGCTGGCTAAATAGTACTGATGAGAATTTTCTATCATACAAACTTGTTAGAGTAGAAGATCCGTGCGTGAATCCTGATTATCCTGAGGATGATGTCATTTATACTTTTGAAAATGTGGAATCAGATTCCTATGTTGATAGTGATATTGAAGAAGGGAAGTCTTATTTTTATACGCTGTGGACTCTTGATAAAGCAGGATATGCAGTGTCAAGTAGTGTGCTTGCACTTCCCAAGCCTGTTTATTCTATTAGCATTGATGAGGTACCGCCATTTGAGGATGTAAGTGCAGGCAGAAGAGAATGGTTTTACAGATATTATGAAATAACAAATACCGGAAATGTAACTGTGAATTTACAACCGATGATGGTGTGGGTAAAACTTGACCCTGAACCTGACGAAGAAATGCTGCTTTCACCATTGTGGGAAGTGCATATCTGGAATCCTGACAGCGATGAATATTATTATGATGATGAAAATATTACAAGCACCCATATTGCAGATTGGGTCAACACTGGTGGGACTACTGAGGTTGAAGAAGAACCTACATATAATGATGAAGATACTGATGATGATGGTGTTGATGATTATTTTACTAAGACAGTAACAAAAATCAAGACTACTAGGAAAACTGCACCAGGTGAAGGCAAGAGAATTATGACAGTAACTGTGATCACAACCATAACTGTGACAGATCGTACTACCGGTGCTATAGTTAGTGAAACTACTACAACTGACACTTCTACTGAAATAGTAGAACCTGAAAAAATTGGTAATCCTATTGAGGGATTGGGACCAGGCGAAAAAGTAAAAATAGCTATTAAAGTCCAGAATGTTTCTGCTGAAAATTTTGCTACAATTACTGTTCACTTCCACTTTGCACCAGTAGACTGTGATGGATACTTCTTTACCGATGAAATAGTTTCTACTGGAGATATTACTGTATATAGCAGTGGGAGAAATTAAAACTTCAAATTTTCTATTTTATTATTATATAATTTGTATTATTATTTTTCTCTGAATTCTAAATATTCTACGTAAGGAAAGAGGGTTTGTGCTTATGGGTGAGAAAAAAAGTAAGAAGAAAATTGAAAAAAGTTTTAAGAGTGTGAGTAATAGATCTGGTAATGGGAAATATAAAGAAGAAATGAAGGAATTTAAGAAGGCTGAGGAGAAAGCAGGCAAGGATATATCTACAAAAAGACTGGGAGAAGAATTAGAAGTAGAAGAACTATCAGAGGAGGTAAAACTTTTAAGAAAAGAATTAGATGAATATAAAAAAATTGAGGATGATTATTTAGATAGAATTAAAAGACTGCATGCTGATTATGATAATTATAGAAAAAGGACTCTTAAAGAACAGGTAGAATATATCAGGAGAGCAAATAAGGATTTGATAGAGAAGTTGCTTCCAGTAGTTGATAGCTTTGAGAAAGCTTTGGAAGTTGGTAAAGATTTAAAAAGTGAGAATGATGAATTTTATAAAGGCATAAATATGATTTATAGAAAATTAATGGATGTACTGGAGAAAGAAAATATAAAAGTTATAAATCCAGAAGGAGAAGAATTTGACCCACAGTTGTGCGAAGCTGCAGCGACTGAAGCTGTGGAAGATGTAGATGAAGGGACTATACTGGAAGTGCTTAGAAAAGGTTATATGATAGACGATTTTTTAATAAGACCGGCAGTAGTAAAAGTGTGCAAAAAGAAAAATAATAAATAAGGCTAAATCAGTATGAAAATTGCAATATCTGGAAAAGGTGGGGTAGGAAAAACAACTCTAGCTGCTTGTCTTGCAAGATATTATGCTGAAAATAATTATAAAGTTATAGCAGTGGATGCTGATCCTGATGCCAATCTTGCCTCTGCTTTAGGGCTGGATTATGATAAAGCTTCTAAAATTACTCCTCTAACTGAAATGTCAAAATTAATTGAGGAAAGAACTGGAGCTAAACCTGGTGGATATGGAGCATATTTTAAGTTAAATCCAAAAGTTGATGATATCCCTCAAAAGATTGGTATAGATATTAATGGAGTTAGACTTCTTGTTGCAGGTACTATTAAAGCAGGAGGTAGCGGATGTTATTGTCCAGAAAATGTCCTTCTTAAAAGATTATTCGGACATCTGGTTATAGATAGAGATGAGGTAGTTATTCTGGATATGGAAGCCGGGATTGAGCATTTGAGCAGGGGGACTTGTGAAAGTGTGGATATTTTAATAGTGGTAATAGAACCCGGTCTTAGAAGTATTCAAACAGCTAAGGCAGTTAAAAAAATGTCAGAGGACCTGGGAATAAAGTCTTTATTTATTATTATTAATAAATTAAAAACAGCTGAAGAAAAAGAACTTTTAGAGAAGAGTTTAAAAGATTTTAAAGTGTTTGGAGAACTTCCATATAGAGAAAAAATAAGAGAGTCAGACTTAAAATATTATTCACCCTGTGAGGCTGATAATCAGTTTAAGGATTCAATAGAAAAAATTGCTGTTAAGATTAGTGATTATATAAGTGGTAATAAGCAACAGAAAAAATAGTAAGCAAAATATCTAAGTAAGCAAAATATCTAAGTTAGAAAATATCCAGGTAAAAAAAGGCGGTTAATTTTGTACAGAATAGTTAAAAAAGAAAATCTTGTTGAAGGTATAAGCAGATTTGATATTAAAGCTCCTCTTATTGCAAGTAAAGCTAAAGCAGGACAGTTTGTAGTTGTCAGATTAAATGAAGAAGGTGAAAGAATTCCTTTAACAATTGCTGAAAGTAGACCTGAGCAGGGAATAATTAGCCTGGTTTCTATGAAAGTTGGGAAAACTACATACATGTTATCTAATTTAAATCAAGGGGATAATATATTGGATGTAGTTGGTCCATTAGGGAAGAAAAGCGAAATAAAGAAATTTGGAAGAGTTATATGTATTGGAGGTGGCGCGGGTATTGCTCCTGTCATGCCAATAGCCCGAGAACTTAAAAAAGCAGGAAATTATATTGTTTCAATAGTTGGAGCTAAAAGTAAAGATTTACTGATTTTTGTTAAAGAGATGAAAGATACAAGTGACGAATTTTATGTTTGTAGTGATGATGGAACTATAGGTTTTCATGGTTTTGTTTCAGATTTTTTGTGTGAGTTTTTAGAGAGAAATAAAGATAGCAAGGATGGAAATATTAAGGCCAGTATAGATAGAGTTGTAGCAATTGGGCCTGCTCTTATGATGCGTGCTGTAAGTGATGTTACTGGAGGTTACGGGATAAAAACTATTGTATCGTTGAACTCTATAATGGTAGATGGAACTGGTATGTGCGGAACGTGCAGGGTAGAAGTTGGAGGTGAAACAAAGTTTGTATGTGTTGATGGTCCAGAGTTTGATGGTCATAAAGTGAATTTTGATTTACTTATTTCAAGACAAAGAATGTATTATAGTGAAGAAAAAAAGTCTTTAGATTTATATAAGGAAAAGTGTAAAAGTAAAAAAATGTGAGGATTATAAAAGGTAGGTTGTAGATTATTATAGTTAGATTAGAAAGATTGGAAAGGATGTAAGCTGTAGGATATGGCAGGAGAGAGAAGCAGTAAAGGGTCTAAGAAGATTAAAGTCCCAAGGACAAGAATGCGTCAGCAGGATCCACAAAAAAGGATAAGAAATTTTGAAGAAGTAACTCTGGGTTACAGTGAAGAAGATGCTGTTAGAGAAAGTATGAGATGCCTGCAGTGCAAAAAACCTCGCTGCATTGAAGGGTGTCCAGTAGAGATAGATATAAAAAGCTTTATAGATTTAATTAGTAGGAGGCAGTTTGACAGGGCACTTGAGAAGATAAGAGAAAAAAATTCTATGCCTGCGATTTGCGGCAGAGTTTGCCCTCAGGAAGATCAATGTGAAAAAATGTGTATCCTTGGTGTTAAAAATGACCCTGTTGCGATAGGAAGATTGGAGAGATTTGTAGCTGATAGAGAGCTAAATGAAAAAGAAGAAAAAGAAGGAGAGCTCAAGCATTTAATTAAGGCTGCTAATAAGGGTTTGAGCAGCAGTGATAATTTGAGAATTAAAGTTGCAGTAATAGGTTCAGGACCAGCTGGCCTTACCTGTGCTGGAGAACTTGCAAAGATGGGATACATAGTAACTATATTCGAAGCTTTGCATAAACCAGGCGGGGTACTTGTATATGGGATTCCTGAATTTAGATTGCCTAAAAAAATTTTATATAAGGAAGTGGAATTTGTAAAAAGCTTAGGAGTAGAGATAAAATTTAATATGGTGGTAGGAAAAATTTTTACAATTGATGATTTATTAAACGATGGCTACAGAAGTATTTTTATCTCCACAGGAGCAGGGCTGCCATATTTTATGAATATAGCTGGAGAAAATTTAAATGGAGTATATTCTGCTAATGAATATCTTACTCGTTCAAATTTAATGAAGGCATACCTGTTTCCAAAATGGGATACTCCAATTGCGAGAGCAAATAAAGTGGCAGTTGTTGGTGGGGGAAATGTAGCAATGGATTCAGCAAGAACTGCCAGGAGGCTTGGTGCAGAACACGTATATCTTATATATAGAAGAAGTGAAGTAGAAATGCCTGCAAGGAATGAGGAAATAGAACATGCTAAAGAAGAAGGAATTGAGTTTATGCTTCTTACCAATCCAGTTGAGGTTATAGGAAAAGATGGATGGGCGAGTAGAATAAAATGTATAAAGATGCGGCTTGGAGAGCTGGATGATTCAGGCAGAAGGAGGCCTATCCCAGTCAGTGGATCAGAATATAGCATAGAAGTAGAAGCAGTGGTAATGGCTATAGGGCAGGGCCCTAATCCTCTTCTTACTTCTACTACTCCTGATTTAAAATTGACAAAGAGGGGCAATATAAAAGCAAACCTTGAAAGTTGCAAGACCAGTAAGAGGGGAGTTTTTGCAGGGGGAGATATAGTAACCGGTGCGGCTACTGTGATACTGGCTATGGGGGCAGGCAAAAAGGCTGCAAGAGCAATTGATGATTATATAAAAACTGGTAAATGGTAATAATTAGTTATAAATTTTAAAATCAGGTATAATTTTACAATAGTAGGGTTCAAAAGATTGCAGCACATTTATTTGAAAGTAGTTACTGGTAAGTTTAAGATAAATTTTAATAAAGTAAATTTAAGGAGCAGAAATGAGAAATAAATTATTAAAATTATTATTAATTGTAGTATCAGGTATTTTTTTATGTGGGATGATTTTAGCAGGCTGTTCTGCTTTTAAGTCAGCTGGGGGACGCAGTGAAGAAACTTATGAGGCTTCCATGGAGATGGTAGAAGAAGCTATCCCGGAATCTGAATTGATGGTTTCTGAAGAGAAGACACAGGCAAATTCCCGGGGTGGAGAAGCTGACTATAGCGATGAAGTAGCAGCAGAAGAGCCAGCCTACGGCAGTGATTTACCAGAAAGTATAGACAGAAAGATTATAAAGAGTGCCTATATTGAACTTGAAATTGAGGTTGGTAAGTTTGAAAGTAGCCTTTTTAAAATTGCAAGCTTTGCTGAACAAAATGGCGGTTTTATAAGCAACACCCAGAGTTATTCAGATTCAGAGGGTAAACTTACAAGTGGTAGAGTAACTGTAAGAATACCCTGTGGTAGTTTTGATTCTATA
>Ga0209121_10005582_pt1 | contig 11344 bp, 8 predicted proteins | sample Cruoilmetagenom3_FD_187292 | JGI IMG/M metagenome (GOLD analysis project Ga0209121, IMG submission 187292) | Oil polluted marine microbial communities from Coal Oil Point, Santa Barbara, California, USA - Sample 3 (SPAdes) (version 2) | ecosystem: Environmental > Aquatic > Marine > Oil seeps ...
ATTATAGTTTCAAAATTCATAAATGTTGAAGTTTCCCTTCCTTCTTTCTTCACAACCTGCTCCGTCATTGTTTTGAATAGAAGTAAACCTGACAATGTTCTATGTCCTCTTGCTTTAGCTTTAGCTGCCTGAATCAAGCTGTTTAGACCCTTTTCTATTTCTGAATAACCTTTTCTTGTTATTTATATACTTACCCACTTGAAATGAGAAAGAACCAAAAATCATTTATCTTGCAAAAAATACTTGTAATGTTAAGAAAACAGGATATAAGATTTTTGAGATATATTGAAAAATCCATAATAGAGCTTATTGAATTTATTAAATATCATAGGAAAAGTAAATAAGAATAAAAACAGGGATTCTTCGGAAGCAAATAAGTTTTGCTTTCTCAGAATGACATTAACACCATTTCGAATTTCGGGTAACTTCATTTCGGATTGCAAATAGAAATTATTCACTTCGTGAATGGAAGATAGTAACAGGTGAGACATCTTGCCTCACTGAGACAATCGGGACTGGGAAGTCCCTCCTACAGAAACGAAAAAAAACCAGATGAACCAGAAACGGGAAACACCATTTCGGATTTAACACCTGACACCTAACATCTGTCATCTAACATCTACAGACGAGATTCTTCCATAGTAAATAACCTTCGCTTGCTCAGAATGACAAAATCCCCCTTTATCCCCCTTTTTCAAAGGGGGAAATGAGTGAATAAGTTTTCAAGGGGAAACCGAGATGCTGAAACAAGTAATGTCACCCTGAATTTTTTTCAGGGTCGGCATGACAATTCACGGAGGTTTAGAGCATAGTTGAAAATTTAATATTTTTGGCATAGTGATGTAAAAAAACTCTTGATTTTTTGGCATAATTATGTTATTATTATTAAAAAGGAGAATGGATGATAAAGAGAGAGATATTTGAGGATCTGATTTCATGGTTTGACAGGGATAAGGTTATAGTAATAAAAGGAGCAAGACAGGTAGGTAAAACTACACTTCTTTTAGGATTGAAAGAACTACTTGAATCAGAAAAAAGGAGGGTTGTCTATATTGCAGCGGATGAATACAGTGATAGAGAATTTTTTGAGAACCCCAGGTTATTCCTGAAATTTCTTGAATACGAGTATGGATTTGCAAGTAATATGTATGTCTTTATTGATGAATTCCAATATATCAAAGAGGCGGGACTCTTTGTAAAGATTCTTCGAGACATTATAAAGAGGCAAAGACTTGATATAAATATTGTTGTAAGTGGCTCCTCAAGTCTTGAAATCTCAAAAAATACAGAATTTCTTACGGGGCGGAAGGTAGAATTTTTACTCTCTCCTTTTTCGTTTTATGAATACCTTTCTACTGATAAACAATTTTCTCATAAGTTTCAATTGTTTGATAGGTTCAAAGATATGGTAGATTTCTATTGCATATACAAGAAAGAACTGAATCAAAAATTTGCTTCATACATTCGTTGGGGAGGATACCCCGAGGTAGCACTTGAAAAAGAAGGGTCCCGTAAAAAGGTTATCTTAAAAGAGATCATTCGTACATATATAGAAAGGGACATTTCGGGTTTTTTGAATGTTGAAAATGTTTCAGGGTTTAATAAACTTGTAAAACTTCTCGCTAAGCAAACGGGTTCACTTGTAAATAAGAATGAACTTTCCAATACTCTGAACCTGCATCATAAAACACTCACAAAATATTTGGATATATTAGAAGGAACATTTGTATTTTCTTTCGTAAGTCCATTCTTTACAAACATAAGGAAAGAAATATCCAGGATGCCGAAGGTCTATGTAAACGATACAGGCATTTACTACTATTTTAATCCTATAGAACCACTTCTATTTGATTCAATTGCAGGACAAATAGCTGAAAATTATATTTATAACACATTAAAAAGTCTGAAAGGAATAGACAGTATAAATTTTTATCGCACTATCTCAAAATCAGAAGTAGATTTTGTGATAAGGGAGGAATCTAAAATAATACCTATAGAGGTGAAATTCCGTTCGAAAGTAAAAATACCTGTTTCTCTAAAACATTTCCAGAAAATGTATAAAGCAGAAAAGAGTATTATTGTTACGAAAGATGAGATAAAAAAGGAAGGAGAAACCTATTTTATTCCTGTAACGATGTTCGGACTCATAGAAATATAAATGCAACTGGCGATATATAACAGAGATTTTAAGGGATTAGAAGGAGGTAACCTTTTCCCTTGACTTTTCAGAAAAGTTGTATTAAAGATAAACAATGGCCTCGAAAGAAATAATTAGGAAAGAGAAGCGGTGTGTGGTGCTGACAGGTGCTGGTGTCTCTGCTGAGAGTGGGGTTCCTACATTCAGGGGGGAATCGGGATTATGGAAAGAGTACAGGGCTGAGGAACTTGCAACACCAGAGGCTTTTATGAGAGACCCTCAAATGGTATGGGAATGGTATAACTTCAGAAGGGAAACTTTATCAAAGGTAGAGCCTAATCCTGCCCATTATGTTATAGCAGATATGGAAAGATTTTTTTCTGATTTTATGCTTATTACCCAGAATGTAGATAACCTCCACAGGAAAGCAGGGAATAAAAACATTTTAGAACTGCATGGTAATATTCTAAAAAACAGATGCCTTAACTGTGGGAAAAAATACGGAGAAATTGTCTCCAAAGAAGTCAAAAAATGTGAGTGTGGGGGCTCTATCAGACCCGATGTTGTCTGGTTTGGTGAGAATCTGGATAGGAAAGTGTTAGAGGAGGCATTCCTCAAATCAGAAGAAGCGGAAATATTCTTTGTTATTGGAACATCTGGCGTTGTGCAGCCTGCTGCTTCCCTGCCGTATATTGCTAAGGAAAATGGCGCATATATTATTGAAATAAATATAGAGCGAACCCCCATCACCTCTATTGCAGACGAATTTATCCCCGGAAAGGCAGGAGGGGTAATGGAGGGAATGAGAAAGATGTTCGTTTAAGGGGTTGAAATTTGAAAATACCTCAATATATCCATATTACAGAAGGTAGGAAAGAGACAAAAGAAGCATTTGAGAAACTCTTCCTTGTTGAAACCCCAAAAAGGATACTACTCGTCACATCCACTTCACCAGCAGGGAAACTGAAATGGCTTTTGGATTTTTTAAGAAAATATAATACGGAAAAACTTGTAATTGAAAATAGTGATGGAAAAGCCCTCGATAAAACCATTAAGAAGCTCAAAAAGGGCTCATTTGATTATTGCATCGGCATCGGAGGGGGTAAAATCCTCGACATCGCAAAATATGCTTCGTTTGTTGAGGGAACAAAATTTATCTCCTTTCCAACCCTTCTTTCACACGATGGGATAGCATCACCGGTCGCGGTAATAAAGGAAGGAAAGGAATGGTCGGAAAGTAGAACTGCTGCCCCCCCATTGGGGGTTATCGTCGACCTTAAAACAGTGGCAGAAGCCCCGAGAGCATCGCTTCTCTCTGGTATAGGCGACCTTACAGCAAATCTCTTCGCATCAATGGATGCAGAAATATCCAGAGAAGTTTGTAGGGAAGGGTACAACGAACTGGCAACGGGGATTGCTCGTTTCTCCTCCCTTCTTGTATTTCCCCATTTTTCAGAGATTTCATCAGAGAAAATCCCCACAGAGGAATTGAGACACCTTGCATGGGGACTTATCTTAAGTGGTATTTCAATGTCTATTGCTGGGAATTCACGACCCGCAAGTGGAGCAGAACATAAGATAAGTCATTCTATTGATTACCTCTTTCCCTCCTCGATTTCGCACGGATATAAGGTTTCCATCGGCAATGTTATCTCAGCCTTCCTTCACAAACAATACAGAAGAGAAATTATTGAATTCAACCTTTCATTAGGTTTACCCGTACTCTGCAGTGATATCGGAATAAAAAAGGAAGATTTTGTAGATGTAGTTCTCTATGCAAGAAAAATAAAACCCAATAGACACACCATTCTCGAGGAAAAAAAGTTGACAAAAAAGGCTGTGATAAAACTGCTGGACGAGATAGAAGAAACCAAGGGAGACCGAGGGGAATTTATATGATGGATTTAACGGAAAGTATAAAAGAGAAGGCAATAGAATTAGGTTTCAGTAAGGTGGGAATAACGGATACTACACCATTCCTTGAAGAAATTCATACACAATATACCCAATGGATTCAGAAAGGTTATAATGCTAAGATGGATTATCTTGGGAGAAACAGGGACAGGAGATTAAATCCATCGATGATTTTCGAAGGTGCCAAGTCCATTGTTTCTGTTGCAATAAATTACAATCCTGGTAGGCTACAGAAAAAGGATAAAGATTATGCCTTTATATCACGGTATGCTCTGGGTTATGATTATCACAGGGTTGTTACAGATAAACTTGAAACTTTACTGGGTTTTATCGAAAAGGAGACAAAAGGTGGAGTAACAGGAAGGGTATATTGCGACACAGCTCCGCTTCTGGAAAAAGCCATTGCCGAGCGTGCAGGTCTGGGATGGCTCGGCAAGAATACTGCATTGATTACTGAGGAGTTCGGCTCCTGGGTTTTTCTTGGAGAAGTTATACTCGATACAGAACTCAGGAAAGATACCCCTGGTAAAAACCTATGCTCAGATTGTAATCTATGTATTAATGCCTGTCCAACAGGAGCAATCACTGCACCAGGAATAATAGATGCTTCGCGATGCATCTCATACCTCACCATAGAAAACAGGGAAAACATTCCCGTAGAACTGAGAAAGATTTTGGGCAATAGGGTTTTCGGTTGTGACATCTGCCAAGAGGTTTGTCCTTTTAATAGCAATGTTATAAAAACTGAGGAGCCTCTTTTAGAACCGCAAAAAGATTTATTATCTATCTCTCTTGAAAAACTTTTCATACTTACAAGAGAAAATTTTGAAGAACAATTTAAGGATTCTGCAATTAAGAGAGCAAAGCAAAATGGTCTCTTAAGAAACATCATCGTTGCAATGGGAAATTCTGGCGATAAGAAATATTTACCTCTCTTAAGAAATATGCTAAACGAAGAAAATGTTATAATCAAAGAAAGCGCAGCATGGGCAATTGGTAAGATAGGTGACAGATGACAGGTTACAGGAAACAGATTACTTCCTATTTCAAAGACAAGTTTATTTATTTTCGAGGATGAGTTCGGCAATAAGACACATAAGGGATAAAACGATAAAGAACAGGAAGAGATCAACCCATTTTTTTCCTGATGATGTGAAGGTTTTTACTTCCTCAGATTTCTTTATGTCAGGGAAAAGGGTTTTAAGTTCCTCAAACGAGAAAGCATCAAGCCTTGATTCCTTCACATTTGTATTAACCGCAACAGGTATGGTTTCACCCTGCTGCGAAACAAATCTATAAATCCCGGGGATATCTATATCCTTTAATATATAGTTTACCTCATCCATTCTCTTTAACGGTATCGGCGATTTTTTCCTGTTGTCGGGTGTTATAAATAACGGTTCCTTTACTTCCTTTGAAAAAGAGAGTTTAATAGGCGCACCTACATTGAATAAAGGAATCCTCTCCTGCTTCCGGGCAAGATAGAATGTCAATTTATAGATGAGTGGAACAAAAATGGCTTTGATGGGTAGTTGTGTCCATTCAGGGTCAATGGAAAAAGGGAGGAGCACAATTTTGCCTTTATTGATATTTCCTGTAAGCATCAGAGGGTCCCCATTCTTACATTTAATTACTTCCCTCATATTTGACTCTATCCTGAAATACCGGAAGAACTTTGTGTCGTAAAGATTTTTTAAACCCTTATCTCTAAAATCAGAGAGTGGTTCAAAACCTACATCCACCATCTTCACTCTGAAGAAACCCTTCTCTGTATACATTTTTCTCTCGATATGAATACCTCCGAGAACATCTTTATTTATTTCACTCTTAAATGCATTACCCATCACAATCAAAACGGAGCCACCATTAGCAAGGAAATCCATTGACCGCACCTTTACAGAACCATTCAACTTTGTATTATAAAGGATAAGAAGGTCGTAATCTCCTAAATTAACCCTTGAAAACTCTTCAGGTGCAATGGTTTTAAGTTTTATCGGTGAATTTAATCCCGGGGAGAGCGCATTTGCCAGGTAATAATACTCATTCGTCTTCCCTACAAGAAGCACATTCAGATTTTCCGGTATATAGAAAGAAAAATAGTAACTATTATCCATAGCAAGAGCATCACCACCTGTGCGGAAGAATCCACTTCTGTAACCTGCTTCGAGCGGTTCGATTTCAAAAACGGTCTTTGCCCGGGAAGCTGTTTGCTTTTTTGCACCCTTCATTACACCATTCATAAATAACTCAATAGGGTTTTGCCCCTCTTCTCTGGATATTAGTTCAGGAAAGAGTTTTAGTCTGATACCCGATAGAGGAAAAGGTGGTTCTATTCTGTAACCCGAGAAAAAGAGATTCTTTTCATCCCTTTCTATGGGGAAGGCATAAACATCTATCCCTTTTTTTCCCAGTCCTTCGGATACGGACTGGACATTCTTAAGTCCTGACTTTTGAAAATCAGAAACAATATAAACCCTCTTTGAAAATCCCTCCTTTTGAAGAAGACTCTTTTCTGCCTCTCCCAGAGCGGGAAGCAAATCGGTAGCCCTGTATGTTACCTTAAGATTATTTAGAAAAACGATGAGTTCTGTCCTATCAGATATTTCCTCTATCCCTTCTACCCTATCACTAAAAGCAATGAGCAGTATCCTATCACTGCTGTTGTATGTTTTGAAAACCCTCAGCACCTCATTTTTTGCTTTTTCAAAAACTCCCTCCATTCCCATACTCATCGAAACATCCAAGAGTATTGCAACATCCCTTGGCGCCTCTTTTCCTAAAAAAGAGAGGGGGGATTCGACAAGTGGATGTGAAAAAGCTATAATAATAAATGTAATAAACAAAATACGGAGCAGCAGGAGTAGTAATTCCCTTATGCGCAGCCAAACCGAAGTGCTTTTCTTCATCTCCTTAAGAAGATAAATAGAAGAGAATGGCTTTTCTCTTATCCTTCGTCTTCCAAGAAGGTGAAGAATTAAAGGGATAACAGCAAGAAGGAGACCAAAAAGATAAAATGGGTGTAATATATGCAACATATTATTTCATCTTTCTTCTCTTGGAAAGGTAAGAAAGAAGCGCCCTGTCATAAGCTGTATCTGTCCTCAGAAACTGATAATCAATAGAATTATTTCTGAAATCCCTCTTGTATGATTTTATAAGATTATTCATCTTTTCACAATATTCTTTTCTTATACTCTTAGGGTCCACAGTAATTTTTTCATTGGTTTCCATATCCCTGAAAAGCATATCCTTACTGTAGGGAAAAACCACTTCTGTCGGGTCAAGTATATGAAAAACAAGAACCTCGTTTTTTTTGTGCCTGAATATTTTCAATGCTTTAACAGTGCTCTTATAATCATCCAAAAGGTCTGAAAATAGGATGATTAACCCTCTTCTCTTAATCTTCTCGGCAAGTTCGAAGAGAACAGTAGAAAGTGAAGTTTCTCCCCCTGGTTCTAATTTATTGAGCTCCCTTAAAAGTATATTTAGATGGTTTTTTCTGGAGCTGGGTGCAATATAGGAATCCAATTTTTTGGAAAAAAGGAGTAGACCAACAGCATCTTTCTGTCTAAGTAGAAGGAAAGAAAGGGCGGATGCAAGATATTTTACATACTCGAGCTTTGAAATGCCCTCTGGGCCAAATCCCATGGACCCACTCCTGTCGACAATAAGGTATGCTTTAAGGTTTGTTTCCTCTTCAAACACCTTCACATAGTATCTATCTGTCTTTCCAAAAACCTTCCAGTCCACATATCGGAGTCCATCACCTGGTTCGTATTCCCTATGTTCGGCAAATTCCACGGAAAATCCATGATAAGGACTCTTGTGAAGTCCAACAAGAAAACCTTCAACAACCATCCTTGCAATGAGGTCAAGCCCTTTCAATTGCGAGATGAATTTTGGGTCAAGGTAATGTAAATAACTCCTATCTAATCTTCTCATCGTCCCATCTCTTATTTTGCATAGAAATAAATATAACATAAATAAGGTGTCAAGTAAAGTATTTTTAATGGGAAATGGATAGGCGGGTATCGATCTTCTTTATATTTTTTGCTTGACAGACAAAGGTTTTTTGGATATTATATATAATATATATCGAAAGATACGGCAGTCATTGTGTCATAGCGAAAAAAGGAGGTTCAATGAAATATAAATTTATGATACTCTTATTGGTTCTTTTTTTATTCTCTAACTGTGCAAAAAATATACAGAACTCACCACGCTCGACTATCGAGGCTTTTATAAAGAATGTAGAAAAATTGAATGAAAAATCACCAACAACAATCCAACAGGCAGAGAAGATTCTTAAGAAACTTTTTTCGACCGAGAAGGCTTACGAAGCATTTACCACAACATTTAGAAATATCAAAATAGAAGAGTATACTACAGAAGAAGCGGAGATGGAAAATTCTAACGCAACTGTTCTTGTGAAGATGAAGACAAAAGGATTGATAGGCACAAAGGAAGAAATAAAGCAATACAATTTTAATCTTGAAAAGAAGAATGCTAAATGGTTTATTAAGGATATTGCTGGCATCCTCCAAACCTTAGAGAAGAAACCACAAGAAAAAGAGGGAGAAAAATAACCTACATGGAAACCCTGGAGTAATTTTGTTAATATTCCTGAAGTATTTCCTAATCCTCATCGGTATAGTAGTAGGGATTTTCCTTCTATTTCTTGCTATTTCAGGATTCTGGAATGGTATTGTTAAACTCAAAAAAGAGAGGCAGAATGAGATTATTGGAATCCTGCTTTTACTAATATTTATCTTTATTCTGCTAAGTTTCTCCACATTCAGAACTGAAGATTTAAAGCGTGTTGCAACGGGCACAGTCTATAACTTTGGTGGTATAGCAGGTTTTCTCATTGCAAATTGGTGTTTCCGTTATATCGGATTATCTGTCTTCCTCCTTGCCCTTTTATTTCCTCTATGGGGTATTTTCCTCCTGACCCATAAAAATTTGGAAATCATCATAAAACCTTCTGCCCTCATCATCTTTCTCACATACTGGTTAAATATACTCTGGGCACTTCCGCCATTAAACGGTATATTAAAATCATCCATTTCTGTCTGCGGATTTATAGGAAAAGAGACTGCCAATTTTCTTATGAAGTTCACCGGTATACCCGGAGCATACATAATTCTTCTGCTCTTTCTTACTATTCTTCTTTTTGCATTTACAAATTTAACCTTTCCATCTCTCAAGGGTAGATTTAAGAAACTGGTGGTTGCAAGAAAAAAGAGACCTCCCAAAGTGACGAAAAAGGAGGAAACCCCTGTTGAAGATGTTCCAGTGGTCGATACTACCCAGGCGCCCATCAAGGAAGAGGAACCCAGGGTTACCATACACGCAGGCGAAAAGATAATAAAGATTGACATAGATGATACATTCAAACAGCACTTTCTTGAACTTCTTGATGAGCCCCCTCTATCCGAACCAGAGATGTCTGACCTGGAATTGAAGGAGAATGCACGAACACTCGTCACAAAACTCGAAAATTTTGGCATCACCGGAGAAATAACATCGATAGGAACAGGCCCTGTGATTACAAGATATGAGTTCGAGCCTGGTCCAGGTATAAAGGTTTCGAGAATAGCCAGTCTTGCCGATGACCTCGCTCTTGCAATGAAAGCACCTAAAATTAGAGTGGTTGTGCCTGTGCCGGGTAAGGGAACCGTCGGCATTGAAGTTCCCAACAGGAAGAGGCAAAATGTTTACATAAAGGAACTTCTTATGAGTAAAGATTTCAATAAATCCTCTTCCCACCTCTCTGTATGTCTTGGAAAGGATATAGCGGGTGACACTGTTCTTGCAGATATATCGAGGATGCCGCATCTCCTCATTGCTGGCGCAACAGGCTCCGGGAAAAGCGTTTGTATCAACTCGATAATAGCAAGTATTCTTTACAAAGCAGAGCCGGGGGATGTTAGATTTGTTATGATAGACCCAAAGAGGCTTGAATTGCCCGTCTATAATGGTATTCCCCATCTCATATTTCCTGTCCTAACCGAACCCAAAGAGTCTATACTTATTCTTAAACAGATAGTCAAATGGATGGATGTCCGCTATAAGGAATTTGCAAAGGTAGGGGTGAGGGATATCGAGGGTTATAATAGAAAGATTAAAGAGAAAAAACCCTCTATACTTGTTATCGTCGATGAACTCGCTGATTTAATGATACAGGCTTCCGGAGAGATAGAATCCACCTTGACAAGACTTGCTCAGATGTCACGAGCAGTGGGAATCCATCTTATTCTTGCCACACAGAGACCGAGCGTCGATGTAATTACCGGACTTATTAAGGCAAATTTCCCTGCAAGGATTGCCTTCCAGGTTGCCTCAATGACGGATTCAAGAACCATTCTTGATATGATTGGAGCGGAAAAACTTCTTGGAAGGGGAGATATGCTCTTTCTCCCACCAGGTAAGGGAACACCCGTAAGACTTCATGGTGCATATATCTCAACCGATGAGGCTAAAAATATTGCTAACCTGTGGGCATTCCTCCATCTTAAAAATCTGCTCGAAAATGAAATCGAACATTCTTCCGAAATCGTTCAGGCTATAATAGATAGTGATATTATCGAATCGATTGTAAACAGCAACCAAATTCCTGGTGCAGAAGAAAGGGTCATAGGTTTTTCAGAAAGAATGTCGGAGAAATATGATATTGAGGTAGAAAAACTTGCCAAACTCTTCTCCAATCTTGAATACTACCCCCCATTAGCGGAACAATGTTTTTATAAAACAGCAGGCCTATCCGTAGATATTGGAGACTTTGCACCAGAATCGACAGAAGGACTGGATGATTTTTTCGACGAAGCAAAGGAGATAGTTATACGACATCAACAAGCATCGGTTTCCTTACTTCAAAGAAAATTAAAGATTGGGTATGCAAGAGCAGGAAGGCTCATCGATCAACTGGAGACGGCAGGTATCGTTGGTCCATTCGAAGGCAGTAAACCTCGAAAGGTTCTTGTGGGAAGAAGGGGCACGGAGTAGGTAAAAGGCAAATGTGTAATGGGGGCAGGCTGAAAAATAGAAATTATACTTGATAGAAGCGCATAAAACTTACATAAAATATTATTATGGCAAGGAAACCGAGGATAGAATATCAGGGAGCATTTTATCATATAATGGCATGAGGTAACCGCAAGGAAGCCATATTTAAGGATGATAAAGATAGATTGAGGTTTTTGCAGAAACTTCTTGAGTGAGTAAGTACAAGGAAAGGTATGGATTTATTCTGTATGCTTATATTCTTATGAAGAATCATATTCACCTGCTTAT
>Ga0209121_10005583_pt1 | contig 11343 bp, 12 predicted proteins | sample Cruoilmetagenom3_FD_187292 | JGI IMG/M metagenome (GOLD analysis project Ga0209121, IMG submission 187292) | Oil polluted marine microbial communities from Coal Oil Point, Santa Barbara, California, USA - Sample 3 (SPAdes) (version 2) | ecosystem: Environmental > Aquatic > Marine > Oil seeps ...
CCTCTACAATTTTTCGCCACGAGGAAGAGAGCATGCGGACTATTTGAAAAATGTGCTTGAGAGGAGAGGTGAAGCTATTTGAATAGATCTATCCAGGAGAAGGCTTTTTTCAAGGTGTTAGAGGATTTAAGGGACTACCTTCCGTATCTGGTAATAGTGGGAGGCTGGGTGCCTTCTTCTGACGTTTCCTCTCAGACCAGATCAAATAAAGATGAGGAAAGACCTTTACTACGTCTATTATATCTTGAGATTTATCCCCAATTCCGCCTCTTTGTTATGTGATATCTCCAAGTTCAAACATAGACCTGAATGTAAAATAGCCAGAGAAAATGTGGATAGATTTTTTTCAAATAGACTTTCTGAAGGTATTCTATTGGTTGCCGGCGAATTTGGCCCCGATGCCAGAATGAAAGACATAAGAGAGCATATTTTGGATATATTTCAAAGACTAAGAGCTGTGTTGTCTTGAAACCGGTGGTCTTGGCAATTTCTTCTTTTTTCTAAAGAAATTAACAGGCATGACTGAGGTAACGGGTGAGTAATTCGAGAGTTTAGATTAAATAGGTGAATAATCTGAGATCTTCTCCAATAAATGGTTTTAGATGTTGCCTCCCCGGACTGGACTCGAACTAACTAAAATATACTCAAAATTTTTCCCATATCCTTCTTATTTTCATTCCTCCCAAGCCTATAGGGTTGGGAGGAATTTTTAAAATGAATGCGGGTGTTTGACATTGTACGCTAAATTGAGTACAATTGTATTCCAAAAGGAGTTTTGATTGTGCTAGAAAGTCTGTGTATTACAAAATCAAAAATCAGACAAGATTTACTTATGATATAGACCTTATGATAATAGGAGACCCGGATATTTCTGATCTAAATGAAAAGATCGCTGAATTAGAAAAAAGGCTAAAAAGGGAAATAAATATCACAGCCCATTCTTCGGAAGAATATAAGGCTAAGAAAAAAGCCCAAACGGGTTACGGAAAGATTGGAAGAGAGGCTTTATACGATGAAAGCTAGCCTCGGAATGTTAAGTGAGATAGCGTCTGCGAAAGGAGTAAGATTATGCAAACAAAAAAATTAGGCTGGACAGATCTTAACTTATCAATTATTGGAGTGGGCACATGGGCAATTGGAGGTGGAGGTTGGGAGTACAGTTGGGGTCCCCAGGATGACAGAGAATCGATTTCTACCATCCGGCATGCACTGGAGAAGAAAATCAATTGGATAGACACAGCCCCAGTTTACGGACTTGGCCACTCCGAAGAAGTTGTGGGCCAGGTGATCAAAAGGTTAAGGAATAAACCGATCATTGCTACCAAGTGTAGCTTGGTCTGGGATAAAGATGGGAATATATCTCATCGTCTGAAGAAGGAGAGTATCCGCTCTGAGGTTGAGGCAAGCTTGAGGAGACTCGAAATAGATGTTATTGACCTCTACCAGATTCATTGGCCAGATCCTGACAAGGACATTGAGGAAGCCTGGAGCACCATAGCAGATTTAATAAAAGAAGGCAAAGTTCGCTATGCTGGGGTATCCAATTTTAGTGCAGAACAACTCAAGCGTGTCCAACCGATTCATCCTGTAGCCTCTCTTCAGCCACCTTACAGTATGCTCGAGCGTGGTATCGAGGAAGAACTTCTCGATTACTGTTCGGCAAACAATATCGGAGTAATCGCCTATAGTCCCATGCAAAAGGGTCTTCTAACAGGAAAATTTACCAGAGAACGGGTACAAAATTTGCCCAGGGATGACCACCGACGGGAAGACCCACACTTTCAGGAACCAGAACTTAGTGCTAATCTTAAATTGGTTGAAGGCCTGCGCTCTATTACTGAGAAGAGCGGTAAGACCATAGCACAGTTAGCAATAGCATGGGTCTTGCGACGTCCTGAGGTAACTGCAGCCATTGTAGGTGCGAGACGTCCATTTCAGATCGAGGAAACTGTTACCGCCGCAGAGTCAATGCTCTCCAGAGAAGATATCACCGCCATTGATATGCTACTCAGCAAACGTCAGAAGGCACTGAAGCTGAGCTGAGTTGTGTAATATTGGGATGAGCGGAACAATACTCTTCTGCCTGAAATATTGACGAGGAGGGAAGGCTAGATCTTAAGAAATTATCTCCAGCTCGTATTGTAAATTTCCGAGGCCAGTCTTCTCACAGAGTTTCCAATATCTGGAGGTATCTACATCTGGATAGACAGACTCAACTTTGTTTTGCCCTGCCTTGATGCCCTTTCTTTCCAGTTCGGATCCAGGATAAAGAGGAGCCTCTGTGACTAGATCATAGCTTGCCTTGTCGCAGGCGATAACATCGCAGGAGGCAAGGATGCCTATATCAGGAACCACGGGTAATTTACTTTTCCCCGGACAATCACAATGGGGGGTAATATCAAAGCCAAAGTTGATAAATCCTACTTTTTCCTTAAAGACAGAAGCTACGCCTTTAAAGCCATCCATCAATCCTCTCTGTACATCCCAAGCAAGAACCGATGCCCAGGGAACCGTTATTGCTCCAGATGGACAAACGGCAATACATTCTCCACATCCTATACATTTCTCCGCCTGGTAGTGAATTTGGTTGTTCTTTTGGTAAAAAGCCTCGCCAGGGCAGATCTTAACACACCTAAGACACTGAGTACATTTTTCTTTATTGTAATTGGGCTTTGCTTCTGATGAATGCATGGCCAGCTTAGTTTCCTTTGTGGCACAGCCCATGGCCACATTTTTTAGAGAGCCGGCAAAACCTGCGTCTGGATGAAAAGTAAGATGGGCCAGAGAAATCAAAAAATCTGCCTCATAAATAGACTGAGCAATTTTTACTCTTTTGAATTTATGAAACGACTCAAGCTCAACCCACTGTCCATTAGTTCCATGCAATCCATCAGCGATGAGAATGGGACAGTCCATGCTCTCTCTGGTAAAGCCATTCTTGGCCGCCGTCTCTAAATAGTCAAATAGATTGTGTCTCGCTCGCTTATAAAGAGTGGTGGTGTCGGTTAAAAAGGGTCTACCCCCTGCTTCTTTCACCAACTCCACTATTTTTCTAACAAAAATAGGATGAATATAGCGGGTATTACCCAACTCGCCAAAGTGCAATTTTATGGCTACAATATCATCATCCTCTATTTGTTTTTTTATCCCACTTCGAGTAAATAACCTATCTATCTTAGGCCAAGGCTCGTCAGGCAAAATGTGGAAAACCTTACTTTTCTGCATAGCTCACTCCTTCAATTACAGCTTACCTTTAATATACCAGACCTCTTGGGGGCGTCAATAAATCCTCGCAAAACCTATTTCTGGCTTGAAGCGCTGGCTTTCTGGAACTTTTGGGGAGGAATTTGACAACTTCAAGGGGGCTAATATAATAATGGGAATTTGGGAAAAAATTCACAATCGAGGTAAACATGGATAAAAATAAAATCAAAAGAGCAGTAAGGCTATTTCTGGAGGGAATAGGAGAGGATCCTAATCGATCAGCCATAAAGGATACCCCGGCAAGAGTAGCCAGAATGTGTGAAGACATCTTTGCAGGAATTGGGGAAGATCCTAAAAAATTTTTAACCATCCTTAAAGGAGAAAAACATGATGAGATTATACTTTTAAGGGATGTTCCCCTGTATTCTATTTGTGAGCATCATCTTCTACCTTTCCTGGGCAAGGCTCACATTGCTTACATACCCAAAGACGGAAGAGTGACCGGGCTCAGCAAATTAGCCAGGGCGGTTGATCTTCTCAGTAAAAGGCTACAGGTTCAGGAAAGGCTGACCACTCAGATAGCTGATGTGGTAAATGAGGCCCTCGAGCCCCGAGGGGTTATGGTAATGATAGAGGCTGAGCATCTTTGTATGTCCATGCGGGGAGTAAAAAAACCTGGATCAACTACCGTTACCTCGGTGGTAAGAGGAATATTCAGGGAAAATCCGGCCACTCGAGCCGAAGCAATAAGCTTTATTAGGGGACAAGAAAAATAGAAAAGGAGGATTGCCTATGTTATCAGATCTGGAAATCGCCCAAAGAACAAAGATGAAGCCGATTGTAGAAATTGCCGAAGAACTGGGTCTTAAAGAGGACGAAATTGAACTTTATGGAAGGTACATGGCTAAAATCTCTCTTGAGGTATTGGAGAGATTGAAGGAAAAACCCAGCGGTAAATTCATTACCGTTACGGCTATCACTCCTACCCCTTTAGGAGAAGGAAAAACAGTAGTCGCTTGTGGATTGGGGCAGGCCCTGGCCAAGATAGGAAAGCGTGTGTGTAATGCCTTCCGTGAGCCATCAAAGGGCCCTACTTTTGGGATTAAAGGAGGAGCATGTGGCGGAGGGCATTCTCAATTCCTGCCTATGGAAAATATCAATCTTCATTTTACCGGCGATATCCATGCCGTAGATACAGCCCATAATCTCTTAGCAGCCCGCATAGACGAAAGCCTTCTCCATCACAATCCCTTAAATATTGATCCCCATAATGTTACCTGGAGATATTGTGTTGACTTGAATTCCCGTGCATTAAGGAGCATCGTAGTAGGACTGGGAGGTCGAGCCAATGGTTACCCCCGGGAAACTGGCTATGACATTACCGTAGCCACTGAGACCATGGCTATTCTTGCCTTGACTACAGGACTTCATGATTTAAGAAAGAGATTAGGCAGAGTGGTTATTGGTTATACCTATGACAGCAAGCCGGTGACGGCTGAAGATCTTCAAATGGCCGGGGTTATGACAGTCCTGATGAAAGATGCTATCAAGCCAAATCTGGTACAAACCACAGAAAATACTCCTGCCATCTGCCATGCCGGTCCTTTTGCTAATGTGGCCCATGGAAATAATTCAGCCTTAGCTGACATGGTAGCCTTAAAGCTTGCCGATTATGTGGTGACTGAGAGCGGCTTTGGAGCCGATTGCGGTTTTGAAAAAATTGTCGATGTTACTTGCCGTCAGAGTGGATTAAAGTTGAATGCTGCAGTAATTGTGGCTTCTATCAGAGCACTAAAGATGCATGGGGGAGCTTTTACACTTCGACCCGGACAAAAATATGAGACGATAAAGAAGTTTGCCGAGACTGAGAATATGCAGGCTCTGGAAAAAGGCTGCCAGAACCTGGCCAAAATTATACAGATTGTAAAAACCTTTGGTATTCCTGCTGTGGTGGCTATTAACAGGTTTACCTCGGATACTTCCGCTGAGATAGACCTGGTACGCAGAAAGGCACTAGAAGCCGGTGCAGATGATGCAGTTCCGGTTAATGTCTGGGCTAAAGGTGGAGATGGAGGCATTGAATTAGCTGAAGCAGTGGTGGCCGCCTGTGAAAAGCCCAATAATTTCCATTTTCTTTATCCTGATGATATATCGATCGAGGAAAAGATCGACACTATAGCTACCAAAATCTACGGAGCTGACGGGGTAGATTATGCTCCTCTGGCTAATCAGAGAATCAAGCTCTATACCAATCTTGGATATGACAAACTCTGCATCAACATGGCTAAGACCCATCTTTCCCTTTCTCATAATCCCGAGTGGAAGGGGGTACCCAAGAATTATAATCTGGCGGTTAGAGATATTAGGGCTTCGGTGGGAGCTGGTTTTCTCTATCCTCTCTGTGGTGTCTTTCCTACTATGCCCGGACTTCCCTCCCGACCCGCCGCTGTTGATGTGGATATTGATGAAGCCGGAAATACCGTAGGACTATTTTAAACCTGAAGGAGGCTAAGATGGCCGCAACTCTTATAGATGGAAATAAAATTGCTGGTGAAATAAAGGAAAAATTAGCCGAAGAAATTAAGAGGCTAAAGGAAAAAGGTGTTAGTCCTTCCCTATCCTCGATTCAAGTAGGAGAAGATCCGGGAACCAAAGTTTATGTTCGTTCCCAGAAAAAGTCCTGTGAAAAAATAGGGATTGAGTATAATCTGCACCAGTTTAAAGAAGATGTTTCCCAGAAGGAGCTAGAGGATTTCATTAACCACCTCAACCAGGACAAAAAGGTGAGCGGGATAATCTTGCAGATGCCTCTACCTTCTCATATAGACGGACGAGGACTACAAAGGATAATCAGCTCCCAAAAAGATGCCGAAGGAATATCTCCGGCCAACATGGGAATGGTAGTCTATGCCAGACCAATTCTGGGACCTTGCACCGCTATGGCGGTGATGGAGTTAATCAAGTCCACCGGGGTAAAGCTCTACGGCAAAGAGGCTGTCATGGTGGGACATAGTGATATTGTGGGTAAACCAACCACTCTTCTCTTGCTCGATAAATTTGTCACCACCAGTGTCTGCCATATTGCCACGGGAGAAAGAGGAACTCTGCCTAAATATGTCAGAAAGGCCGAGATCCTTATTGTAGCCGTGGGAAAAGCTAACTTAATTAAAGGGGAATGGGTGAAGGAAGGAGCCATAGTTATTGATGTGGGGATTAATAGAGTGGAAGGGAAAATTGTGGGAGACGTTGAATTTGAGGTAGCTAAAGAAAGGGCCTCCTTTATAACTCCTGTTCCGGGAGGAGTTGGCCCGGTGACCACGGCTATGCTGCTCAAAAATACTGTAGAAGCGGCAAAGCTACAGGCAAAGTAAGCTCTAACTACAAAAATAGTCTGCGAACCTTATCGAGAAACCAGAAGATTCACCACCATTCTCTGAAGAGCTACATCTGGCTCTTCCCTTCCGGTTTTAATTGATGCCTCCGTCTCAACTAAATCTTCATAGTCAGTGATTAACTCAGAGAGGCTAAACTTCTTAGCCGCCTGAAGATAATGGTTGGCGAGGTCAGTATAAAATCCAGGATAATAGTTTCTCGGGCCAAAAATAATAGAGGATGCCTCTTGGGGAGAAAGTCCTCTCTTTTTCTCTTTAATTCGCAGTAAACTCCGCACTTCATGGACAATCAGGGAATGGATTCTTAAAGGTGGTTCTCCTATTTCCAGGAGCTGAGAGAGGATAGGAAGAGCTCTGGCAAGATCTTTTTCTCTTATGGCACCCATTAAGTCAAATACTCCCACCCCTTTTCCTTCCCCTGCTACTTTTTCTACATCTTCCTTCTTTATTATTCGTGCCGGATGGGTAAAGATAATCAGCTTCTCTATCTCCTGGTTTAAGTTATGAAGGTCGTTTCCTATCCTTTCTTTTAGATAGATTAGGGCCTCGGGATCAATTTCTTTTCCCTCTTTCCTAATCCGTTGTTGAACCCAATCTATGATCTCCTCATCCCATAAAGGATAAAAAGAGACGATTTTACCATTTTTTCGAAATCTCTGGTATAGTTTTCTTCTTTGGTCAAATTTTCCGGTGAGGCAAACCAGGCAGCTACTCTTTACTGGGTTTTCTAAATAGCTGGCCAGGGTTCTTTGGTCCTTTTCTGACCATTTGTCTACGGCATCCACTACCACCAGACGATGTGGTCCTTTAAGGGGAAGAGTAGAGACCGATTCTATTATCTGGGTAGCAGGTACATCAAGAGCAGAAAGCTTCTCATAGTTGAAATCCTCATAATCGGGAAGGATTATCCTCTCTTTAAGCTTTTTTAGAGCTTCTTCCTTTAAATAATTCTCTTCTCCCTCGAAAAGATAGGCCGGAGCAATTCTTCCGGCCTCCAGCTCCCTTAAGAATTGTTGATATTTCATTTCTCCAAGCTTGAAAATTATTCTTAAAAGCGAATAATTCTAATCTGCCCTACCTATTTTAATTATTTTACCAGTTTCTGCCGATTCTTTTTCGGCAAGAGCTACCTTGAGCGAACAAGTCCTCAGCGGTTGAATAAGCAATAGCTCCATATTTGCCAGCTAGTTTCCGGGCCTTATCCAGGTCTCTATCAGCTACCGCTACCAGCTCGGCATTGGGTAGATTTTGATAGACCTCAGCATGCATACCTCCCATAAACCCGGCTCCTAAAATTCCCACTTTAACCATCTTTTCCTCCTTTAAAAATAAACCACAAGATTTCACAGATTATCACAAGCAAGATTTTTGGTTCTAAAATTCAGTAAAAACTGAGCCTTGATTTGCAGATTCAAGTGACTCTAGCCAATCTTACAGTAGGTCTTTACATACCATTTTTCTCTCATCTTGCGTAAATCTATGGTTTTAAGACTTTTATCTACCGAGGATAAAATCCATGCTTTTGGAGGTATTGTAAAGAAGGGCCTCCGGATGCTGGGAGTAAGGAGGAAGAATCTCCGCAGTTAGCCAGCCATCGTAACCTATTTCCTCAAGAGCCTTCATAACCTCAGCCCAATTTACATCCCCTTCCAGCAGATCAACGAAACCGTTAACGTTTCCTACGGCTGTCTTAAAATCTTTAATGTGAACTTTTTTTATTCTCTTTCCCAGAACTCTGATCCAGTGCTCAGGATAACCGGTGAGGAGGCTATTTCCCACATCAAAATAGGCCCCCAGATAAGGAGATCCAATTTTATCAATAAAGTCCCTTAGCTCCAGGGGAGAGAGCAAGAATTTGTTCCAGACATTTTCAATGCCAATAGAGACTTTATATCTTTCAGCCGTGGGAACACATTCCTTAAGAGCCTCCAGCGATCTTTCGTAAGCAAGATCATAGGGTACAACTTCTGCATCCGGTTTAAAGAAGACATCTACTGTGCCGGGGATCACCAGGACTGTATCCGCGCCTAAATAGAAAGCAAGCTCCAACATTCTCCTAACAATATCCTTAGCCTTCTCTCTTGTTTTATCGTTAGAACTGGTAAGAGAATAATCCCAGAGTAGGCCTGTAGCTAGACTGCTTAACTCAATTTCCACATCTCTAGCTGTTTGAGTTATCTTTTTTATCTCTTCTTTGCTCGAATTAAGAGTTAGCTCTCCGGCCTCAGCCACCGCAAGTTCTACACCCTCAAAACCTGCCTCTTTAGCCTTCTCCATACAACCTCTAAGGTCTAACTCTGGCTTTCCCGCTAAAACCCCCGCAAAAGACCAATAGTTAATGCTCTTTTTCATCATCTCTCCCCTGTACTCTAGTTTTTTTCTCTGATTTTCTCCTCATCTCTTTTTATTCTCTTATAAATCCTCCCACCTAATCCCAGGGATAAAGCACAGGTTTTAGTCCATCAGCTTCTGTGGTGAAAAATTCTCGGGGATCAGTAGCTAAAGAGTATCTTTGAGAAGAGGTAAAGCCTTTTAAGGAGAACTTTCCTTTCTTTAACCAGGAAAGAACAGCCTCCATTGTTTTAGTAGAACAGCCACTGGTTCCTATGGTTTTAGCAGAGTGATAATGGTGTTGATCCATATCTATCCTGTCCACCTTTTCATGCGCTCCACCAAAGCAGGCGCCAACTGCGTATCCACCGGGATTGTAAAGTTTTAGCATCAATCTTTGGGCATCTGCATCCGAACAGGCTACAATTACATCATCAAACAGATGTCCATTGGTTAGATCCTTTAAATCTTTCACCAGATCATCCTCTATTTTTCCTTTTTCCGAGATTGATTTATCTTTATAGGGAGGGTTAATAACAGGAACTATATCCTCTTTTAATACTTCTTTAACTAAATTAGCTTTTTCTTGGGATCTTACTAAAATAAAAACCTTTTTTGCTCCCTCAACTTTGCAGAGACGAGCATAAATCATACTCACGCTTCCAGATCCAATAACGAGGCTAAAACCACCCTTTTTAATGCCTCCTCTAAAAAAATGACGTCCTTCCCCATCCAGTCTTACTGGATGGGGAGTAGAAAAAATTGATTCCAAGGCGCAGGCGGCTGGCTCAACTAAGGCTGCCTCCTCATCGGATACATTATCCGGAACCCTTAATACCGAACCAGAAAGAATTAACTCTTGAGGTATCCTCATATACTGGGAATAGCCACCATTTATGTAAAAACTTAAGATAGTAATGGGATTATCCAGGAGCATTAAACCATTATGGTATCGAGCAATTCTCGATTGGACAGTAACTTTTTCACCAACTTGAAAGTTTAAATATTCATCGGATAGTCTTTCTCCCTTTTTATATCCAATGCCATCTTTTCGCCTACTAACATCTTTTCCTACCTCAACTATTTCCCCCAAAAGCTCATGCCCCAACACTATGGGAGCATGGGGATCTACCTTGGGATGACCTTTATAAAAGATGGTTTTATCAGTTCCACATCGAGCAGAGGCCAATACTTTTACTATTATATCTGTAGGGCGGCAATCTATCTTCAGCTCCTCTAATCTAATATCCCCCGGGCTATGATAAACAAAAGCTTTGGGGATATATTCGCCCATATATCAGCACCTTTCAAAATAAATTAGCAAGACATCTTTCCCTTTCATTACCATTGACTACAACTAATCCCGGAGATTTAATTTATCCCTTTACTGCACCAGCAGTAAAGCCAGCAACAAGGAATTTTTGAAGTAGGAAAAAAAGCAGTAAAACCGGAATAGTTATTACTACTGAGCCAGCAAAGAGGAAATTCCACTCTACAAGATATTGACCCCGAAAACTGGCTAAGGCCACTGGCATTGTCCATTTTTCATAGCTATTTAAGAAAACCGAAGCAAATAAATACTCATTCCACCCCAGAATAAAAGTAAAGAGGAAAGTCACTGCTATGCCTGGAATAGCCGAAGGAAAAATAATGTAAAAGAGAGCTTTCAATCGTCCACAACCGTCTACTAATGCTGCTTCATCTAAACTTAGAGGAATAGTAGTAAAATAACCCTTTAATAGATAAGTGGCGTATGGTAATGCAAAACTAGTGTAAACAACTATCAGACCTTGAAGAGAGTTAAGAAGTAGTTGTTGGATAGTTTTATCCTCCAAACTTGGCAATGTAATTGTAGCTCTTGTATCTTCTGACCATCTCAGGATCCAAAGGATATACTCCATGTTCTCTTGCAGTATCTATCATGGTTTTATAATTCTCTGGTTTCACGGCAGGATGGATACTATTACTGGAAGCCAGAATATGTCCACCACCCCCTGAGGCCTTGGCGATGGTTTCCTTTACGGCCTCTTCGACATCTTCTTTTGTTCCACGGGGAAGGATCTCTGTGCAATCTACATTGCCTACAACGCAGATTCTCTCTCCATATTTTTCTTTTATCTGACCGATATCCATACAAGCAATTGGCTCTATTGGATCCAGAGCATCAATTCCTGTGTCCACAATCATATCTAATATTTCCTTTAGATTCCCATCGGTATGTTTAATAAAAGGCATACTATTCTGTTTGGCAACATTTACGGCCCTTTCCAGGTATGGTTGAACAAATTGCCTAAAATGCGTGGGGGACATAAAGGAGCCCTTCCTTCCTGCATAGTCATCCCCGGTAAGCAAGGCATCTGCCCCTACTTTGGCCGCATTCTCTGAAACTTTGCACTTGTATTCACTGATCATTTCT
>Ga0209121_10005584_pt1 | contig 11342 bp, 8 predicted proteins | sample Cruoilmetagenom3_FD_187292 | JGI IMG/M metagenome (GOLD analysis project Ga0209121, IMG submission 187292) | Oil polluted marine microbial communities from Coal Oil Point, Santa Barbara, California, USA - Sample 3 (SPAdes) (version 2) | ecosystem: Environmental > Aquatic > Marine > Oil seeps ...
CGCTCCGATGGTCCTGTCGGACTGGAGCCTCCTGTAGAGTCTGCTCCTGCATATCCTGAGCTTGAGGAGGCTGTACGCCGTGTTCCCGAGCAGCCAGTGTCTCTTGGTGCCCTTGAGGGACCTCAGCTGGCAGCCTCCCAACCCCAGGTTCTGCTTTGCATCCCTGTAGAAGCTGTCTATGCGGAACCGTAGGCTGTAGCACTTGATGACTTTCCTCTCCTCCCAGTATAGCCTGTTCGTGACGAGGTCGACGGGCTCTCCCTCCCGTTCCTGGCTGTCGTAGCAGATGACGACTCGGACCCTGCCCAGCTTGTTCACGTCCAGCACCCGGGTGTAGGCCCAGAGCTTCTTGTCCAGCACATCCACCATCTTGAAGGCCTCCCTGGGCAGGGCCTCCCTGAACCAGTTGATGCTCATCCTCCGCCTCCCAGCTAGACGATGATGCTCGACAGGTTCGGGGGCATCGTCTCCCTGATGCCCGCCTACCTTGAGGAGACCGGCGCCCTCGTCACAAAGAACATCTCCATCTACCCCCGCAACGCTGAGCGTGGGCTCCCAACCACGGCAGCCGCGCGCATGTTATCTCATTGTGTCCATCATTAAGTGAACAGTCTAGAGATTATAGTCTGACGCCTCTCCCAAATATCAATTTCTGTGTTTGTGGATGTTATTATCTTCAATGCCCATTGACCCCCCCTCCGACTCATCCCATAAGAGATCTGATCCCTGATCTTGATCAAGATGGACACAATGGCTGTCTCAATTCTTGAAGGTATATTACTTACAAGGTCTAGGAGATCTCCCTTTTTTATTGATCCTTTTCTGTCAAGATGCAGTGACCTCATCCCGTCTGTTGTGTCCCCTATGTTGAGATCTCGGAGGGAACTTAAGGGATATCAGAACCAATGGACACGATCTATGTACAAATCTACGATCAGTCAACAACTCACATAGATTTCGCGCGCGCGATCTCCTTCCAGCCCATGCTGCTCAGGATAACATTAACTTGAACGGGAAATAAAGGTTATAATTAATCCACAAAGCATCGTTTTTCTGCTTTTTCTCTCAGCCCGCGTCTCCGCGGGCAAACCAACTGGTTATTTGAGAGGGAATATAGCTTTTGCCCGCTCAGTGCTCTGATGCACGACTCAATGCTTTCTGATGTTCGGTTCTAGATAGGACCTTCTCAGATGTGGGCGACTATGTGTGCCGGGTTCAGGCTTGTGAAGAGATTGTACAGGCTTGCCTTCAGGAGCATCTCCCTTACCATGTTGGGGATGCTTTTCGTCATCATATGCTCGCCGAAGAGGGCGTTTGAACGTGGAGAACGCCGTCTCAGCCATCCATCTGAGGTCGTAGCCTACCCGCCTCTTCCACGCCTCAGGGTCCCAGAGTTACTCCAAGACGGTCTGTTTCCGGGCTTGGCAGCCCCTAGCCCGCGCGAAAAACAAGTAATTCGCTACTTGAGCGTTAGATATTAAATGCATAAAAATAAAAGGGATTTAGATTAGTGTAAAGACCTCGACTTGTGGAAGTGATTGCGTTCTATGTATAGGTCTATCTTCCCCGACTCGCCTATGTCGAATTCGACCGGCTGTTTTGTCCCTAGGCCATATAGATAGAACTTGTAGCTCTCGATCTTAACGGTCTCCGGAATCAACGGCTCATTAATCTCCATGCCAGGCTCCTTTGATACGAGGAATAGCAGCCCGCCCTTTCTCACAACCGAGATCTTATGTATCCCCTTGTAGAATTCGTATTCTCCCGTGAGCATGTCTAGTTTTCTTTTTATCTCGAAGTATGGGATCTCCTTCTCAGGATCTTTTCCCATTAGGTACGCCAGGGCGCCCATTAGAACCTGTCGAGGCAGCCCACCCACGTTCGCGGCCGCCGCGACTCCGATCTTCAAGTCGGGTACGAACATGAGCTCAGCACTCGATACGCCCGTGGAGCCGCCGTGGGCAAGGAGCTTGTGCCCTAGAAAGTCATCTATTACGCCCCAGCCGTAGCCGTATCCCGCCTTCCCTACCGTGTTAGTGCCGTAAATGTTTCGGAACATCTCTGATTCAAACTGGACCTTGTGCAGTTCACTCATCAGGGATTCATCCAAGATCCTCGTCCCCTCAAAAACTCCGCCGTCTATGCTTGCGATGAGGTAATGCGTTAGCTCCATGACCGAGCTCAACAACCCTCCGGGCGCGTATACGAACTTATTGAACGGGTGCCGCGACGGAATGACCTTTAGCTTATCTTCCTTCTTCCGTGCAATATATGTTGTCATGGTATCCGTGTCCTTCTCGAACTCGCACTCTAGGAAAGTCGATCTGTTCATCTTCAGGGGCGTGAGTATCTTCTCCTTGATGTATTGCTCGTATGGCATCTTGCTGACTCTCTCAACGATTTCCCCCAGGAGGGTGAAGCCCGTATTCAGGTAGAAGTACCTCTTCCCCGGTTCGGTAGCAATCTCTTCACTCGCACCGTTGACATGTAGCATCAGGTCCTGGAAGCTGCTCATTGGTATCCATTTCTCCTCCATATCCTCAGTCGCTTTACCGATGAGTAGCTCCGCCACCCCGAGGCTCGGAATCCCGGAGGACATGGTAAGCAGATGCCTTATCCTGATCGGATTCTCCTCACTTCCCAGCTTGAAGGGCAGGTACTTGCTGACTGGATCTTGGACATCTATTTTCCCCTGTTCAACGAGCTGCATCAACGCAAGGGCCGTGAACGACTTCGTGCACGATCCTATTCCATAGAGCGTGTCCGGCGTGGCCGGGAGGTTGTCCTTCAGGTTCCTGGCTCCAAATCCACGGGCGTATAAGACCTGGCCATCCTTCACAAAGGCCACGCTGAATCCCGGTATGTGCGACTCCTTCATGGCCTCGACGATCATATTCTCGAACTTCTCTTTGAAGCGCTCAGAAAATCCAGAAGACATGGTTTTTCGCAATCCCATAATCTTATTTAAGATACTCAAGTTTTGCGGTTTATAAAGGGGGCTTCTTTCATTTGTTATTGATGGCCTCATGCTGCCTATTATGGATTTCCCCGGCGTAGTCGAGGAGTTCGCAGGCTTCTTCCGCCAGATGTTCTCGTGGCACCAGTTCAGGAGGTTCAAGCAGTACCTGGGCGGCCTCATCACCGGGAGGAGGCCCACTGTGAGGAGCATAGCCCGCCGCCAGGTCGAGCCCGTGGACCAGAGCAGCCTGAACAGGTTCCTCACCCTATACAGGTGGGACGATGAGAGGGTGAACCGGAGGAGGCTCCAGCTCCTCCAGTCGAAGAGGGAGACGCGGTGGAGATGGGACGGCGTGGTGGCCATCGACGACACCCTGCTACCCAAGACGGTGAGGAGGATGCCCGGGGCTGGGAAGCTCTACGATCACAGCTCCGGTCGCTTCATGCACGCCCAGAGCCTCGTCACCAGCCATTATGCCGACCCGGATAAGGACTAACCCCATAGGCCTCAGGCAGTACTTCAAGCACGGCAGCAGGGAGGCGGAGAGGTACGGGTTCAGGAGGAAGCTGGATCTCGCCATGGAGCTCGTGGACGAGTGCGAGGAGCTGGGGGTTGCGGCGGAGCTTCTACAAGGATGCAAAGCAGAACCTGGGCTTAGGCGGCTGCCAGCTGAGATCCCTCAAGGGCACCAAGAGACACTGGATGCTCGGGATCACGGCGTACAGCCTCCTCAAGCTCAGGATATGCAGAAGCAGACCCTATAGGAGGCTCCAGTCCGATCAGACCATCGGAGCGGAGTGCAGGTATGCCTTCAAGGACCTGCTCGGGAACCTCATCCAATAGGTCTACAGGATGGCGGACAAGCTACCCATAAACCAGATACTGGACATGATATTGAGATGACGCCCCTTAAATACCGCAAAATTTGAGTAAGATATTTAAAATGAACGTTCATATATTCTCGGGAACAGTGTTGCTTTCTTCCCTTTCATATGCCTTTTTATTTACTTGAAGATCTTCTCGGTGCCTCCGAGAGCATGCCTCAAGGCTCCCAGGACGCTCCCGTTGCGCACGATCCTCCTGTATGCAACGTAGGCTCCGAGCATGACCATGTTCGCGGCCCTCTCGTTTCCCAGCTCTACTGCGATCTTGTTCGCGGGAATCTCAATGATGGCGATGTCCCTCCTCTTCTCGCTTGGAGTGATGAGGGAGCTATTCATAACGAGCAAACCGCCCTCCCTTACCCTTGTCCCGAAGGCGTCGAAGGATGGCTGGTTCATCACTATGGCCAACCAGGGATGCGTGATGACGGGTGAACCAATGGGGTTGGAGGAGATGATTCTTGAAGCTTCTTTTTCCGTTGTCGGAGACCGACTTCAGCTCGAACCTTATTTCGTTCATTCCTATTCATGTTAACATATTGATAGAACTTATAAAACTTACCTCATGTTCTCGAATTACCGACTGAAATATTGGCGAAGTGTAAGGACACGCCATGAATAGTTCACCTTGAGGATAGCAACATTAATGAAGGAATATCAGACGTAATTGCATCGGTTATCATTTTGGCTATAATTGGTGCCCTTCCACCCGAAAATGTTGATTTAGTGAGACAAGACACGATTATCTCCCATGGCAAGTTTCTTTTTAGATAAATTTCTACTATGTAAATGGCACGCGACTAATCTGTCTTTTCCAACTCTAATCAATTGAGGCTCTTCAGATCTACACCTTTCTGATACATACGGGCACCTAGGGTGGAACCGACAGCCAGATGGGGGATTTATTGCAGTCGGCACCTCACCCTTTATCTGGGGCTCGTCGTGCTTCTTGCTTGTGAGTCTGGGAACGGATGCCATCAGTGCCATTGAGTAAGGGTGCACGGGGTTCTTAATTAGATCCTCCGTTTCACCCATCTCCACTATCTTTCCAAGGTACATCACGGCGATCCTGTCGCACATGTATCTGGCTATCGCGATGTCGTGGGTTATGAAAAGGAATGAGATGTTGAATTTGCTCCTAAGGTCAAGCAGGAGGTTTAGTATTCCTATCCTCATGGAAACGTCGATCATCGATACCGGCTCATCCGCGACGATGAACTGGGGGTTGAGGATGAGCGCCCTAGCGACGGCGACCCGCTGGCGCTGCCCGCCGCTCAGCTCGTGGGGGTATTTATACATGAAGGTCTCCGTAGGGGTAAGGCCCACGACCTCTAGCATATTTTTTATCCTGCCTTTCTTCTCAGACTCGGAATGGACCGCCTTGTTGATATTTACAGGCTCGGAGATGACGTCGTAGGCGGTCTTTCTTGGGTCGAGGGAGCTATAGGGATCTTGAAATATCATCTGTGTCCCGCGTCTAAATTCTCTCAATCCACGCTTTTTAAGAGATGTTATGTCCACCCCGTTGAAAAAGACGCTTCCAGAAGTTGGTTTCTCAAGTAGCAGGATTGACCTCCCAGTAGTGGTTTTCCCGCACCCGCTCTCTCCTACCAGACCGAATATCTCGCCTCTCCTGATCTTCAAGTTTATACCGTCAACGGCTCTGACATATATGATCCCCCTGCCTAATAGCGAGGAGATGAAACCCATGTTAACTGGAAAGTACTTTTTCAGGTCCACGACATCGATAATTGCATCCTCATCGTGGTTCATCATCTTCCCTCCTGAGGGCAGATTAGGTGGCAGGCAACGTAGTGCCCTTTTTCAACCTCGATCAGCTCCGGTTCCTCATTCGCGCATTTTGGTGAAGCACGGGGGCATCTTGGATGAAACCTGCATCCCGATGGGGGCTCTATAAGGCTTGGTGGGGCACCTCCAATCGCTTTAAGCCTCCTCCTCTCACCGTCTATAGAGGGGAAGGCCCTTATCAGGCCTAATGTATACGGGTGCAGGGGGCTTTCTAAGAGCGTCTTCGTGCTTGCGACCTCAAGCAGCTTTCCGGCGTAGAAGATGCCTGTCCTTTCGCAGAGCTCGCTTATCACCGATAGATCGTGTGTTATAAGTATCAAGGAGATGTTCAGATCATTACGTAGTGAGTTCATTAAATTGATTATCTGCCTCTGAATTATCACATCTAAAGCCGTCGTCGGCTCATCGGCAATCACAAGATCGGGGCTCAGGGCCAGTGCCATAGCGATCATAGCCCTCTGCTTCATGCCTCCGCTGAACTCGTGGGGGTAATTGTTCACCCTAGATGGATCGATACCCACGGTTTTGAGGAGTTCCATCGATCGCTCGATCGCCTCCTCCTTCGTGGCACCCTCGTGGTGTATGATCGCCTCTCCTATCTGATCTCCTATCCTGTAGACGGGGTTTAGTGCGTTCATAGCTCCCTGGAATATCATCGAGATCCTCTTCCAGCGGATATCATCGATCTCGTTGACTGTTTTCTCTAGTAGGTTTTCTCCATCGAAGAGAATTTCACCGCTTAAAATCCTTCCTGGAGGCTTTATGAGCCTCATGATGGATAGGGCGGTGGTCGTCTTTCCAGAGCCTGACTCCCCGGCGAGGCCGAAGGATTCGCCCCTATCGACGTGAAAACTAATGCCGTCTACGGCTTTGACAACGCCGTGTATTGAATAAAAATAGGTCTTGAGATCTTTCACCTCTAAAAGTGGCATGAGATCATCTCCTCAACCTGGGGTTGAATATGTCGTTGAGCGCGTATCCGACGAACGTGAAGCCCAACCCGACCAAAGTTATGCACAGCCCCGGCGGTATTATCCACCACCAGGCCTTCCTAAGGAAGGCGCCATAAGCCTCCGCGTAATAAAGGAGCATGCCCCAGCTGACGTGGGTCGGATCCCCTAGACCTAAGAAGCTCAATCCGGCCTCGCCCAGTATGGCACCTACGACCGATAGTATCGCCTGTGGCAGCATGAGGCTTATGATATTAGGCAGTATGTGGTCGAAGATGATCCTGAATGAGCCTGCTCCCGCGGCCTTAGAAGCGTCTATGTAGGGATATTCTTTGATCATAAGGACCTGGGATCTTATCACCCTAGCTATTGAGGTCCATCCGAAGATGACCAAGATGAAGATAATGTTCCAAATGCTGGGGCCGAGGTAGGCCGCGATGAGCACCATTATAGGGATCCCGGGAATTATGATCATCACGTCGATGAGGCGCATGAAGAACTCGTCCAGCTTGCCTCCGAAATAACCGGACAGAAGCCCCACCATCGTCCCGACGGTCACGTTTACAGAGGCCGCTACTAACCCGACCATCAGCGATATCCTCGCGCCGTATATGAGCTGGCTGAAGAGGTCCTGGCCCATATCGTTTGTTCCGAGTGGGTGCTCACTCGAGGGCGGAGAGAAAGGCGGGCCCGTGTTCATCTTATATGGATCCCATTGAGTAAGCATCGGTGCCATTAAGACTATCATCATGAAGAAGAGAATGATAATCAGGCCGACCATTCCCATCTTGTTTCCCTTATATTGTATCCAGAAGGCTCTCAGCTTCGATGAATATCGGGCTGATATCTCTCTTCCTAATCGGGACATTTTTAACACCTAGAACTTTATCCTGGGATCCAAGTACGCGTATATGATATCGGCAAAGAAGTTGGCCATTAACACGGTTATCGCGATGATTAGGAATGAACCTTGCAATAGTGGATAGTCGTGGGCCAGTACGGCGTCGTAGATCAGCCTGCCGACGCCAGGGTAGGAGAAGACCGTTTCGGTGTAGACTGCCCCGCCAACGATTCCGGCAAGGTGAAGGGCGACGACGGTCACCATCGGTAGCATGGCGTTCCTGGCTGCGTGCTTCCACATAACCGTCCTCTCGCCCAGCCCCTTCGCCTCTGCGGTCATGATATAGTCTTCCTTAACTACCTCCAGCATAGAGCCCCTCATGATCAGCGTGTTGCTCGCGAAGCCGCCCAATGTTAGGGTAGCTATCGGCAGGGCGATATGCCAAAGTACGTCCTTTATGTATTCAATCTCGTTGGGGTAACCGAGACGCGGTGAGGTGGCCCCTCCTAGCGGGACCAAGCCGAGCTGGAAGCCGAAGTAGTAGAGCAGGAGCATTCCAAGCCAGTATATCGGCATCGACCAGAGCGCCAGTCCAAAGGTCTGGATCGAGATGTCGATCTTCTCGCCGTGCCTCCATGCGGATACAACGCCGAGAACGAGGCCGAGGAGAGTGGACAGAAAGGTCGATATTCCGAGCAGGAGAAGGGTCCATGGAAACCGTTCCAAAATGACCGTGGAGACATGCCTGGGGTAGTGAGAGAAGGAGAGGCCGAGGTTCCCCTGAAGTAGGTTCGATATATAGCTGACATACTGCTCAAACACTGACTTATCCATGTGGAAGCGTTTAATCAGCGCATCGCGGGCCGCAGGCGGTATCCTTGCGTCTATCATGAGGTGGGTTATGGGGTCGCCGGGCATGATCCTCGGGATTGCGAAGTTCAGCGTTACGACTATGAAAAGCGTGGCGAACATAAAGATCGACCTCTTGATTAGAAAATCCTTTATTGTCATTTCAATTCAGAAAAAAGGAGGTTAGCTCGTATAAATCACTTTCTCGTGAAAGCGTAACCTAGGCTTATAACGACGGCGATGGCGGCAACCGCGATAGCACCGTATACCCATTGCGGGACGACGGCTTTCTCGACCTCCACCTCGACGATCTCCTTCTCTGGTTCCTGGGGTGGAGGTATTAGGTGGACGTTCAGGGCGGTGAAGCGCGAGTATATGCCCTGCTCGTCGTCCCACCCTTCGAACTTATCTGTCCTGTGTGCTACGATGCCAACTCTGTGGAATAGTACGACTATTGGCAGGTCGTCGGCCAGTATCTCCTGGATATTCCAGATCAGCTCCTTCCGCTTTTGCAGATCGGGCTCCACCCTCTGTTGGCTTAAGAGTTCGTCCAAAGTGGAGTTGCTGTAAGCCTGTGCATCAGAGGTCCACTGCGGGATCGCGGGATTGGAGAAGAACTCAAGGTAGAGGCACGCGTCTGGATCGGCTTCGTATCCGCAGCCCATGATGTAAAGATCGTACTCGCCAACGGGAGAGCCATAGACGATGTTGATCACTGTGTTAGTCTCCATGGACCTTACGTTGATCTTGATGCCGACGGGCTCTAGGTTCTCCTTTATTACTTCCGCAGCCCTTACATAGTCAGGGATCGCAGAGAGGGTAAGCAGGTCGAATTCGAGCCTCGTCCCGTTCGGTGTGATCCTAACGCCATCGGATCCGGGCATGAAGCCGAGATCATCCAACAGCTTGTTTGACGCCGCAATCCGCTCATCCTCGCTCATCCCCTTGCCCTTCCAGAGCGGCCCTTCTGGGTGAAGCCACTCGGCTAGGGCAGGTGTTACGCAGCCATCGTTTCCATGCTCCGTGATGCTCATCTCTACGTTGCTGTAGATGAAGTCCTTGTCTATGGCGTAGTCGAAGGCCTGTCTGACCTGCCTTATGTTCAGGGGATAGACCCTCAGGTTGAAGCCCATCCAGTTGTTTGCCTGTAGCGATGGTCTCTTTATCACGATTAGATCCTTCTGGCCGATGAGGCTACCGATGAGATTGGAGGGGATGCTCCCTGCCGCATCTACCTCGCCCTTCATCAGGGCCAGAATCCTCGCGTCCGCGTTCGTGTAGATCTTGAAGATTATCGCGTCGATGTACGGTCTCCCTCCCCAGAAGTCCTCGTTCGCCTCCACGATTACCTGCTCTCCGGGTTTTCTGCTAACGTAGTTGAAGGGGCCCGTCCCTACAAGCTCTTCAGGAGAGTCCATTGGCTCGAATGTCGCGGGATCGTCGATCGTCTCCCAGATGTGCTTTGGAACTATGGGGCATGATCCACCCGCGTAGAATAGGAATGGCACCAATGGCTCCTTTAGGTGAAAGACCACCATATAGTCGTCAGGCGTCTCAACGCTCTCAAGAGAGCTCACCGCTAGGGCATAGTTGTCGAGGGCGGGATTGTCCTTCGCGAGGTCGAAGGTGAACTTGACATCTGCCGAGGTGAAGGGCTCGCCATCCTGCCATGTCACGCCGTGCCTTAAGTTGAACGTGTAGGTCATCGCGTCCGGCGATATGCTCCACGATTCCGCGAGCCAGGGATGATACGTCCCGTTCCTCAGCACTATGAAAAGGGTGTCATAGATCTTCTCACACACCCTAAACGAAGGGTCCGCGCTCATCGTAAAGACATTCAGCGAATCGATGTCGAAGTATAACGTAATCACCAGCGTCCCCCCGTTTTGAATTTCTTCTCCCTCCACCGTCGGTGCAAAGGGAGTGAAGGCACTCAAGACGAGGATACCAAGAATTATCGGCACGCATTTTCTATCTAACATTGTCTTCAAGTTCAATTGATTCCCCGCTTAATAAAGTTTTAAGCCGTTTTAAATTTTTCCTTTGTTTACCGTACGTTTTTCTTGGGGGGTTACCTCGTCGAAGATGCTAATTACCAGCGCCCTACAGGTACCTGTCCTCTATCTCTTCCCGGTCAGAGCGCCCTCCATCTCTGGATTGGCCCGTCCTCCTCAATCCCCTTCGCCCTCAGTGATGGACTCGGGGAGGATGTCGAGGGCGGTGTCTGCCTGAGCCTCGATTAGGATTCGTGGTGGGTGCCACCTGGATGTTCGCAGTCCCATAGGCCCCCGTCCTAATCGTGTAGAGGCGCGCTTGAAGGCCGCGGCGCATATTGCGTCCGCCTCCTCGACTCCGGGCCTCTTCATTCCCTTATCTTTGACGATCTCTACCCCGATGAGGGGCTCTACGCCCCAGTGCTCGCAGGCAAACCATCGACCCGTACGCCGGAACCCCGTCTGTATCTCCCCATCTATAAGTAGGATGTTGTGTCTCTCGCATATCTCCTTCAGGCCCTTGAGCCAGCCCTCGGGCGTCACGATCCAGCCCTCGTCCCCCGCGATGGGCTCAACGATGGCGGCGGCTACCTCGTCGGGCGGCAGGTAGCTCTTGAAGGCATACTTCCTCGATGTACCTCAAGCACCTGAGGTCGCAGTCAGGGTAATGGAGGGTTCACCGGAGAGGGATGAAGATACGTGAAATGGGCGAGATTGAGGTGGAGAGACGTGGTGCGAGGGCGTGGAGGATGGGGTTCACGGGCGGGATGCTGGTGGGTGGAGAGGCATGGTAGGTGGATCAGATGCCATTCTGTTCACAGTCAAGCTGTAAATAGACCATATCAACAGAAAACCAGGTTAATCCAAATCCTCTATAATGATTAGGGGGGAACAAGTCCGTAGCTCCGCCCGTCCCAAATACAAAGATGAAATATCATCCAACCAATACGTAGAGAAAATACCACGATAACCTCGACACTATGCAGGCTGATGCAGATCCCTCCGCCGAAGCTGTCAACGACTAGCCTCATTGAAAATCTCGTTGAGGCGAAGAGAGGC
>Ga0209121_10005585_pt1 | contig 11341 bp, 10 predicted proteins | sample Cruoilmetagenom3_FD_187292 | JGI IMG/M metagenome (GOLD analysis project Ga0209121, IMG submission 187292) | Oil polluted marine microbial communities from Coal Oil Point, Santa Barbara, California, USA - Sample 3 (SPAdes) (version 2) | ecosystem: Environmental > Aquatic > Marine > Oil seeps ...
ATGAGGGAATTTAAAGCGGCAGTCTTCATATGTACAGGACCATGATCATTATAACCCAATCTTTTTATGGAAACTACATTGGCGTAATCCTGTAAAGACTGTATTTCCCCATCATCGAAAGCAATGGATGCAACCAAAGTTGCTTTTCCTGTCAATATATCAGATATTTTATTTTCAATTTCAATTTCCTTGAGAGATTTTTGCATCTTTTTATCTCCTTGAATTTACTTTTTTCTCTTTAACCCTTTAATAACAATATAATAAATGCACTTAACACAACAGTAGATAGTGGAAAAATTAACATTTTGTAAATTTTATTTAAATCTGATTTAAAATAATTCCTGGTAACCACCAGGCAAAGATGCACCGGAGAAAGCATTACACCGGTAAAAGCTCCGGTATAGGCAAACATGGCATAATAAAAATTTACTTCATCGGGGATAATAATTGGAAGCAATATCGGTATTCCTATGCCGATTGCTGCAGAACTTATCCCGGTAACCATTGCAATACAAAAAGGGATACTAAACAAAATGATATACGGATGCACTCCTAATTTTGCAAATGCTTCAGGGATAATTTCCATTCCTCCTGAAACCTGGAGCATTCTCTGAAAAATCATAATACCTGCGATTAAAATCACAACACTTAGATCTATATCATTTTTTACAATTTTTTTGACTACGGGTAACTTTAATTTATTGAAATTTGTTAAAAATAACAAAAAAATAACCAATATTAAAGAAATTAATAGCTCAATTTTCACCACAGTGACTAAAATAATCACCATCAAAATGGGCCAGATACCCAAAAATAATTTTTTTAAATTAAAAAATATATCTTCTTTATTGATTGAACTGCCATTTTTCTTTAAGTTTTTGTATTCCCATATAAAACCTACAATAATGGCAATAATAGTTAGAGGATACTGTACCAGAATAACTTCCCGAAAGGTCACATTTAATAATCCGACAAATAAAATAATTCCGGGAAAAACAGGAAATATAAATTCCCAAACATGACGAAACCAATAATTCACAAAAGTATTTTCTTCAGGAGTTAAACCCGCTCTTTCCCCTACTGCTTTTACCATCGGAGCAGAAAACATGGCACCGGCAGGCATAGGAATCATTCCCAATAAGGCAGGTATAAATGCTAAAATCAACCGATAATCCTTAACTAATTGCTGGAGAGAATCAGCTAAATTCTTTAAAGATTCTATCCTTCTTAATATTCCGCTTAGAATATATACTCCAATTATAATTCCCATTAATTTCAAGGTTGCAGAATCAATTAAAGCAAGAAAAAAGTTTCTTACTATTTCTGTTGGATTTAATCCAAATACAACTCCCAATAACAGGGAGGCTAAAAGCATAATATATCCTAATTTCCATTTTTTTCTAATTGAAAAAACAATTACTGCAATTACTAATACTAATTTTAAAATCTCTGTCACTTCAATTCCGCCAATCTATTTTTTCGGTTTATCTTTTTTAATTTCCGGTTTTTTTTCTTTTTCCTTAAATTTTACTCCCAAAACATTTATGTTGACTTTTAGCACCTTTAAACCGGTCATAGATTGGAGAGAATCTTTTACCTTTTCTTGAACTTCAGTAGCAACCTTATAAATGCCTACTTCATAATGGGTTATTATTGAAATGGTAACGGTTGCTTCTCCGGAACCCATCCATACTTCTACCCCTTTGTCAAAATCATTTTTCGGCAAAATATTAACAGATTTTCCTTTATATCCGCTCGCAATTCCTACAACACCCTTATTCTTCATAGTCTCCAATGCAGCTATAGTAGCAACTACTTCTTTGGAAACAGTTATTTTTCCCGATTCTTTCATCTTTTTTACAGTTGGTTTATTTTCCGGCATAATTTGCCACCGCCTTTCTTATAATCGAATAGATTTTTTATAATTATTTCTTATCTTGTACTTCCCGATTTTCATAAAATACTTTATCTATATATATCTTGATTTCTTTAACTTCTATCCCGGTCGTTTCCAGCAGATATTCTTTTAGTTCTCTTTGTATTTTTTCTGAAATTTCCGGAATATTTACATCTTCCTTTAAAACAAGATGTAAATCAATATTAATTTCCCCTGTTTTCAGAATATTTATGGAGGATTTTGATTCTTTTATTTTTTCTATTTTTTTAAGCACTTTATAGATTAAATGTTTTAATGAATTCAGGGATATTTTCACTTCTCCAAAGGAAGTTTTTTGAGTTACCGATAAGTTCAGGGTATTAAATCGGTTCTTTTTTTGGATTAAGTAAATCGCCAGGAAAAATAGTAAACATGCCATTAAGCCTAACATAATCTGGTTTAGGATACTATTGTAAAGTACGTAAAAACCATTATCAATTGCTTCTGTTAATACTTTAAAAGGCACTAATTTTACAGAAATACAAAAAGCTGCCAAAGAAATTAATATTATTAGTCCAATAAACAAAATAAAAATCATATTATCAAATCTTTTTTTATTCATCCGATTGATATCCTTTCTTATTATATTTAATAGAGAGAATTTATCTTTGAAAACATATGTTTTCTATATCTTTTTTAATAATTCGATAATTCTTATCAAATCTTCTTTACTGTAAAAATCAATGGTTATTTGTCCCTTTTTTCCGTTATAGATTATTTTTATTTTAGTACCCAGAATATTTCTTAGTTGCTCCTCTGCTTCAGGAAAATTTTCTATCGTTAAATTTTTTACCTTAAATTTTTTTCTGGGTTTTTTAGTAATATTTTTAATTAATTTTTCCGTTTCTCTTACGGAAAGATTATGGTTAATGATTTTACCACATATTAGACCTTGCAATTCTTCATCTTCAATCCCCAATAATAATTTGGCATGACCAAAGGAAATTCTACCTTCTGAAATATCTTTTTGGATTTTTTCATTTAATTTTAGCAACCTGATGGTATTGCTGATCAAGGCTCTACTTTTTGCAGTTACTTCGGAAAGTTCCTGCTGGGTAAGGCTGAATTCATCCATTAATCTTTTAAAACCATTGGCCTGGTCAATAGGGTTAAGATCTTCCCTTTGGATATTCTCAACCAGTGCTATTTCCAAACTTTTTTCATTATTAAAATTTTTTATAACAACTGGGATCTTCTTTATTTTAAGTTCTTTAACCGCCCGTAATCTTCTTTCTCCGGCAACTAATTCATATCCGTCTCCTGCTTTCCTTACGACAATTGGTTGGATGATACCGTGTTTTTTAATCGATTCTTTCAGATCATTTAGTTTTTCAGGGTCAAACTCTTTACGTGGTTGAAACAGGTTTGGGAATATTTTCTTCACTTCTATTTCATTGATAAAATCTCTATTTTTTGGTTCAATTTTTGGGATAAGAGCTTCCAGTCCTTTTCCTAATCCTCTTTTAACCATTTAATATCACCTCTTGTGTTAATTTTTTGTAAGCTGCCGCTCCTTTTGACTTCTTATCATATAGAACGACAGGTTTTCCATAACTCGGGGCTTCGCTAACCCGAACATTTCGAGGAATAATTGAATTAAATATTTTTCCGGTAAAAAAATTTTTTACTTCTTTTATTACATCTCGGGATAAGTTTGTCCTATTATCATACATGGTAAGTAAAATTCCATCAATTTCTAAAGTGGAATTTAAATTTTCCCTGACGAGATTGATAGTATTTAATAATTGACCAATACCCTCCAAAGCATAATATTCACACTGTATTGGAATAATAACAGAATCAGCAGCGGTTAGAGAATTTAATGTTAGAAGACCAAGAGAAGGCGGGCAATCAATAATAATGTAATCATAATCTTTTTTTACCATATTAATGGCGTGTTTTAACTTGTTTTCCCGGGAAATATAATTCACCAATTCAATTTCCGCTCCGGCTAATTGAATGGTAGAAGGTAAAATATCTAATTTTTTTACGATACTTGGCAAAATTATTTCTTTTATTAAAACATGGTTGATCAATACATCGTAAACACATCTTTCGATCTTTGATTTATCCAATCCCATTCCGCTACTGGCATTCCCCTGGGGGTCAATATCAATTAACAATACCTTTTTTTTGCACAAAGCTATGCCGGTACTTAAATTTACCGCGGTAGTTGTTTTCCCTACACCTCCTTTTTGATTGGTAATTGCTATTACTTTAGCCATATGTAATCTCCAGATAAATAAATTTAAAAATAAAAACTTAAAATATAAATGATAAACGTTTGTTCATACCATAAATGTTCTACGTGGAACATTTGAAAATTAATATTATATAAAGATAAAAAATCGATGAAAATATTTTATCAGTTTACCACATATTCTTTTATTTAAAATAAAATAAGCAAACTCGAATAAGCCAATTGATTCAATAATATTTATATTTTAACAAAAATAGATTAAATATTCAAAGGTCTTTTTTTTGGAAGACCATCCCTTCGAGGATATTTATCAGGAGTGTTTTTTGTTTTTTTTATTACTAAAATATTTCTCTCCTGTTTTAATATAGGTAGCTTGACATTTTCTATTTTAATTAAAGCTCCCCCTAACAATTCCAATATCTTCATACTGCATCTTAGTTCTTCTTTATATTCTCTTCCTTTTTGAGCTATAAACCATCCATTTTTCTTTACCAAAGGAAGAGAATATTCGCTTAAAACAGATAAGGGAGCAACAGCTCTTGAAATGGACATATCATAACTTTCCCGAAAATCAATTTTTTTTCCAATAATTTCAGCTCTGTTTTTGATAATTTCAATTCCTTTAATATCAAGCTCTTTGACCAACTCTTTTAGAAAATTTGTTTTCTTTTCCTTTGCTTCAAGTAGGGTCATCTTTAATGATGGAATTATTATTTTAAGAGGAACTCCTGGAAAACCTGCACCTGTTCCAACATCTATAATGCTAATCTCTTTTTTTTCATTGATTCTACTGCTTATATAAGATTTTATTGTTTTTACACAGGTAAGAGAATCCAAAAAATGTTTTACTATAATTTCTTGTGGAGTTCTTATGGAAGTTAAGTTGATTTTTGTATTCCATTTGCATAAAATATCGAAATATTGTAAAAATAATGATAATTGAAAACTATCAAGGTGGAGTCCTAATGATTCAGAACCTTCAATTAGGGTTTTTTTTATCTTTTTTAGCAATATTTTTCCCCTATAAATATAAATTTAGTAAATATTTTTATCATATAAGCATATTATTTATCATTACGATTATCTGTTTATTACTAAAAACCCGAAATATTTTTCAAGAGATTATATATATGGTAAATTATAGATAACATTATAGCGAATTATGATTTTTTGCTTATAATTATGTTGTAAGTACAAAATGAATTGTTATTTTATCCCATTATTACCTAATTACTACTTTGTACACGATGAATCGTGCTCCTATATTACCATTTTGTTTGCTTTTGTGGTACAAACGCTATCTTAAAAAATATAAGAAAGCTTATACTTAAAATTAAACTCCACCACCACGAGTCTTAGCTCTTTGGTTACAAGCAAAAAACAATCTTCAGCCATTTTTGCTGTCGCTATAGCTCCAGATAGGATTCTGGAGTTTTTTACGGCTCAATTAACTACAAATTGTCTAAATTTCTATATTTTAAAATATTTTTGTTAAAGTTTCTAAAAAAATACTCATGCTTACCCTATCATTTTCTAAAAGCATTACGTTAAATATTTTTTGTATTAACAGTAAGAGTTCATGCTCTATATAATTATTATAGCCTCGGTTTTTCGCTATAACTATTTTAATGTAGAATTGTTTTTATATTATCTGCATTTCTTTTCCACAGTTTATCCACATTTCTGTTTTTAGATTGCTACGTCTATCTCTTATCGTTTTTTTATCATTTTACAATTTGATTAGAATAATAAAAAAACTATAAGTGACGTTATATTAAAATATTTATTTTTTCCTTTCTGTATAAACGTTTTTGCCTTTTTTATAAATAAACAAATCGTTATCTTGTTTTTTAGTTAACCATTTTATATTTTTGTTATTTACATAGAATGTATTTATTTTTAAGCAGGTATAGTTTGTCCACAGTTTTTCCACATTTAATATTTTTATATCATGTCATTCTTTTGAAATGTTCCACGTGGAACATTTTATCTTTACTTTCCGATACAGAATCTTGAAAATATATCGTTAATTATATCATTGTTCACAGTATCTCCGGTTATTTCTCCTAAACAATCTAAAACATCTCTCAAGTCAATAGTTAAAAAATCATATGCAATCTTTTTCTCAATTCCCTCTATTACATTTTCTAATCCTTTTTTTGCACCCTGTAAAGCTTCCACCTGTCTAAGATTATTTATCAATACACCGTTCTCCGGAATAACTAATCCATTTAGTACGCTATCAGATATTTTTTCTTTTAGTTCTTTCATTCCTGCTCCACGCTTTAAAGAAATTCTAATTCTTTTTTTAATATTTAAGAGATCAAATGCCTTACGTCTCTCAATATTTTCTTCTAAATCTATTTTATTCTCAATAACAATTACTTTTTTCTTTTTATCAATAGCTTTATTTACCTCGTTAATAACTTCTATGTCTTCTTTGGAAAGGGGAGTATTTACATCAAATAAAGCCAAAACCAAATCTGCCTGGTTTAAAAACTTCTTCATTTTTGTTATGCTAATTTTTTCCACAATATTTTCCGGATTTTTAAGTCCTGCAGTATCTATTATTTTAAAAGCAATTCCTTTTATGTTAATCAATTCCTCAATAACATCTCTTGTTGTCCCGGGCAAAGAAGCAACAATAGCACGATCCTCATTTATTAGTGCATTAAAAAGACTTGATTTGCCCACATTTGTTTTCCCTACAATGACAGTTTTTATTCCTTCCTTTAATATCTTTCCATAATTTAAAGTATTAATTAATTCTTCTATTCCTATTAATATATTTTTTATCTTTCTTTCAATTTCTTCATATTTTAATTCTTTTATGCCTTGATCCGGAAAATCCATTGGAGCTTCTATTTCGGAAGTAATTCGTAAAACCTTTTTTCTTAGAACGTTAATTTTTTTCTTTAACCCGCCTTCTAACTGAATAATTGATGATTTTAAACTCTTCCCGGTCTTTGCCTGGATTAAATCAATAACTGCTTCTGCCTGGCTTAGATCAATTCTCCCGTTTAGGAAAGCTCTTTTGGTAAATTCTCCCGGTTTAGCAATTCTTGCACCACATAATGTAACAGCATTTAATACTCTTTTTAAAGATAAAATACCCCCGTGACAGCTATACTCTACAATATCTTCTTTGGTGTAACTATTTGGCTTCTTCATTAAAGTCATCATGGTCTCATCTAAAATTTCTTCATTAATCGGATCTGCTACAAATCCGTAATATGCATAATGGCTTTTTAGCTCTTTTATCTCTACTTTACTATATTTTCTATTCCTAAACATTTGTTCTGCAATATTCAATGCTTTTACACCACTAATTCTTACAATGCCGATTCCACCCTCACCGACAGGAGTAGAAATTGCTGTAATAGTATCATCTTCATAAAATCTCATGACAAACTCCAGTACTTCTTATTAACTAAATATTTGACCAATTAATCATTGGGTAATTTTGTTTACTCTATTTTTATAACATATAGTAAAAGAAGCATAAAAGATTAATATTTGCCTGGAAGGAAATATTTTTTTATGCTTCTTATATCTATTTTTATGTTTTTTGTGTATCTTTTTTGTTTTATTGTGGTTTAATTATAACTTTCCTGTAAGGGTCTGTTCCCTCACTATAGGTATTTACCAGAGGATCCTCTTGTAAAACTACATGTATAATCCTTCTTTCTGCTGCGTTCATAAAGCAGAGAGCGATTTCCTTATTGTATTTTTTTACAATATCTGCTTTTTCTAAAGCATATTTTGTCAAAATATCTTTTCTTTTTGCCCTGTAATCTTCTATATCAATGATAATTTTTTTTCTTTCATCTTCTTTAAAATTTCGATTACTTAATATATTTACCAAATGCTGAATTGCATCGAGAGTATGGCCGTGTCTGCCAATAATTATCGCCGGATTTTTAGTCTTTATTTCTAAAATAATCATCCCCGTATCATCCTGGTCAATGATTTCTACTTCACCATCTTCTAAAATAAAATCAATGATTTTTTTTAATTTTTTTTTAGCTTCTTCAGAAAGATTAAATTCCGGCTTAATCATGTTTTTCTTATCCAAAGCAATTCCCTCATCTATTATTACTTATCTTTTTTATATTTTTTAATTTTTTTACTATGTTTTTTTATGTTTTTATTATCTGCATTTTGATAACCGGGAATCCAAAAATCATCTTTAACTTTTGTTTCTTTTCTATTTTCTTTCTTAACAGGTTTTTCCTTTTCCCCGGATTCCAAACTTTTAATCGGCTCAACAGCTGTAGGCATCTTCTTGTTAATTAAATATTGTTGCCCGATTCCTAAGATAGTTGAAGTTAACCAATATACTGTTAGACCGGAAGGTAGGCTAAAACTCATAAAACCAATCATTAAAGGCATCATAATAGTCATCATCTTCTGGGTTTGTTCGGCAGATCCTCCGCTAGCACCCGAACCGGCAGTAGTCATCTTTTGCTGATACCACATGGATCCGGCAATTAAAAAGGGCAGAATACCAAGGGCTTGTATCCCAAAAATTCCATTACCAGGCAAGTGAATTAACTGCTCGGGAGCAGCTAACCCCGCAACCATCGTAGGAATATTTTCCACTATTACTTCAACTTGATTAGCAATCCATAAAAAGCCGCCCGAGATATTGCCGGATGGATCTAAATATTCAAATTTTCTTAGAGTTTGGAAAAGTAAAATCAGTATGGGCATTTGAATTAACAAAGGTAAACATCCGCTCATTGGATTAACCTTATGTACTTTGTATAAAGCCATTAATTCTTTATTTAATCTCTCTTTATCGTTCTTATATTTACTTTGAACTTCCTTCATTAAAGGTTGTATTTTTTGCATTTCCCTCATGGAAACCATCTGTTTTTGCATTAAAGGATAAAGCACTACCCTTATTATTATAGTTAGTAATATAATTGCAAAGCCATAATTATGGGTTATTCCATAGAGCAGTATTAATAATTGTGCCACTAAATCGGTCAATGTACTCCACATATTTTTAGTAATTTTCTCCTTTTATTTTTAGTCATTTTTCTTTTTCTAAAATTATTTTTTCACATGAGTTACTCGCAAGGAGTCAGGCAGGGGATCATAACCGCCCGGATTAAAAGGATGGCAACGAGATATTCTTTTAACGGAAAGCCACATCCCTTTTAAAAGACCATATTTCGTTAAAGCCTGTATTGCATATTCGGAACAGGTAGGGTAAAACCTGCAGGTAGCAGGTTTTAAAGGGGATATATATTTCCGATATAAAGTTATTATGAAAATTATTATTTCTTTCACTAATTTTTTTACCAAAAGAGTATATTTTTCTATTAATATTTTTTTATCTTCACCTTTTTTATTTTAAAAGTGTAAAATTATTTAAGGAAATTTCTATTTCTTTCAAAAATTGCAAATATCTCAAATTTACAGCACTTTTTTTAACAAATATAATTATATCATACCCTTGAAACAATTTCTTATCTAAATTACGAAATATCTCTTTTAACTGTCTTTTAATTTTATTTCTTTTAACTGCAATTCCGACTTCTTTTTTAATGACTATTCCCAGGCGATTAAAATTATATTTATTTAATAATATAAATATTTTTAAGTTTTTGGTTTCATTTTTTTTCCCTGCATAGAAAACTCTTTTAAATTCAATATCATTTGATAGCTTTTTCTTTATCAAAACCTTTCCTAAGCCTTTAAATAAATCTTAACCGGATACGGTTAATTCTTTACGACCTTTTAAACGTCGTCTTTTTAGTATTGCTTGTCCGGCTTTTGTGCTCATTCTCTTACGAAAGCCATGAACTTTAAGTTTTTTCCTTGTGTTTGGTTGATAAGTACGCTTCATTTCTCTTAATCTCTCCTTTTTGTTAACACGAAATATAAATTCTAAAAATTTAATAAAGAAATTATATCTTTTATTAGGTCTAAATGTCAAATTTTTAAGACAAAAAACAGTATCGGGTATTGAGTATATAGTATCGCGTTAAGAAAGAAAAAGAATAAATGGAAAATTTAGATTTCTTCTTTTGCTCTAACTACCCCACTAAAGATTACACTAACAAAATTAATCGTTAGTGAATAGTTATTAGTAGAGAAAATAAAAAGAATGCAATATTAAATATTATCGAGAAAAAACAGTATTTTTCTTTTTATCCAGCTACCTCAATAAATTTTACACCAGAAACAGTATCGGGTATTGAGTATATGGTATCGAGTCCAAGAAAAAGAAATAAAAGATAACAGACAATAAATTCATTTTGTTTGTAATACACGGGATTAAAACAAATCATGCAAAAATTTATTAAAATAATTAGATAAATTTTCTTAATACTTAAGTTAAAAATAATTTTTAAAATACTTTTATAAATACTCAAACATCAAGGTTTTATAATTTTGTTTGGTGTTTTAAAATCATTTAGTAATAATTTAAAAAATATACCGCTAACATTACTCCAATTTTTTAGAAGCTTTTATTCTCTTTAGAAAAAAGAAATAAAATTTCTACCGAATGCAAAGGAATTGAATTATGTCTGATAAATTAACTTGTAAAATTATTCCTATTTTTAATTTTACCAATATTTTAGTTTACTAATTATTAAATAACGTTGATTAAAACAAATATTTTTGATATTATGATTAAAAATTATACAGATTTACGTTTAGTTTTCCACAGCTGTTAATAAACTGTTTATAACTCAACTAAACCCTTTGATTTTGCCTTTTATACAATCTATAAACAAACTATTAAATACTATATTTCTAAAAAAAAGCCTAATAAATAATAAAAAACAGCTTATTTTTTTATCCACAACCCCCTGTTAACTTTGTGGAAAACTTCTAAAACCTTTACAAAATAAGGTTTTTTAAAAATTATTTATAGTTTTATTTTATTTTATAAATCTATAAAACAATTATAAAAATCTACTATATGGTGGTATTTAACTATGGATCTAAGGGAAATTGAAAAATTATGGGATAATGTTTTAGAAATTATAAAAAATAAACTTTCGTCCCAATCTTATAATAGCTGGTTTAGCCGTACTAAAATTACTGAATTTAATAATGATAAAATTATTATTTCCGTACCCGACATTTTTTGTAAAGACTGGTTGGAAAAACACTATATGGATTTTATACGGGATATCTTATGTAAAAACTTTAATTTTGATAAAAATTTAAAAATAGAATTTATA
>Ga0209121_10005586_pt1 | contig 11339 bp, 8 predicted proteins | sample Cruoilmetagenom3_FD_187292 | JGI IMG/M metagenome (GOLD analysis project Ga0209121, IMG submission 187292) | Oil polluted marine microbial communities from Coal Oil Point, Santa Barbara, California, USA - Sample 3 (SPAdes) (version 2) | ecosystem: Environmental > Aquatic > Marine > Oil seeps ...
GCTTCCAGCATCGTTGTCCCTCAAATGGCTGCTCAACCAGCCTGTGGCTACGGTCGTGCCGGGCGTCAAATCGCTGGCAGAGGTCGAGGAAAACACGCGGATCGGCCACGGCGACTACCGCCTCACGCCGCAGGATGAGGCAAGGATCAGAGAGGTAGAGGAGAAACTGGCGCACGCACGCTGCCGTCTCTGTGGCGACTGCCAACCGTGTCCTCAGGGGATCCCCATCTCGTGGGCCATCGGCTCCGACACCGTGTACAGCTTCTATCGCGACCGAGGCGCGGATTTCTTCCGTGCCTATCCTTGGTCTCGCACGGCGATTGAGCATCAGCTTCCCTATCACAGAGAGGTCATCGCTAAGATTGAGTCCTGCACGCATTGTGGGGTCTGCGAGGCGCGGTGCACCTATGGTTTGCCGGTGATGTCTATGCTGGAGGATGTTGCTGTGGCGATGCGTGAGATGGTCGCCGTTTGGGAGGCTTTGTGAACTAGCTATGCTGAAATCGTGGGAGACGGAACGGTTGATCGTCAGGCCTTTGGTGTGGTCCTGAAAGACACACAGGTGCTGATTGGCCAGGTTCTGCTTGGTTCACCCGAACCGGCGGCGTGGATCATGCTGCCCGAGACCTCCCCGGCGTATCCGTTGGGTGATGATGTGGAGCTTGGCTATGCTTTCGGTCAGGCGTATTGGGGCCAGGGCTTCGCGCTGGAGGCATGCCGCGCGGTGATCGCCTACGTCTTTGAGGACCTGGGGCTCAGCCGCCTGGTCAACTCGGTCGATTGCCGCAATCCACGCTCCATCCGTCTGATGTGCACCCCGACGGGAACCGTGTCGTGGGTGTGTTGACGGCAGAGAAGTACCGGCAGGGATGAGCCGGAGACGACGTGTCACCTCCTGTAGTGGCGGCGTAAATCTCATCTAGCTGCCGTCCCGCACTACCAACGGGATGTAAATGCGGGTGCTCAGGAATCTTCCGTAGACATCGTACTCCCCGTTGATTGATTGTGTCCAGACGACCAACGGCACTGGAGGATCATTGACAAGCACCGGCTCCCTGTGATCCCCCGGGGCCTGCATAGACGACAAGCTGCGGGCCAAGTAATCGATAGCGGCTCCACATACGAATCTCCCTGTGCCGGGCACTGGCTGTGTGACGTTTAGATGCTCAGATGACTGGACCTCTGAACTCGCGCATCGCGGATTCACCCCCCGCATCCCGAATCGCCTGAACGGTGCGCTGATACTCAACCACGGTCCGTTGGCGGGCCGCGGTCATCGCGTAGGCGAACTTCCAGCCGCGATCCGGCGAATCGAGGTTCATGGCTTCGTGCGAACCTGGGGGGACATAGATCCTGCGCCACAACGCACCGACAATGGGGACGGAGTAGACAAGGTCGCGCAGTACTACGTACGTGCCGGTCCGAAGATCCGGGTGGTTCAGCAACTCCGGGATCAGGGCATCGATCGCGTCAGCCGCCGGCACCGGCTGACCCTGGCCGGCCAGCCAGAGATCCACGTAGTTTGAGTGCGCGTAGAAGTCCTGTACGGTGTGGCAGAGCCGGCCCAGCGCAGCCCGCTGCCCGCTCCCGTGGTCGCCTGCGGCAGCCAGTTCAACGATCTGTGCGTGTAGATCCTCCACGTAGGCGAGTGACTCCGCAATCTTGTTGTTGTCGAAGTGGAAGTGGGCTTTGGACCCCAGTTGGTTCTGCAGAGCGTCCTGAGCCAGGTTCGCTGCGATGATCTCCTCAAGCGCGTCAGGGCCGAAGTGATCATTCAATGCTGCTCGGGTCACACCCGCGTGGTACTGGGTTTCCATATCACTGGCCCCTTTTCCCTACTTCGAAAGCAACCCAGCAGAGCCCTCACCCTAACCTTCCCCTGAAACGGGGACTTCGTCTCCCATACTCCGCAGACGGAATGGGAGAGGGAACCGGAGGTGCAGCCCCGAAAACGACCTTCATCCGCTGGGGCTGGTGTCAGCATCGACTGTGTCGAGGTTGACACCGGCCCGAGCAGAACAGGTCCCACATTTTCATCCTTGCGTGGTGTCCGCTTGCGGACATAGCGCCTCAGTGCGACGATTCTAGTCTCCATTGGAAGGATAGGCAATTGCACTGTAGAGCGTGGAGTTTGTGCAACTTGAGCCTGACGCTCACGCCTGGGGGTGCTGGGGCTGGTCGATGCCTTTAGGCGGTCCAGGTCAAGCACGGATTGACCTGGGAAGAGCGGGCATACCCAAGGTATGGCCGCTTCTGTAGGTAGATCTGCTGAACAGGTGGGAGTCCGCTCGCTAGGTCAGCTTACTTCCCTTCGGTCGATGTGACCTCGGGCGACTCTGGCGGTGCTTCCGGTGCGGGCGCTGTTCCCGTGTGATGGTGCCTGTGGGGATAGCACTTGGGGGGAAAGTGCCCCGGATGCATGTGCCCGTAGCATGCCATCCTGCGCAAGCGGTTCATCTGCACAAGGTACAGCACCCCCAGTCCCAGCAATCCGAGAATCAGCAGGCCGCCCAGCGGTGATCCAAATCCCCCGCGCCGTGAGCGCCAAACGGCATCATCCCACGCGGATAGCCCCTGTTATACGGCATACCGTCAGGTAGGTTGTCACCACCCGGCAGCCTATGCGCTCTCCACAGCGTGACAGTGAGGAATCTTGTGTCACGGACGCCGGCGCTGTAACTCCTGCGGTGGTTGCTGCTCCTGCCGTTGCAGCATAAGATCCCTCGCTTGACTGACGTGTCCAGTGTCAGGTGCGTTAGCCTGCTCGGAACGACGGAGTCGGGTGTTGTCAATGGCGCCTATGGCTATCGGGACTACACTAACAGCAGCGTTCAAACAGGCGTAACAGGAGGCGAGAGATGGGTGGTATCGGCATCAACAAGTTTGCGACAAATCCGGTGACGGATAAGCTGCGCAGCGGGCAACCCGCCGTGGGGTGCTGGCTGTCGTTCTGCTCACCGGCTGCGGCGGAGAGTATGGCGCACGTCGGGTGGGATTGGCTGCTGGTTGATGTGGAGCACAGCCCGGTGGGCTTTGACACGATGGTGAACTGCTTTCGGGCCACCCAACTGGGCGGGGCGGTGCCGATGGCGCGGGTGCCGTGGAACGACACCGTCTGGATCCAGCGCACGCTGGACGCCGGGGCGCTGGGCGTGGTGGTCCCGATGATCAACAGCCCTGAGGAGGCCAGGAAGGCAGTCGACAATATGAAATACGCGACGAAGGGCCTCCGGAGCTGGGGCGGTAGCCGCGTCTCCCCCTATATTGACGGCGATTACCGCACCTGGACTGAGGAGAATTTGGCGATCATCGTGATGATTGAGACGGTCAAGGCGGTCGAACAGGCCGAGGCGATCCTCTCGGTCGATGGCGTCTCCGGCTGCTTCATCGGGCCGGCGGACCTGGCGCTCTCGTTGGAGGCCAAAGAGACCGGCCCCGGGACGGAGCATGAGGCCGCCATTCAGGAGGTCCTCCGCGCAGCGAAGGCTGTGGGCATCGCCGCGGGCAAGCACTGCGGCAGCGGTGCTGAAGTCTCGATGCGCATCGCGCAGGGTTTCCAATTCCTGGCGCTCTCCAGCGACGCCGGGCTGCTGGGGATGGCTGCCCGTGCCGAGTTCAACGCGGTGGATTTCACCGGCGGTGGTGCCACGTCGGATACGGCAGAAGGCAAGATCTACGGGTAGAGAGGGGGACGCCCTCACCCTTCGACAGGCTCAGGGCAGGCTCCCGTGTGCGCAGACGCACCCACCCCTCTCCCATTCAGCGCAGACGCAGATGGGACAGCCGCTCTGACAGCATGGGGTGAGGGCTTCTTCGCTTTGGAGACACTACTGTGGAAACCAAGATACTGGGACGCACCGGACTAAACGTCACGGTGATGGGGGTGGGATGCGGTGGTCCCAGCCGTGCCGGACAGAGTACCGGCAGGTCAGAGGCTGAGTCCGTCGCCGTCGTCCGCGCTGCGCTCGACGCGGGGATCAACTTCGTCGATACGGCAGAGGCCTATGGGACGGAAGGTATTGTTGGCCAGGCTATTCGTGGTTTGGATCGCAGCAGCCTGGTGATCTCGACGAAGAAGAGCGGCGGCAGGAGTATCACGCCTGCCAGCCTACGCGCGAGCTTGGAGGACAGTCTCCAGCGCTTGGGCACGGATTACATCGATGTCTATCATCTCCATGGTGTGACGCTGGGGGACTATCCCTACCTTGCTGCGGAGATCGTGCCTGAGATGCGCAAGTTGCGGGACGAGGGCAAGATCCGCTTCCTGGGGGTCACGGAGCATTGGAACTCCGACAAGCGGCACTTGATGCTCCAGCGCGCGCTGCAGGATGATGTATGGGACGTGATGATGGTGGGCTTCAACCTGCTCAACCAATCCGCCCGTGAGCTGATCTTCCGGCGCACGATCGAGAAAGACATTGGCGTTCTGGTCATGTTCGCCGTTCGCCGTGCGCTCAGCTGCCCCGAGAAGCTCTCCGAGGTACTCGATCAGCTGATCGCGGCGGGGCAGTTGGATCCGGCCGATCTAGATCGCGCCGATTCCAATCGTGCGCACGCCCTGGATTTCCTCGTGCGTGACGGCGGCGCTGTCAGCGTCATGGACGCTGCTTACCGTTTCTCTCGGGACGAACCCGGGACGCACGTCATCCTCTCCGGCACCGGGAATCCGGCGCATCTTCAGGACAACATTGAATCGTTCTGCCGCCCGCCACTGCCGGACGAGGATCGCCGCCGGCTGGAGCACATCTTCCGGAATGCTGATTCCGTGACGGGGCAGTAGGGGGGGAGAGGCCCTCACCCTTCGACAAGCTCAGGGCAGGCTCCCGTGTGTGCAGACGCAGATGGGAGAGGGGACAGAGCACTGCACGTTATGTGGATCTTCCGGCCCCTCTCCTGTCTCCGTCTACGGAGTACGGGAGAGGGGCAGCGCGCTTCCGAGCGCGCGGGGTGAGGGCTCTCCCTTTCCCGAATCCACATCACAGGAGACACAATGCTGAACAAGTTCACTCCCGGGGCCATCTGGCCCGATACTAACGGCACCCACATCAACGCCCACGGCGGCGGCATCCTCTACCACGATGAGACTTACATTTGGTTCGGCGAGCACAAGACCGAAGGGCGCGCCGGCAACCGGGCGATGGTCGGCGTGCATTGCTATACGTCGCAGGACCTCTACAACTGGGAGGATAAGGGGATCGCCCTCCCGGTCTCCGATGATGCCGAGAGCGATATCACCCGGGGCTGTGTGCTTGAGCGCCCCAAGGTGATCTTCAACGCCGCGACCGGCAAGTTCGTGATGTGGTTCCACCTGGAGCTCAAGGGGCAGGGCTACACGGCTGCGCGCAGCGGCGTCGCCATCAGCGACACGGTCGCCGGTCCGTATACCTTCCTGGGATCATTCCGGCCCAACGCCGGTGTCTGGCCCACCAATGCGACCCCTGAGCAGATGCAGGTGCCGGAGCCGGGGGCGGTCCAGCGCGAGTTCATCGGCAGCTACACCGAGGAGATCGACCAGGTCAACATCCTGGGGCGCGACTTCGCCGGCGGTCAGATGGCGCGGGACCAAACGCTCTTCGTCGATGACGATGGGCAGGCCTATCATCTCTACGCCTCGGAGGAGAACAGCACACTGCAGATCTCGTTGCTGACCGAGGATTACCTGGCGCCGGCCGGCACCTATGTGCGGGCCTTCCCCAAGCGCTACATGGAGGCGCCCGCGATCTGCAAGCGGCTCGATAACTACTACTTCATCGGTTCGGACTGCACCGGTTGGGCGCCTAATGCAGCGCGCAGCGCCGTGGCGGATTCTATCCGGGGTCCGTGGACCGAGCTGGGTAACCCCTGTGTGGGTGAGGACCGTGACCTTACCTTCGGCGGGCAGAGCACCTACATTCTGCCTGTGGCGGGCATCGACGACGCCTATATCGCGATGTTTGATCTCTGGCACCCCGAGAACGCCATCGATGGGCGCTATCTCTGGTTGCCGATGCGGTTCAAGGAGGGGCGTTTTGAGCTGCAGAACGTGGTGGAGTGGGATCTGAGCGTTTTTGGATGAGACGTTAGGTGCCGGTGCGTACCGCGTAGGATGAGAATGTAACATGAAGAAGGGTTTAATGTCCCCAGCCAGGCCCTTTGGCCCGGAGAGCAGATCATAGAAGACCCCATATGCTACCGCACACCACGCAATCATGAAAACGAGACGCGAAGAGCGGGCGAGACGCCCGCGGTCCAAGAGGGCAGCAGAACGCCGGGGTGATCCCCGGCGTGAGGGCGACGAAGTGGGTATTTTCTAGGCAGTTGGATGGTGGATACTGACACGAGAGACTGGAGTTGACGATGACAACCAATGATCGATCGTTAAGCGCCGCCTCGAAGCGTGCGCTCAACTATACGCGCGGGCCGGAATGGTTCTGCGAATTCCGGGAGTCCGATCTCACCGGCGATTTTGCTTATGAGGAGGGCGTCCTACGGCGTGATCCCAGCGCCGTGATCCAGATCGATGATACCTACCACGTGTGGTATACCCGCGGTGAGGGTGAGACCGTCGGCTTCCACAGCGGCGACCCCGAGGCGAAGGTTTTCCCGTGGGACCTCACTGAGGTCTGGCATGCGACCTCAAAGGACGGCTGGGAGTGGAATGAGGAAGGGCAGGCCGTGGGCCGCGGGCCCGCCGGCGCCTATGATGACCGCGCGGTCTTCACGCCTGAGATCTTCGTCCACGAGGGCAAATACTACCTAGTCTATCAGGCGGTCAAGGCGCCCTACGTTGTGCGGGTGAAGAATACCATCGCGATGGCGATTTCCGACTCCCCCGAGGGTCCGTGGGAGAAGCTGTCGGAGCCGATCTTGCGACCGGCTGACAATGGCGAGTGGCTGGGGGATGCGGATGACCGCTTCAGCGTCATTTCCCAGGGCGACTTCGATAGTCACAAAGTGCATGATCCCTGCCTGATGTATTACCGCGACAAGTTCTACCTCTACTACAAGGGCGAGCGGATGGGCGAGAGGATGACCTTCGGCGGTCGCGAGATCGCCTGGGGCGTGGCTATCGCCGACGAGGCCACGGGACCTTACGTCAAGTCGGAGTATAACCCGGTGACTAATAGCGGGCACGAGGTCTGTGTCTGGCCCTACCAGGGCGGGATGGCCGCGTTGCTGACGACGGACGGCCCGGAGAAGAACACCATCCAGTGGTCACCCGACGGCATCAATTTCGAGACTATGTCCGTGATCAAGGGCGCGCCTGAGGCGTTGGGCGTTTTCCGCACCGAGGACCACGAAAAGGGGCCGCTTGAGGGCATCCGCTGGGGCCTCTGCCACGTCTATCGCGGCGGCTGGCAGTGTATTCGCCGCTACGAGATCTATAAGCCACGGGTGATATAAAAGACTGAAACCACGAATCCTCACGAATTTACACTAATGTTTTCCCCTGTTTTCTTGGGACCTGTGCCTGATCCGGGGATGTTCTGAACCGAGGTTTGTGCGATCCTGAGAGAGACCGGCGGTGGTTGATGGGTGATTGTCTGCCATCTCTGATTTGTCTTTTCCGGATTGGTGAGGATTCGTGTGGATTCGTGGTTAACTTTCTGCTGGCGTTTGTCTACGATACAAGGAGTCTAGCGTGACTGAACCAACAACCTACCCATCCGGCTACCCCGTCACCGGGCGATCGAAGCTACGGCTGAACGTGGGGTGGCGATTCCATCTGGGCGATGTACCTGAGACTACGTCTGATCCTGCGGTCTCAGACGTGGACTTTGACGACAGCGCCTGGGAGCTGGTTAACATCCCGCACACGCTCAAACTGACCTCGCTGAATCTCGACGACTGTGATGATGACAAGACGCAGCTGACGTTTCATCGTGATGTGGGTTGGTACCGGCGCGCTTTCACGGTGGACGCTGACCCCGCGGGCAAGCCCGAGCGCAAGGCCTTCCTGGAGTTCGAGGGCGCGCACCAGGTCACCGATGCGTGGGTCAACGGACACCACGTGGGCCAACACGCTGTCAGCGGCTATACACCCTTCCACTTCGACGTGACCGACTTTGTGGATCGCGACGGTGAGAACGTCGTGGCCTTGCGCGTCGACAATCGTGTCAATCCCGATGTCCCTCCCGATCCTGGGCCTTTCGACTATATTCTCTTCAGCGGGCTCTATCGCGAGCTCTATCTGGTGCAGACCGAGCGCGTCTATCTGCCCTTCCCGTGGGAGTCCCGCACCGCCGGTGTTACCATCACGACGCCCACGGTGAAGGTGAATCCTGCTGCCACAGCTGCAACGGTTGACGTTAAGACCTCCGTCCGCAATACTCACGCCGAGGCGCGCACCTGCACTGTGCTGACTCGTGTGATCGACGCCGAGGGCGTGGTCGTGCTGCGGATGCAGTCCACGCGCGAGGTGCCCGCCGGCGGGGAGGCTGTCTTCTCGCACTGCAACGGCATCGACGAGGATGTGCATCTGTGGTCCTGCGACGACCCCTACCTCTATCGCGTCAACACGCTGGTCCTTGATGGCGACGAGCCGGTGGACTGCGCCGAGAACCCGTTGGGACTGCGTACCTTCGAGCTGCGTGCGGATCAGGGTTTCTTGCTCAACGGCAAGCCGTTGATGCTGGTCGGGACCAACCGCCACCAGCATTACCCCTACATCGGCGACGCCGTGCCTAAGTCGCTGCACCGCAAGGACGCCATGCAGTTCAAGGAGGTGGGCTTCAACGTCGTCCGCCTGGCCCATTACCCGCACGATAATGCCTTTATCGAGGCGTGTGATGAGCTGGGCATTCTGGTCTACGAGGAGGCGCCAAGCTGGATCGACTTCGGTGGCGAGATGTGGACGCGGAATCTGGAGGAGGCGCTACGTCGTGCGGTCCGCAACCACAAGAACCACCCCAGTATCTTTGCGTGGGGTGGTGGGATCAACCACCGCGGTTCCTTCGAACCTCTACACTATGCGGCCAAAGAGGAGGATCCCACACGCTGGACTGCCTCGAATCATAGCCCGTGGTCGGGCGCACAGCGCGCCGGCATCTGCGACTTTTACTCGAACATGGATTACCGGGATATCCCTGTCTCGGATGAGCCGCTTTTCGCGATGGAACATGGCGCATCCACTGACGGCGAGCGCGCCCAGGCCCTCGTCTCGCGCTACAAGGGTGATCCGCGTCGTTTTGGGGCAGCGGCCTGGACGGCTCACGCCTACTACACTTTCCATCATCAGACCGGGGGACAGCAGAATCGCACGCGCGGCGGCATGATGGACATCTTCCGCATCCCGCGTCCCGTTATGGCCTGGTACCAGTCGGAGATGACCGATACGCCGATGATCACTATCGCCGATGCCTGGCACAAGGGGTTGGCAAGCCTGCGCATCTTCAGCAACTGCAACGAGGTGGAGCTAACTGTCAACGGCACCTCGTTGGGCAGACGCCGGCCCGATGCCGACCCCGAGAAGGCCAACTTGGCCCACCCGCCGTTCACCTTCCAGCTTTGCTGGCAGCCCGGTGAGGTGGTCGCATTGGGGTGGAAGGATGGCCGGGTTCAGGCCACGGCCATCGCGCGGACCCCGTTGGCTCCCACCGGCATCGCGCTCTCTGTCGATATGGAGGGGCGGGACTTCGTCGCGGACGGTGCGGACATCGTGATGGCTTATGCCAGGATTGTGGACACGAACGGCACCACGGTCACGGATTATGATGGTAAGGTCACCTTCACGATTGCCGGCGGTGCCGCCGGCAATGCCAGCGGGGCTGAGATCGTCGGCGGATCCGAGATCGGGCCCGATATCGGGGCGAACCCGATGGAATGCTTCGACGGTATTGCCCCGGCGTTGGTGCGTGCCGGGCTGGAGGCGGGGACGATCACGCTCACGGCTGAGGCCCCGGGACTCCGATCGGGCCGTGTGGCGCTGGAGACCACACCGTATATCGCCGACGCCATTGCTACATCCGCGCGGCCCATCTACGATCTGCCGCGCGTGCGACTGGATCTGGGTGGTGCAGGCCAGCATGTGCAGTACGGTTGGACGCCGTGGGTGGGCGAGAGTGGCTCCGAAGCTGCTATTGCTTTGGACGCACTTGCCGGTGCGAAGATCACGCTGCGCCCCTCGGGTGGAGCCGCCGCAGACGGAGCCGCCGCGGACGGCGGGGGGGGAAGTGAGCTGTGGTGGCGCGGGGAGTCCAATGTGCCCGGCCCCCTGGGCTTTATGGCCGAGGACGGCGTCTGTGCGGTGGGCGCGCTGACGATCGAATTCATTGGGCTGCAGGCGGGGCGCTACCTGCTGCGCACCTATAACCACGGTCCGTCATCGGACACGGACAAGATGGATCCGCTGCACGGTAAAACGCACGCGGCGGACATCGCTAAGCTGCCGCCGGCGATCAGCCTTGACGCCAGCGTGAGCGACGGCACCCGGCGATGGACGGCTGCCGCATACAAGCCGCAGGGACAGGGTAAACTGATCGGTCCCGAAGGGCCCACTACCATTGACGTGGCTTTCACCAGCGACGGCGCTGCGCCGGTGTCTGTCACCCTTATGTCGACCAACGGTGCCGGCAGTATCTGGCTCAACGGCCTCGACCTCCGGCAACTGCCCTAAAGATGAGACTTGGAACCACGAATCAACACGAATCTTCACCAATCTAAAGAGTTAGATAGGCGGAAAATTCCCATCTGTGACTCGTCTTTCCCAGATTGGTGTAGATTCGTGAAGATTCGCGGTTGATATTCCGGAAACCTGGAGGTGACCTATGCCATGCGACCCGTGGGTCGACGTCAGGACGTATCACGACTTTCCCGCCGATCAGGTGATCTCCGCGTTGCAGAAGGAGGTCCGGCGGGGGCACACCGAGAACGCCGCGCTGCTGGCCTATGAGATGGTGATGACCAGCCCGGCGCTGGAGGATTACCTTTGGAGGCGGCTGATGGTGATTTCGGTGGAGGACATCGGTTTCGGCGACCCGCAGGCCCCGGCAGTGATCAACGCGCTGGTGCAGATGCTGGCGACCTTTGACCGTAGCCAGGGCGAACGCAAGCTCTTCGCGATCCACGCCGTGCGTTATCTGTGCGCGTGCCTCAAGGACCGCTCCAGCGACGAGATGGTCAACTGGATTATGGAGGGGGTGGATGCAGGCACGCTGCTGCCCGAGATCCCCGAGTATGCGTTGGACAAGCATACGGCGGCGGGTCAGGCGATGGGCCGTGGCGACCGCCACTTCTGGGAGGTGGGCGCCAAGCTGGCCCCCGAACTCCCGGGTCGCGACGTAATCTACCGCGACCGGGTGTTGGCGATGTTGGGAGACGAAGAGGGAGAGTAACCACGAATCTCGCGAATCTTCACTAAT
>Ga0209121_10005588_pt1 | contig 11338 bp, 8 predicted proteins | sample Cruoilmetagenom3_FD_187292 | JGI IMG/M metagenome (GOLD analysis project Ga0209121, IMG submission 187292) | Oil polluted marine microbial communities from Coal Oil Point, Santa Barbara, California, USA - Sample 3 (SPAdes) (version 2) | ecosystem: Environmental > Aquatic > Marine > Oil seeps ...
GAAAGGCAGGACCACCATAGTGATTGCCCACAGGCTCTCCACGATCATCAACGCAGACCAGGTCATAGTTATCGACCATGGTCGAATAGTAGACCGCGGGACCCATGAAGAATTAATAGGGAGCAGTGCCATCTACCAGGAGCTGTATCAGACCTGGGCCAGCAGTGATGAGAAGAAAGCCATATAAATATTTTTTATCCTGTGAAGGATGACAATTTATTATATTTTTTCTCTTCCCTAAAATGATTGACTTGGCCAAGTAGCAGGCCTATAATTAGGTCATGAAAATTGCCAACATTGCGGAATTTAAAGATCACCTGGGCAGATACATAGCCCTGGTTGAACAAGGGGAGGAAATCGAGTTATGCAAACGCAATGTCCCTGTTGCCAGAATTATTCCGTCACGAAAAGAAAGTATGGCAAATAAGACCAGACTTGGCTCCGGATTGAATAGCGTAACAATAAAAACGGATTTGACTGAACCTGCTTTTTCTTTTGATGACTGGCATATGCTGAAAGGAGAACAGTGAAATTATTGCTGGATACATGTTGTATTATCTGGGCGGTTTCCGATCCATCCTCCCTTTCCGGCAAGGCAACAGATGTTCTTGAACGAGAAGATTTTGCAATATTCGTCTCTCCAATAAGCTGCGCTGAAATAGCATGTCTTTCAGAACGTGGCCGAATTGAATTGGATCAACATTGGAAATTGTGGTTCAATTATTATCTCGAACTGAACGGATGGCAAATCAAGGATATTGATCTAACCGTAATTCAAGAGGCTTATTCCCTGCCTGACTCTTTCCATTCGGATCCAGTGGACCGAATTATTACCGCAACAGCACGAATTCACGATCTTGTTCTTTTGACTGCTGACAACAAAATACTAAGTTATCCCCATGTCAAAACCATCTGGTAGTAGATGTTCACCCCTCATCAAGGAGTATAAACGGTTCCCATAAAATAGATGCGTTTCTTACTGACCGTTGATAAATTAGGATGGAACATTGAGAATAGCTGTAGTGCGGAGAGAGTGTGGATTGGGGCTTGGAGGTGCGGAAGCTTACTGTGCTAACGTGTGTGCCTGGTTGACAAAGATGGGCCATAAGGTGACAGTAGTGGCGGACAAGTCTCTTTTGCCGGGGCTGCCGTTCTCCAGGGCCCCTGTGTGGGGAAGAGGGAGCATTCTTAAGAATTTGAGTTTTTTTTTGAATGCCGGCCAGGTCCTTAAAGCAGGCGATTTTGAAGTAAGCTATGGCCTTTCAAGAGTGGCCCCGGTAGATGTTCTCAGAATATCAGATCCGTTGCATGCCGCATGGCTGGATTTGGGTTATCGGAAAAGCACTAAGTTCAGACGCCTAAGGCCTAGACACAGGCTGCTTCTCTGGATGGAGGCCAAGGCCATCAAAGACGCCAAGGCTATCGTAACTAATTCCCGGTTAGTAAAAGACCAGGTGCAATATTATTACAGCACCGGTGCTGAGAAAGTCACGGTTATTTACAATGGAGTAGATCTTAAACGGTTTCGCCCGATGACTCAAGAGGATAGGGTTTTAGCAAAAATATCAATAGGCATTTCAGATGATACCACAGTCTTTGTTTTTGCAGGCTCTGATCTGCGCCGTAAGGGTCTAAGTCAACTCTTGTCCGCTTTTGCCAGGTTCAGGGAACAGCCTTTTATATTGTTAGTGGCAGGCTCGACCGGAAACAGGGACCTGAAGAAAAAAATAGAAGGAATGGGCCTGAATCAAAATGTCAAGTGGCTGGGATATGTGAAAGATATGGAACGAGTATATGCCCTGGCAGACCTCTTTGTACTCCCGACCCATTACGACCCATTTGCCAATACCACCCTTGAGGCCATGGCCTGCGGGACCCCTGCTCTCACTACCAGGCAAAATGGGGCCGCGGAAATAGTTGAACAGGTCGCCTACTGGCTTGTGGTGGAAAGGCCTTGTCATAGAAGTATAACTGAGGCACTCGATGCATTTACGGCACTTCCTGCGCAAGAGAGAAGACTGTTGGGTGAAAAGGCACATCGTATAACTCAAAATTTCACATGGCAGAGGCATATAGAACAACTCATCACCATATTGGGCCGGTATTCCAACCCCATAAAGACAGTTACCAAAACATAGTTGGTCAACTATAATGCAACGTGCAGTGAACTTATTTTTTTTGAGTTCCCAACTGAATATACATGCTAACCGTTTTTTCAACCATCCTTTCACGGCTGAATTTTTCAGCCACATGATATTGGGCTTTTTTGCCTATTAATTTCAGTTCTAACCTTTCCTTTTTGAGGAAGTCGTTCATGGACTTGGCCAGAACCGCGCTATCGTTTGATGGAACCATCGCCCCAATGGTTTCAGGTGTGTTGAATATGTCTATTATGCCATCTGTCTCTGTTGCAATTACCGGAAGGCCCGCTGACATTGCCTCAATAATTGCCATTCCCAGCCCCTCTCTTATTGAAGGATGAACAAAACAGTCTAAAGCTCTTAAAACAACAGGTACTTCTTCAGGTTTTTTAGGACCGAGAAAAAATACTCTTGATGTGATGTGGAGATCATCTGCCTCCCTCTTTAGCTTTTTTTCAAGAGGTCCGTCTCCCGCAATGACCAGAAATGCTTCGGGTGCTGTCTCTGCCACCTGTGCAAAAGCATGTAACAGGATGTTGTGGGCCTTGGCCTTTTTCAGCCTGGCAACTATGCCGAACAGGAAACCTTTTTCTGGAAGATTCAGCCTTTTTCTGGCCTCCTCTTGACCCATGGCAAAGTCATAAGCATTTGTATCAATTCCATTAAAAATGACTGTTACTTTTGAGGGCGCGAGGGATTTTGAATTGTAAAGCATGTCATCTTCAACTGAATTGCTTATGCATATTGTCCTGTCAATTTTTTTGCATATTCGGTTGAATACAGCCCTTCTGTGGACATTTCGCAGGGTACCTGTGGCCCGTACAGTGTAAAAAAGTGTTGATACGTCAGTGCCCATTATTGCAAGGGAAGCATTCACAAGCGGCCTGTATCTTTGACAGTGGACAATGGAAATATGGTTTCTCTTTATGAGATTGTGGAGTTTTAATACAGTAAAAGGATTAAAATGTCTGAACTGTTTTTTTGTAAGCCCGAGCGAAATAGCAGAAATTCCATTTCCTGTCATTCTGGAATCATTACTGTCTCCGTAAAAATAGCCTATCAAGGGGTTAAAGCCGCTTCTCGCCAAGCCTTTTAATACGTAATAGTGTACATGTTTGTCACGCGAGGAATCATCCAGCAGGTAAAGGCAATTGATAGGGGCTTTTGGCATTAAGGTTTCAAACATTTTTTTGAACAGCGGCATATGCTATGCCGGTTGGAACTGCCATAAACAGCCAGTATAACGTTGATGATCCATGTCGAAAACCATCAGTAAACATGTTGGTCCCCCAAAACATGATCATGAATAACAGACTTGTAGCCATAAGTCCTTTGATTTCAGAATGATCATCATTTTTCCAGCAGGTCCACAGCATTCTTGCCTGGATTATTATTGTAATCAGGAGTGCCAGAGCACCCTGTATTCCTGTCTCAATAGCCAGCTCAAGAAATGCGTTATGGGCATGGACTACTTCGGTTTCTTTTATTATGTTCGGCATGACCTGCTTAATATTTTTTTTCCCAAGTCCAGTCCCTGTAAAAGGGTGTTTCAAAACTTCCTTTGTGAAGTTCAGGTATGCATATATCCTTAATGGAACGGAACCTCCCATATCTTTTGCTTTACGTATTTCTCCTTGAAACATGAGATTCCAGTCTTCTCTTATGAAATACCGGGTATTGTCAGAAATAAATAGCGCGGAAACAGTGAGGCAGAAAAGCAGGGAGAAAATAGCGAAATATCTCTTGGCGGAGTTGTAAAAAAGAGGTAATGCAGCCATGCCAACAATGACAGAAAGGATAGCTCCACGCCGTCTGGTTGATATCAGCGTACATAGATTAACAAGCAAAAGTATCAGATTTCTGATCCGGTGTTGATGCTTCACTAGATATGTGAAGGCCACAGCTACTAGAAGGGTTAAATATATGCTGGTGTGTTTGATTCCATTTATAATTGAAGTTGATTTACCAAAAATAAAAATTTTCTTTACAATACTTGCCGACTCAACATTTCTGTCTGTGTCCAGGAACCAGAATTCATCTTGGCTGACAAGCCACTGTGACATGAGTCCCAAATAAAAGACTAAAAAAACCACATTGGCAACTGTTACTATTTCCAGCCAGTCAATCTTTCTTCCATATTTTTCAGAAAAGAGGAGCAGTGAAATGAACATGCAAAAATTCAGGAGATATTCACTACAAAATACCCTGAGAGAATATTTCGGGTCCGGACTCATGAATATGGATATGAATGCAGAGACAAAAAGAAATCCCAGTGCCCAAGAGAGAGGATGACGGAAAAACTCACATAAAAGAGCGCAGGCTTCACTAAATTTGTTTTTGCCGGAACTGGTAATAGCGCTAAAGCATGTAATAATTATGAGAACGGAAAGGACATATCTTGGAGCAGTGCCTCCTATATGAAAGGGAATAATTACCAGGAGAATAAAGAAAATGTATTTTAAAAAACCTTCAGCATGCATTCCGTTTTCTCTTTAATCTGGTTTCTACCCTTTTGCGCAGATTTTTTAATAATATTGTACTTTCTTTTTCCCAGGGAATGTGCAGTCTGATATAGTGTATTAAAAAGTCATGGGTAATGTGCTCTCTTATTCTCCACATCTCCATGGATGCACACATGTCTGTAATATCAGAAATCCTGTCTCTATCTTTTACTGCCTTTCTGATCCTGGTACTGTCAAGGTCAAACACAATAAACCGGTTTTTATCAGCGGGATTAAAACAGAAATTGGTTATTTTGCAATCGCCATGAAAAACTCCCTTTTCATGCATCTGCCACAGGAAATATGCCAGATCTTTTATTAGCCTGTCCCCTTGTTTACGATGCTTGAGAGCCTGCTTTATAATGGCTGTATTTGAATCTCCTGCCTCAATCCATGGCGATAGCATTGCTCCATAGATACTCTTCCAGGGATTCCCTGTGTGGATTGCAACCAGAGGTAAGGGTGTTGATATGTGGCGCAAGAGGAGATTCCGGGAGGTATGCCATGCACGAAGCACCCTGGGAGTCTTGAAAAGATAGAATATGGACTTCAAGTTACCGGAACTTCGGTATGTCTTCAGAAAATATTTTGTTGATTCTGTACTGATCTTGAGACAGAGCGTGTGCCTGGAATTTTTCAGGATGTTTTCCGGGCTCTGGAGTTTTTCAGGGTGTTTAACAAAGGAAATCAAGAGGTCTGACAAGTGTTCAGGGCACTGTTCAGACCTTAATATGACAGTTTTGCCATGCCTGGTCTTAACGGTTTTTTTGAGAATCCTTCTTGTTCCCTTTTTGTCCCAATGGCGCCGCATCCGCTTAAGTGCTCTCTCTTGAATCCCATAGCGTTGCTTTCTGTCTTTTAGTTCAGGCCACTTTTGGGATAAAAGGCTCGTGAACTCCAGGATTTCCCATTTTCTTACCATATCCCACAGAGGAGGCATGATATAGGAAAGTTGGTCAAACCGCTCCCTAATATTCAATGGTCTGTCAAACAATCTGGCCCTGTGCAGGTCTATGAGTACAAATCGTTCTTTGCGTCTGTCAAAGATGACATTATTAAGATGGAAATCAGGCTGGAAAACGCCAAATTCAGAAATGCCGGCAATAAATTGAAAAAACAGGTTGATAACCCTCTTTTTTTGAGTTCTTGTCAGCCCTGGCCACTCATCGCAGAGAAATGATTCAAGATCAGGGCCTTCAATTTCAGACGCTACAAAATAGCTCCAGCCGCCACTTTTGCCATATGCCGCCGGCGGAGCTGTATAGCTGCCGATGTGCAGCCTGGTTGCAATCTTCCATTCTTTTCTGGCAGGGTCCCTGAAAAGGGAAATTGGAATATGTCCCAACTTGAACGCCTTTATATAATAGCCCTTGCAACAGAACACCTTTCGCCTTGCGGCCTCTTTAACGAGGCGCATGCTTTCGGAATTCCACAGTGATTCCGGATCAAAGGCCGGATCACAGATTTCCCAGTTTTTCTCAGAGGGACATGGAGGCAGAGGCAAATGACGGTTCATGATTGAGATGGGTGAGTTCTTATAAAACGCCTAATGAGGCCGCAAGAGTAAGTATCTTTTCGGCCCTTGCATCCCATGAATACTCTTTGGCCTTTTCCCAGGCAGCCATGGAAAGGGTGGCCTCAAGGCCGGGGTCGTTTACCAGTGTCAGTATGGCCTTTGCAAGGTCTTCAGGGCTGTCAGGGGTGAAAAATACACACTCCTTTTCTGAGGCTATTTCTCGAATACTGGGAAGATCTGAGGCTACAACAGATACACCGCTTGACATGTATTCCAAAAGTTTGAGAGGAGAGGTGTATAGCCGGCTTGTTATAGATTGAGCAGAATTAGGCAGTATGGCAATTCTGGCCTTTTGCAACTCAGTCCTGACAGACTTGTTAGGCAGATGACCGAGCAGCCTTACCTTTTGCCTAACTGGTTCGGGTATTATATCTCTGTCTGTCTCTCCGATCATCACCAGTTCAAGATCAGGTAACATGTTAAGTGCGCTGAAAAGGGTCTCAATTCCCTTCCATTTATAATAAGTGGTACCTGCATAGAATATCTGCCTCACAGGTCCGGAACGATCCTTTTCCGGAAAATCGTTGTTGCAAAAGGTGCCGCTAGGTATTACAGTGCAAGGAGGTGTCTCATAGAGTTCCTCCCATCGTCTCTGAAGCCCCTCGCTTATGAATATCAGGCCCTTGGCATTTTGGGCAATTTGTTCTTCCATTTGAGAGAGGTCTTTACGGCCCGGATGTTTGTCCTTGAGGATTTCGTGTACCTCAAAGATAACCGCAAGTCCTTTACCGCACAGTCTTGCTGCCAGTTTTGGATGTCTTGAGATAATGATATCAAACCTAACGGTTCTGATTAGCCTGTCAAACCGCCGATTAAAGATCATGTTTGAGATAATTGGCCCAATATTTCTGTTTATACTTTTGACTATTAATTGTTCAGGCCTGGAAATGCCAAGACCGGAAAACATATTGCCCTGAATGTCCGCTGCAATTGTTACTTCAGTTTTCCGGGCCAATGCTGCACAGGTTGCAGTGATCTGAACGCTTCTGGCCTTTTGTGATGGCAAAGGTTCCGGATATACGTAGAGGATTTTGGCCATTTTGTCCTTACGTTTTATCCTTCAAGAAAATCTCTTTGCCCCAAACCGGTTTTTACGGCCTGATATACCTCTTCAACACTGATTATGGACATGCAGTTTGGATTATTACAGTATTTTTTAATACACGGCGAGCATGGTTTAGGTTTCCTTATGACTTGGTGGATTTCAAGGTCCTGGTATGGCCCTGTATGACGCACAGTACTCGGCACAAAAAGAGAGATGGTTGGGGTCTTCAGTGCTACTGCAATATGAAAAGGGCCTGTATCGTTGGTGATGAAAAGATCCAGCCCTCTGAGTGCAGCAGGTAGCTTTTTTAAGGGCAGGCGCCCTGCAAGGTTGATTATTCTGGGTTTTTGACCGGAGTCAGTTGTTATCCCTTCAGCTATTTCCTTGGCAATTTTTTCATCACCCGGTCCACCGAACAGGATGATATTGACATCTTCCGAATCAGCCAGGAGTCTCTTTCCAAGTTCTGAAAAGTGCCCCTGTGGCCAAGCCTTGTATGGTCTTGAGGCGGATACCTGAAATCCTATTCTTTTGTTTTTTGCATAATTGTATCCCAGGCTATTAAGCAGATTATCCCAGAATGCTTTCACCTCTTCAGCCGTTATAGGCAACACCATCCGTTTGTCCCGGGAAGAATCAAGTTTAACCTTGAAGAGTGTTCGCAACACGTCGAGCCTCTGTTCTATTACATGTGCTTCATCTCTGTATGGGACCCTTACATTAAGAAACGGGGCCACGGTTTCATCTTTGAAACCGATACGGGCAATAAAAGGAATCCGGGCCAGGTAGGCGGCCTGAACAGGGCAGGGATCACTGTCATGAAATACCAGACACAGGTCGTAGTTTCCAGACTTGATTCTGTTTAACAAAGGAAATAACCTTTTGTATCCCCCGTAATAAGGAATTATTGTTCTGATATCAGGATTATTTTCAAAAAGAACTGAAAACTTTTCTCTGACCATGAAATCTATGGATGCGTTTGGAAAAATGCGGCGCGTGGCCCTCACTGCCGGTGTAGAGAGCAGGGTATCTCCTATGGCAGTTGAGGAAACTGCCAATACATTACTGATTTCGTCAGGGTTAAGTTCATTGACCGTTTTTTTTCTTTCCTTTTTCCCCCTTTTTGTGATCAGAACAGCCTTCCATGCTGCCTTGTTTAAGAGCTTCATGGCAGCACCGCCTTGAACCGGGCCATCCACTTGGCCAGGATGAAAAGTGACCACAACTGGCGTGCCTTGAGTCCGTCTTTTCCAATTTCAGAACTGAGCAGATTAGATACACCCTGTTTTTCAAAAAGCCTGTAGAAGTCATCCGGGGCATCCATAATTACTTCTTGTACCTTGTTTTTCAGAGGCCCTCCAATCCACTGGGCCAGGGGTATGGAGAATCCCTTTTTAGGTCTTTCGAACATGGCTTTTGAAATACGGTCGGAAAAGGCATCTCTCAGGATGCGTTTTCCCTTTCTGTCCGTTGTCATGCGGTATTCTGACGGAAGGCTAAGGGCAAATTCCAGAACATCATGATCAAGAAAGGGAGATCTCAACTCAAGTCCATGGGCCATGCTCATGTGATCAGAATAAAACAGGATGTCTCCGGGGAGATAGGTGTTTATATCGGTAATCTGGAGCCTGTCAAGTTCATCGTCAGTGATCTGGTTGTAGAATGATCCAATTAGATCAACGGCAGTGGGATGCACGGTTTTTCCAGCCAGAGGACCGCTTGGATGAAACAGCAACTTTCTGGAGCTTAAAGGAAAGAGTTCAAGAAAAGCAAGATAGCGCTTAGGCTGGTTAAGTAGAAGCGCTCTGTCGGCAGACCTTGCAGGAAAGCTCTTTTTTTTGCGGCTGCGGTTCAGGATGCTCTCTGCCCAGGTGCTGGTTTTTCTTAGCCAACAGTAAGGACGCCGGAGAAATAGTCTCTCAAGTCTTTTAATGAACAGACAGTGGCCATAGCGCTTGTATCCTCCAAAAGCCTCGTCTCCGCCGTCTCCAGTGAGGGCAACCTTGACTTCCCCTGATGCAAATTTACTCAGGAAATAAAGGGGAATGGCCGTTTCATTGGAAAAGGGTTCTCCAAACAGGGCGAGGATCTCCGGGGCCTTTAAAAGGGAATCAGCGGGCAGATAAAACTCATGGTGATCCGTTTTCAGATGATCTGCAATTTGCCTGGCATATGGCAGTTCATTGAATCTCTCATCTTCAAAACCTATTGAAAAGGTCTTTACTGGCCCTCGCAGTGCCATACTGGCAACAGTGAGGGAAGAGTCAATGCCACCTGAAAGAAATGCCCCCAGGGGCACATCTGATACCAGACGTCTGACCACAGCCTGATCAAAACGTTCTTTTGTTTCAATACAGGCCTGCCTGTAATCAATCCTTCTCTTTGCCGGATTTATTGACCAGAATGGGGCATTGTTAATTATTCTGCCTTTTTCCACCTCCAGGAGATGCCCGGGAGGAAGTTTTCTGATCTCTTTAAACGCACAGAAGGGATGAGGGACGTAGCGAAGGCTCAAAAACAGGTCCAGGGCCTCAGGATCAATTTTCCTGTCACATCCGGAAAGTGTAAGAAGTGCAGGGATTTCCGACGCAAAGAAAAAACCAAAGCTGTTTTCAACATAGAATAGAGGTTTTACTCCAAGCCTGTCCCGTACAACAAGAATTCTTTTACTGTTGTGGTCAAGTGCACAAAAGGCGAACATTCCTTTTAGTTTTTCAATGCCTGCTTTGCCATATATACTGATGATATTTGCCAGCACTTCCGTATCTGAGCGCGTGGTGAAAACACACCCCTTTTTTTTAAGCTCGTGTTTCAGCTCTGAAAAGTTGTAGATTTCACCATTAAAAACCACTGTTATTTTTCCTGCGGCATCTGTAAGCGGCTGGGATCCTCCTTTGATATCGATGATTGCCAGTCTTCTGTGGGCAAGACCTATCCTATTGTCAAAATAGATGCCGCTTCCATCAGGTCCTCTATGTGAGAGAAGAGAAGATGCCCTCTCAAGACGCCTTTGAGTACCTGGTAAGCTGTTTTCTTTTATGGAGTATCCTGCTATTCCGCACATGATATATTGTTAAATCAGAGTATTACCTGGCCAATAGTTGCTACAGAAATATTATATTGCGTGTATTTCTACAATTTATTTAAGTGGTTTCTATCCTGGAAAAGTAGTTACCTTTGATATTCACATGATTTTTTTTGCAGTGCAACTTGATCATTTACCCAACGGCTTGTAGGCTCTCGATACCTCTACGGACGAGTCCCAAGCGGAAGAAGACATTGTGTGATACACAGAAGAATAGCCTACCTTTTCCTTCACAGAATTCAAAGGGAAAACTGATGAAAAATACTTGCTTGTATGAGTGACTCGAAGATTGCAGTAATAGATGGGGGCAGGCTTGAGGTCAACAGGGCATTTCTCCCGCTCCTTGAGTCCAATGGTCTCGCGACTTTTAAGGCGTTGATGTCACACCCGGGACACGCGGTGGCAAAGTGTGCCATAAAAGAACGAAATACTGTTCGACTTGATCTTGATACAGAGAGCGGAGAAAAAAGACCTTTTTTCCTTAAACGCTATGCACCTCCTACAGTACGGGACAGGTTGAAGGCATATCTCAGACTGAAGCGTCCGGCTCCAGGTGCCAGACAGGAGTGGCATGCCATGTGGACCTTTCTGCATGTCGGCCTTCCGGGGCCTGTACCTGTGGCATGGGGTCAGGATGGCGGGAGTTCTTTGGTCCTTTCAGAGGGTGTAAGTCATGTGATGAGACTCAGTGAGTGGGCAGAAAGGAATTTTGGAGAAGGGTCTCATGGAAACACACAAGCACTTGCGGCAAAGCATAAGATTATTGAAGAAGTAGCGAATATCGTGGGAAGGATGCACTCAAAGGGACTGCACCACCAGGATCTCTACCTCTGCCACTTTCTGTGCGGTTCAGAGCAGAACGGCCTCCCCCTGACGCTCATAGACTTGCAGCGAGTGGAACGGTCCAGGAGGCTGTCCAGGAGATGGCAGGTGAAGGACCTTGCCCAACTGCACTTTTCCTCGGCCCAATACATAACCAGGCAGGATATA
>Ga0209121_10005589_pt1 | contig 11337 bp, 12 predicted proteins | sample Cruoilmetagenom3_FD_187292 | JGI IMG/M metagenome (GOLD analysis project Ga0209121, IMG submission 187292) | Oil polluted marine microbial communities from Coal Oil Point, Santa Barbara, California, USA - Sample 3 (SPAdes) (version 2) | ecosystem: Environmental > Aquatic > Marine > Oil seeps ...
ATTAATTTTTAATTCTATCCGACATGGCCTTAATATGTAAGGGCGTAGTACCACAACAACCACCAATTAAATTTAATCCTAATTTAACAAATTTTTCAGTATAATTAGCCATTATTTTTGGAGATGCAGGATATACTACTTTACCTTTAACCAATTCAGGCATCCCCGCATTAGGCTCAACCATTAAATAAGTCTTGCTTACTTTCTTCATTATTTTCAAGACTTTATACAAAACTTCCGGACCGGTTCCACAATTAGCCCCTACTCCATCTGCTCCTCCATTTTCAAGAACTATAACTGCCCTCTCCGGATCAACTCCATATATAGTCTTTAAATTTTTATCGAAAGTCATCGAAGCAACGACCATTAAATTAGTATTTTCTTTTGTGGCTTTTAAGGCAGCTTTAATCTCCTTAAGATCATAAAAAGTTTCTAAAATTATTAAATCTACGCCTGCTTTCTCTAAAATTACAACCTGTTCTTTATAGTTTCTATAAACCTCACTTACTTTTAAATCTCCATATGGTTCTAAAATTTTCCCTGTAGGTCCTACAGAACCGGCAATAAATATTCTTTTTTCCAAACTTCTTTCTTTGTTTATTACACCTTTAGCTATATTTACTGCTATTTCATTTATTTTTAGAATATTATTTTCTCTACCAAAACTACTTAATTTAACTCTATTAGCTCCAAAAGTATTAGTTAATATTACATCTGCTCCGGCCTTTAGATATTCTTGATGAATTTTTTGCACTACTCGAGGACGGGATATATTCCACCCTTCAGAGCACTCTCCTGATTTAAGACCATATACTTGAAGCATAGTCCCCATCGCTCCATCAAGTAATAAGGGTCTTTTATTTAATTGTTCTTTCATTTCTTCTTTAATATTCATATTTATTTTTAAATCCGCCCCTTATTGTTTTGCTGATTTCTCTATTTTCTTAAACAGCTAAGCAACTAACAATTGTACATGTCTATGTTTTTGCTGATTTTTTTAGGGGCGTATACAATACGCCCCTACTTTTTTCTTTCTTTTATTTTCTTTACTATATACGAAATACGATATACGATATACTAATTTATAGTTTATGAATAAAGATACCACTTCGCAGTTTGGGTTCAAACCAGGTCGATTTGGGAGGCATTAGTTTTTCTGCATCGGCTACTTTTATCAATTCTTCTATAGAAGTAGGATATAAGGAAAAGGCTACTTTCATGCCTGCCTTCACTCTTTTCTCTAATTCCTCCAACCCCCTGATTCCTCCTACAAATTCTATTCTCTGGTCTGTTCGGGGGTCTTCTATCTCCAAAATAGGGGTAAGCAGATTATTTTGCAATATCGATACATCAAGACTATCTACTGCATCATCTTCATCAAAAGTCCCCGGTTTTGCAGTTAGTTTATACCAGCAGTTATCTAAATACATACCAAAGGTATGTCTTGCATTTGGTCGGTAGGAACCTTTGTCGTCATATTTTTCTACCTTGAATTTTTCAGATATTTTCTGGATAAATTCTTTCTCAGAATTTCCTGCTAAATCAGCTACCACCCGATTGTAGTCCATAATGTATAGTTCATCATGAGGGAAAAGGACAGACAGAGAGTAATTAAACTCTTCTTTTCCGGTATAATCTTTAAACTCTTTTCTTCTCTTCAGCCCTACTTTAGTCGCTGCTGCTGCCCGATGGTGACCATCGGCAATATAAAGATAATCAATCTCGGCAAAGGATTCTATTAATTGCTGAATTGTTGATTTATCGTCAATTACCCAGCAGGTGTGGGTAATTCCATCCTCTGAAGTAAAATCATATACCGGTTTTTCTTCTTTAGTCCATCTATTTACAATTTGCTTTATCTCATCTTTTGCTTTGTAAGTAAGAAAAACTGGACCGGTATTGGCATTAGTAAAATCAATATGATTTATGCGGTCCTTTTCTTTATCTTCTCGGGTATTTTCATGTTTCTTAATCTTTCCTTTGAAATAATCATCAATAGAAACACAGGCCACTAAGCCGGTTTGAGCCCTTTCCTTCATCATCTGTCTATAGATATAGATCTTCTCCTCTTCATCCTGTAAGTACACTCTTTCATTAATCAACTTATTAAGATTTTCGCTGGCTTTTTCGTACACCTTTTGGTTATAATGGTCTACGGAAGAGTCTAAATCTATCTCTGCTTTATTAACGTGAAGAAAGGAATAAGGATTGTCTTTTACTAATTGACGGGCTTCTTCGCTATTTAGAACATCATAAGGCGGTGATGCTACTTTGGTCACTAACTCCGGTTGAGGTCTAAAAGCTTTGAATGGTTTGATTATGGGCATTTCTTTCTCCCTTTTAATCTAAATATTTTCTCTAATAATAGAAACAATCTCAACTCCGATTCTCTTTTGAGCTTCCTTGGTAGAGGCTCCGATATGGGGAGTTACCGAAACTCTTTCGTGATTTACCAGTTCCAGATTCTTAGTTGGCTCTTCGGGAAATACATCAATCCCTGCTCCAGCAATCTTTCCGGAATTTAAGGCCTCTAATAAATCTGCCTCATCTACCACACTCCCCCGGGCACAATTAATAAGATAGGCTCCATCTTTCATTTTAGTAAATTCTGGTTTACCAATCACAGGAGATTTATCTTCGTTCCCCGGTACATGCAAGGAAATAAAATCTGAATCAGTAAGAAGTTGCTCTATAGAAACAAAAGTATATTCAGGACAATCTTTTTCTGGGCCTAAAATGTCATTGTAGATAACCTTCATCTCTAATGCTTTAGCTTTTTTGGCTAATTCCCGACCAATTCTACCAAATCCTATAAGCCCCAAAGTTTTGCCGGAAAGTTCTATTCCCTTATACTGTTTTTTATTCCATTTACCTTCTCTCATAGTAACATTGGATATTCCGATAAATCTAGCCAGAGAGAACATATGCCCTAAGGCCAATTCTGCCACAGCTGAACTGCTTGCTTTGGGAGTATTCCTTACTTTTATTCCTTTCGATTCAGCATAATTTACATCTATATTATCCACTCCAACTCCACCCCGAATAATCAGCTTTAAATTTCTGGTCTCAACTGCAGAATCTATTATATCTTTTCTAATTTTAGTTGCAGAACGCACAATAACTACATTAAAGCCTTTTATCTGTTCTTTTAACTCTTCGGGTTCAAAAAATTGCTCTGTTACTTCATGCCCCAAATCCTTTAAGATTTGAACAGCACCTTTATCCATTCCATCAGTTATTAATATTTTTGACATTTTTATCACCCCTTATAATCCTAAAATTTCATCAATTAAAGAAAGAATTTCCTTGATCTCGGAAAGTGTCGCTTCTGCCATATGAGCTATTCTAAAAGTTTTTTCTTTCAGTTTTCCATATCCGTTAGAAATCATAAAACCTCTTTCGCCTAAAGCCTTGTTTAAATCACCTACGCTAATCTCTCTGGTATTCTTTACACAGGTTACGGTATTAGAGGCAAATTCTTCCTGAGCAAAGAGAGCAAATTTATCTTTTGCCCAAGCCCTGACATAATCTGCCATCTGGGTATGGCGGGCAAAACGGTTATCTAATCCTTCTTTTAATACCTTATCTAATTGATAATCAAGGGCAAACATATGAGATAGGGATGGAGTTGAGGGGTATTGGTAATCTTTTTTCTGAATGCAATTGTATATTTGCAGAAGATCAAAATATGTCCCTCTAAATTTAACTTTTTTAGCTGCCTCCAGGGCTTTTTCCGATATGGAACAAAGGGAAAGACCGGGAGGTAAACCCAAACACTTCTGGCTTGAGGTTATACATATATCGATTCCCCACTTATCTACTTCTATCTTGGCTCCACCTAAGGAACTTACCGCATCTACGCAGAATATTACTTCGGGATATTTTTTCATCACCTCAGCAATCTCTTCAACCGGATTCATTATTCCGCTTGATGTTTCATTATGAGTAACTGTAACTAAATCGTATTTACCGGTAGCTAAAACCTGCTCTACTGATTCCGCAGTGTTAGGCAATCCCCATTCAACTTCAAATTTATCGGCAGGGACATTGTTATCTTCCGCCATAGCAAACCAGCGATTGCCAAAATTACCACAAGAAAATACTGCTGCTCTTTTTTGGGTACAGGAACGAACAGTTCCTTCCATCAAGCCACTGCCTGAAGAAGTAGATAATAAGATTTCATTTTGGGTATACATCAGCTTTCTTAGTTTATCACTAATGTTTCTCTGCAGAGTTGAAGCCTCCTTGGTTCGATGACCAATCATGGGAGTAGCCATCTTTTGCAAAACATCTTCGATTACATTAACCGGTCCGGGAATAAAAAGTTTTTTGTACATTGTTTCTCCTCTTTATTTTAATTTATTTTTACATTATAAATATTAATTTAATGTTTAATTTTGATATTTTAATTTGATACAGTATAAAAAATTTTTATCAGATTGGCTTTTTTTGTAAATTCTGATTGAAGGATTAATTAATTTTTATTGTACGATTGGATTTGTGAAGAAATACACAAATACACTTATTTTTAACATAAAAAAGCAGTTTCGTCAAATAATTTTAACAATATTCTTAAAATTTTTTTATTTTACTTTATTATGAAAAAGAGATGCATAATAAGTCTTATAATTTGATAAATTTTAGATAAATTAATACAACTATTTCTTTTCTCCAAATAATCTTCCCAGAATTAATTTATAACCATCAGCTCCATAATTTAAACACCTTTTTACCCGGCTAATAGTAGCGGAACTTGCTCCTGTTTTATGGGCAATCTCTTCATAGGTAGAGCCCTCACTTAACATTCGGGCCACTTCCAGCCTCTGACTAAATTCCTTAATTTCATTGATAGTAGCTAAATCTTCAAAGAAGCTATAACATTCCTTTTCGTTTTTTAGGAGTAATATTGCTTTAAACAGTTGATCGGTTAATTCATCTCTCCAACGAGGATAATTTTCCATTTTATCACCTCATTTTCTTCTTTTTTTTAATTCTTTAAATATCTCTTGAGGAGAAATATTGAAATTACCTAAAACTACTAAGGTATGAAAACATAGATCAGCTACTTCATATATGATTGCACTTTTTTCTTTGTCCTTAAGGGCAATAATAACTTCTGCTGCCTCTTCCCCTATCTTTTTAGGTAATAAATCCTCAGAATTAGCTAGTAATTTACAAACATAGGAATCCTTTTGGTAATTTAATTTTCTATCTTGAATTACCTGATATAACTCATTAATAATCTCACTGTCTGCTTCTGATTCCTCGCTCCTACTCTTCTTTTGAGAAGATTTTATCCCCTCTGCCTGTTCTTTTTGTAAAGGGGAAGGAGATTCAAGTTTAGTTTCTTCTATTTTACCACCTTTAATCTCCTTAAAAAAGCAGGAATAATTCCCGGTATGACAGGCAACCCCCTTCTGCTTTACCAAAACTAACAGAGCATCATTATCACAATCCAAAACAATTTTTTTTACCAATTGAATATTCCCCGAAGTATTACCTTTAAACCAAAATTCTCTTCTACTTCGGCTATAAAAACAAGTTCTTCTTTCTTCTAAAGTCTTTTCTAAAGATTCCTCATTCATATAAGCCAACATTAGCACTTGTTTGGTTTCTTCATCCTGAATTATAACTGGTATTAACCCTTCTTTATTGAATTTTATTTGACTTAAAATTTCGCTTTTATTCATTATTCTTCTCACCCTTCACTTTCTCCTTCGTTAGTCTTATTTCTACTCCTCTTTGTCCTAAAAATTTTTTAACTTTCGATATAGAATATTCTTTTTTATGAAATATAGAGGCAGCCAAAGCAGCATCCGCCTTCCCCTTAACTAACACCTCATATAAGTGTTCTGGTTCACCGGCGCCACCAGAAGCAATAATGGGAATATTAATATTTTCTGAAACCATTTTAGTTAATTCAATATCATACCCTTTCTTAGTTCCATCTTTATCCATACTTGTAAGCAATATCTCTCCTGCTCCTAGTCTTTCCACTTTTTTAACCCAATCCAATATTCTTAAACCGGTCCTGGTCCTTCCCCCATTAATCACTACTTCCCAATCAGAATCTGTCTTTATAGCATCAACAGCTACCACAATAGTAGAACTGCCAAATTTCAAAGAAACCTCTTGGATTAGGAGAGGATTTGTAACAGCTGCTGTGTTAATAGAAATTTTATCTGCTCCTGCCCTTAATACATAATATACATCTTCCAGATTTCTTATCCCTCCCCCTACAGTAAAAGGGATAAAAACTCTTTCCGCAGTCTTTCCCACTAATTCAATTATAATATTCCTCTTTTCCCAGGAAGCTGTAATATCCAGAAAAACCAGTTCATCTGCTTCTTCTTTCTCATAAAATGAAGCTAATTCAATTGGATCACCTTTATCTGTTAAATTAACAAATTTAATTCCTTTTACCACTCGACCTTTATTTATATCCAAACAAGGTATAATTCTTTTAGTAAGCATTATTACTTCCTCTTTCATTTTTAGTTAGCTGGTTAGTGGTTACCTAGTTAGCTAGTTAAAATATAGGTTACAAGTTTAAAAAGCCTTTACAGTAAACTGAAAACTATAAACCCGTTCTATACTAACGACTATTCACTAACGACTAATTTAAGTGCCTCTTCTAATAAAATATTTCCTTTATATAAAGCTTTGCCGATAATAATTCCTTCTAAACCTAAACCCTCAAGTCTCTTTAATTTTTTAATATCATCTAAAGAAGTGATCCCTCCAGAACAAATAAGGGGGATATTAACATTTTTTACCATCTTTTCTATATTCGTTATATTAGGTCCCTCAAGAGTTCCATCTCTCTTAATGTCAGTATAAATTATTCGCCTCGCGCCTAACCTCTCCATCTCTTTAGCAAAATCCAGGGCATCGACCGAAGTAATATTCTGCCATCCTTCTATGGCCACATACCCCTCTCTAGCATCAATACCCGCTATTACTTTTTCTGAAAAATCCCTAAATAATCTCTTTGCCAAGGACTTGTCTTTCCAAAGAATTGTACCTAAAATTACTCTACTTGCCCCGAGGTTTATCAGATTTTTTACTTCTTGATAATTCCTAATCCCTCCTCCTGTCTGAACAGGAATATTAACTTTTTTAATAATCTGTTCCAACAGGGAGATATTGGTTAATTTTCCATATCGGGCTCCGTCTAAATCTACTACATGAAGTATCATCGCCCCTTTATTAGCCCACTTTACAGCTACCATTAGCGGGTCATCAGAAAATATCTCCACATCTTCAAATTGACCCTCTGTAAGCCGAACACATCTACCTTCTTTAATATCTATCGCCGGAATTATTAACATTTACTTAACTCTCCAAAATTCTTCAAAATTTTTAATCCTGAAGTGCTACTCTTTTCAGGATGAAATTGAACCCCGAATAAATTATCTTTCCAAATAGATGAGGGAAAAGCTGAACCATAATCAGTGGTAGAATATATTATCTTCTGATTGTCCGCTTCACAATAATAAGAATGAACAAAATAAAAGTAAGATTCATCCAGAATATCCCGAAAGATAGGATTCATATTATAATTTAAATTATGAGTAAATTTTATTTTATTCCACCCCAAATGAGGGCATTTTACTAAAGAGGAGAATCTTTTAACTCTACCCGGTATAATGTTCAATCCTTTAAAAAGGCCGCCTTCTTCGCTGAAAGCAAATAACAACTGCATTCCTAAACAAATACCCAAGAAAGGCTTGCCCTCCCTCCTTATAGCTTCACTTAACTCTTTATCTATTTTTTTAGCTCCTAAGGATTTAATAGCATCCCTGAATGCCCCTACTCCCGGAAGCACCAAAGCGCTGGCTTTTTTGATCTGGTTCAGGTCATCAGTTATCACCGTTTTATATCCGACTTTAGTAAAGGCATTTTCCACACTCTTCAAATTCCCCATTCCATAATCTATTATTACAATCATCTTCTTTATTCTCCTGAGAGTGTAGAGGGGTCAGGTCTCAACATTTGACATAACATTTTTAGCTATTTTATTTGGAAACAAGTTATGTCAAATGTTGAGACCTGACCCCCTTATCCTAATCAATAATACCCTTAGTGGAAGGAATATCATCTACTCTATCATCTTTTCTAATTGCCTCATCTAAAGCCCGGCCAAAGGCTTTAAATATTGCCTCAATAATATGGTGGGAATTTTTTCCATAAAGCAAATTTATATGCAAAGTCATCCCGCTATGATAAGATAATGCCCTGAAAAATTCCTCCACCAGACTAACTTCAAAAGAACCTGCTCTTTCCTGTTTAAATTGGACTCCATAGATTAATTGTCCTCTTCCACTTAGATCTAATGCCACTTGTACTAAAGATTCATCCATAGGCAAAATGGTAAATCCGTACCTCTTTATTCCTTTTTTATCTTGTAAGGCTTCCTTAATGGCCTCACCCAGGCATATTCCTATATCTTCTAGGGTATGATGATAATCTACTTCAAGATCCCCTTTAGCTTTTATCTCCAGGTCAAAAAAACCATGCCGGGCAAATAGGGCAAGCATATGATTTAAAAAATAAATTTCTGTCTGTAAATTACTTATCCCCTTACCGTCTAAATTCATCTTTACCTCTATCTCAGTCTCCAAAGTCTTTCTTTTATATTCACCTTTTCTTTCCTTCAAGATTATCGACACCTGCCTTTCTATTAAGGTCTACTATTTTTAACTCTTTCTAACCAATCTAAGACGCAATTAACATCCTGGGTTAATAAATCCACCCCTTCATTTAGATAATACTCTATCGTTTTATCTTGTAAATTAAATCCTTCCGCTAAAACTATTGCCGACAAAAACTTTGTCTCTTTTACTTCTTTATTAAAATTTTTTACGGTAATCAGATCATCCCAAATATCACCCACATAGATCCCCAATTTAGTCCTTAAACTGGCAGATAATTTTATTAACCCCTGAGGATGGGGTTTTTCTACACCATCATCAGCAGTAACTATCCTTCCATCAAAGACATTATCTTCACAACCTAATCTTTCCAGAGCTATTCGAACTTCTCTTTTAGTTCTGCCAGTTAAGATACCGATAGAATAATTTTGTAAAAAATCTTTCTTGTTTTTATCTATAATGATTCTTTCTTGTTTTATCAAACCTTCTGTCTCAACTAATGAAGGATGAAACCCGTAAATATTAAAACAATATTCTTCTCCCGCATAGATCTCTTTAAATATTTTAGTAATCAATTCCTTATCCCACCGATTAAAGATTTTATCCTTTATGTTCCAATTTTTCTCAACTAAATCTACAACTTTATCCAAACCTCCTCCTGAAGGTAATATCCTGGTAGTAAAGATTTTTATATCGGGCTTATCCCTTCTAAACTCATCTATATTCTTTAAATTATTCTCTTCAGCTTTCATCAGGTAAAACAAAACCACAGCCGAAGTCAAATCCCAATCATTATTAAACCCTCCTGCCATCTTAAAATATTTAACCTCTTCCGGATTGATTAAATTTTGAGAACCCTGAAAGCGTAATATCTCTTTAAAATAAAATTGAACCGTTCGGCATATAGCCTCTCTAAAAGAATCCCGCACATCAATTAGAACGCCATCAATATCAAAAACCAACGTGTCTACCTGAGAAATTCTATCTAAAAACTTTTTATTCAAAATAATATTTTTCTGAAATAAATAATCTGAATTTAATTTTTCTGAAATTTGTAACAATTCAACCCACTCTTTCTTAATTGCAATTTCTTATTTCTATCGAACGGGCATGAGCCTCCAGTCCTTCCAATCTTGCCAAGCTTGCTATTTTCCGCCCATCTTTTCTTAAGTTCTCTTGGTCGTAAAAAATTAAGCTACTCTTTTTAGTAAAATCACTTACCGACAAAGGTGAAAAACATTTTGCTCCTCCGGAAGTAGGAAGGATATGATTGGGTCCTGCCCAGTAATCGCCTAAGGGTTCAGGAGAATAAGCCCCCATAAATATTGCCCCAGCATTTTTTATCTCTCCTAATATTTGCCAGGGATTTTCTATCTGTAACTCTAAATGCTCAGGAGCAAAGCTATTTATAAACTCTAAAATTATTTTTTCGTCTTCAGCAATGATTAACTTCCCTCGTTTACTTAAAGCCTCCCGAATAATTTCCTTTCTATTTAAACCCTTCAACTCACGTTCAATCTCCTCTTTTACTTTTTCTGCCAATGAAGCAGAGGTGGTTATTAAAATTGCCGAAGCTCTTACGTCATGCTCTGCCTGCGAAAGCAGATCACAAGCTAAATATCGAGGATTAGCTTCTTCATCGGCCCAAATGAGAATTTCACTTGGCCCTGCCAACATATCTATATCTACTTTTCCAAAGACATTTTTCTTGGCCAAAGTTACATAGATATTTCCCGGGCCCACAATTTTATCCACTTTCTTTATAGTTTCTGTTCCATAAGCCAAAGTAGCTATGGCCTGGGCTCCTCCTACCTTATAAATCTCCGTTATACCCAACTCTCGGGCAGTGGATAATAAATAGGAATTAATCTTACCTTCGGATGAAGGAGGACTCACCACTACAATTTCTTTAACTCCGGCAATAATTGCCGGTACTGCTGCCATAATAAGAGAAGAGGGATAAATAGCCTGGCCTCCCGGAACATATAATCCAACTCTTTCTATTGGGTTCACTATCTGCCCTAAAATTATCCCTTTTTCTTTAGTGGTAACCCAAGAGCTCTCTTTCTGGTGTAAATGATATTTTTTAATTCTCTTTATTGCCTCTTTTATTATCTCTAATAAATCTGCTCTTACTTCTTGATTGGCTTTATCATATTCTTCTTTACCTACCAGCATCTCTTGGGAGCTTAGTTTTACCCCATCATACTTTTCGATAAATTCAAGAAGGGCTCTATCACCTTCTTTTTTCACTTTCAATATAATTTCCCTAACCTTATTTTCAATATCATCTACCAAGTTATCTTCAGAATACCCATGCCTGCAGATCTCTTTTATTTTTTCCTTATTTTCTTTGTTTAAAAAAACGGTCTCTATCAACTTTTAATCAATCCCTTCTTTTGTAATATTCAAGATATTTTCTAGAAATTTATTTTATACAATAATTCTACTTATATCTATTTGCTCTATACCTTACCATTCTGCAATTTTATCTGATTCTGAAGATATAAATTTTTTAATGTTCTGCAAAAGTCTGGTAATTCTTTTATGTTTAGTTTTATAACTAATCCGGTTAACGATAAGTTGGGCACTAAGAGGAATTATCTCATTAATTATTTCTAACTTATTCTCCTCTAAGGTACGCCCGGTAGAAACTATATCAACAATCATATCTGCCAGACCT
>Ga0209121_10005590_pt1 | contig 11335 bp, 12 predicted proteins | sample Cruoilmetagenom3_FD_187292 | JGI IMG/M metagenome (GOLD analysis project Ga0209121, IMG submission 187292) | Oil polluted marine microbial communities from Coal Oil Point, Santa Barbara, California, USA - Sample 3 (SPAdes) (version 2) | ecosystem: Environmental > Aquatic > Marine > Oil seeps ...
ACGCAAAGACGCCAGGACGCAAAGACGCAAAGAATAATAGCACCCTTTGCGCCTTTGCGCCTTTGCGTTATACCGTGTAGGTTTTTTGGTGTATGTTTCTGTGATTTTGAGGTGGTGTGTGTATAGGGTACAAATAGGACAGTATTGCTGATTGTTGATAATTGTTGGACAGCCTCCAAACACCCAAAAAACACCGAAGGCCGGAGCCGGGATTCGAACCCGGGTCATGGGATCCACAGTCCCAAAGGATATCCCCTACCCTACCCCGGCGCTGCAGGCATCGGACTCACTTTGAGATAATAAAGCTTTCCCCGCGCCAGGCGCTCTTTTCGATCCGGCGCGGTGATAGGATGCGCCGGAAGGATCAAGATCCTGGTCCGCGGCGATGGTATTAAATATGGAGCAGTACCACCGGCCGATGGTGCCAACAGCATGTACAGAGATGCCTCCGATTCTTGATCCGATAAAGAGAGCGTATTGCCGCACCCAGGTGAGCTGGGCCATCATCATGGTGGCAGGGGTCCTTGCTGTATACACTACCTACCTTCTGGCGGCGCATGGAACCTGGCTTATCGTGATGCTGTCCAGCCTTATAATATCTTCTCTCTTGTTCTATAAACTTACGATAGAGGGGCGCGATGACTGGCTCGAGCTCAGGCTGGGAATTGGCCTCATCCGTACGAGGATCCCGTATAACCAGATCGAGTCATGTATGGTGGTTGAGGCTATCTGGTACTACGGCTTGGGAGGTGATCTCACGCCCCTTGGCTGGATCTACAACCTCTCAGGTACCTATGCGGTTGAGATCCGGATGGTGGATGGCCGCAGATATCTCATCGGCTGTGATACTCCTGGAGAACTACAGGATTTTGTTCGACGGCACGCCGATACTTGTAAGTCTGCCCGATCTTACCAGACCCATTTAAGCTGCGAAGTAAAAGATTGTTTCCTTCGAAGGTGAGATATGTCCATAAGCTGGGAACGAATCTCCGGAACGATCAGACGCCGGGTGAGGGCCGAGAAGGGAACTGTTGATGCTCATGTTCATCTGTATACTGGAGCGGATAAACTTCTGACGCTGGGAAGAGAGTGTGGTATCGAGCATTCCGTCGTCTTTGCATTTCCACGCCACGTGGAGAGGGGGCCTGGTACACATGCCATGGCGAACAGATTGGTGCTGGAGGCCGCAAGAAAGCATCCGGTGCTGTACCCCTTTTATTATATCTGGCGCGATTTGAAACTCCCGGAGATAGATAGTTACAGAGGTGTGAAGTGGCACGACCTCGGCTGGGTCTTCGAGGAGACGAACTTCGAGAGCACGATGAAAGGAATCGAAGACCGCAAACTGCCGATGGTCATGGAGGATAGGTTCGAGGTCACAGCCGAACTCCGGAGGAGGTACCCGACGATCTGTATGATAATTCCGCATATGGCTGCCTTCAACGGTGGGCTGCGCAAGGTTCTCAACCGCTTTGGAGAGGATCCGAACGTTTACCTGGATACCTCTCTGGCACCCCCACGCCAGGTAAGGCGAGCAATTAAGAAGATCGGGGCTGAGCGGGTGATCTTTGGGTCCGATTATTCCTATGGAGGGATCTCCTACGAGCTGAAGAAGGTTATGGGTCTCAGGCTCCCGGAGGATGAACGGCTGGCGGTTCTGAGCGGAAACATACTCAGGCTCATGGGAGAGATCTGATCTCAGCGCCTCAGCACTCATAGGGATCATCCTGGTCCGGCGCGGTAGGCGCTCTTTGTGGCGTCGACGACCAGCGATATCAGATCATCCAACCGGTTGATGTAGTAAACCGTTCCCAGGCTCTTCAGCGCATCCTCTACCTGCTTGTTTTTGTTCGTCTCGTCGATGCAGAATAACACGAACCTGCCCGCTTTGGCAGAGATGAGGGTAAAAGATATATACCAAAAAGTAGATGGAACCTATTGTTAATAGCTAACAGGCAGTGAGGGCATCCCCTCTTAAATGGTAGAGAACCACCGGCTGCCTGGGTAATTACACCATTTTCTTCATGTCTTCTTGATTTTGTCTATAACGTCTTCTAAGTTTATGAAGCGATCTGCTAGCCGAATCATGTCCTTGCCGATGCCGTGTTTCCTGAAGTATGCTATTTCTACGATTATACCACTTCGTTGAAGTTCATCTATGGCCTTATGATAGTCATAATCTCCTGAGACTAATACAGCAACGTCATAAGCCCCTGCTTTCCCTAAAGATAGCATATCCGAGACCAGTGCAATGTCTACGCCTTTCTCAATAGATTTCTCGATCCTGGTAATTTGGTTGCAGTGATCGCATTTAAAATCGAAGTATCTTTTCTTGAGGGGAATAATAGACGTCTTAAATCCTACATATTCTAAGTAATGATAATAGGCCACCTGCTTATCTATCTGTGTTCTTAATCTGGCATCATTATCTGGATTTGAGGGAATCGAACCATAGTAATATGCCCTTTTTAGTTTCCGCCCCGCGGTTAGTTCTTCTCTTAGCTTGACACAATCCACCTGCTCGCCGAAGTTCTTGGCTCCATGTAACAGGTTTTGGCCGTCGATAAATATCATCACCCGATCAGCTGTCATAAATATCTAAGACGAGGGTCACCTTAGAACACATAAAGCTTATGCCCTTCCACCGAGGGGCTAGCCAAGATCGAGCCAACACCGCTATCTTAGACCGCTTTTTCCAAAGGGCAGGGGATCCTGTGGTGTGATGAAGATGTGTTCCTGCATAGTATGTGAGGTGCCTGTTACCACCCAGACTATCGGCGGTCGTAGCTCCGGAGAAGGGGTCTTCTTTCTGGATCCAGGTCCGGCTGGCGCCCATCTCGATAGGCGCTCTTTGTGGCGTCGACGACCAGCGATATCAGATCATCCAACCGGTTGATGTAGTAGACCGTTCCCAGGCTCTTCAGCGCATTCTCTACCTGCTTGTTTTTGTTCGCCTCGTCGATGCAGAATAACACGAACCTGCCCGCTTTGGCGGCTTTCTGGATGTTGTCCCATTGATTGTAAAGGTTCTGAATGTGGGTATCGGTTATGCAGAGGATGAGACAGCCTTTCCTGGCTTCGGCCAGCTCCAGCACAGTCTCTCCGGGGATGTGGGTCCTGGAGCCCAGATACTGGACCAGGACATCTTCCACCGCGCCCGGGTCCCTGGTCCACTCCTGGACGACGACCCGGTCGCTGAAGCTGACCGCCGCCAGCTCCGCACCCTGGGAGTATGCGAACTGGCTGGCCTTGAAGGCGGCCAGGGTGGCAGAATGGGTCTTCGTCCCGGCGCGGTGGCCGTCCATTGACCTGCTGGAGTCCAGGACCACCAATAGGTCGGGAACGCGCCCGGCACCGGCCATCATCTCGCAGGACTCCTGCTCCCGCTTGTAGGTGGTAATCCCCGGAACCAGCCTGGGGCTGAGGCTCAACGAGTAAGGGACGTCCAGATCGCCGGGCGGGTCGGAGAATCTCCACTTCACCAGACCCGTGGGGTACCAGCTCTCTTTGACCCTGGAAGAAGGTCTTATCTCGATTTTGTAGCTCTGGTCCCGGTACCACCTCTTCAGGTCACCCTGAAGGCCCAGAACCTCCAGAGCTCTTCTGTACTCCTCGGGCTTTAGATCCGAGGCAAGACCGGAAAGCGGAGCCGCATGAGCGTTCCCCTTCAGCATCTCCAGTGTCCTGACCTCGCCTTGCCCCAGCAACCCGGGCTCAAGACCCTCCAGGATCCTGGCGGTCTGCTGGCACTGCCTGAACCACCGGCTCCGATCTCTGACCCCCCAGGAGAAGACCTGGAGGAGCTCCTCTTCCTGAGGCAGATCCGACGACGGCAGACCAAGATCGAGATCCCAGTACCGGCCCAAAAACCCCAGCACCGCCCGGTCCAGAGGCGCAAGATCCTCTTTCTTCTCTTCTGCCAGGCGTCTCCACCCCAGGACCACCTTCTCCTCGTCCTCGTTGCTTCTCTCCAGGCGGAAGGTGTCCACCACGATCCCGGAAAAGACGTTCACCATCACCCTGGCCAGAGACTCGTTTCTGCGGCTGAGGCCGCGCAGAGCGGCCAGGGATAGCTGGCCCGCGACCTCCAGCGACCGGGGGCAGAATAGATAATGAACTATGAGGTGATCGAAGAGGTTCTCGAGATAGAGGTGACCCTGGTCGATCGTACCCCGGTCGACGACTATCCTGTAGTTCTCGAAGGGAAACGATCCCTTCTCAGCCTCGCCGATCTCCGGCCGGGGTAGCGGAGGCCTGTGCCAGTTCGAGAGAGACCTCTCCCAGACCTCAAGGACCTCTTCTTCGATAGATCTTTCCACCAACCTTTCCCGCTCCCACCTCGGGGCCGTAGCCCCTGGCATATATCGCGCCACCTCTCATCCTCCATCCTGCCCGGGTTCCGGCTCTGCCCTTCACCAGGATCCGGCCGCCTTTCATCATAAGACCCAGATAGCTGCCCGCATCGCCGCCCACGCAGATCCTGCCGTCTTTCATCAACCAGCCGGTCCTGGACCCGACCCTCTCCTTGGCCACGATCCTGCCTCCTCTGTTGCCCAGACCCAGATAGTTGCCTGCTTGGCCCAAAACGACGCCCCAACCACCTCTCATCTTTCTGAAGGCGTAGTCGTCGCAGGATCCGGCCACGATCCCACCGCCAGCCATCTCCTGGCCCAGGTAGTCGCCCGCCTCGCCCTTCACCACGATTCTCCCGCCGCTCATCTTCTCCCCTACATGATGGGCACCCCTGCTTTCGTCCAGAACGATCGATCCCTTCCTCAGCTCCAGACCGGCAAAGTCCATGGCAGGCAGCATCAGTGGCTCCGGGATCCTCTCGGCAACCAGGCTGGATAAAAAACCCCAGACGATCTGGTCGTGCTTTTTGGCCCGCGGCCCGGTCTTGATCAGGCCGAAGAGGAGTTTCTCGTCCGATGGGGCCAGCTCCTCCACCTCGGACCAGGTGGGCCTATCTCCCACCTTCTGGACGAAGTCCTCGAATCCCAGGACGAAATCGCCATCGCGCGTCTTTAGACGCCTCTTTTCTCTCGCCTTGCCCTTGTAGGCATCTTTCATGAAACCCTTGAGGCTCATCCCATCTGCTCCAGGGCCGGGATGTAATCTAGACAAGCGATGGGATCGTCGTAACCGGCAAGCTCTCTTGTAGCCTCTTTGACCGAGATCTCCCCGTCTATCGCCCTGGAGAAGATCATGTTCATATCTCCCCGTTCGTTGAGGGTCCGGTTGATGCTCTTCTCCACCAGGTCTCTGATGTACTCCAGCCGTCTGGCCCCGTAGTAGGGAGGTCTCTCCAGGACGGTCCGGTTGGGAGAGACCCGATGCCAGATCACGTAAGGTGCTATCGCCCTCAGAACCTCGATCTTGCTATCGGCGTCGGCAAGACCGGTCAGGAGAGCCATGGACTTTGTGTAGGCTCTCAGGTCCTGTCTCACCCTGTCGGAGAGTCCCTCGTCCACCTGCCAGCAACAGACCTCGGGATTGTTGAAGTAATGGCATCCCGCACATAAACCCCGGCTGGGTTTGGTGCCCGATAGCTGGCTCTTATCGTAGCCAGGGGCCCTTTCGCACAGGGTGAAGTCCCTGATCAGAGATACCACCGCCAGCTCCACCTGGCTGTCCAGGTCGACCTCTGCCACCAGCCGGGGAAGAGCTTCGAACTCATCTGCGCCGAACCTGGGCAGCCTCTTGGCCAGCTCCCGGATCTCTTCGTCTCGTTCTGCCAGGGCCAGGCCGCCCAGCAGGTCGGGCTGAATGGCAGGAACAGAGACCGATATCCGGTCCAGGAGCGCCTCGTCCAGAGGATAGGTGGAGCTGAAGTCGGGGTTCATGGTGACGAAGTAGCAGGTATCTCCGACGTTTAGAGTCTTTCCCGCATAGTTGACCTTCCGCTTCTGGAGAAGTTCCAGGAAGATGTTCTGCTTCCCGCTGGGGAAGCGGTTGATCTCGTTGATCACCTTCCAGTTCGACCGAGACCAGGGTGTCCACAGGACCTCGATGGTCTCGCCACCCGAAGAGGACCACTGGCGTGGATCGATGAAGCCTATCATCTTCTCTTCGGTCTGCTCGGGATGGCCTGAGATCATCAGGTTCTCCACATCGTCGAAGTCCAGTCCGGTGAAGGCGCTACCCAGCAGGTTCACCAGGGTAGTCTTGTTGGCACCCATCCCGCCGTATAGTAGGACGGCCCTGTTCCTGAGACAGGCGTTGGCCAGCGAGAAATAGAGCTGGGAGTTCAAGTGACGGTCGCCCACCCGGAGGTCGAGTCTTCCCATGTGGAGGCGCAGTTCTTTCAGGGTGGCGACCAGGACGTCTATCTTCTCCAGGGGGTCGGACATATAATCGAAGGGGTGTGCTGGTGATATTTAAAGAAGATGAGACGAACTCTTAGCTACTCTTTCATCCCTACCAGAGCGCTGGCCAGCATGATCGGACCAACAAAGTCTTTTCTGGCCCGGCTGGAGTCCACAAAGACCCGGTCCATTATCACCGGGGCTCCGAACCCCTTCACACCAGAGAGAAGCATCATGGTGCGGAATATCAGGTTTCCGGATATGCCGTCCGGTGCCACGATCAGGTCGTCTCCCTTACAGGTCTCGATGAGGATCCCTCGATGACAGGCCCTGACCCCGGCGTCGGATGCCAGTCTGGCCACCAGCTCGCCCTCGGCCAGGGTCCTGTCCACCCTTCCGCTCCGGCCCAGATCTTCCATCCTCCCGCCGGAGAGTATCGAGACAGCAGGATCTACGCCCATCGCCTTAATGTACCCGGCGCCCATCACCGCCAGGTCACGCCGGTCGGATATCGAGTCGCCCTCGGCGATGCCTACGGGAGCCAGAAAAAAGCTCCAGCCAGATAGCTCCAGGAGCGAGATCCGTCTTACCCTTATCTCGAAGGCGTCGACGAGAGCCTTCACGGCCCGGGTGGCGGACGTGTTACCCCTGACGGCACCGTCGATCTCGCCTCTGGCCAGCAGGTCGACGAGCGCAGACGGTGGGTTTTTGGTCTCAATTTGTTCCAGCTCGCAGTCGCAACCAGGATCGCCGACGATCACGATCTCCGCGTACTCCGAGGCGGCCTCTATGCCTTTGAGGAGACGAGAACCGCCGCCGTCCATGCCGATGCCGATCCTGGCACGCCCCGTTCTGGCCGCATCTTCCAGTCGGGATATGAACTCGGCGTCCACGAGATCGCCTCACCTTATCCCCGTGATCCGGTCGCGCCAAAGATCGAAGAGAACCGTCCGATCGTCGCCGGAGACGATCACCAGACGTTCTTTCTCGGTCACCTCGCCGATCCTCGCCGCCGACAGTCCGCGCCTCTGGAAGACCCCGATTACCTCGTCTGTCTTCTCGTCCGCGGCGGTGACCACGAACCCCATGCCCGGATACATCTTCTGCCAGGATATCATCTCCATCTCTTCGGGCATGGGGACCGAGTCCATGTCCACCACCGCGCCCACACCGCTGGACTCCAGGAGCATCCCCAGGGTGCCCAGCATCCCTGGGTTGCTGATATCTTTGCCTGCGGTGACCAGGCCGCTCTCTCCCAGCTCCTGCATCGATCCGAGCTGGCGGAGCAAGATCTCGCCGTCTTTGAAGCTGGTGGAATCCCAGTTGATCTGGAACCTGGGACGGACCGTGCCGTCCAGATCCACTGCCGCCACCACCGCGTCCCCGGGCCGGGCTGTGCTGCTCAGGATGACAGCGTCCTTCCTGGCCTTGCCGAGGATGGCCACGTCCAGGGAGCTGTAGGGTGTGTCGGGATGGAAGTGGCCTCCTATTATGGGGACGTCGAACTTCTCGATGCCCTGCCGCAGACCGCGAAGGACATCCTCGACCAGCTCGGGAGAGTTGGCGGAGAATACGTCGACCATGGCGATGGGCCATCCTCCCATGGCCGCGATGTCGTGGACGTTCACCAGGACCGCGCAGTAGCCCGCCCATTCGGCATCGGCCTCCAGCAGCTTGCTCCATATGCCGTCTGCCGCGAGGAGGAGGACCTCGTCGCCGTCGTCCACGACCGCCGCGTCCTCGCCGGAATAGGCTATGATCCGATCCGAGTTCACCGGAAAGTGCCTGACGAGGTCACCGATGGCCCTCTTGCGGGTTATGCCCACGAACCCGCGAAGCTCGGAGGCTAAAGACTCCAGGTTCATCGGTTGCTCTCTGCACCTGGGGCAAAAAATAGCTGACGGTGCAGGGCGGATCGATCGTCACATCTGATCTGCGCCTGCGAGGGTGAAGTAGGCGAGGAGTGCTTCGAGCTGTATCCGCTCGTTCGCCCCCTCGGTCATCCTGAAGTCGATCTCTCCGATCTTGTCTATCAGGCTCACCCAGGTAGATTCGGGTAGCTGCGCCAGACTTGAACGGGGGTCGTCCATGAGCTTGATCATCTCCCGGTACATCTGGACTACGACATCCTCCCCGGAGAGGCCCTGGATCAGGAGCAGCTCGTCCAGGAAGCTCCTGGCCTTGGTGAACTCACCGCCCAGAGCCGAGTCGATCATATCCCTGATCTGTTCCGGCCTGGCGGTGGCCGTGGTCTGGTATATGGCCTCGTCGGTGACGAGATCCTCCATAAGCGAGGCTGCCTGGAGCGCGTTTATGGCTATCCTCATATCTCCGCGGGCTACATAAACTATGGCCGCCAGCCCCTCGTCGGTCAGGGAGACGTTCTCCTGAGAGGCTATGTAGATCATCCTATCTTTCACCGCCTCTTCGGTGAGAGACCTGAACCTGTAGACCGCACACCTGGACTGGATAGGCTCGATTATCTTGGAGGAGTAGTTGCAGGATAGGATGAACCTGCAGTTAGCGCTGTACCGCTCCATCGTGCGCCTCAGGGCGCTCTGGGCATCGCTGGTGAGGGCGTCGGCCTCGTCTAAGAATATCACCTTGAACTCGGCCTCGCCCAGGGGAGACATCCTGGCGAAGTCTTTCACCTTGTGCCTCACCACGTCTATGCCCCGCTCGTCGCTGGCGTTCAGCTCCAGGAAGTTGCCTCTCCAGCTCTCCCCGAAAAGTTCACGGACCGTGCTTATGGCCGCCGCGGTCTTTCCCACCCCGGGCGGACCGGAGAATAGCAGATGAGGCAGGTTCCTCGATGCGACGTAGGACTTGAGACGCTTTATTATCTGGTCCTGGCCTACCACGTCGTCCAGCTTAAACGGCCTGTACTTCTCGATCCAGATCTCCTCTCTGATAAGAAAACCCTCCTTGTTGGAGTCTTTCGGTGAGTATATCAAAGTTCCCGTGGTCACCGCCGCGAAGAAGATTATGATGATGATGTGTGGAGATCGCCGTCGGGGCGGCCGCGATAGTATGAGGGGATACGGCCTCTGGAGAGGAGATGGGAGGATAGATCAATCGAGGCGATGATGGAGGGAGAACGTACCCTGTCGGGGCCACGCGCCGATCGGTGAGGAGAACTACCGGGGAGACAAGATCAAAAGTGGCCGCCAGGAGAGGATCGTCGTGAGATGCAACCTCGATAAGATACCTTGTGCGGAGATCAGCGACGCAAGAGGACCTCCGGCGGCACAAGGACCGCGGATGGTGTATAACGTCCCGAGCCTCGTTCATTTCTTCACTTCTTCCTCAATAATATATCTCAATCTCTTTTTCAAGGCAGGAATATCCTTTTCAACCGTATCCCAGACGGCATCTATGTCTACACCCAAATAATCATGTATCAACTTGTCTCTCATTCCCGCTATATCTTTCCAAGGTATTTCAGGATATCTTTCCCTAATCTCCTTAGATAACCTCTTTGTAGCTTCACCTATTATCTCGATCTGCCTTATCACTCCGTCCTGTATAAGGTGATTATCCATGAAGCCTTTGTATTTTACGTCCTGAGTATGCTCTTCTATCTTGGTTATGGCATCTAACATGTGCCGCAAATATATGGAATCGTCTTTTTTCATCCGTAAATTATCTCCATCTCCTTCCTTATCGTATCAATCAAATATGGACTAATAGATTTTTCCGTCAGCAAATCCACTTTTATTCCCAATACTTCAGACACCTCTCTTTCTATTCTCACAAGTTCAAGAAGGCTTTTTCGTTCTGAAAATTCCACGATAATATCTATATCACTACCTGGTTTTTCTTCGCCCCTCACATAAGAACCAAAGACTGCTATCTTTCTTGCCCCTTGATTTTTAAGTAGCTGAGCGATCTTTTTAAAGATCTCTTCTCTATTCATCATTTTTTACCTCTTGGCGGGCTCTGAATCCGCTCGATCTCGCGCCCAATATATTGTATACTCCGAGCGACCCCGGCCGAATGGAGCATTTTCTCGTTGTACATAAAGTATAACTTTATGTGCACAAGTAAATCCGACCGAATGGAGGACTTTCTCGCACACACGGTTAAATATTTTTTGCACGCTGCGCTCATACAGATGGCGCCCAGGGTGGGTATTTTCCAAATACGGCTGTAATTTAAAGGCCGGGGTCGATTATAGGGTAGATCGTGATCCTCATTTGAAGATCTCGCCCGTCTCCTTGGACCAGAAGACCAGATCCAGGTGGCTCACGGGTATCCCCGCCGCCCGGGCGAAGGCCCTCATATTGTCTTCGATATCCAGGTACCTCTTCCCCGACAGGGTGTTGGGCATATCTTCTATCACCCCCAGCGAGACCAGGTTCCTGAGTACATGCCTGTCCAGGATGGCCAAGTCCTCGCCTCGCCCTATGTTTCTCAGGAAGTGGCTCGCCTCCTTCCAGCCCAGGCCTTTCACGTTCTTCACCAGCCACCCCCTGGCTCGGGCCTGGTCGAGCCGGCCGATCTGACGCCGGATAACGATCTGGCCGTTCATGGTAAAACGCTCTCTGGCCTCCACGATGTAGGCTGCCTTCCTCTTATTGAACCGTACACCGGTCAGCTCTTCTCTGATCCGGCCCGGGGCACCCTCGATCAGAAGCCCCTCCTCTTGGAGGCGCTGGACCGCGAGCCAGCAGGTTCTGGCTCTGGACTGGGGTGTGAGGATGCAGAAGACCAGCTCGGCGAAGACGTCCTCATCGGTTCCTTTGCTCCAGGTTCGTCTGAAGTCGGATAGCCGGGCAACGATCTCGTCTTGGTGGGCGGCGTGGAAGGCCTGGATCTCTTCGATACCGGTTTGGTGAGTGGCGTCCATCAACGATGGGTTAGGAGGAGATCTTAAGATGATATCGGCCAAGATCAAAATCGGAGGGTAAAACCGCGAATGAACGCGAATAAACTTACATTCCGCAGGTCGGGCTTTGTCACAGAAACATTTTTCTTGATAGCGATTTTCCAACCAAACTAACAAATTGCTTTAGTTATATGTTTTTTTT
>Ga0209121_10005591_pt1 | contig 11335 bp, 5 predicted proteins | sample Cruoilmetagenom3_FD_187292 | JGI IMG/M metagenome (GOLD analysis project Ga0209121, IMG submission 187292) | Oil polluted marine microbial communities from Coal Oil Point, Santa Barbara, California, USA - Sample 3 (SPAdes) (version 2) | ecosystem: Environmental > Aquatic > Marine > Oil seeps ...
AAGTTGTCGCTTACATAAATCTCGGTGGCGCCGTTGCCGAAGCTCCATTTGTAGCTGACGATGTGTCCACCGTTAGGCCTTGAACTTGAAGCGTTGAAGGTGACTGTGTCGTTTACATACGGGTTGAGCGGTGAGTAGAAGAATGAAGCCTTAGGCGGGTAGAGGTTCCAGTCTACTAGTATTTCTGTCGGGTTAGAGGAGTGCGTGGCAGTTACTGTCAGAATTCTTGTAGAGGAATTGTAATTTATGGGCTGTTCGATGTTGTCAACGAGAACCCTTGTCGGTTCACCCTCCTCTCCACAGTAAACCTTAGTGATGCTTGTCGTTCCTGAAGGCATGGAAAGAGTGTAATTTAATTGGTTGTTTGCCCAAGTTGCAGATATTATTTGGCTTGTTGATATATGGTCCTTTTCGTTCCACACAAAGAAGGCAGGTGTTAAGGGGCGCCTCAGCAAGGTAAAAATTCTGGCGTCTCTTGCTCCCAATGTCACTATTAGACTTGAACTGTTTGTTCCTAAGTAGGAGTCAGCGTAATTGTCATAGATTAGATAAGTTCCAGACGGTAAGTTGAGGTTAGTTGAAAAGGATATTGTGTTGGTCTCTTGACTGTCGGTTGGGTTGAAAACTGCGAGGTAGTAGTATGTGTTGTTCATCAGAGTAGTGTGAGTTAGCCATGTTCTCGGTATGCCCGTGTGTTCCCAATAATCCCGCTGTGTCCAGTTTGCCTCCGTGAACGGAAGAAAGTTCTTTACCCAAGTTAACTTGGTCTGGTTTGCTGTATTGTAATTTTCGCTGACATCGAAGATTTTTGTGATGCCCAAGAAAGTTAAGTGAAATCTGTATTGATTGTCGCTGATCTTAGTCCATGGTGAATCAGCGAACCGTGCCGAGTCGCCTAACATGTCACGGTCGAGGTTGACTGTTAGATGGTTAAAAATTGGGGCTGCGGTGTGATAAGCATAGTAAGCGTCAAGTGTGTATTTCCATGACATATCAGATAAGTCCATCGAAAATCTTACAGAATTTGCGTACTGTTGGGCGAGATAAGGCTGCATAGTTGCGAAGGGTTGAACGCCAAGTTCGCATACGTAGTGATTGTTGTCTACTACCGTTGAAATATTAAATGCGAACTCTATCCATGTTGCCCGCGTGTTTCCACTACCATACATCTGCTTTGCGTCCATGACTTCTTGGATAAAATCAAGCTTAAAGTAAGAAAAACCCCATTGCTCCAACGTGTTAATTTGATTGGCGACGAAGTTTCTTGCTTCACTAATCGTTGGGTTCAAAACGTAGTAGGTTAAGCCATCGAGCGAGCCAATCTTGAAACTTCCTGTGTGCGTATCGTTGAGTAGCCAGCTTTTCATAGTGGCGTTGTTCAAGGCGTATGGTCCAATAAGCCAAGGTGTAATCCAAATGCCCGCCTTTAGTCCTTTCGAAGTGATGTAACTTGCCATCCATTGCAGATCGTGGTTTCCCCAGTTTGCCTTCACTTGTGTCCAATTGCCTACATCATTTTGATAGCCATTATCAATCACTATGGTATCCACATCACGAGAGTTTTTTAAATTAGCAGCTATATAATCAATCGCCTGTGTTATGTTGTTTTCAAAAACATTGTCGCCGTATGCACTCCAACTATTCCATGCTACGTTATTTCCAGAAAGTTGTTTTCGCCCAGGATACAAGGTTTTGTAAACCTTTCCTAAATTCGCAAACGCTGTGTCAGCTTGCCTTCCAGTTAATTCAATGAACATTTTACCGAGCTGATAAGTTTGACCATATGCTATGTCAATATACTCATTTGGATATTCGTTGCATGTGTCAACTGTTATTGCAGCAGAAGGATCTTCGGTACCATTGTAATATTGTCTTCTCACCAACCAATCCCAAGTATTCTTCAAGAACCCGATGACAACACCTTTGTTTTCGGCTGTGTTGTAAGCAAAAAATGGGGGGCGTGTAGCAAATTCTTCTGTTGAAATAAGTTTGTCATAGCCTACTGTTCCCATCCCCATGAATCTGGTGGTTTCACCTGGTCCTACTTTGAAGTTTTTGTATCCACTGTATACTATGAAGTTTGGTGATTGAAGTCTGCGGACGGCATTACTGCAATCGTTTTTCAATGTTAATTCTTCAATAATGAAATTGGGATAGAACCAAAGAATTTGATAAACGGTGAATCCGTATTTTGGCTGAGAGCCTACCCATACTGTTGAAAAAGTCATATTGAATTTTATGCCAGAGCCTAATGAATCCGTAAAAGTTGCGTTAGAAGTCGTTAAAAGTGCAGATTGGCTGGATGTTTGCCCTGTGTCGTTGATTCGGAACCAATAATGGATTTTTCTGAAAACCATTTCGTTGGGTGTGCTGTCAAGCCGAGTTAGATTCCAATGTCTAGCTGTTCCCTCGCCAGTCCCGATAGTAAAATTGTACTTATTCGGTGATGTTGCTATAACAATGTTGCCCCTTTTGGATAATGTTATCCCGTTGTAAGTCAGACTTTCAGTCCAATAAACCTCAACTATCAAGCTACTTTCATAAGTTATCTGAATAGTAACTGAATTCTGTGTGTGATTGTAACTCCAATCCAATTCCTTTGATAATTCATGACCATTTGCATATATTTTAAACGGTTCATACAATTCAGCAGCATAAAACTCTAAAATTCCACTTTCACCATTGTTTCCGTCAAGTTGCATTTTAAGCAGGCAATTTTCAAAGAATGTAAGCACGGTCAAGTTTCCTTTAGTAATCTTGAACCATGCATCTGAAACAGCTCCCCCTCCCATTTTTGCGTTAAGAACCTCAAATTTGTCGCTATGCCATATTATCTTGTCAACATATAGATCTAAGGCAAATTTTACGTAAGTGTTGAAATCATCAAGTCTGTATTGAAAATATGACTTAAACATGTACTCATAGTTTGTTGGTGATAATGTTTGTGGAACAAGAGAGAGGCTGAGGACTATGGCTAATGCAAATGTAACACTGTGTGATTTTTTAGGTTTCATTCAGTCCACCAGCAATTATGGCCTGTATTTAGCGTACCAGAACACGTTGTATGAGGTTTTGTCCGCTCCATAAACTTCTGTCCCATTGACAAACCAAATGCCAATCTGGAAATGAGTTGAATTCTTTTCTTTTACTGAAGTGATTATAGGTACTGTTGCCTCCACCGTGAGTTGAATTGTTTGAGGGGTCCCAGCTAGTCCGTGACTTATCCAATCACGGCTCTGAGAACCCAAAGGCGTGCTACCATGGTTTTCTGTTACAAAGCCCACAATACCAACTAGGATAGGGCTTCCATATACTTTAGTTTCGGTTACTTCAGTCAAGTCTACATTTGTAAAGCGTGACTTGCTACCACTCGGTGCATCATCACGGATGCCGTAGGGCGCCACTATTTTGCCATTCGTGAAGCTGTGGTTTCCAGCACTATCAGTATTTATTATGACGCTCCAAACGTTAGGGTTCTCAAAATAGAAGTTTGATATGCTTACATAGTCTGAGCCGCCTCGTGACATGAAGTTGCGGTTTCCATTTTCAATGTAGATGTTTGAACCTAGAAATGTTCCCAAGTTTTCTATGCCGTATTCTAATATGCCGACTCCTTTTATGTGCAGGTTGTTTGCCTGAACTATTGCACCTTGGTGAACCACAAGCCCATCTGAACCTGTGTTGTTGACTTCAACGTTTTCTATAAACAATCGTGTGTTTGCCCTCGTGTCTAGAACAGCGTTTGTGCTTGTGCTGTTCTGAACCTTGAAGTCTTTCAGCGTGACTATTCCCAATGCATTGTTGTAAAGGGCTTGACCACTTGCGCCACTTACGTTTTTGACAAAACCGCTTATTACTATATTGTCATTGTATAGATTCAAGTAAATGACAGAGTTTAATCCAACGCCGCCACTATTTTCAAAAAGCCCGCTTAGTTCAACGTTTTTGTTCCAATCGTTGCTTGGCGCATATAAGACGACATCAGCGTAACCAAAGTTTAGGGTGTGAATAAAGATTTTCGTGTTTTGCGCTCCTGCCACCACAACTCCTTGAATCTCACTTGGATTGTTTGCTTTGTTTCCATCAAACCTGTAAATGTAAATGGTGGCGTCATCAGCGGAAATGTGTATCCCTTGAGGGTCAGGGAAATTGTCTCTTAGTTTCAAAGAGGCGTATAAGTAGAAGTTTATGTTTTTGTTTATGTTGATGTAGTTGTTCAAGATGAATAGTGAATCGCTTGGTTGGATGACAATTGCTGAACCATCTTTTGCTGCGGTTATAGCTTGATTGATGATGGCTGCCACGTCCGAACCAGAAAATTCTATTTGACCCCATTGATTCCTTGCTTTGAAGACTGAACCGTCTAAAAAGATCGTGTAAGCTACCGGTGTCTGGAATGACCCTCTTTCTATTGTGACTGTTGAGGATTGACTCATTACGTATTGAGCAGTTAACAAACTGGATGTAAGTACAGCAACAGAAATCAGTACTAGAACGTGTTTCAGCTTAATATTTCGGTCTTGAATCATTTCATTTCTACCTCTATTTGCTGTTAGTTTGTGACTCTGATATGTATTTTCTTAAGCGCTCTAATAAACCTGCAATCCAACCGACGAGAAAAAATTTCCGAAGGAATATACGTGAAGGAAACCTAAAGATCGAGAGATCTCGATTATGCGCCAGAAAAGTGCGCCACGCGCAAAATTGAGACGATACTGAACGTTCTTCATGGTTAGGGTTGGCAAGAAATAGACGGATACTCCATTGGGTTTGGGTGCAATCCATGTTTAAGAATCGGTAATTAATGAGATATTACAACCTTTTTTGTGAAAGGTTTCTATCCAACGGACACTATAAATTGACACAGGACTAATGTGGAATATTACTTTGATCAAGTCTTTACGTGTTCCACATGTATGCATGCAAACCTAATACGTTAGCTTTCATTTTTATGTAACGGTATGCGCCAGTTTTAAGGTGCATGTTGATTAGAATCACCCGCTAAAGCTCGTTAAGTTCATTCTATTGATGATTTTCACTAATGCTATTCTGGCGCACATACCAAGACATAGTCCACATACAATGTTTGAAGCGACTCGACCGTGAAATCTGGTATATTAGTTACTCCAACTATTACATAGGCAATTTCCTTGTGTGGTTCCAATTTCACTATGCTGACAGCCCTTTCTGAGCTTTGCCCTCCGTATGGAACTATTTGCTCTTCAGCGCCATCGGTGTACGAGACAATCACACTAGCGACAGGTCCTGTAGATTTCCACTTTACCAAGACATAGGGAAAATCGTTCGTGGATATATTATTAACTTTCTTTGATTGATAATAAAACGCATACCTTCCTGTGTAATGAGTGAAATTCCCTGAAATAGTCAGAGTGTTCCCATCCTTAGTGACGATGTGTGGGAGTCCACTTTCTGCATATAATGGGTGAGTTTGCCAACTGTATTTGAATGAGTCCTCTTTCCATCCAGCATATGGGTAGTAATCATTGGCTTGCCAAACGACTTCTAAGGCATTGCCGGGATCAACTCCAGTTATGTATATGAAAGTGTTCACATCGCTAGATTCATGGAATTGTGTACTTACGCCATTTACAGTAAGGTTGAGAAAAGTCCAATACGTTGGATAATCCGTAATATTGTAACTTGAATGGTCAGAAAGCCTAATAATGTATTTTACTTTGCTCTTGCTAAAGTACTCATACTCTGTTTGAACTTCCGTGAAGGACCCACCGTCAAAAGCCACTTGGATAACAGGACCAAAACCAGTAATTGGGAGGGTGCCAGATGAATATCTGAACACCGTGAGTTTGCCCAGTTTGCCCTCTCCAAAGGTTCTGTTGGCTTGTAGCACCTCAGATGTTCGTCGTACAATATCTTTATAATTAGGTTCCCTTTTTGACACAACAAAGTAACTTATCCCAACGTTCGCTTTAGACATCGCCTCTTCCAGCACACTCAAAGATGGGTTTCTCAACATCTGCTGGTACAACTTCATATTCCAATAATCCCATTCTGGTATGCCAAAGATTCCTTTCGCGCTATAACAACCATAAGAATAGTCTATGCCCAGAAAACCTCCTGCTAATCCCGCTAGGTTAGTGTCCCCCAAAACAACGTAGCGGCCTTCTGAAGTCGAATCTATGTATTGAATGGCTTCAAGCTCATATGCAGCAGGCTGCACCTCTGTGATTTCCTGACGTGGATAGGCTTGATATATAGCAGACGTGAGCAGCAAGGACAAAAACATGCAGATTATAAACGTAGCAACCGAACGGAAGCGCGCTGCATTTTTTAGAAAATTTGCCTTTACTTGAGAAAGACCGTCTTTCAAAAAGTCCGCGGTTATCATGAACCCCTGCGCAACAAAGGGCACTAAGAGAATATCCGCCAGCGTAAGTATCCTCTGAGGTACAGGCGCATTCTGCATCCCATACATTGACACATAATAGTTCGCGGCTACGGTTGCATAGAATAGAAAAAGCATGAGCACCCCCTTACCTTTCAGAAGCTTACTTCTAACGCCAAATAATAATCCAACAAAGCCGAAGATAAGAAGAAGGGTCGTTATATCCAACTGAAAAGACAGAAAGTTTTCCAAACTCAGAAGCCCTTTCAGCGAAAAAGTAGCATTATGTAAATATGAAACATAAGGGTATGCAACAAAAGTCATGGCAAAAAGAATTAGTTTCAAAATTCTGGGTAATTTACCTTGAATTATGACCGCCACAAAAAAGAAACTAAAAGCGAAAACTCCAGCTTGCGGGTGAGCGAAAAGTGTAGCAACAGAAGCTAGAAGCGAAAGAAACAGAATTCGCCTTGTGCGAGTATTAACCCAGTATAGAAGAAGTGTTATCGAGAAAAGCAACAATAGCAGGCCCAGTGAATAAGCTGTCGAAATAGCCCCCCAGTATATTAACGGTGAAAAAAGATTTGAGCCTATAGCACAGAATAGAGGAAAACTTGTGTTCTTCTTGACAGCGAGTAGCTCAGCAATTTTATAGAAGAAGATTGGCACAAACAGCGACCAAAGCAACGGGATGAAAAAAACGTGAACCCAATAAATGTCCAGAGAAAACATTCTCCTAAAAAATATAACGAGTCCATAATGTGCTTGATACTTAATGATATCTGCTATTAAACGTTGGGAATACAACCACTTGTAAGCATAAAATGAGCCAGTCACATCTATGTATCGCGCGTTGCCTAAATATGACCATGTGTCTCCATACCTGCCAGGATACCAAACTAACGAGAAAACACTGTGAGACAAGAAAGAATGCAGCGAAATGAGAGCAAGTTTTAGCCCGACATTTATTTTGGTAAAAAAGAGTATTGTCACCAAACATAATGAAGAGAAAAGGAAAACGGGCAAGAAGAAGCTAGGTATCGTTAGCCAAACCGACACTTGACCTTCACCAGTTCTAGCGAGTAGGAGCTCATAGAAACCTATTGCAACTGATAGCAGAAATGGAAAAACGAGTAAGTAGGATTCCCTATCTTCATTTTTGCTTTTCTTTGGCTGCGTAGATGTTTCTTGGATCTCTTTATGTTTTTTAAACCGTGAGAGGAAACATAAAATTAAACCAACAACTGTTAAACTGATGAGAGAGAGAGTTTCAGTAAAGTTTACTATCAAAATCAAAAAGGTGCCTAACAAAGCTATTATCAAGACGAAAGCCGCCAAACCCAATGTTTGCTTCACAAACCGTCTTTCATGAGGGAAAAATATTTCGCTTGTAGCCACAGAACATATGAAAAGAAACACTAAAGAGGCGGGAATCCCAATTAACAAGGACTTTGTGTCCATAGAGTTTAACACCATAATAACTGAGACAGTTAACAGAAGGATTATCCTGACCCCTGCCCATCTACTCATTTTACTTTTCAGAGAATCGAACACATGAACTCCTCGTTTAGTTTAAGCCTTAAATGTAGAGTGTTGCCTATAGCCTTACTTTGCCTCTTTTCTTAAGATATTCCACATACAATCGCAAGCCTTCCTCAAGCTTCCTTTTCGGCTCCCACTCTAGTAATCGCTTCGCTTTTTCAATGCTGACCTTAGCACCCTTGAAATCTGCAGGCCTAGAAAACTTATGCTCAACCTTAATCTCACCAAAAATCTTCTTTAGACTATTAACCACTTGATTAATCGTGATAAATTCAGTCCCAGCTAAATTGAAAATCTGGTTTTCCGCATTTCCCTTCAACGCAGCAACGTTTCCTTCAGCCAAGTCTTCAACGTATATGAAGCATCGCCCTTGCATCCCATCGCCAAAAACAGAAATAGTCTCTTTCTGCATAGCTTTACGAGCGAAGATAGCTATCGCCATGTTCGACCTCATACCCGGTCCATAAGGTATACCATACCTCAAAATTGTGTAACGAAGACCATAATGTTTGTGCCAAGCATACAACAAGTGCTCCTGACCAATCTTCGTCTTTGTGTAAATGTGATCTGGCATCGGTATAGGCGTGTTTTCGTCGACAACTCCTTCCGTCCTGCCATAAACCCACGTAGTTGAAGCCAGTACTACACGCTCAACTTCCTTAGCTGAAGCTGCTTTCAGCAAGTTCACTGTGCCTTTTTCGTTAACTTCTAAGCATAGCTCGGGATGAGACAACGCCGCATTCACATCTGCAACAGCAGCTAAATGATAAATGTACTCTACATCCCTGCAAGCCTCTAAAACATCGTTTTCATTAAGCAAGTTCCCTTTAAACCACGTTACATTTTCTTGCAATGGTTTTCGCTGGTCAAACACTCGTACATGATATCCTTTCTCAACGAGTTTAGCGGTCAAATGACTACCTATGAAGCCCGAACCACCAGTTACGAGAATCACCATTTTGTTTCACCTCAAAGACTCCGCAAAAACCTCTGCTACCTTCTCAATCACATATTCCGCCTCGTCGAGTGTCATCTGACTAAACATAGGTAGGCACACCATCCTTCTACAAACATCTTCGGCCACTGGGAAATCACCTTGTTTTGTGCCTAGGAGTTCTTGATAGATTGGTTGAAGATGCACTGGAGGCCAATAAACTTCTCCTCCACATCTTACGCCTTTCTTCGCAAGCTTTTGCTTAAATTCGTCCCTTTCTATTTTGGAACCTAGAAAAGCTATGTACTTATAATAGTTGTTAACTATGTTCGAGTTTGTTTTACGAGGTTGAATAAGATCCGTTTCGTTCAATTTTTGGTCGTAGTACTCAGCTATTTTTTTCCTATTCCGTACCATCTCTGGGAGCCTCCTCAGCTGAACGAGGCCGATTGCAGCGCTTATCTCAGTCATCCTCCAGTTGTAGCCTAACTTAATTATTCGGCTACTATGGAAGCTTTCTTTTCCCTGATCTCTCAGAACCCTAGCCTTTTCGGCAATCTCATCGTGATTGGTGGTTATCATGCCCCCTTCACCTGTGGTCATTACTTTAGTTGGGTAGAAACTAAAGCATCCGGCATCACCCAGAGAACCCGCATGACGCCCATTCAACGTACTTCCATGAGCATGAGCCGCATCCTCAACTAAAAATATTTGATTCTCATCGCATATTTTTCTAATCTCATCCATGTCTGGGCAAACTAAACCGCCTATGTGTACAACGATTACAGCTTTGGTGTTTTCGGTCAAATATCTCTGTAAATTCTTAGCATCCAAACAAAGACTCTCTGAGTTTATGTCTGCCAGCACGAGTTTCGCTCCAGCGAATATTGCTGTAGCCGCTGTTGCCGTAAACGTGTTTGTCGGAACGAGCACCTCATCTTCCTTTTTAAGGTCGATAGCTCGAAGAACTATTTCTAAGGCACTTGTTCCCGAGTTCACAGCTATAGCGTGTTTTACGGCGCAGAGTTTTGCGTACTCGCCCTCGAACTTTTTGGTGTATTCTCCCATTATTAGCATTCCAGACTTCAATATTTTTTCTAAATCGTTTTTGATTTGCTCTATGTCGCCGGGCGAAAAATACGGCTTTACCGGAGGTACTTGTCGAAGAGTCGTGTAGATCACCTAATGAAATTAAACAATAATATTTATCCTCTATTTAATGTTGACGATAGAGGATACTACGCCGTCAAGAAGCTTGGAGTTCCTTTGCCAATCGGCTTTTTTAACAACAGTCTCGTAAGCCCTCATTCCCAACGATTTCCTTGAGTCTTCATCTCTGAGTAACCTAATTATTTTCTCCGCTAGAGTTTTGGAATCCCTAACTGGAAAAAGCAGCCCATTACTCCCGGCTGTTATCCACTCCCTGTTACCCGCGATGTCTGTTACGACGGGTGCAAGTTTACACGCCATCGCTTCGATTAGGCTGGCTGAAGTACCGTCAGAAAGCGATGTTGAAACATAAACGTTAGACATCTTAAGATACTTTGGTATTTCGTTAAACGGCACCCGCCCAAGAAACTTAACGCTACCTTTCACGCCCATCGCAGATACGCTCTTTTTAAGTTTTTCTGTCAAACTACCCGTTCCCAGAATCAAAAAACGCGCATTTCTAGTTTCTTTGATGACGTGTGGAATGGCTTGCATCAGACATTCCATGTTATAGATTGGTTCATGGTGTCGCGTAGAAATTATGACAGGATCATCCGCATACCATCCAAGTCTCTCTTTAACTTCCTTCGCACCTTTTTCTATGTTATTCAGTATAGGTCGAGGATCCACCCAAGGAAACTTAACAATCTTTCGAGGATCGCATCCAAGAGCGATACATGCACGTTCTTGTACGTCGCTATCTACAACCACGGTGTGTGCCTTCTTTAAAGAGTATTTTACCATAAAGCGAAATGGAAGTAACTTTGGCGCCACGAGAACGTCGGATCCCCAAATGAACAAAACGTAACAAGGGCAGTCAGAAAGAGCGGAGTAAAACCCGTACAAGAGGCCTCCACAACTAATTAACACATCGTGCTTTATGTTATTCAAACACTTTTTGAAAAGGGTGGATCTTAAGAACGAGCCCAAAATAGCATTTAAGCCTTTCAAAGGAGAGACTTTGGGATGAAAAGGCTCAGGAATTCTTACAACATGAACATCTTCAGGAACTAAATCCGGTTTTTCGTTAAACGTCAAGAGATAGACATGGTTGTCTTTTATAAGATGATTAAGGAAGAAATAGTCATAGACACTTTCTCCCTCGTGCGCATAAACGATAACAGCCATCGCTAACGCTTACCTAATGCCTTTTTGCGCAACAACATAGTCAATCGCTTGCTCGAATCCTTTGAGCATCTTCTCTATTGAAAAATACTTTCCAGTCATTTCCCTTGATTTTTTTCCCATGCTTTCTGCAAGAATAGGGTCAGATAACACCTTCATCA
>Ga0209121_10005592_pt1 | contig 11335 bp, 12 predicted proteins | sample Cruoilmetagenom3_FD_187292 | JGI IMG/M metagenome (GOLD analysis project Ga0209121, IMG submission 187292) | Oil polluted marine microbial communities from Coal Oil Point, Santa Barbara, California, USA - Sample 3 (SPAdes) (version 2) | ecosystem: Environmental > Aquatic > Marine > Oil seeps ...
CCCTTGCCGAGCGCGCGTTTCATTTCTTCCAATTCCTCATCGACCTTGTCGCCGCCTTCCAGCGCTGCGAATTCGTCGGCGAGGGTCTTTTGTCCGGTGCCATCGGCAATCGAGAGTGCATCGGCTCTGCCTTCCGCATAATCGACGCGGCGTTCGAGCTGGTCGAAGCGGGTCAGTGCATCGTCCACCCGCTCGTTCGTCATCAGACTGCGCAGCTTCACGCGGTTTTCCGCGCTTTCGAGGCGGGCCGCAATCTGGCTCTGCCGGCTGCGGGCTTCGCGCAGGCGGTGCTGCAGCTTGGCGATGTCCTGCTCATAAGCGCGCAGCGCATCGTCGAGCACGGCGATTTCCTGGCGCAGCTGATCGATCATGTCGGTGGCCTTGCGCTTTTCCATCAGGGCAGCGCGGGCCAGATCTTCGCGGTCCTTGCTCAGCGCCAGCTGCGCCTTTTCGGACCAATCGGCCTGCAGACGGTCCAGCTTGACCGTGTGGCGGTGCATTTCTTTCTGGTCGGCAATGGTGCGCGCGGCGCTGGCGCGGACTTCGACCAGCGTTTCCTCCATTTCGAGGATGATCATGCGGATCATCTTCGCGGGGTCATCTGCCTGGTCGAGCAGTTCGTTAAAGTTGGCAGCGATAATATCACGGGTGCGGCTAAAAATGCCCATCCAGTTTCCTCCAGAGTAATTTGCGCCTGATGTGGGAGTGGGGCTGGTGCGCAGCCGTTCGATCTCCTGATCGAGGCGAGTGCCTGCGCGCTTCAGCCCGTCGCCCAGCGGGGTCAGGGGATTGCGGTTCTCTTTGCTCACGCCAGTTCGCCTACGGTAGCGACAGTCAGCATCATGTCGCCGCCTGCTACATCGACCTGCATTTGCGCGAAAACAGTGAATGCGATCATCGCCATCACACTTACCAGCGCGGCGTGTCCCACCTTGCTGGAGAAGAAGCCCTGATCAAACATTGTGAAACCCTCCTGAAATCCTGCCAAACATCGTATTGGCAATCCTGTATGCCCCATTAATAGCAATGGTCGTGCCAATTGGAAGGAATGGCGGATTTCTGCGAGTTTTTCGTATCTCAATGTAACGCGACATGGTTTTTCTTGCCAAGATATGGGAAATTTCCCTATATGTTGGCTTATGGAGCAAAAGAGCCAGTTTATCGGCCAGTCCGGCGCCTTCCTCGATGCGGTGGAGCGGGCCAGCCGCGCCGCCCCGATGGCGCGCCCCATACTGGTCATCGGCGAGCGCGGGACCGGCAAGGAACTGATCGCCGAGCGCCTTCACCGCCTGTCTGACCGTTGGGAAGGTCCGCTAGTCATCATGAACTGCGCGGCGCTTCCCGAAACGCTGATCGAGGCCGAGCTGTTCGGTCACGAGCAGGGGGCGTTCACCGGAGCTACCAGAGCGCGCGAGGGCCGGTTCGAAGAAGCCGACGGGGGCACGTTATTTCTCGACGAACTGGGCACCTTGTCCATGGGCGCGCAGGAACGGCTGCTGCGCGCAGTGGAATATGGCGAAGTTACGCGCATCGGCTCCTCCCGCCCGACGCAGGTCGATGTCCGTATCGTTGCGGCCACCAATGAGGACCTGCCCCGCCTTGCCGAGGAAGGCACATTTCGGCCTGACTTGCTCGACCGGTTGAGCTTCGAAGTTATCACTCTGCCACCCCTGCGTGTGCGCGAAGGCGATATTCAGGTGCTGGCCGATTACTTCGGACGCCGCATGGCCGCCGAATTGGGCTGGGAGCAATGGCCCGGCTTTGCCGATCATGTCGCCAATGCGATGGAGGAGCACCCGTGGCCAGGCAATGTGCGCGAATTGCGAAATGTGGTGGAGCGCGCGGTCTATCGCTGGGACAATTGGGAGCAGCCCATTGGCGAAGTTGTGTTTGATCCATTCGACAGTCCGTGGAAGCCGCTAGTGTCGCCTGCGCCGTCGCCGCAAGGTGCTGCCAGTCAGCAGCCGGCCCAATCCGCGCCAACTGCACCGAAATTCGATCAGGTCGATGATTTGCGCGCGGCGGTTGATGCGCATGAACGCGCGATTGTTGAACATGCGCTGGGGGCCAATCGGTGGAACCAGCGCCAGACCGCCAAGGCGCTCGGTCTGACCTATGATCAGCTGCGTCACGCGATCAAGAAACACGAAATCGCCTCGAATTAGGGTGGGATTAGGGCGAAGTTTACCCTCTTCACCTATCGCCTGACCGCTCGCAGCACCGTCGCTGCGCTTGGGAAAGGGACGAGACATGAACAGTTTTGCAGTCAAGGCGATTGCCGTTGTGGGCCTGATGCTCCTGTTCATCTTCATTTTCACGGCTTTCGATGACACGTCGGAGGAGCGCGAAGAAGCCTATCAGGAAGCCTTTGATTCGACCCAGGAACGTTTGCGCGAATCGGAGACACTGGGCGAACGCGAAACGGGCATTTCCGACCTGAATGATGACGCTGGCTTCGCTGAAGAAAGCCGTGCCACGCGCAACAGCGTTGATGATGGTTTCGAGAACGAACCGACCGACGACTGGGGCGGCGCGGACGAATAACGCTTGGGCGGGTAAATTCGCCGGTTGCTTTCCCGCGCGGCTCGCCCTAAATAGCTCTCATCCCGACATTGTCATGACACTGAAGGGGCTGGCGCCATACGGGGCCGGCCACAAACTGCTGTTGTGATTATGCCAGTCCGATGGAGCCCGAATGGCCGATATTGCGCGCCTTGTTGAAGTGATCGAACCCGAAGCGACGGCGCTGGGTTTCGAGCTCGTGCGCGTGAAAATGACCGGTTCGGGTGAAGAGCGTACCTTGCAGATCATGGCGGAAGATCCGGAAACGGGTCAGCTGGTGGTTGAGCAATGCATGGATCTCTCGCGCCGGATTTCTGAAGAGATTGACGCGATTGAGGAAGCTGGCGAGGAATTGGTGCAGGGTGCCTATCACCTCGAAGTCAGCAGCCCCGGCATTGACCGTCCACTGACGCGTGCAAAAGATTACGTCGCTTGGGCCGGACACGAAGTGAAGATCGCTCTGACCGAAAAGGTCGATGGGCACCGCAATCTGCGCGGTGAACTGGAAGGGATTGACGGCGATAGTGTTGCTATCGCGGATAAGAAGGCGGGCCGTGTTGCGGTTTCGCTGGACAACATTCATTCGGCGCAGCTTATTCTGACGGATAGACTGATTGCCGCTACCCAGCCGCTCGATATGAGCGGCGTCGAAGATATCGAAGAAACCAACCAGGAAGAAGAGGCTAACACCTGATGGCCAGCCCCATTTCAGCCAATAAGGCAGAACTGCTTGCAATCGCTAATGCCGTCGCATCGGAAAAGATGATCGACAAGGGCATCGTGATCGAAGCGATGGAAGAAGCAATCCAGAAGTCCGCGCGCTCGCGTTTCGGGCAGGAAAACGACATTCGTGCCAAGCTCGATCCGGTCACCGGCGATCTGCGCCTGTGGCGCGTTGTCGAAGTGGTCGAGGAAGTCGAAGACTACTTCAAACAGGTCGATCTGGAACAGGCACAGAAGCTGGAACCGGGCAGCGTAGTGGGCGACTTCATCGTCGATCCGCTCCCCGCGATGGACGATCTTGGCCGCATCGACGCGCAGAGCGCCAAGCAGGTGATCTTCCAGAAGGTTCGCGATGCTGAGCGTGAGCGTCAGTTTGAAGAGTTCAAGGACCGTGCAGGCGAAGTCATCACCGGCGTCATCAAGTCGGTTGAATTTGGTCATGTGATCGTCAACCTCGGCCGTGCCGAAGGTGTGATCCGCCGCGATCAGCAGATCCCGCGCGAAGCTGCCCGTGTGGGCGAGCGTGTTCGCGCGCTGATCAGCAAGGTTGAACGCAACAATCGCGGGCCGCAGATTTTCCTCAGCCGCGCGCATCCTGAATTCATGAAAAAGCTGTTCGCGCAGGAAGTGCCCGAGATTTACGATGGCATCATCGAAATCAAGGCCGCTGCACGCGATCCGGGCAGCCGCGCCAAGATCGGCGTGATCAGCCATGATTCCTCGATCGACCCGGTCGGCGCCTGCGTCGGCATGAAGGGCAGCCGCGTTCAGGCTGTCGTGCAGGAATTGCAGGGCGAAAAGATCGACATCATTCCATGGTCGGAAGACGCCGCGACATTCGTCGTCAATGCATTGCAGCCCGCCACCGTGGCGCGCGTGGTGCTGGATGAGGAAGAAAGCCGCATCGAAGTGGTTGTTCCCGATGACCAGCTTTCGCTCGCCATCGGTCGCCGCGGCCAGAACGTGCGTCTCGCCAGCCAGTTGACCGATAGCCAGATCGACATCATGACCGAGGAAGAAGCCTCGGAGAAGCGCAGCAAGGAATTTGCCGAGCGCTCCAAGATGTTCGAAGAAGAACTGGACGTCGACGAAACGCTGTCGCAGCTGCTCGTCGCAGAAGGCTTCGTGGAGCTGGAAGAAGTCGCCTATGTCGAACTGGCAGAACTGGCCAGCATCGAAGGCTTTGATGAAGAGTTGGCCGAAGAACTTCAGAGCCGTGCTCAGGAAGCGCTTCAGCGTCAGGAAGAAACCTTCCGCGCTGCTCGCCGTGAGCTAGGCGTTGAGGACGATCTTGCCGAAATCCCGCATCTTAGCGAGCAAATGCTTGTTGTGCTGGGTAAGGGCGGCATCAAGACGCTCGATGATCTGGCCGATCTCGCCACTGATGAACTGATCGCCAAGAAGCGTGAAGCACCGCGTCGCCGCAAGACCGAAGATGGTCCACCGCAGCGCCGTCCGCAACGCGCTGAAGACAAGGGCGGCGTGCTTGGCATGTTCGGCCTGTCTGAAGAGCAGGGCAACGAAATCATCATGGCTGCGCGTGCGCACTGGTTCGAGGACGAAGACAAAGCGGCTCCGGCTGCTGACGCTTCCGAGGCCCAAGCAGAGGAGGCCGCTGATGCGGAATCCTCAACGTGACCCATTAGGCTCGCCTAAAACCGACACCGGCGTTTCTCGCGAAAGCGGGAACGAGCGTCGTTGCGTGCTGAGTGGACAAAGCTCTGCGCGCGACGATCTCGTGCGTCTGGCGCTCTCGCCTGAAGACGAGGATGGCGTGTGCCACATCCTGCCTGATGCTCTGGCCAAGGCGCCGGGGCGCGGGGCATGGATTGGCGTATCGCGCGATGAATTGGTGGCGGCGATGGCCAGCGGCCAATTGCGCGGCGCGCTGTCGCGGGCATTCAAGACCGGCAAGCTCGCAATACCAGACGATCTGCCCGCGCAGACGCAGGCCGCGCTCGAAAAGGCTTTCCTACAGCGGCTCGGCCTCGAAATGCGCTCCGGAGCGCTTATCTTGGGTTCTGACCGGATCGCGCAGGACGCGCGTATGGGCAAAGTTGCGGCGCTGTATCATGCAGCCGACGCCAGCGAGGACGGGTGCAAGAAGCTCGATCAGGCTTGGCGCGTGGGTAGCGATGCCGAAGGAACAGGCGAGCAAGGCATGCGCCTTCCACTGGACCGGGAGGCCCTGTCTGTGGCATTGGGCCGCGACAATGTAGTCCACCTGGCGCTTGCCGATACCAGATCGGCGCAGCGGATAGCGATCCCGCTGGGGCGTTTGCAGACCTTTCTGGGGGCCGCATCAGCGGCTGGGACGAGCGAAGAAGCTGGCGGTGAAACTGCCACCGGCCTCTCCGCGTGATTGATTGATTTTGAAGGAAAAGTACGAGCACATGAGCGAAGAAAACGACACACCGAAGCGCACCCGCAAACCGCTGGGGCTTAAGCGCTCGGTCGATGCAGGAGAGGTCAAGCAGACCTTCAGCCACGGTCGCACCAACAAGGTCGCGGTCGAGGTAAAGCGTCGCCGCAAGCTCGTTAAGCCAGGTGAAGAGCCTGCTGCACCGCCGCCGCCGCCTCCACCTCCGCCGCCTCCTCCTCCTCCGCCCGAAGCTCCGGTGGCCAAGAAGGCTGCGCCCAAGAAGGCTGCACCTGCGGGTGAGACGCCGCAGGAACGCGTCGCCCGTATGCAGCGCGAGGCCGAGGAAGATCGGCTGCGTCAGGCTGAGGAATCGCGCAAGCGCGAGGATGAACAGGCCAAGCAGGCTGTCGAGGACGAGAAGAAGCGCGTCGAGGAAAATGCCAAGGCCAAGGAAGAAGCTGAGCAGCAGGCCAAGGAAGACGCCAAGGCCGCTGCCGCAGCCGAAAAGGCTGCCGAAGAAACGCAGGCTGATGCCTCTGCTGCTTCTGCTGCCCCTGCAGAGGCTAAGCCCACGCCTTCCGCACGCAAGTTCACTCCGGTTGCCCGGCCCGAACCCAAGCGTCCTGAAAAGAAGCGCGAAGAAAAGCCCAAGCGCGGCGGCGGTAGCGGTGGCTCTGCCGCTGACAAGCGTCGCTCTGGCAAGCTGACCGTCAACAAAGCGCTGAACGAGGACGAGGGTCGCCGTGCGCGCAGCCTCGCCGCGTTGAAGCGTGCCCGTGAAAAGGAACGCCGCGCACAGGGCGGTGGCTCCAGCGCGCCGCGTGAAAAGCAGATCCGCGATGTTATCGTGCCTGAAGCGATCACTGTGGGCGAACTGGCCAAACGTATGGGCGAGAAGGGCGCAGACCTCGTGAAGGAGCTGTTCAATCTCGACATGATGGTTACCGTCAACCAGACGATTGATCAGGACACCGCAGAATTGCTGGTCGAACAGTTCGGCCACAATATCGAAAAGGTCTCCGAAGCTGACGTCGATATCGTCGCGGCGGAGGATGATGATCCCGAAGAAACGATGAAGCCGCGTCCGCCGGTTGTCGCGGTCATGGGCCATGTCGATCACGGCAAGACCAGCCTGCTCGATGCGCTGCGCAAGACCAGCGTCACGCGCGGCGAAGCGGGCGGCATCACCCAGCATATCGGCGCCTATCAGGTGACGACCAAGGACAAGTCCAAGGTCACATTCCTCGATACGCCGGGCCACGCTGCCTTCACCGAAATGCGTCAGCGCGGTGCCAATGTCACCGATATCGTAGTGCTGGTGGTGGCCGCCGATGACGGCATTATGCCGCAGACTATCGAAGCCATCAAACATGCCAAGGCGGCGAATGTCCCGTTGATCGTGGCGATCAACAAGATCGACAAGCCCGAAGCCAATGCCCAGAAAGTGCGCGAGCGCCTGCTGGAGCATGAAGTGATGGTGGAAGCTATGTCCGGCGATGTGCAGGACGTGGAAGTCTCCGCCACAAAGGGCACCGGGCTGGACGAATTGATCGAAAAAATCGCGCTCCAGGCTGAATTGCTTGAACTCAAAGCACGTCCGGATCGTCCGGCAGAAGCCACTGTGGTCGAAGCACAGCTGGACAAGGGCCGTGGCCCTGTCGCCACCGTGCTGATCAATCGCGGCACGCTGAAGCGCGGCGATACTTTTGTCGTCGGCACCGAAAGCGGCAAGGTCCGCGCGATCGTCAACGATCAGGGCAAGCAGATCAAGGAAGCTGGCCCGTCCATGCCGGTCGAAGTGCTCGGCCTTGGCGGTGTGCCAGCGGCTGGCGAGCGGTTGACCGTCGTTGAAAATGAGCAGCGTGCCCGCGAAGTGGCGCAGTATCGCCGGGAAAAGGCCACCGAAAAGCGCACCGCGCTCGCCCCGACCAGTTTCGACACAATGTTCAACACGTCGAACGTCGTCGAATGGCCGGTCGTGGTGAAAGCGGACGTGCAAGGCTCTGTCGAAGCGATCACCACAGCGCTGCACAATCTTTCCAACGATGACATCAAGGTCCGCGTCCTGCACGCCGGCGTTGGCGCCATCACGGAAACCGATGTGCAACTGGCGGCTGGCTCGAAGGCGCCGATCATCGGCTTCAACGTGCGTCCCAATGCCAAGGCGCGCGAGCTGGTGAAACGTGACGGTGTGCGGATGATGTATCACGATGTGATTTATCACCTGACCGACGAGGTGACGAAAGATCTGCTCGGCGAACTTGGCCCGCTCAAGGTCGAAAACGTTGTTGGCCGCGCCGAGGTCAAAGAGGTGTTCAAGTCCGGCAAGAAGGACAAGGCGGCCGGTCTGCTGGTCGAGGAAGGCGTTATCCGCAAGGGTCTGCACGCGCGTCTCACCCGCGACGACGTTATCGTCTCTGCTACCACCATCGCTTCGCTGCGGCGCTTCAAGGACGATGTGGACGAAGTCCGCGCTGGTCTCGAATGCGGCGTGGTTCTCGAAGACACCAACGACATCAAGCCGGGCGACCAGCTTGAAGTGTTCGAGGTGAACGAGGAAGAGCGGACGCTTTGAACTTCAGGTCATCCCGGCGAGGGCCGGGATCCAGATTTTGAAGCGTAAGGTGTTTCTGGATTCCGGCCCGCGCCGGAATGACGAGGTGCATGCAATGACAAAACCACCGACCAGCATCCTCCAATGGCCCTCGGCCAAGCTGATGGGCGCTGAATTTATCGGCGTGGATGAAGAGTCCATGACGGTCGAAATGGCCTTCACTCCGCCTGCCGAGTTCGCCAACATGCGCGGCTCGGTGCAGGGCGGGTTGCTGGCGGGTCCGATGGATGAGGCGATGGGCGCGGCGGTTTACATGGCCACGCAAGGCAAGCTGCAACTGACGCTCGACATCAATCTTTCTTTGCTGCGCCCCGTGCCGATGGAGCGCATCACGGTGAAAGCGCGCGCGGTGAAGGCGGGACGGCGCGTGACTTTTGTGGAAAGCGAGCTGTTTGACGCCAGCGACAAGCTCTGCGCCCGCGCCACCGCCACAACGATCCCGACCGATTGGCCCGGTGCAGGTCAGGGCCAGAAGGCAGGCCCCGACGCGTGATGGCGCGCTATGTTGCCTTCTTCGCCAGCATGAATGTGGGCGGCAATCGGCTCAAAATGGCGGAATTGCGCGAGGTGCTCGAGCGCGAGGGACTCGAAGATGTCGAAACCGTTGTCGCCAGCGGCAATGTGCTGTTTTCCTATGATGACCGGCCGACTGACGGCCTCTCCGAAATGCTCGCCCGTATGGTGAAAGAGTACTTCCGGTTCGAAACCTTCGCTGCCGTCTGCAACGCTGCCCAAGTGCGTGCTGCAATCGAAGATAACCCGTTTCGCGAAAGCGGCGAGGAGAAGTTCGTCCACACGCTGTTTCTCGATGGGGAGGCGGATAAGGACGGTTTTGCAAAACTGCTCGCCGATCACGCTGGACGCGGAGCGGAAAAGATCGCCAAGGGGTCGCGGTGCCTCTATATCGACTATGTCGATGGTGTCGGCTCCAGCAGACTGACAGGCGATTTTATCGAGCGACGCATTGGAACGCGCGGAACGGCGCGCAACATGCGTTCATTGCAACGTATATTGGACAAGATGGAAGAATAATGCCCCGTCACTCCGCCCCCGAAGACCAGTCTGTCCGCCTGCTGAAAGTGGGCGAGCGTGTGCGGCATATATTGTCCGAATTGCTCGCACGTGAGGAAGCGCATGACCCCTTGCTGCGCGCGTCCAACATCTCCGTCACCGAAGTGCGCATGTCGCCCGATCTGCGCAATGCGAAGGTCTATGTGAAGCCTTTGCTGGGCGAAGACGAAGACACGATTGTGAAGGCGCTGCGGACCAATACCGCCTTCTTCCAGCGCGAAGTCGCGCAGCGGCTCGGCCTGAAATTCGCGCCCAAGCTGCAATTCCGCGCTGATGAGAGCTTTGATGAGGCAAGCCGGATCGAACAATTGCTCGATGATCCCAAGGTCCGCCGGGATATTGAGGACAGCAGCGAGTAATCCCCATCTCCGTTCGTCCTGAGCTTGTCGAAGGACGTCAGGTTCGCGCTAACGTAGTTCGACAGGCTCACCACGAACGGACACTTCGCGCCCATGGCCAAGCTCTATTTCTACTACGCCAGCATGAATGCGGGCAAATCGACCACGCTGTTGCAGGCGGATTTCAACTACCGTGAGCGCGGCATGGACACGATGCTGTGGACCGCCGCGATCGACAATCGTTCTGACCGCCCGATTGCCAGCCGTATCGGCCTGGAGGCTGACGCGCATCGCTACACACCCGGCACAAATCTGTGGCGTGAGGTCATGGCGCAGCATGAAGACAGCCCGCTTGCCTGCGTGCTGATCGACGAGGCGCAATTCCTCACCGCTTTGCAGGCCTGGCAATGCGCACGGCTGGCCGACGAAGCGAAGATACCGGTGCTGTGTTACGGCCTGCGTACCGATTTTCGCGGCGATCTGTTCCCCGGCTCTGCCGTGCTGCTGGGCATTGCGGACTCGCTGGAGGAGCTAAAGGCCGTCTGCCATTGCGGACGCAAGGCGACGATGAATTTGCGCGTCTCCGATACGGGCGAAGCCGTGGGCGAGGGCGAGCAGACCGAGATTGGCGGCAACGAACGCTATGTCGCGCTGTGCAGAAGGCACTTTGCTGAGAGTTTGGGCATGTATTGCTGATGGTCATTGCTCCGCTGCGCTCGCAGTGACAATGTGGGATATGTGCTGCGATGGGGTTTGCCATGGACGGATTTCTGCTGGCGATTGTTCTCTTACTGGGGCTTCCGTTGCTGGTTATATGCTTGGCAAAGCGTGATCGGAGGACAGAACGCCATTGGGGTGACCAATCTTCGCAAGCAAATATCTTCACAGGAGCGGACACGAATGCACCACGCGTCATATCGGCGTCTCTGCCAAAGGGACTTTCGGTGAAGGGTGAAGAGATTGAAGAGCTGTCTCACCGTGCTGAACCGCCAGAGAGCGGCGACAAATAAACAAATGCTGCTCGACGTTGCGAGCGCAGCGAAGCAATCCAGTTCTGAGGGCTGTAAAGTGATCAAAGGTGGTCTTGGATTGCCAACTCCCCTTCGGCTCCTTGCGATGTCAAAACGGGTTAGAAAACCCCCATCTCAATCCCAGCAGCCAGCGTGGCGCCAAGCTCCCGCGCCGCCGCCAATTCAGTCTCGCCAATCACCTTCTCAGCCAAGATTTCCTCTTTCGTCTGCGCCCCCACATTGACGATCCGCGTCTCCGCTACGCGCTTTAAGCGCCAACCGGTCGCAATCCGCTCCAACTGGCGCTGAGCGTTCGCCCCATCCGATCCGGCGCAGATCATTGCGGCATAGGGGCGACCTTCGATCTGGCCGAGCACATCGTAATAGGTCCGGTCGAAGAACGCCTTCATCACTCCGGCAATTGCGGCGAGGTTTTCCGGACAGACGAAGATGTAGCCATCGCTGCCGAGCAGATCGGCGGACTGCGCGTCCTCTGCCGCGAGGTAGCGCACATCCACGTCGCCTGCCTCCACCGCGCCATCACGCGCGGCCTCGGCCAGCTGGCGAGAGCCTCCGGTGAAGCTGTACCAGACGATCAGCAGTGTTTTCATTCACTCGCCATGGGAATATCCATGAACACGCTTGTGCCCGGCCC